>Ga0073899_10006022_pt1 | contig 10492 bp, 8 predicted proteins | sample KloWWTmetaKNB5Ph_FD_88975 | JGI IMG/M metagenome (GOLD analysis project Ga0073899, IMG submission 88975) | Active sludge microbial communities from Klosterneuburg, Austria, studying microevolution and ecology of nitrifiers - Klosterneuburg... | ecosystem: Engineered > WWTP > Aerobic digester >...
ACGGGCTACGCCCGCGCCTCCCGGCGTCGTGCGGTTGGGCTGATCGGCGACTTCAGCCGTTGGTTGCAGCAGCGCGGCGTTGCGGACCGCGACCTCACGGCAGCACACGTCGACGCATTCCTGCGCGCCCGCAAGCGCCGCAGGACGCCCAGAGTCGAAGATCGACCGACCCTGACGCGGCTGATATCGCACCTTGCCGGCAGCGGCGTCATCATTGTCGCCTCGGACACGCAAGTGCAGACGCCGGCGCAGGAACTTGAGATCAAGTACGTCGAGTACCTGCGCAAGGAGCGCAACCTGGCTCCCGCGACAGTCCATGCCAATCGCTTCGAGGCTAGGCGACTCATGGCGTCACTGTTCGTGGATGGCACGGTGACCTTCGCTGATGTCGCTGCCGCGGACGTCATCGCCCATGTCCGGCGGGTCACTGGCACGTGCCGGGCGAACACGGCTGGTCGTGTTGTCGGTTGCGTGCGTTCGTTCCTGCGCTTCGCCTACGACGACGGTTTGATCGGCACCGACTTGTCCAACTGCATCCCGGCGCCTGCCAACTGGTCGCTGTCGTCGATTCCTCGCGCACTGGAAGAAGCCCAGGTGCGTCGCATCCTTGACTGCTGCGACCGAGCCACGGCCAATGGCTGTCGCGACCACGCGATCATCCTGCTGCTCGCTCGCCTTGGGCTGCGGGCCGGCGAGGTTGCCGCGATCCGGTTGGAGGACATCGACTGGCGAGCGGGGGAGTTGCGGATCCGCAATGGTGAGACCCGGCTCGATCAGCTGCCCCTGCCGCACGATGTGGGCGAGGCACTGGCCGAGTACCTGCGCAAGGCACGACCCACTTGCTCGACCCGCCTGATCTTCGTCAGATCGCAGGCGCCGCGCCAGGGGTTCGCCAGTGGCGCCGCCATCGCCAGCATCGTGCGGCGCGCACTGCAACGTGCTGACCTCGATCCACCATGCAAGGGTGCCCATGCGCTGCGGCACTATCTACCCAACCGGACTATCTCTTCAATCGGGCCGAAAGCCCGTGCATCGCGCATCTCACTCAGACGCACCCGACATAGTCTTGGACACCCTCCGGCTCCGGCCGGGGAGGCAAGGAGCTCAAGATGAAGGTCGCCAAGAGGAAGCAAGTGGTTCGGGTGTTCTGCCCCTGAGCCCAGATCGGTTGGGCCCTGTCCGCAGACTATGTCGTGTGATGAGGATGGCATCCTGCGAGGAAGTGCCTCGAAGCATGCACTGCCGCCTTGGCATGACCCGAGATAGTCCGGTTGGGTAGATAGTGGCGCCTATCTCGCTGGGGAGATAGGAGGCACACGCTGGCGACCCAGTTGCTGCGCAAGGGGGCATCGCTGGCCGAGATCGGTGAGGTGCTTCGGCACCGCCGGCATCGAACGACGATGATCTACGCCAAGGTGGACTTGGCTTCGCTGCGGTCATTGGCAGCGCCCTGGCCGGGAGGTGCGCAATGAGCACGCTGAAGCAATCCGTTCATGACTACCTTGCGCTGCGGCGCTCTCTCGGCTTCAAGCTGCGTGCTGCCGAGGATGCACTGGCCGAGTTCGTGGTCTTCGCCGAACAACGCGGCATCACCAGGATCACGGCGGCCATCGCGGTCGAGTGGGCACTGAGCAGATCATCCACCCGCCCCGGGAGCGCGGCTGACCGACTGCGGCACGTGCGCGGGTTCGCGCGCCATCATCTGGCCAGTGATCCGGCGACAGAGATCCCGCCGGTCGACCTGCTGCCTTCGCGCCTGCGGCGGCGCCAACCCTACCTGTACTCCGACGACGAGGTTTCGCGGTTGCTGGCCTGTTCCTTGAATCTGCCGCCTGCCGATGGGCTGCGACCCTGGACCTACCACTGCTTTCTGGGCTTGCTCGCTGCAACCGGCCTTCGATTGGGCGAGGCGATCCGCCTCAGCATCGGCGACGTAGACCTCGAACAGGGCGTGCTGACCATTCGGCAGACTAAGTTCGGCAAGTCGCGATTGGTCCCGGTCGACACTTCGACCGTTGCGGCGCTCGACGGATATCAGACCCGGCGCGATCGCTTCCTGCGCGGACGGCCCCAACGTGGGTTCTTCGTGTCGGGCAAAGGCACGCCGCTCGACCCGGGCTCGATCCACAGGACGTTCTATGCGTTGCTCGATCAGGCTGCGGTCCACGCCCCTGCAAACGCACCCCGCCCGCGCCTGCACGATCTTCGCCATCGATTTGCCATTCAGGCCTTGTTGCGCTGGTACCGGGCTGGCGACGAGGTCGAGCGGCGGTTGCCCGTCTTGTCGACTTAACTGGGACACGTGTGCATCGAGAGCACCTACTGGTACCTCAGTGCCTGCCCGGAATTGATGGGCCACGCGCTCGCGCGCCTCGAACAGCGTTGGGAGGTCCGGCCATGACGACCACCGCCGCCAACCTGGCCGGCTTGCTGGAGGGCTACTTCTCGCGCAGGCTCATGCAGCAGCGCCAGGCCAGCCCACACACGATTGCGTCGTACCGCGACGCCTTCCGCCTGCTGCTGCGCTTTGGGCACAAGCGCTTGGGGCAGCGGCCGAGCGACATCGCCTTTGAGCAGATCGACTCGCCACTGGTCGCAGCGTTCCTGCATGACCTGGAGGACAAGCGTGGCGCCTCCGCCCGCAGCAGGAATCTGCGTCTGAGCGCCATCCGGTCCTTCTTCCAGTACGCAGCGTTCGAGGCGCCCGAGCACGCCGCCCAGATCCAGCGTGTACTGGCCATCCCGGGCAAGCGCTGCACCCGCACCCAGGTCTGTCACCTGACACGACCGGAGGTCGATGCGCTGCTGGCAGCGCCCGACGTGAGCACGTGGTGCGGGCGCCGCGATCACGCCTTGATGCTGCTCGCGGTGCAGACGGGGTTGCGGCTGTCCGAGCTGACCGGCCTGCGTCGAGAAGACATCCGGCTCGATACCGGCGCCCACGTTCACGTCATTGGCAAGGGGCGCAAGGAACGATGCACGCCACTGGCCAGGCAAACGTGCGACGCCTTGGCGACCTGGATGAAGCGCGAACTGGGCGCTGACGTGCCGGTATTGTTCCCGAGCGCCCGCGGGGGGCGCATGAGTGCCGATGCGGCGCAGTACCTCGTGGCCAAGCATGCCGCCATTGCCGGGAAGACCTGTCCGTCACTGACTCGCAAGCGCGTGACACCTCACGTGCTGCGGCACTATCTACCCACCCTGACTATCTCGGGAACCTGCCGGACGGATTGGCGGTCCGCGCATCCCCACCGAATTTTGTCGACATAGTCTTGGCGGCTCTGGCGCCCACCCTCATATGGAACGAAGGGGCCAGCATGAACATCGCCATCAGCAATCGGGTCGTACTGTCGCGAGTTCCGGAAGGACCGATCGCGCCGCATCTCGGCAAGTTCGCCGACTCGTTGAGCGCAACGGGATACGCAGCGCAGTGGCTTCATCGGCAGGTTCTGCTCGCGGCGTGTTTCAGCCGATGGCTCGGTCACAAGGCCGTGTCCCTGGAGGACGTGACCTCCGCTCATTTGGCGCTGTATCTGCGACACCGCTCGCGAAGCCTGCGCCTGAGATCGGGCGACCACGGGGCATTGCAGCACTTGCTGGACTTCCTACGCAAGGAGGGCGTGGTTCCCGCGGAGAGGCATGAGGCTGCACAGCCATCGCCGATCGATCGTGTCGTGCTCGCGTACGAGGCTCATCTGCGCGACGACCGCGCACTGGCGGCCGCGACGATCGTCAACTACGTTCCATTCGTTCGCGACTTCCTGCGGCATCGCTTTGGCGCGGACGACGTGAAGCTATCGCGCATGAGTGCTGAGAATGTCGTGCGCTTCGTTCGGCACGAGGTACCGCGGCTGCAACGCAAGCGCGCCAAGTTGATGACTTCGGCGCTGCGCTCGTTTCTCCGGTACGCGCGGTACTGCGGCGAGGTCGATCTGGACTTGGCCGCCGCTGTGCCTGCCGTCCCGAACTGGTCGATGACGTCGATTCCGCGCGGCATCGCTCCCGAGAAGGTGCGTCAGCTATTGGCGAGCGTCGACCGGCGCACGGCCAGTGGGCGCCGCGACTATGCGATCTTGCTACTGCTCGCCCGGTTGGGACTGCGGTCGGGCGAGGTGGCGTCCGTCACGCTCGACGACATCGACTGGAAGACAGGCCAGTTGAGCGTGCATGGCAAGAGCGGCCAGCGCAACTCGCTTCCGCTGCCTGCCGAAGTCGGAAGGGCGGTCGCCGCCTATCTCGAGAACGGCCGACCGAAGAGCAGCAGCCGAAGCGTCTTCCTGCGTGCAAAGGCGCCCGTACGAGCCCTGCGAGGCGCCGGGGCCATTGGCTCGATCGTCCGACATTCCCTGCTGCGCTGCGGCATCGAGTCTTCCACACTCGGCGCGCATCAGTTCCGGCATGGATTGGCCACGCAGATGTTGCGCCGCGGCGCTTCGCTTGCCGAGATCGGCGACGTGCTGGGCCATCGCAATCCGCAGACGACGATGATCTACGCGAAGGCCGACATCCAGGCACTACGCGAGCTCGCGCTGCCGTGGCCCGAGAGTGCGCGATGAACACGCTGCGTCAGGCTGCGCAAGAGTATCTGACGATGCGCCGCGACCTGGGCTTCAAGCTCGCCGACGCCGGCAAGGCCCTGCTCGAGTTCGCCGGCTTCATGCAGCGGCACCGCTATGCCTACATCACCTCCGAACTGGCATTGGATTGGGCTCAGCTTCCCAAGGGCGCTACCCCGGCGCATCACGCGCGACGGCTCAGCATCGTTCGAGGCTTCGCCCGTTATCGCAGCGCGGCGGACCCGCGAACGCAGATTCCGCCGCCGGGCTTGTTGCCGTTCCAGCCGCGCAGGGCGCGACCCTACTTGTACTCCGATGAAGAGATCGGCCGGCTGCTTCGCGCCGCCCTTGCATGGAAGTGCCGCTGCTCGTACGACGCGCTCAAGCCCTACACGTTCCACTGCCTGTTGGGGCTGCTGAGCGTCTCGGGACTTCGAGTGAGCGAGGCGCTCAACCTCCGTCTGCACGACCTCGATCTGCAAGAGAAGGTGCTGACCGTGAGAGGCACGAAGTTCGGCAAGGACCGCCTCGTGCCTTTGCATGCGTCGACCTGCCAAGTGCTCGAGCGCTACCTCGAGCGACGTCGCCGGCATTGGGCCAACCGTGAAGTGTCGTCCTACATGTTCGTTTCGAACCGCGGCCACCGCCTCGACGGTGCCGAGGTGCGTCGCACGTTCTACGCGCTGTCACGGCAGATCGGACTTCGGGGCGCGAACGACAGCCATGGACCCCGTCTGCACGACATGCGTCATCGGTTCGCAACCGGCACGCTCGTGCGCTGGTATCGGCGCGGCCAGGATCCCCAGCGGCTGCTGCCGGTGCTGTCCGCCTATCTCGGACACGTGCACGTCGAGGACACGCAGTGGTATCTGAACGGCTGCCCAGAGCTGATGCGCGAGGCCATGCGTCGCCTGGAACGCTGTTGGAAGGATCGACCATGATCGATTGCACCAGCCTTGCTCCCCTGTTGGAGAGCTTCTTCACCGAACGCCTGATGCAGCAGCGTCAGGCCAGCCCCCACACGATCAGATCGTATCGCGACACGTTCCGGCAGCTGCTGAAGTTTGCGCAGAAGCGGCAGCACAAGGCGCCGTCGCGGCTGACGTTCGAGGAGATCGATGCTCCGCTGATCCTGGCGTTCCTCAACGACCTCGAGAAGCGGGAAGGCATCAGCGTTCGCAGTCGCAATTTGCGTCTGACCGCGATCCACTCGTTCTTTCGGTTTGCGGCGTTCGAGGCGCCGGCGAACTCTGCCCAGATCCAGCGTGTGCTGGCCATTCCCAGCAAGCGCTTCGTGCGCACCTTGGTTCCGTTCTTGACCCGCGACGAGGTCGACGCGCTGCTGCTGGCCCCGGATCGGCGCACGTGGTCTGGCCGGCGCGATTACGCATTCATGCTGGTGGCTGTGCAAACCGGGCTGCGGCTCTCGGAGATGACCGCGCTCGAGCGCGGCGACCTGGTCCTCGGAACGGGCGCACACCTGCGCGTGGTCGGCAAGGGTCGCAAGGAACGCTGTACGCCGATCGCCAAGCCTACGCTCGCCGTCTTGAAGGACTGGCTGCAAGAGCCTCAGCGTGGCGACGGGCAGACTCTGTTTCCCAGCGCCATTGGCAGACGGCTGAGCGTTCACGGCGTGCAATACATCCTGAACAAGCACCGCGCCAAGGCGTCGCAGACCTGCCCGTCATTGCGCCAGAAGCGCGTCACCGTCCACCGGCTGAGACACACCATGGCGATGGACCTGCTCCAATCGGGCGTCGACCGCTCCGTGATTGCCCTGTGGCTGGGGCACGAGAGGGTCGAGACAACGCAGATCTACCTCGACGCCTCTCTTGCAATGAAGGAGCAGGCGCTGGCCAAGTTGACGCCGCCGGCCGTGAAGCACACTCGATATCGACCCGGTGATCGGCTGATGGGGTTCCTCAACAGCCTGTAGGGAAGGCCTGCCGACTATGTCGTGCAACTAGGACGGCCTGCGAGGCAGGGTGGCGCGGCGCGCCACACGACACGGCGGGCGGACACGAGATAGTCGGGTTGGGCAGATAGTGGCGCCTATCTCGCTGGGCAGATAGGCGTCACACGACAGCGATGGAATTGCTGAAGGCCGGGACGGACCGATCCGTCATCGCGATGTGGCTTGGTCACGAGTCACTCGAGACGACGCAGATCTATCTCGACGCCGACCTGACGTTGAAGGAACAAGTCCTCGCCAAGACGATGCCACATGATGGACAGGCCGGTCGTTACCGGCCGGATGACCCACTGATGGCCTTCCTCAGCTCCCTGTGACAGCCCGCGCTCAATCGAGCGCCGCCGGCAAAGCTGGGGACCTTGACGCCGCATAGGCATGCGGCTGCAGGCAGTGGTGGTCGCCGCCTGCGCTGACCACTTCGAAGCGCCGCAACCGGGCTCGCCCGGTCAGCGGCGCCTTCTTCTGCAGCGATGTCGACGGGCCGAACCTCTCAGGCGCAGGCCGCGACCTCGGAGCAACCGCTTGTTGCTCCGGCATCTGCCCGCATGGCGTCCAGGTCGATCACCCTGTCGGCCATGGCGGTGAGCTCCGGCGTCTGCGAGATGAAGAACTCGCGCTCGTATCCGCCGAGCCGCAGCACTTCACGCTTCATCGCCATGAACATGCGTTTGCGCTCTGGGTCGAGCGCGCCATCGGCCTCGTCCGAGAACAATGTCGTGTAGCGGCGCCCCGAGTGTTGCGCGAGGTACAGCGCGATCGCACGCGTCAGGCTGGCCTCGATCCAGGTGCGCTCGCCACCACTCATCAGCCCGATGCTCTTGCTTTCGTTGGAGTCGCCGTCGTGCACGACGATGTCGAAGCCTTCCTTCTGGTCACCCTTGTTGGTTTCCAACAGCGTCAGGATCGACACGGTGAAGCGCGGGCCGTAGCAGGCCAGCAGAAGGTCGTTCGCCAGTCCAGACAATGCAGGGCCGGCGTCGTCGATGGCCAGCGCAATCAACCCGTCGTTGCTCATGCACTTCGCGAACAGGTTCCAGTTGCCCAGGTCGTCTTCGACCCGTGAGATACGGTTCGTGACAGCGGTTCGCCGTGCGGACAATGCGCTGGACTGTTGGACAAGGGCGCCGAGATGCTCGGCGTCGCGTACCGCGCGCAAGTGGGACTGCTCGGCGGCCGTCACTGCCTGCGAGGCTTCATCCATATTCTTCGTGGCCTCGGTCAGAAGGTGCACGTCGAACGGGGCCGGCAAGACCCCAAGTGCCTGCTGCAGTCGGTCCAGCGTGGCGCGGACATGCTGTGCCTGCTGTTCATGCCGATCGGCGATCGCCTGCCGCGCCGCTGCGATCTGTTGTCGCTCGGCTTGTTCGTCTGATGTTTCGGAGGCCGGCTCGGCCGGGTCGTGTTCAGAGTCGCCCGGCTGAAGATTCACCAGTTCCTGCTCAACGGTAGCCAGCGTGACGCGGGCCTGTTCCATCTCCCCGGTCTTGGCGGCCAGCAAGGCAAGGCGCGTGCTGCGGGCGCGGGCCGATTCGCAACGGTGTTCGGCCCAGCTCAGCGCTTGCGGAGCGCCGCCCAGACCGTCGAGTTGTGTCCGCAAGGATTGCAGTTCCTGCTGCACGGCTGACTTCTCCAGCGCGAGCCGATGGATCGCAGTCCGCGCACTCGGGATGAGGGCCTGCGCTTCCCTGGCATCGACAAGCAGCTTGCACCGGCCCTGCAAGTCGCTTCCGACGCAGGGGACCTCGCCCGTCAAGCCGAAGCGCAGCGCCAGTTCCTCGGCATTGAGTGCGGTCTGTCCCGCTTCGCGTTCGATGGCGGCCAGCTTGTGCTTGGCCGTCTGGTGCAGTCCCTGGCAACGGCTCAACTGCTGCACCTGATGACGCCACTTGCCCACTTGCGCTGCCCGCGCGGCCAGCACCGCTTCCGCCAACGGCAGGCGGTTCACCGAACGTTGTACGTCCTGCTCGCTCGCCAGGACCGCAAGGCATTGCCTGCGCTGGCCCAGCAGCGTCTGACGCCGGTTCCGGGCCTGCGTTACGCGCTGTGCGATGCGCTGCTCCAATCGCTCCTGCCGTTGCTGCTCACCCTGGTCCTGGGCCTTCAGCGCCTGGATGGTCTGCGTGCCGGCGCGGGCGACCTCGTCGCATTCGCGCTGGAGCTCCCCACGTCGCACCTCGATGCCTTGCGACTGCTGCCGCAGCGCCATCAACTGCGCATGCTGCGTCCTGGCGGCTTCCAGGGCGGTCCGCGCCGATTGACGCGCCGCGAGCGTTTGTGCCACACGTCCATCTGCTCCGTCGAGCCCGCGCTGCTCCGTCCCGACGCGCTCGACTTCTGTATCCACGGCGACGAGTTCCTGGCGGATCGGGGACAGCCCGGCCTTGAGCAGTCGTGCTGTCTCGCCGGCCTTCTGGCCCAGCGCTCGAATCTCCTCTTGGCCGAGCAGATCGGCCAGCAAGGCCTTGATCTCGGCGTTGCGGTAGGTGCTGAGTTGGCGTTTGCCCTGCGCGGCGAACACCGAAGTGAAGAAGGTGTCCGCGCTACCGCAGAGGGCCTCAACGCAGCGGCTGTACGTTTCCACTTTGCCGTCCGAGATGGTGCCGTCATCAAGCGTCATGGGCTGCCAACGCCCGTGGTCATCGAGCCGGTGCAGGAAGGCTTCGGTGCGGCGCCGGCCGTTGAGTCGGATGACGACCTGCGAGCGGTAGCTGCAGCCCGCGTGAGCCCATGTCAGGTCCTTCTCGTTCTCGGGCAGGAAGACGTGGTCGTAGTACGAGAAGCCGCCCGGTCCAGCTTGCGCTGCGCGCGATGGCATCGTCATGTAGGGCGTCATGTTGTCCATCACAGTGGACTTTCCGCGGCCGTTGGCGCCAGCTATCGCAACGAGCTGGGCACCGTCGGCATGGCGCTCGAAGTCCAGCGTCACGGCATCGAGCCCCAAGCCTGCACGGATGCCGCTGAAGCCTTTGAGAGTGAGCTGAACAGGTTGCATGGCATGCCCCCGGAGACTGGTTCAAAAAAGTCTCTCACGGGTCTCGGCCGCGTCAAGTCCGTCGGCGTGTTGGCGCCATGGAATCCAGATCCTCGGCGTCACGTAAGTCTCCGCGCGTGTGCTTGCGCCCTTTCGCCGGTGCGACGCCCCATGCCATCGACAAGGACTTGACCGTGGCGGATGCGCCGTGGAGGGCCAACGCCGCCAACAACTCGGCGGCCGTGTACGGTGGATTCTTGAGGTCTGCAAGCGTGCGGGTCAATGCGCGCTGCACACGTTCGGGGTCGGCCGTGTGCAGCGCGTCGACGAAGGCGCCGGGGGACAGTGTCACCACGCCTTGAGTTGCCATCGCACCAGGTGGCAGGTCTTCGAGGTTGGCCGTCACCAGGAACACCTTGTCGACGTCCGCTTCGGCTGATCGTGCCAGCGTGAGCGCGGCCGATGCGACGTGGACGTCCTTCTTGTCGACCGCAGCCGGTACCTTTGCGATGGCGCTGGGGTCCATGTGGCCGAAGATCTCATGACGCATGCGCGCGGCAGCACGGAAGGCGCCCAACCTGCGCGCTCCACCGTCGGGCGCCGCCGCGCCGGTCACAACCTGGAAGTTGCGCAGGAATTCGTCTTCGATCTCGGCGGTCCAGTGCGGCAGGTACAGGCCTTCAAGCGCCAGGTCGAAGAGAACGTCAGACACCCGTGGCGGCAAAAGCGCACAGGCATCCAGCACCGCGAGGGAGAAGCCCCCTGGCGACAGCGGATGGTCAGCCACGTGTGCGGGCAGGTTCGCGTCGCGCGGCCTTCATGACAACGGCCTCCTCGACGCCGTAGATTCCCGCCGCCTTGCCCGCCTGTCGATAGTCCGTCTCCCCGGAGGGTTCGCGTGAAGCCAGCCACGCTTCGACCGCGGCCAGTGACACCTTGCGGTGGCCACCCGACGTCTTCGTTGCGCCAGTCAACTTGCCGCTGTCGATCAGC
>Ga0073899_10006023_pt1 | contig 10487 bp, 7 predicted proteins | sample KloWWTmetaKNB5Ph_FD_88975 | JGI IMG/M metagenome (GOLD analysis project Ga0073899, IMG submission 88975) | Active sludge microbial communities from Klosterneuburg, Austria, studying microevolution and ecology of nitrifiers - Klosterneuburg... | ecosystem: Engineered > WWTP > Aerobic digester >...
CGACGTCGGGGCGTACTGCTGGGGCCTGGTCGACGGCCGCACCCAGACGAAGTACCCCTGGACGACGTGGATCCGACCATCGAAGGAACCACTCCAGTGGTTCCACGAACTCCTCCACCCCGACGGCCAGCCCTACGACCCCGCCGAGACCTTCTCGCTCGTGCTCGAGCTCGACGCGACCGACGCACTCGAACATCCCGAAGCGCACCCCGTGGCGGTAGCCACTGGCGTGGCCGACCGGCTGGCGGCGATCGAGATGCTGATGTACCCGCCGGGTGACAGACTGCTCGGCGGGCTGCTCGGCTCGGTGGCCGGCGCCGTGTCGTTCTCAGCCGGCGGCCTCAGCGTGGGCGGTGCGTCGGCCGAGTTCAACGCGCAGCTGAAGGCCAAGAGCGTCCCGGTGGTGCTGTTCTTCTGGGGGCCGGGTCGCATTTTGCCGGTGCGCATCACCACGCTGTCCATCGAAGAGCAGCAGTACTCGCCGCTGCTCTACCCCGTGCGCGCCAAGGCGACGCTGGGCGTGAAAGTGCTCGACCTCGACGACCTGGTGCAGGTCTCGGGCGACCCAGCCAAAGGTCGAGCCGTCGACCTCGCAAAGGCCTGCTATCTCTTCACGCGCGGCCAAAAGGAGGCACTGGCCATGGCCAACCTTTGGAATTCGGTCGAGTCCATCGTCGGAATGCTGCCCTCGTGAACACCGGAGACCCGCCATGAGCCTGTTCGATCCCAAGAGCCGCTACGCCGCACTGGCCACGGTGCTGATGCTCGACGCCCGCGGCCGCACCGTGGAAGTGGTGCCGCCGGCGCCGGCGCCGCGCCAGGGCCTGCGCGGGCGCCACCTGCGCCGCCAGGGCGAGCGTGCCGACCACCTGGCCGCGCTCTACCTGGCCGACCCCAGCGCCTACTGGCGTCTGGCCGAGATCAACGACGCGATGACGGCCGAAGTGCTGAGCGAGCTGCGCGCGCTGGACATCCCCTTCCGCCGCTGACGACCATGCCCCAAGGTGTCGAAGTGCTCCCCAACGGCCTGCCCGACCCGGCTCTGCGGCAACCCGCGCGCGTCGAGATCGACGAGGCCGTGAACGCCAGCACCACCTTCAGCCTGAGCTACGACTTCAGCATCGAGGACAGCGATTTCCCGATGCTCACGGATACGCGCATCGGCCCCGAGGCCGATATCGCGCTGCGCGTGGCGCAGGACACGCAGTTCCAGGTGCTGGCGCGCGGGCCGATGACGCGCCAGCGCATCCACATCGTGACCGGCGGCGCCGGCTCGGTGCTCGAGGCCATCGGCGCCGACGTGACGGTGGCGCTGGCGCGTGAAGCCAAGGTGCAGGTGTGGCCCGACACCACCGACGCCGCGGCGCTCACGCAGCTGCTCTCGGCCGCTGCCATCGTGCCGCGTGTGACGCTGCCGTCGAGCATCGTGCACAGCGACACCCGGCACGCGCTGGTGCAGCGCGAGAGCGACCTGCACTTCATCCGCCGCCTGGCGCGGCGTCACGGCTGCTGGATGTGGCTGGAGTACGACCCCGTCACCGCGCTGCCCACCGCGCGCATCGAGCGCCCGCCAGTGGACGGCCCCACCGCCGCACAGCTGCACCTGGCCGGCAGCGAGCGCAACGTCGACGAGCTGAACATCGAGTGGGACGTCGAACGCATGGTCGGCGCCGACGCCGCGCACCGCGACCAGTTCGGCGACACCGACATGGACGGCAGCGTCGACCGCTCGCCGCTGAATCCGATGGCCGACCAGGCGCTGGCCGACATCGTGAAGTCACCGCGCAAGGCGCGCCTGAGCCTGCCGGTGGACGACGCCGGCGACCTGATGGTGCGCAGCGAGGCTGCGCTGATCGAGGCCGGCTGGTTCGTCACCGCGCAGCTGTCGGTGCGCAAGCGTGTGCTGCAGCAGGTGCTGCGCCCCGCCAGCGTGGTGGAAGTCCACGGCGCGGGCGCGCGGCACTCCGGCAAGTACCTGGTGTCGCGTGTCATGCACCACATCGACGACGACGACCACCGCATGGACCTCACGCTGGTCCGCAACGCCTGGTTCTGAAAGGTTCTCCCATGGCCGGCCCCGACCTCTACGAACTGCTGCATGCGCTGACGAGCAAGGTGTACGGCAAGTACGCCGGCGTCGTCGACGACAACGCCGACCCGCAGCAGCTCGGCCGCCTGCGCGTGCTGTGCCCCGCGGTGCTGGGCAGCAACCCCGTCTGGGCGCTGCCCTGCGTGCCCTACGCCGGGCCCGGCGTCGGCTTCTTCATGCTGCCGCCGGTGGGCGCCGGCGTGTGGGTGGAGTTCGAAGGCGGCGACGCGGGCCGACCCATCTGGGCCGGCTGCTACTGGGCCAGCGGCCAGCTGCCGACCGACGCGAGTTCGGCCGACCACAAAGTCATCGTCACCGACCAGGCCAGCTGGACGATCGACGACAGCAGCGGCGAGATCGTGATGAAAAACGCCAGCGGCGCCAGCGTCACGTGGAACAGCGACGTGGTCACCGAGGCCGGTTCGGCCACGCACACCGTGGGCGCCGCAGGCGTGGTGTCTGAGTCGTCGCCGGGCAAGGTGGAGGTGGGTGCCTCCGGCGTCAGCGTCAACAGCGGCGCCTTCACGGTGATGTGAAGTGAAGCCCCCAAGCTCACTCCGTTCGCTACCCCCCGAGGGGGCCGTCCGCCTGCGGCCCGGCGAAGCCGGTTCCGTGGCGGGAAGCTTGATGTCGTGCGTGGAGCACTGACATGGCCGCCGCTTTCCTTGCTACCGCCGCCACGCTGAACTGCCCGCATGGCGGCCAGGTCGTGATCAGCAGCAGCAACACGAAGGTGCTGGCCGGCGCAGCGCTGGCGCTGGCCACCGACACCTTCACGATCACCGGCTGCCCCTTCCAGCTGCCCACGCCCGGCGGCCCGGTGGCGCACCCCTGCGTGCGCGTGCAGTGGGTCAAGACCAACCGGCAGTGCAGCGTCGGCGGCGTGCCCACGCTGGCCGCCGACAGCGCCGGCCTGTGCCTGGCGGCCGACCAGGTGCCGCAGGGTTCGGTGGTCATCTCGCCGGCGCAGACGCAGGCCAGCGGCGCCTGAACCCGAACCCGGAGCACTCGCATGGCCACCCTGCCCTTCACCAGCCTGCGCCACCCGGTCAGCGTCGACGCCGCACGCGGCCGGCTGGCGCAGGAACAGGATTTCGAAGCCCACATCGAACAGCTCGTGATGCAGGTGCTGCTCACCGCACCGGGTGAACGCATGCACCGGCCTGACTTCGGCTGCGGCGTCAAGCGCCTGGTCTTCGCGCCGGGCGGCGACGTGGCGGCCACGCTGGCGCAGACCGCCGTCTTCCAGGCGCTGACGAAGTGGCTGCCGCAGGCGATCTCGGTGCACGAGGTCAGCGCGCGCGCCAGCGACTCGACGCTGAACATCCGCATCGGCTACGTCATCAAGGCGCGTGGCGAGCGTCGTTACCTCAACCTGCAGGTGGCGCCATGAGCGTCGACCGTGCCGACCTGCTGCGGGCGTCGAACACGCTGACGGGCATCGACTTCATCCAGGTCGCGCCCTCGCAGACCACGCTCACGCTCTTCCTGCAGCACGACACGCTACCCGCCCCGCTGGCGGCAGCGCTGGCGGCGCTGGACGCATCGCGCTTCCACATCGAGGGCATCGGCCAGGTCGATCCGTCGCGTGTGGCCGTGCTCGTGCACCAGGTGCCCTTGCCCGGCCCGGTGGACGGCCGGGCGGTGCTGCGCCTTACGGTGGCCGAACCCGGCGGGTTCGGCTGGTACCGGCTGAACATCGACTCGGCCGCGATCGACCCGTTCTTCAACGACCTGCGCTTCACCTTCAAGGCCGCCTGCGAGAGTGAACTCGACTGCGCCCCGCCGCCGCTGGCCTGCCCGGCCGAAGCGCCGGTGGACTTCCCGGTCGACTACCGCGCGCGCGACTTCTGGAGCTTCCGCCAGGCGCTGATCGACTTCGCCTCGCAGCGCTACCCCGACTGGCAGGACCGCGTCGAGGCCGACGTCGGCATGATGGTGCTGGAACTGCTGGCCGCGCTGGGCGACGAGTTCGCTTACGCGCAGGACCGCCTGGCGCGCGAATCGCTGCTCGCCACCGCCACGCAGCGGCGTTCGCTGCGCCACCTGGCGCGGCTGGTCGACTACCCGCTGGACGACGGCGCGGCCGCCTTCACCTGGCTCGACGTGCAGGCGCTGGGCGCCGGCACGCTGGCCGCGGGCACCGTGGTCAGCGACGCGCAGCAGCAGGTCTTCTTCGAAGTGGGCAAGGGCCTGCGCGACACGCCCATCGGCGGGCCGCCCGTGCAGTACCCGGTGACGCCCGCGGCCAACCAGCTCCTGCCGCATGTCTGGGACGAAGACGCCACCTGCCTGCCGGCGGGCAGCACCGAGCTCACACTGCAGGGTGCCCACGCCGCCGACCTGATGCCCATCGGCGCCATCGACCCGCTCGGCCGCTGGGTGCTGCTGCGCACGAAACCGGTGTCGCCCGACGTGCCCGAGCGCCGGCTGGCGGTGCGCATCGTCGAACGCCGCGACGACGTCGACCCGCTGCTGGCGCTGCCCATCACGCGCATCGCGTGGGACGTGCCCACGCCGTGGGAGATCGACCTCGAGACGCTGGTCGTGCGGGCCAACCTGCTGCCGGCCACCGCCGGCCGCTCCGAAACGCAGCGCTTCCGCATCGGCCCCGTGCCGCTGCCGGGCGACCCCGAGCCCGGCCTGCCGCCAGCCGTCGAACGCATCGGCATCGGCAGCCCGCTGTGCACACCCGAGCCCGGCTCGGCGGCCGACGAGGCTGCGCGCGTGAAGTTCCTGTTCTCGTTGCCGGGCTCGGAAGTCACGCCGCTGGCCTGGCTGCCCGTGGCCACCGCCACCGGCATCCGCAGCGCACCCGAAGTGGCGCTGGCGCGCGACGGCGACGGCCCCTGGGCCTGGCGCGACGCGCTGGTCGGCGAGGACACCGCGCTGCCCGGCGACAAGGTCTACACGCTGGAAGACGGCGTCTACCGCCGCGTCGTCGGTTTCGAAAGGCCGGGCAGCCCGGTCGAACTGGTCGACTACGCCAGCGGCGCCGGCAGCACGCTGCGTTTCGGTGACGGTGAATTTGGTCTGGCGCCCACCAAACACTCGAAGTTCACGCTGGCCTTCCGGCTGGGCAACGGCAGCCGCACCAACGTCGCACCCGACACGCTGGTGTTCTTCCCCGGCGGCGTGCCCGCGGTGGTGGACCCGGTGGTGGGCATCGGCAACCCGCTGGCAGGCGCCGGCGGGCGCGACCCCGAAGACGCCGAACACGTGCGCATCAACGCACCGCAGGCCTCCCGCGCCCTCACCTACCGCGCGGTGACGCCCGACGACCACGCCCGCATCGCCGAGCGCCTGCACTGGGTGCAGCAGGCCGGCGCCGTGTCGCGCTGGACGGGCAGCTGGCCGACGATCTTCGTCACGCCCGACCCGCGCGACGAGTTCGGCCTCTCGGCACCACACCGCAGCGAACTCGAAGCGCTGATCGACCGCGTGCGCCAGGCCGGCCGCGAGGCCAAGGTGATGGACCCGCGCTACGCCGACATCGACCTCGAGATCCACCTCTGCGTGGCGCCCAACGCCTACCGCGGCGAGGTCAAGGCCGCGGCGCTGGAGGCGCTGTTCGGTGCGCCCGGCGCCACCACCGACACCGGCTTCTTCGACCCCGACCACTTCAGCTTCGGCACGCCGCTGTCGCGGGCCGCGCTCATCGCCGCGCTGCAGGCCGTGCCCGGCGTGCGCGCGGTCGAAGGCATGAAGGTGCGCCGGCGCGGCCGCTTCGACTGGCGCGACTTCACCGAGTTTGCGCTGCCCGTGGGCGTCGACGAGTTGGTGCGCGTGGCCAATGACCGCGACCTGCCCGAGCGTGGCGCCGTGCGCTTGATCATGGAAGGAGGCGCCTAGATGAGCTGCCCCTGCGACGTCCACCCCTGCCGCACACCCGTGGCCATCGCGGCCGGGCTGGCGGTGCTGCCGCGTGCGCCAGGGCTGTTCCCTGACTGGCGCGAAAGCCTGCTCGCGGCCATCGGGCGCGAGACCGCGCTCGACGCCTGGCGCGCCCGCGAAAGCGGCGATCTCGGGCTGATGCTGGTCGAGATGGGCGCCTACGTGCTGGACGTGACCAGCTTCTACGACCAGCTGGTGGCCAACCAGAGCTACCTGCGCACCGCATCGCTGGCCGGCACGCAGCGCCGCCATGTCGAGCTGCTGGGCTACCTGCCGCGCCCGGCTGTGGGCAGCCAGGCCTGGCTGGCGGCCGAGGCCGACGGCACGCGCGTGATCACGCTGCCGGCCGGCATGGCGGTGCGCAGCGGTGAATTCGCCGGCCCCGCCGGGCCCGAGCCGCCGCAGGTCTTCGAGCTGGAGACGCCGGCCGCGGCCGAGCCGCGCGTCAACCGCTTCGAGGTGCAGCGCGTGGCGGCCACGCTGCTGCCGTCGCCGCTGACGGGCGTGGACGCCAAGGCCGGCAGCGTGCGCCTGCGTGCCGGCGAACTGGTGGTGCTGGACGACGGCACGGCACTGGGCGTCACGCGCGTGGCCGCGGTGACGCGGCCGCTGCTGCGCATCCGCGAGCCGGTGTCGCACATCGCTTTCGAGACGGCCCTGCTGCCCACGGCCGGCGCCACCCTTGCCGCTTCGCGGCTGCTGAAGGCCGGCGCACGCTGCGGCGTGTGGAAGCTGGCGCCGGTGGGCAGCGAGCCCGCAGTCATCGGCAGCCACACGCTCGCGCTCGACACCCGGCTGAACCTGCGTGCCGGCGACATCGTGGCGCTGGACAACGGCAGCACGCGCGAGGCGCACCGCATCAGCGCGGTGGCCGAGGTGAAGTACACGCTGATCCCGGCACTCACCAGCGACCTGCAGGATGCCGCCGGCGTGGTCACCGGCCACGTCGTCAGCCCGTCCATCCAGGTCGCGGTGACGCAGCTCAGCTTCACCGGCACGCTGGGCTACACGGCGGCCGACGCCGCGCTGCTCACCGTGCACCACACGATGGTCGACGCCGCCACGCTGCACGCACCGCTGAAGGACACGCTGGCGCAGGGCGACCCCATCGGCCTGCCGGCCTTCGCCGACGCGCTGCGCGTGCCGGTGACGCAGTGGCTGCTGCAGGACGTGCACGGCGACGGTGTCGCCACCACCGGCACGCTGGACGCCGCCACGCGCAGCGCCAGCGGCGACGCCAGCCCCGCCTGGAGCCGCGAGCTGTGGGCGCCGGTGCAGCTCTACGGCAACGTCTTCGAGGTCACGCGCGGCGAAACGGTGAAGGACGAGGCCCTGGGCGCGGGCGATGCGTCGCAGCCCTTCCAGACCTTCAGGCTGAAGAAGAAGCCGCTGACCTACCTGTCCGCCGCCACCGCCAGCGGCCGCAAGACCACGCTCGTGGTGCACGTGGGCGGCGTGCGCTGGCAGGAGGTGGAGACCTTCCACGGCGTGGCCGCCGACGCCATGGTCTACACCGTGCGCCACGACGACGAAGGCCACACCGATGTGAACTTCGGTGGTGGCGCGCGCCTGCCCAGCGGGGCCGCGGTGGTGGCGAACTACCGTTTCGGCGCCGGCGCGGCCGTGCCGCCGGCCGATTCGATCAAGCAGGTGGCGCGGCCCGTCGCCGGCCTGCGGCGCGTGCGCAACCCGCTGGCGGCCTATGGCGGCGCCGACGCCGAGGCGGCGGCCGAACTGACCGTGCGCGGCCCGCAGTCGGCGCTGCTGCTGGGGCGTGCGATTTCGTTGCCTGACTTCGAGACCGCCGCCGCCACACAGCCCGGCGTGCGCGCCGCGCGTGCCGCCTGGCGCTGGGACGCGCTGGGCCTGGCGCCGGTGGTCGACGTGGCCTACATCGGCGACGCCCAGCTCGCGCCCGACATCCTGGCCGCGCTGCGCGCACTCGCCGAGGCCGACGCGCCCATCGCCGTGCATGCCGCAGCGGCCCAGCCGGCGACGATGGCGGTCGACATCGCCATCGACGCGCTGCTCGTGCCCGAGGACGTGATCGCCGCCGTGCAGCAGGCGCTGTTCGCGCCCGTCGTGCTGCCCGGCAGCGGCGGCCTGCTGCGGCCCGAACGGCTGGGGCCCGACGGCGTGCTGTTCCAGAGCGCCGTGGTCGCCGCGGTGATGGCGGTGGCCGGTGTCACCGAGCTGCGCACGCTGGTCTTCGACGGCACGTCCTTCGTCGATGTCGGCCGACGGCCCGCCGCGGGCGCCTACTTCGACTTCGAGAGCGGCGGCGTCAGCGTCAACGGGCAGAACGCGCCCTGAAGCAGAGGAGACCGGCATGTCCAGCGCCCGCGACCGCTACCCCGATTACTACGCCGAAAGGCTGTGGGACTGGGTGCCCGCCGTGCACCGCGAGCTCGACGCCACCGAAGGCGGCCACGCGCTGCAGGCACTGCTGCGCGCCATCGGCACGCAGGCCGCGGTGGCGCGGCGCAGCCAGGACCGGCTGTGGGACGACATGTTCGTCGAACTGGCCGACGACTGGGCCGTGCCCTACATCGCCGAGCTGGTGGCCACACGCCTGGTCTCGTCACTGAACCTGCGCGCGCGCCGCGCCGACGTGGCCAAGACCATCTACTACCGCCGCCGCAAGGGCACGCCCGCGGTGCTGGAACAGCTCATCGCCGACATGAGCGGCTGGGAAGGCAAGCTGGTCGAGCAGTTCAGGCGCCTGGGTCGTTTGCGCCACGGCCTGGACGGCGCGGCACGCCGCGGCCGCATCACCGGCACGCCCGAAGGTGGCTGGGCCGACCTGCGCCAGGTGCGTGGCGCGCGCCTTGTGGGTGACCCCTTCGACGAGTTCCACCACACGCCCGAGATGCGGCGACCGAACGGCCGGCTGGGGCTGCGCGGCATCACCGTGCTCGGCTTCCACCTCTACCGAATGGCCTCGGTGGAATACAACGGCGTGGTGCCGCGGCGCGTGAACAACCTGGCCGGCCCGCGCGACGGCTACACCTTCGACCCCAGCGGCCGTGACGTGCCGCTCTACGCCGCGCCCGACGCGGCGCGCGACTGGGGCGCCTGGCGGACCGCCGCCGAATGGGCGCTGCCGCGCGCCATCGACTGCCGGCTGCTCAACGAGGCGGTGTTCGAAGTCGGCGCCGAAGAGATCGCGTGGATCCTGGGCGCCGCGCCCATCGCCAACGTCGCACTGCGCCTGGCCGCCGCGGCCGACCTGCGCAAGCTGGCCGGCCAGCGCTTCGCGAACCGCGAGGCGCTGCGGCGTGTGCTCGCCGGCCTGCCGAGCGCCGTCACGCTCACCTCGCCCGGCGTGCTGGCCGGCCTCACGGCGCTGGCGCTCACCGACGACAGCGGCAGCGCCGCGCTGCTGGCCGGCGCCAACGGCCTGACGGCGCAGCAGCGCCCGCCCGCGCTGCAGGTGGGCGCACTCGGCGCACTGCCCGTGCCGCGTGAACGCACCCGCGGCGCCACGCTCGACGGCTGGCCCCTGCCGGTGGTGCCCGGCGTCGACCTGCTGGTCGACCCGGCGCGCGGCCGCTTCGTCTTCGACCCCGGTGCCACGCCGGTGCTGAACCTGCGTGTGCGCTACCGCAGCGGCCAGGCCGGCCGCATCGGCGCCGGTGCGCTGGGGCGCGAGATCGACCCGACGCCGGCCACCGTGCACTGGCAGCAGCGCAGCTCGGCCGCGGGCACGCCGGCCGCGGGCATTGCCGAAGTCGACGACAGCAGCAGCTTCGTCGCGCCGCCGAACCAGCTGGCGGTCACCGCCTGCACGGTGCGCGCCGCCGAAGGCCAGCGCCCTTACCTGCAACTCAACGCCGACTGGCGGCTGAGCGCCGCCGGCGCCAACCGCACGCTGGTGCTCGACGGCCTGTGGCTGGGCCCGCGCGGCGCCACGCGCCTGGTGCTGGGCGGCGACTGGGCGCGCGTCGAACTGCGCCACTGCACGCTCGACCCCGGCGGCCTGGACGCCATGGGTGCGCTGCTGCCGCCCTGCGAGCTGCTCATCACCGGCAACATCGACACGCTGGTCATCGAGCGCTGCATCCTGGCCGGCATCCGGCTGCAGGGCGCGGCGGCGGGTGTCGACCACATCGACATCGGCGACAGCATCGTCGACGCCACGCGCACGGCCGGCATCGTGGCCCCGCGCGCGCAGCTCACGCTGAACCGCTGCACCGTCATCGCCGCGGCCATTTCGACGCTGTGCGTGGACGTGGAAAAGCTCAACGCCAGCAACACGCTGATCGCCGGCCGCGCCGACGTGACCGACCTGCAGAACGGCTGCTTCCGCTTCTCGGCGCGCGGGCCGCTGTCGCGCGTGCCGCAGCCCTATGAGTCGCATGTCGTCGACGAGCTGGCGCGCCTGTTCAACTCGCGCCGTTTCGGCGACCCGGCCTACCTCACGCTGCAGCCGCACGCGCCGGCCGCGCTGCATGCCGGCTCCGAAGACGGCAGCGAGATCGGTGCGTATTGCGGCGAGATCGGC
>Ga0073899_10006025_pt1 | contig 10486 bp, 9 predicted proteins | sample KloWWTmetaKNB5Ph_FD_88975 | JGI IMG/M metagenome (GOLD analysis project Ga0073899, IMG submission 88975) | Active sludge microbial communities from Klosterneuburg, Austria, studying microevolution and ecology of nitrifiers - Klosterneuburg... | ecosystem: Engineered > WWTP > Aerobic digester >...
ATCTAAAAACCCATGGCTTCTGACCGCGCCCAGATCCTGATTACCGCGATTGACCAGACCCGGCAGGCGTTCGGTTCGGTCAAGTCGGGCCTGGAGAATCTCACGTCAGCGGCGAAGTCCGTCAACGGCCTGCTCGCCTCGATGGGCGCGGCGCTCTCCGTGGGGGCCCTGGTGGCCGCCGGTAAGCACGCGCTCGACACAGCGGACAACCTCGCCAAGCTCTCCCAAAAAACCGGTCTGTCGGTCGAATCCCTGTCTGTCCTGCGTCCGATCGCCGAGCAAGCGGGTACCAGTCTGGAAGGTCTGGCCAAGGGCCTGCAGAAACTTGCGACCGCCATGGTCGAAGCGGCCGGTGGATCGAAGGAGCAGGTCGAGTCCTTTAGCCGCCTCGGCGTCTCCGTCAAAGATGCCGCCGGTCAGTTGCGTCCCACCGAGGAGGTGCTGCTTGATCTGGCCGATGCCTTCGCTGCCATGCCCGATGGTGCCGAGAAATCGGCGCTGGCCGTGAAGCTCTTTGGTAAAAGCGGCGTCGAACTTATTCCGTTCCTCAATCAAGGCCGGGCCGGCATCGAGCAACTGAAGCAGAAGTTCAAGGAACTCGGCCTCGAAATCAGTGGCGACACCGCGCGTGCTGCCGAGAAATTCAACGACACGCTCGACACGGTCAAGCAGGCGTTGCAGGGCATTGCCATGCGCATCGCCGAGGCCGCACTCCCCGCCTTGCAACGCTTGGCCGATGCGCTGGTCGTGCTGGCAAGTCACGGTGACGTCATCATCTCGACGCTACGCATCCTGGGCGAAATCCTGATTGCGGTACTCGCGGTCAAAGGGGTGGCAGCGGTGGCGAAACTGCTAGAGGCGGTCACGATCCTCAAAGCAGCGTTCATGCGGTTCCTGCCCATACTGGCCGCCGTCGCACTATGGGAAATCGGGCGTGGCATCGTTAACGCTGTGCAGGAAATCCGCGAGCTCACGCGCGAGACCGATCAATTGGCGCGTCAGAGCGAACAGTTGGGGCAACTCAACAACGCCCTGGAGGAGATTGCCACCACGGGCACCCTGAGCGTCAAGACGCAGATGGCCCTCGCGGCGCAGGCGGCCGAGCGTTTGAAAGCTGCCTTGCCTGGTACAGCCGACGCGCTGCGTTCGATTCGGGGGGCGGCGACTCAGGTGGGCGAAGCCATTCGGCAGGCGCTCGACGCGGAAACCAAGAAGGCCGCCGAAACCGTCAAGCAACTCTCGGCCAGTTACAAGCAGGTGGCGGCCGACATCAAGGCGGTCTGGGATGCGCGCGTCACTGAGGTCGAAGCGAACTACAAACGTCAGGAAGCGGCTGCGCAAAATGCGTCGCGCTCCGAATCCGCCGCCATCCGAGACTCGGCGCAGAACCTGCTTACCGCCGAACGGGAGAAGGTCGCGGCGATCGACGCCGGTGCCCGGCAGATGGAAGCCGCCTGGAGCGCGACCTATGGTCACGCCGTAGCCCTTGCTCGCGCCGCCGGTCAGGATGTGCAGGCTATCGAGCGGCAAGCCGTCGACGCCCGGGTCAGTCTCTACAGCCAACTGGAGACGGCGTATCGGGCCACCGTCGACCGGCTGATTGCGGAAGAACAGCGGCATCTGGCGGCCGCCAAGCAGGCCGATGAAGCGCGACTGAATCTGCGTCTGTCGGTCGAGGATCGCATTCGCGAACTCGCGCGCAGAGGCGCCGACGAAGTTGCTGCCTACCAGGATCGGTTGCGCCAGATCGACGAGAAGCAAGCGCAGGCACGTGCGGCTCTGGCGCAAGGCAACTTTGAGCAGGCCCGCAAACTGGCCGAGGACGCCATCGCACTCGCCGAACGCTCAGCATCGGCCGTGACTCGGCAGGTCGAGCAAAACGGCAAGACCGTCACGCAGACGATGGTGTCTGAGGGACAAGCCGCCTCCACCGCGATCGGCCAGATTCGCGAGTCCGCCGCGATTGCCGATGCGGCATTGAAAGGGCTCGGGGACGCCCACAAACAGGCCGCCAGTGCCGCCGGCAGTGGTGCCGAGGAAGCGAAGCGTTCGCTCGCCTCGGTCTCCGAGGAACTTGGCAAACTGCGCCAGCAACTGCTCTCGCAAGACAAGTTGAAGCTTGACGTCGACATCGAGTCGGCCCGAGCCGGCATCGAGAAGTTGAAGGCACTGACCGACGCGCAGCAACTGATCGCCAAGATTCAAGTCGATACCCAGGCCGCCGAAGCCAGTCTGGAAAAGCTCAAGTCCGATACCGACAACCGTGTCCTGCTGCAAAAGGTCGAAGCCGACACCAGCAAGGTCCTCACCGACATCGATCGTCTGCGCAGCACCCTGGCCAGCGGCGGCGTGGAGATCCCGGCGACGATGTCGTTCGACAAACCCCGCGCCGCCCTGGCGTCCTTCGCCCAGGACATCAAGATCACCCTGACGGCACCAACCGAGGCCACGCACACGCCGCGTCCGGATCTAGGTTTCTGGCGGCAGGCCTTGTCGGAACTCACCCGCCCGACCAGCAGTGTTCACACGATTTATGTGCAGAAGGTGCAGAGCAATGCCACGGGTGGCTTGATCCAGCGCCTGGCCGAGGGCGGGCAGACGGTGGTCGAAGGGTTCCGACGAATGTCAGGCCGGATCACCGGGCCGGGGTCCGAGACCTCCGACTCCGTACCCGCCTTGTTGTCTGCCGGTGAGTTCGTGGTGCGTGCGGCCTCCGTGCGCAAGTTCGGTCAGTCCTTCTTCGAAGCGGTGAATGCAGGGTTCCTACCGGCGTTACCCCGCTTTGCGACAGGCGGTGCCGTTTCGTCTCTGGTGTCCCAAGTAGCGATGGCAGCAACGGGGCCGACCACCGCGCCTTCGCGTGACGTGGTGGATCTGCGCTTCCATGTCGGCAACAAGGCCCATACCGTGCAGTCGTCGCGCGATACCGCGATGGCACTCGCCAGTGCACTGCGTGAATTGTCGAGGGCGTCATGAGCCAGGCCGCCGTTGCAATCCGGGTCTATGACTGCCCGCTGGATCCCTGGCAGGACCATGTGAATCCTTGTCAGCGCTGGGTGCTCGATGCGATTGCCACCGAGGGCGCATCGATCCAATCCCTGCCGGTCAGGAATTTCGAGGGGCAAGTCATCGCCAGTAGTCAGGCAGCCGCGCTAACTGCACAGCAGTCGTGCCTGGCGAGTTACATCCCGGCCAGCACGATTACGCCGACAGGAATGCAACTTAGAGTGACGACCCGATTATCCGCTGGGGTGGTCGATGAATCGGAGGAAATGGCTGCAGGCCACTTGTCCGCACGAACCGCTATCAGCTTTTCGCAAACCAGTGACTGCGAAACCTATCCGAGAGCGATGTTTGTCACCGACGTCAAAGAAGCCGTGACGTTCTATGCGCCAGACTCGACGATCAAGTACGTGGTGGCTCCACCGCATAGTGGCTTTGCACTCGGTAACGTTATGACAGGACGGGCCTGGGAATACGCCCGATCACCAATGAATCCTCCAGGGGGTGGCGCATTTCGCGGTATCGACGGCATCGTCTACGCGGGGATATTCATGAACCCGACGACTCCATTGACCGCAGATAACTCAGTTGAGTTGGACGAGGTTGCATTTCAACCCAATCGACTGGCCATGGTCAGCCCGCTGTATGGCCAGACGGAACCGGATGTGCATGTCCCGACCGCTCTGAATGTATGGCGGGTCGTCGGTAACCCTGGCGACATTGCAGTATCGATTCAGCCGCACACCACGCAGGCGCAGTCCATCGGTAGCGTAACTATCAAGCTCGAGGAAATCAGTAGCGGTGGCAGCGTTTCTTGGACCGATGTTACGGCGACGCTATGGGCAACAGGCACGCAGGTCTTTCTCAAAAATGATGCCGGTGTGGCCATGCCAAAGTTTCGTCATCGGGCGGCACGCAGTGGAACGAATACGTATCGCGCCATTCTGCTGACCGTTGCCTGGAGCCGTGCCTATGACATTCATGCGGATGGGTATCTGGTCAAGGAGGGAGCTACTTTCTCCAAACACACTGCCAGCGTGCTCTACATTCCAGGGCAGACGGTGGGTGATCTGCCAGATTGCGACTACCAGGACAAAGTATTGATGCTGCGGGATCTCAACCCGCAAGCACAAATTGCAGCAACGCGTTTCGGTGATTTATCCAACTGGCTCATCTTGGTCAATGCAGTGATCACCGTTTTAAATCCGATGGATGTCGAGATTCGGGTTTTGCTGGCACCGTCAGTATCATTCCAGAGCACGGGGACGCAATTTATCCGCAAGGCAACACCGGAATCACTGACTAAGCTGGCGCCCAACGCGAGCGCCACCGTGCACTTTCAATGGATAGCGGTACGTCCAGCTTTTACGAACCAAATCCCAACTGAATTAAACTTTGATACTGAAATAAGTATCTATTCGGCATGGGGAGGCATGAACGCTAATGCAATCCTGCAGCATCGGGATTTCAACGGCCAGAGCATAGGCGGGACGATTACCCCAACCGGCGCCAATGTCCAGGTACGCATGGGCAATATCGTTCAGCAAGCCGCCGGGGATCAAGTTGCTGCTGTCGTTTCTGTGGGCCTATCGGGACTTCCACCGCTGCCACCCGAATCAGATAGTTACACGACCTGGCCGAAAAATCATCTGGTGTTCTCGGTTTGGCCGGCAATGACGTCCGTTACTTACAAACTCTTTACCGTCTTGGTGCCACACGTTTATCAGAGCTATCTCTCATTGCAGCCTGGATCGCCAAGCTACATGCAAATAGGTACACAGCAAGGGCTGACTCGTTTCGATTTTTCCCATGCTGACATTGCGGCGGAAATGACGAATCAGGGCTTCTCGTTCGCGAATCACCCTGCCGGCAATTTTGGGCCCGCCGTCGAATTCGAGAACATCGGTTCCGGATCCTTCTATCCGGGTGGTACCGGATTGATCGGGAACTCCCTCAAGAATAGCTATGCCGGCGCGCTCGTCACGGCCAAGTCGGTGCTTGACGCCCTGGTGGCCCGCTATCAAGCCGAACTCTATCAATCCTGGAGTAGCAGCATTTGGTTCGTAAGCCTGACCTTCCCGTATCACGGCAACACGGCGTATTTCCATGTGGCACCCAAGTACCTGGCGGCCCCTGCATCGTCGGTGAGTCTAGCAACGACAGCAGCCCCGCCAAACGGCACAGTTTCATTTCTGATCTGATCTTCTCACCATGATTATTTTCGACAGCCTGGTGCTGCCGGGCGGACTCGTTTGGTCTGATGAATTCGCCAATGCGTCGGTCGCCCAGTCGGTGCGACGCACGCTCGATGGCGGACTCGTCGTGTTCTACGGTGGCCTGAAGCGCGGCATGCCGATCACGCTGGAGTCCGAACCCGATGCCGGGTGGATGCGACGCGATCTGGTGGAAGCGCTTCAGGTCCGGGCCAGCAGCCCAGGAGGGCTCTACACCCTGCAACTGCGCGACCGCGTCTTCCAGGTGATGTTTCGCCACCACGACGCCCCCGCGTTCGACGCCAAACCGCTGGTCAGCATCGCCACTCCTGCACCCGGCGACTACTACCTCGCCACCCTGAAACTCATGACGGTCTGAAAGGAAATCGTATGCCCATTCTCGACAACGAAATCATCTGGCGCCCGGCCACGTTGATGTCCGACACGACCCCGGCGCAAAACGGCGGGCGCATGGCCGGCGCGCAACTCGTCTCCGGCGTGAAGAACAACCTGTTCCCCGATGTCTCCCAGGCCGAGCGTCTGGCCGGCTCCGTCAAGCTCAGAAAGGCCTTCATCCACATTTACAGTGCGCAGGATGTGGCCCTGTCCAACGTCCGGGTGTTCCTCGATGCACTGACCCCTGCGGGGGATTTCGTTACCTTTGCCGCGGGGACGCAAACCGATACCGAAGACCTGGTAACTGCACGTCCCTATGGGATCGGCACCCTGAACGCCGCCGTGGTCGGTGGGGCCACCGTACTGCAGGTCATCGGCGAACTGCCTGCGAGCTACGCGAGTTTGCAACCGTTCCGGGTGGGCGACGTCATACGCGTCTCCGATCGCCCGAGCACAGGTGGTACCGGCAACGAGGAGTGGACCACCGTGAGTGACGTGACCTACGGTGCAGACTTTGCGACGGTCACCGTGAGTCCGCCATTGGCGAACAGTTACGCGGTGGTCAATACGCTGGTGAGCAGCGTTTATTCTGTCGCACAGATCGTCGGACAGTGGGGTTCGTTCTCAAAGACCAGTGCCGCTGGCAATTTCGATACCGCGACGCTAGGCAATCTGGTCGCCCACAACAAGGGCACGATCGAAGAGACCTGGACGCTGACCTTTACCAGCGCCAGCGCCTTCACCGTATCCGGCCAGACGGTCGGCGCTCTCGCGACCGCAGGATCCACGGCAGCGGACTATGCCCCGCTAAACCCCGCGACCGGCACGCCCTACTTCACGATGAAGGCCGTGGGCTGGAGCGGCACATGGGCGACCGGCAATCAGGTGACGTTTGCCACCCATCCTGCCGCACTCCCCATCTGGTACCGACGGCAGGTGCCGGCGGGCACGTTCAGTCTCGCCAACGACTTCGCTTCGCTGGCGATCCACGGAGAAAGCGCATGAGCCGGGTCGGATTCAAGAAGTCCTTTCCTGCGGGCGGCATGGATGACGTCACGATGTACGACGCGCTTTACGCGCAAATCCTGTCCTACCTGGCCGGCGCTGGGTTTGTCGAGGTGCTGTATGACCAGGCGGATCCTGGCCTCGAGGAATACTTCTACTTTATTCAGGCGGGAGCGGCGACCACTGAAGCCCACGATGATGTTCCTCGCTGGATGATCGGATTCGATGCCAATGGCCCGGTGATGCTCAGCGGCCAGACGCACTGGGGTGACACGAAGATGAGCACCCAGATCGTGATCGCCGAGGACACGTGGGGATTCGCTGCCGATTCCGAGGTCTGGTTCGCCGCCGATGGTGCAGCCGGCTGGTGGTGGCTGGCGCAACTGCATGTGGATGTGGCGCAGCCGACCGGCTATGTTCTGGACGCGCTGACGGTCGGCACGCCGGTACGGCGCTATATCGCCGACCGACAAAGCGGGATTGTGGCGCGCTACGGACTCCTCGAAATCAAGAGTGCCATCAAACGGTGGTTCCCGCCTTATGCCATGGGTGCCGATGGCATTGAACGGCGAGCGGCATCATCGACCGGCACGCCGTTCTTCGGGCTGTTCTCCCCGCTGGGGGGATCGAATCTACTGGCCATGCGCCATACCGGTTCCCCGTTGTCGCAACTGGTAGCGCCCATTTTTCCGGTGACGCCGGCTACTCCGGTGCTATCAGCGGCACTGCTGGGCGAGTTGGAAGCCATCATGCAGATCACCGATGGGCATGCGCTCGGTGCAACCGTTGCGCCTGGCTGGATCGCCCTGATCACCGGCAACCCGGCCACCACCTCGGCGTTTGCCTTACCGGCCCCCGATGCCTTCACGATCCTTCCCTGACGGGAGCACACTTTCATGAGCATCGCGTTCGACCTCGCGCTGCAACTCACCCTGGGCGTTTATGCGGCCGGCGGCGTCGAGACACCCCCGCCACCACCGCCACCGCCCACGGTCGTGCGTCAAGCGCATCAAGTTGCGTGGGGTAAAACGGAAGTGTTCGTGGCCAATGCCACGAACTGGGGCTTTGTGCGCGGAAGCACGGTCGTGCATCAGACGCCATGGGATCTCTTGCGCCCTCGCGCCTGGTCGCATACCACCGTCTGGTCGCTACCGCTCGCATTGCGCCAGGAATGGCGATGGGGACTGCGCCTGGAAAGTCGGGTTCGCTTGCCCTATGGTGAATGGCGACAGCATCATGTCCGGACCATCCACCCCTACGGCGATAGGTGGCTGGCGCGAAGCCGGTGCAGGCTTGGCTATGGCGAGACAACGCCGCATCGAGGTCGCGCAACATTTCTCTACGGCGATCGACCGCTCCTGCGTTCCAACTGGCGTGCCTCCTGGACAGAACTGTCGTCGATCCGTGCCTCGGTGCGCATGGCCTACGCTCTGACCGAGCCTGCCCACACCCGGCATCGTCTGAACTATGCGATCACAGAGGTGAACCCCGTCGCGTCACGATGGGTCACGCCGTGGTCGCTGCTGGCCGATACATCCATGCAAGCGATCTCCAATACGCCGGAACTGGTGTGGCAAGACAAGGTGCTCAAGCTCGCCCAGGCCACACTCTCCTGCGACGAGGACAGTCCGGTCTGGATCGCACGACTGGAATTGCTCGACCTCGGCGAGTTCTCCGGCATTGCCATCGGTGATCCGATCACCCTCGTGCTCGGGCTGGAGGTGTTCCAGTTGATCGTGGATGGCAAAACGCTGTCGCGTGAGTCGATCGCGGCCCGGCAATTGGAACTCACCGCCGTGTCACCGATTGCCTTGCTGGACGCGCCGTTTGCCGCGACAACACGGTGGTACCGGACGGAGGCGATCTCCGCGTTCACTGCCGTCGAGGCCCTGATCGGCACCGTGGCGTGGCAATTGCCGGACTGGATCATTCCCGCCGGACGCCTGCTGCTGGATGGCGTGACACCGCTTTCGGCAGCCCGCACCATCACAGCAGCAGTGGGTGGAATTGTCGAAAGCACGCCCGAAGGGTCCGTGATGTGTCGCCAGCGCCACCCGGTCAGTATTCCGGCCTACGGTGACGCGACGATCGCCCACGGGCTGTTTGATACCGAGGTCATTGCCAGTCGCGCTCAGATCGCCCCGTCACGCGGATTCAACCGCGTAACACTGGCCAACGAAGAAGGTGTGGGCGATGTGACAAGCGATCGGGTCGAGTATGTCGCTGATGCCGACGATCCGAATCAAGGTACGGTGCAGGCCTGGCTTGGGGCGCCGCGTTCCGTTGTGCTGGCGCACACCGGACACCCCGATACGGTTGTGACGTCTCTGGGGAATGTGACCCGCGTCGAAACCGAAACGGTCGAGATCATTGAGGGGCGTGGCAGCACGCGCTACCCCGTCGCGGCACTACTCGCCCATACCTGGCAGCACAGCGACCTCGGCGATATCACCGCCGATGGTCAAACCCTGCAGGCGGCAACCGCCGGATACAGCCTGCTGCGATTCACCTACACCACCACATCGATTGACTGGCGTGTCGCGTTAGCGCGGGATGAAGAAGTCCAGTTCGTCCTGATCGATGCCTGACACACAGAGTAAGCCTCGGAGGAACCCCCTATGGCAAATGCCACGATACGCGTTCAGTTCGGCAACGCGGACGGAAGCACGACCGGACATCTGTCCGCCGAGGTCGATACCCGCCCGTCTGGACTCAATGCCGGTAAAACCGCCTTCGCTCCGGGCGAGACCGCCTACATCCTGGTCTATACCTCGGACAATGTGTCGATTACCGACACCATCTGTTCCGCTGGTTCGCTCAGTGCGGCCGGGACCGCTGTGGTGAGCGTGACCGAGGAACTGATGTTCGAGGATAGCGATACGGCGTCACTGGGCAAACCCGTCCACGCCGGTCCCACAGCATCGACCTGGTATGGACGCAGTCTTGGCACTCTGACGCTTCAGGCCGACAAGATCACTGTCAAGTCTGGGGTGAAAGGCGTCGGTGTCGCCAAGGTGAGCTATGACGTCCTGGCCAAGGTATATGCATTGACCTCGCCGGCAACCCTCAATGGCGAGACCGATTTCTCGATCCTTGCCTTGATCAAAGGGGCCGCCGCATGAGCGTGATCGAGGTCTATCGAGGCGATGGCCAACGCATCGGAGTGCCGATTGTGGAACCGCTGTTGTCTGACGATGCGCTATTGCAGCGGGGCGTGGCCGAAATGGATGCCAATGCGCATGCCTTCAACCAGATCGACATGGAGGTCGTGTTCCGCCCCGGGCTGCGACTGGGTCAGATCGTTGAAGCGATGGATCCGTCCGCCGCAACGCCGTATCGGGGAAAAATTACCGGCATCCAGATTTCCGTAACCGACACCGCGATCGAGACGCACCTCACGCTGGAGCAGCCACGATGACATTTGCGCTGAAAGAACTGGCGCGGCTACTCGCTCCCCAGGAAACCCGGCTGGGAGTTGTCGTGGCATTGGAGGGGAAGCAGGTTCGTGTTGCGTCGGAACGGGGAGTGATTACCGTGCAGACCATCGACGCGTTGGCGGTCGGGGAACGCGTGCTGGTGAGAGACGGACTGGCAACTCGGGCACCCAGTGCCCGACAAAGCTATCCCGTCTGAAGTCCAAAAAATGAATTGATCCACAACCCGCCCTTGGCGGGTTTTTGCGTTATGGAGGTAGGAAACATGGCTGATGCACAGGTTGAGCGACGCAAGATGGTAACGCTGCCGCATGAAGAATTCGAGGAAATTCTGGAGCGCGCCGCCGAGCGCGGAGCCCGGCATGCCTTGTCCGAAGTGGGGCTCGATGGTCCGGATGCCGCCCGCGACATCCATGAACTGCGCGGGCTTCTGGA
>Ga0073899_10006026_pt1 | contig 10485 bp, 6 predicted proteins | sample KloWWTmetaKNB5Ph_FD_88975 | JGI IMG/M metagenome (GOLD analysis project Ga0073899, IMG submission 88975) | Active sludge microbial communities from Klosterneuburg, Austria, studying microevolution and ecology of nitrifiers - Klosterneuburg... | ecosystem: Engineered > WWTP > Aerobic digester >...
AGGCCGATGCCCACGGCGATCACGCCCACCAGGATGCAGGCGCGTGCACCCACCAGCAGCTGCGAGGCCACGTCGCGCCCCAGGCTGTCGGTGCCCAGCCAGTGCGCCGCGCTGGGCGCCGCGAGCTTGTTGGGGATGTCGATCTCCGCGGGCGGGTAGGGCGACCAGAACAGCGACAGCAGCGCCGCCAGCACCACCGCCGCGCTCAGCAGCGCGCCGATCAGGAAGCTCGGGTGGCGCAGCGCGCGCTGGCCGAAGCCGGGCACCGGGCGGGCCGCCGTCATGCCGCCTCCGCCGGAGCCAGGCGCGGGTCGATCAGCGCATAGACCACGTCCACCAGGAAGTTGATCAGCACCACCGCCGCGGCCAGCAGCATCACCGTGTCGCGCACCACCACCAGGTCGCGGTTGGAGATGGCCTGGAACACCAGCCGGCCCACGCCGGGCAGCACGAAGACGTTTTCCACCACGATCGCGCTGGTCACCAGGTTGGCGAACTGCAGGCCCATCAGCGTGACCACCGGGATCAGCGCGTTGCGCAGCACATGGCGCCAGAGCACGGCGCGGCGGCTCAGCCCCTTGGCGCGGGCGGTGCGCACGTAGTCCTCGCGCATCACCTCCAGCACGGCCGAGCGCGTCACGCGCGCCAGCATCGCGGCCTGGATCACCGCCAGCGACAGCGCCGGCAGCAGCAGCGCCTTCAGCCCCGGCCACAGGCCACCGCCCTCGTCCTCGATCCAGCCCGGGAAGCCGCCAGCGGCGAACCAGCGCAGCTTCACCGCAAACAGCAGGATCAGCAGGATGGCGAACCAGAAGTTGGGAATCGCCATGCCCACCTGGCTGGCGGCCATCACCCCGACGTCGCCCAGGCGGCGGTGGTGCGCCGCCGCGTACACGCCCAGGCCGATGGCCGCCAGCGTGGTGAGCCCCATGGCCAGCACCGCCAGCGGCAGCGTGACCTGCAGGCGCTGCGCGATCAGCTCGGCGGTGGGCGTGTCGTAGGAGATGCTCTGCGCCGTCTGCCCGCCCAGCAGGCCGCCGACCCAGCGGCCATAGCGCAGCAGCGCCGGCTGGTCCAGCCCGAGCCGGGCCTCCAGCGCGGCGATCGACTCCGGCGTCGCCGTGTCGCCCAGCACCACCTGCGCCGCGTTGCCCGGCAGCAGTTCCAGCACGGCGAAGATCATCACCGAGGCCACGGCCAGGGTGATCAGCAGCGTCGCCAGGCGCTTCAACAGGAACCAGCTCAGCAAGACGTCAGCGGGTGCCGGGCACCCTCGTTCGTGATGGATTGGGCTATTGTGCGGTGTCCCAGCCTGGCACAGGCCGCCGGGCTGCCCGGATTGACGGCGGCGGCGCGACGTGCTGCGCCGCAACAACAAGGATCGATGCAGTGAGCGATGCGAGAGGCGATGCCATGGGCGCCATGAGACTGGCAGGCAAGGTGGCGGTGGTGACGGGCGGCGGTTCGGGCTTTGGCGCCGGGATTGTGCGCAAGTTCGTGGCCGAGGGCGCGAAGGTCATCGTGGCCGACCGCAACGGCGAGGCGGCGCAGGCGGTGGCGGCGGAACTCGGCCCCACCGCGCGGGCCGTCACCGCCGACGTGACCCGCGCCGACGACGTGCGCGCGATGCTGGACGCCGCCGAACAGCACTTCGGCGGCCTGGACATCCTGGTCAACAACGCCGGCATGGGCCACCTGCCGCAGCCGATGGAGGAGGTGGACGAGGCGCTGTTCGACCGCCTCGTCGCCCTCAACATGAAGGCGATCTACCTCGCCGCGCGCGAGGCGGTGCCGCGCTTCAAGGCCAGGAAGGCCGGCGTCATCCTCAACATCGCCAGCACGGCGGGCGTGAGCCCGCGCCCGCGGCTGACCTGGTACAACGCCAGCAAGGGCTGGGTGATCACCGCCACCCGCTCGATGGCGGTGGAGCTGGCGCCCTTCGGCATCCGCGTCGTCGCGCTCAACCCGGTGGCCGGCGAGACGCCCATGCTCGCCACCTTCATGGGCGAGGACACGCCCGAGGTGCGCGCGAAGTTCCTCTCCACCATCCCGATCGGCCGCTTCTCCACGCCCGAGGACCTGGGCAACGCCGCGGGCTTCCTGTGCAGCGACGAGGCCAGCATGATCACCGGCGTGGCGATGGAGGTGGATGGGGGGCGGTGCATCTGAGCCAAGTCCCTGCAGCTTGCCGCGATGGAGCGCGGCAGGTTTCTAAAATCCCTCATCCGTTGAACCTGTCCCGCAAGGGAATGAACCGATCGCCGTGACCCCGGACCGCCCTCCCTGCCTGCTGGTTGTTGACGATGACCCCGTGACCTGCGCGCGGCTGGAAGGTTATTTCCGGCAGGAGGGCTACACGGTGATGTCGGCGGCCAGCGGCGCCGAGATGGGGCCGCTGCTGTCGAGCCAGGGGGTGGACGTTGTGCTGCTGGACGTCGGCCTGCCGGGCAAGGACGGGCTGGAGCTGGCGCGCGAGTTGCGGGCTCGCGACGAGCACCTGGGCATCATCCTGGTGACCGGGCGCAGCGACGATGTGGACAAGATCGTCGGCCTCGAGTCGGGGGCAGACGACTACGTCACCAAACCCTTCAATTCGCGCGAGCTGCTGGCACGGGTCAAGATCGTGCTGCGGGGCCAGCGCCACCGGCCGGCAGCACCGACCTCCCGACCGGTGGGCCTGAGCATCGGACCCTGGACGCTCGATGTGGCGCATCGGCGGCTGGTCGGCCCGGACGACCGGCGCCAGGCGCTGACACGCGGAGAGTTCGAGCTGCTGCAGATGCTGCTGCGCCACCGCGGCACGGTGCTCAGCCGGGAGCGGCTGGCGCCTGCGGTGAGCCACCGCAGCTGGGACCCGAACGACCGCAGCATCGACGTGCTGATCTCGCGGCTGCGCGAGAAGGTCGAGGACGATGCCCGCCAGCCCGAGCGCATCCTGACCGTGCGGGGCGAGGGCTACCTGCTCGCGTCCGAGTCCGAAGGCGCCTGACCCTTCGGCGGCTGGAGGAGGCGCTCCAGAGCCTGCACCGAGCGATGGCTGCTGTTGCGCAGGGTGTCGATCGCGGCGGTTAGCGCGGCCGGTGTGGTGGTGTCCACCATCGGTGCCGCCCGCTCCACCTGACGAGCCAGTGCCACGGTGCGCTGGAAGCCGAGGTTGGCCGCGGCGCTGGCGAGCTTGTGGGCACGGCGGGCGATCTCCGCGCGATCGCCGGCTGCCAGCGCGACGTCGAAGGCCGCAAAGGCCTCTTCGGCCGCGCTGCGGTACAGCGTCAGCAGCCGGGCCAGCGTGGTTTCACCCAGGCTGGCCAGCTCTTCGGTGAGGAAGGCCTCGTCCAGGAGGGCGTCGGCGGGGGCTGCGGCCTGCGGGGCGCCCGAAGGGTCGGGCAAGGGATCGGGCAAGGGGGCGGCCGGTGGGGTCAACCGCCTGCGGCCGGCGGCCATGGCGTCGGCCAGGGCGCGCGCCAGCAGCGCGCGCTGGAAGGGTTTGGGCAGGAAACCCACCATGCCGGCGGCCGCCATCGCCTCACGCGCGCCCTCGGGCAGGTGGGCCGACATCGCCACGATCGGCAGCGACTGCCAGCGCCCGCCGTCGAGCGCGTGGATCGTGCGCGCCACTTCGATGCCGGAGGCGCCGGGCAGGCTGATGTCCATCAATACCAGGTCGATTGGCGGTCCGCCTTGCTGGATCTGCGCCAGGGCGGCATCGCCGTCGGCCGCGGGATGGGGCCGATGGCCCAGGAACTCAAGGTGGCGCAGGCAGACCGTTCGGTTCACCTCGTCGTCCTCGACAACCAGCACGTCCAGTGCTCGCTGGACCTCGGCCGTGTTGGCGTCGGCCGCTGCGGGGGCATCGACACTGGCATCGACCGGCGGGGCGGGTTCAAACGGCAACTCGAAGTGCACCGTGGTGCCCTGGCCGACCACGCTGTCCAGCCCGATGCGGCCCCCCAGCAGCGTCACCAGGCGCCGGCACACCGCCAGGCCCAGGCCGGTGCCGCCATGGCGCCGGTGGGCCGTGTCCTCGACCTGCACGAAGGGCTGGAACACCGCCGCCTGCTGGGCAGCAGGGATGCCGATGCCGGTGTCGCTGACCTCGAAACGCAGGCGCAGGTGCGGCGGCGCGCGGCCTGGGAGCTGGCGCACCGTCACCGTGACCTCGCCTTCGTCGGTGAACTTCACCGCATTGCCGATGGTGTTGAGCAGGATCTGGTTGAGCTTGCGCCGATCGCCGACGATGCGCTGCGGCAGGTCGTCGGCGATGTCGCGCACCAGCGCCAGCCCTTTGGCGCGGGCGGTGATCCACTGCAGCGAGAGCATGTCGTCCACCGCCTCGCGCAGGTCGAAGGGCGACGCTTCCACGCTCACCCGCCCGCCTTCCAGCCGGGAGAAGCTCAACATGTCGTCGAGGATCTCCAGCAGCGTCGAGTTGGCGTAGCCGATCATGCGCAGGACCTCCTGCTGGCGACTGTCCAGCGGGGTGTCGCGCAGCAGCTGCACGCTGCCGTCCACGCCGGCCAGCGGGGTGCGCAGCTCGTGACTGAGCGTGCCGAGGAACTCGTTCTTCGCCCGGTTGGCTTCCTCGGCCTGGCGGCGCGCCACCGCGTGTTCGGCCACCTCTCGCTCCAGCAGCAGGTTGCTGCGGCGGAGTTCGGCGGTGCGCGATTGCACCTGCTGTTCCAGGGCCTGCTGGTGGTCGAGCAGGGCCTGCTCCAGGCGCGCCCGTTCGCGGGCATTGCGGCGGAACTGCTCCAGCGCATCGGCCAGCGGTGTCAGGGGGTCACGCGGTCCGTGCGGGCGGATCACCACGTCCAGGTCACCCCGGCCCAGCGCCCGCACCAGCGACTCCATCTCCTGCAGTCGACCGACCAGGTGGGAACGCAGGATCAGCCACAGCGACAGCAGCAGGGCGGCGAACAACAGCGCGGCCACCGCCAGGAATCCGGCCATGCCGCGGTCCACCGCCAGGCGGGAGGCGCCGGTGGCGTCCTCGATCGAACGGCCGCCCGCCCCCAGCAGCAGGGCACCCTGTTCCCCCAGCCGCTGCGCCAGTGCAGCCCCTTCCCCGCGCAGGGCAGCCAGCCGCCGATCCAGTGCCAGGGTGTCGCTGCGCACCGCGAACAGGCCGGACGGCGCCAGACCCTGCAGCAGCACCTGCCGCCTGGCCAGCGCATCGGCGCGTCGTTGGGGGTCGCGCACGTCCTGCAGGCGCCGCTGCAGCACGCCGAGCTGCTCGCCATACGACTGTCGCAGCGCGTCGATGGCGGCGGCGCCTTTTTCTCGTTCCAGTCGTTCCAGCTGGGTCTTGAGGGTGAAACACAGCAGCTGCAGTTCGGACATGCGCTCCATGCGGTCGAGGTCCACCTCGGCCAGCCAGTCGAGCGATTCGAGCACCGCCTCGTGCGCCCCGCCGTGCTGCACCAGGGGGTAGAGGGCCGCGAGGGTGGTCGAGGTGGCGGTGGAGGCATTGGCGGCCAGTGACTCGGCCAGGTTGCCCAGGGCGTTCAGGGCCCGGCGCTGTTCGGCCAGTTGCTGCTGCTGCTGCCGGCGCAGGCCGAGCAGGGCGTCGATGGCGGTCGCCTGCTGCTCCAGATTGGCGCCGATGGCCTGCATCGTCCGGCCGGCTTCGGCCGTGAGGGGCGGCTCGAAGTGCTGACCCTGCAGCCGTTGCATCACCCCGTCCAGCGCGGCCAGCTGGCTGCGGCCCGAGAGGCGCAGTTGTGCCACCTCCTCGGCCGATTCGGCGCGGCCGAGCTGTTCGATCAGCGCCACCACCCCGGTGTTCAGCCGCGCCATGGCCTGCACCGCCTCCATCGCCGGCAGGGCTTCATCGAAGATATCGCGCTGCGCCGCGACCACACCGCGGAAACTCAGCCAGGCCGTCAGGGCCACCGCCAGCGTCAACAGCGCCCCGCCGGTCATGACCAGCGCGAGCTTGCCTCGCAGGCCCAGGCGCAGGTCCAGGCGTTCCAGGCCGCTGCCAAGGCCCTCGTGCCAGCCGGTCAGCGAAGGGGCAGGCTGAACGGGCGACGCCGGCTCAACGCCATGGTCTGGGCGTGACGGGGAAAGGCCGGGCGGGGTGTCCATCGGGTGCACAGGCGAGCCAGGTCATTGTGCCCGCGGGTGCTGGGTGGGTCGGATCGCATCAGGCCGGATCAGGTCGGTGCAGATCGGCTGGGGTGGGGCTGAGCCGGCGGTGCGGCGACAATCCGGGCGTGATCTCCAGGCGGCTCTTTTCCTTGTCGATGCTCGCGGTGCTGCTGGCGCTGGGGTTCGGGCCGGGGCTTGCCCTGGCCGGTCCGGTCGCCGCCGGGGAGGAGGGCGCGGCTGCTGCGTCCGCAGGGGCCGAGCCGCTCCCGGCCCGGGCGGTGATGCGCAGGGAGCCGCCCTTCACCGCAGCCGCGGGGCAGCCGGTCACGCTGCCGATCACCCGGCCTGCGACGCACCCCTGGCGGCTGTGTGTGCTCTTTCCCCACGTCAAGGACGCCTACTGGCTGGGTGTCAACTTCGGCATGGTCGAGCAGGCGCGCCGCCTGGGTGTGGCGGTGCAGTTCTTCGAGGCCGGCGGCTACCCCAACCTGGCCACCCAGCTCGAACAGGCGCGCGCCTGCGGCGCCAACCCGCGCGTCGATGCCTTGATCGTCGGTACGGTGTCCTTCGACGGCCTGTCACCGCTGCTGGCGCAGATCGCCCGGCGCATCCCTGTGCTGGCGACGGTGAACGACATTGCCCCGCCGGGCATCGCCGCCAAGGTGGGGGTGGATTGGGTGGACATGGGGCGTGCGACCGGCCGGTGGCTGGTCGAAGAGGTGGGGCCAGGCATGGCGCCGGTGCCGATCGCCTGGTTCCCGGGCCCGCGGGGTGCAGGCTGGGTGCCCTTTGTGGACCGGGGCTTTCGCGAGGCGATTGCCGGCAGCCGCATCCAGATTCGCAGCACCGCATGGGGCGACACCGGCAAGGCCATGCAGCGCAACCTGGTGCAGCGCAGCCTGGATGAGCATCCGCAGCTGCGCTACCTCGTCGGCAACGCGCCGATGGCCGAGGCCGCGGTGAGCGTGCTGCGCGAGCGCGGCCTGCTGGACCGTGTGGGCATCGTTTCGACCTACTTCACGCCCGATGTCTACCGCGGCATCCTGCGCGGGCGGGTGCTGGCCGCCCCCACCGACGCCCCGGTGCTGCAGGGCCGCCTGTCGATCGACCAGGCGGTGGACCTGCTGGAGCGCCGGCCCGTGGCGCGGCACGTGGGGCCGGTGATCCGCATCGTCGACCGCGCCAGTCTGGCCGAGCGGGACGTCGATGATTCGCTGCCGCCCAGCAGCTTTGCGCCGCTGTTTCGCGTCGAGCCACCGCGCTGAGCGGCGGCGCACAGCGCAGTCGGCAGGGCGGCGGGTTACTGCGCTGCGGCTGCGTCCTTGGCGTTCTTCAGCAGGAAGTCCAGCACCGTCTTGCGCTGCGCCTCGTCCAGCCCGGCGCGCTGGAACATCGTCGGCGTGATGCCCTGCCACTGGTTCTTCGAGAAGTCGCCCGGCTCGCGGGGCACATGGCACAGCGTGCAGCGCTCGTAGAACAGCTTTTCGCCCGGGCCCATGGTGGCCAGCGTGGCGCCCTTGATCTTCTGGGCGCGCTCGGCGAGCTTCATCGCGGCGATGTTCAGGCCCAGCCTGCCGGCGCGGTTGGTCACCGCGGGCGGCTCGTAGGCGCGGTTCTCGCCTTCGGCGTCCAGGCACTTCTTCAGGCTGGCGACACAGGTGTTGGCGGTGGTGGCCTGGCTCAGGCCGCTGGAGGCGCGGCTGCTGGTGATGATGTTGATCGCACCGCTGTTGCAGCGGCCCTTGGAGTCCAGCGAAATCCAGTTGCCTTCCTCCAGGCTGACCACGCCCTTCATGATCTGGTCGGTCACCACCGCGCCGGCGATCAGCCGCCCGCGCCCGTTGTAGAGCTCGACCAGGTCACCGCTGACGATGCCCTTGGCGGCCGCATCCTCCACGCTGATGCGGATGTGCTGGCGGCCCTTGACGTTCTGCTCGAAGCGCACGTCGGCCTGCGCCATCTGCGAGTGCACGCGGTTGTAGGGGTGCGGGCTGACCACGTGCACCTGGCCGGGCTGGGCGTTGCCCAGGAACTCGGCGGGCTCCAGGTACTTCGGGATGGGCGGGCAGTCGGGGATCTTGAAGCTGGCGATCTGGCTGCAGTACAGCTCGATCTTGCCGGACTGGGTGTGCAGCTTGTTCTTTACCGGGTCGGTGTAGAAGTCTCCGTGGCGCACCCAGCGGCGCATCTCGGTGGGGATGGGCATCGTCACCAGGCCCTTGGACCAGAACTCCGCGAAGGGCACCTTGTGGCCGGTGGCCTTGTAGGCGTTCTCCAGGATCTGCATCACCGTCTGCCCTTCGGTGAAGCCGTACTCGACCCCCATCAGGGCGGCCAGGCGCCGGAAGATCTCGAAGTCGTCCAGGCTCTCGCCGTAGGGCGCGATCACCTGGCGCATCGCGTAGATCTTGTCGTTGCTGTAGGTGCCGCCGACGCTCATGTCGTTGCGCTCCAGCGCGGAGGTGGCCGGCAGCACGATGTCGGCAAAGCGCGAGGAGGCGCACCACCAAGGGTCCTGGCAGATCACGGTGTCGACCTGCTGGTTCATGGCGCGCAGCAACTCGTTGGTGTCCTGCTGGTGCGACATGAAGTTGTTGCCGGCGTTGTAGATCAGCTTGGCATTCGGGTAGGTGTGCGTCGCACCGTCACGCACGTAGGTCTTGCCCGGGTTGAGCAGCATCTCGCTGATGCGCGAGGCCGGGCAGCGCGCCTTGACCGGGTTGCGCCCCTGCGACAGGCCCACCGGCACGATGGCGTTGGACTGCGGCATGCCACCGCCGCCGTAGTGCCAGGAGAATCCCACCCCTTCGCCCGGCTTGCCGATCTTGCCCAGCATCGCGGCGAAGTTGATGATCGCCCAGTGCGTCATTTCGCCGTGGTGGGCGCGCTGCAGCGACCAGGCACCGGCGAACTGGGTGCGCTTGCTGGCAAACAGGTTGGCCATCTCGACGATCTTCGCGGCCGGGATGCCGGTGATCTTGGCCGCCCATTCCGGCGTCTTGGCCGGCGTGCCGTCCGCGTCCTGGCCCAGCAGGTAGGGCAGGAACTTGTCGAAGCCCACCGTGTACTTGTCCAGGTAAGCGCGGTCGTGCTTGCCGGTGGTGTAGACGTGGTACGCCATCGCCAGGAACAGCGCCGTGTCGGTGTTGGGCACGATCTTGACCCACTCCGAGCCCAGCGCCTCGTCGGTGGGCGTGTACTGCGGGTTGATCGAGATGAACTTGACGCCACGCTCCTTGATCTGTTTCCAGCGCGGATACATCTGGTGGTCGGCCACCGTGTACTCGATGCGGTTGTTCTTGAAGGGGTCGCAGCCCACCCAGACCATCACCTGGGTGTGTTCGGCCATCACCTCCCAGGAGGTCTGCGGCGAATAGACCTCCATGTCGCCGATGATGTGCGGCAGGCTCACCTGCGAGGCGCCGCCCGAGTAGTCGCCGGTGGTCACCGAGTGGCCGCCGATCAGCCCGAACAGGCGGCCCTGCAGCACCTGCGGGCGCAGCAGGCCGGCGTGCGACCAGCCGCCGTAGCTGCTGCTGAACAGGGCCTCGTTGCCGTACTTCTCGGCGGTGGAGAGGATGGCGTTGGCCGTCAGCGCCAGGGCCTCGTCCCAGCTCACCCGCACGAAGGGCTCCTTGCCGCGCAGCTCGCGCCGCGTATCGCCCTTCGGGTTGGCCAGGTAGGAGCGCCGCACCATCGGGTACTTCACCCGCGTCTTGCTGTAGACGCGGCTGATCAGGCCCTGGGTCAGCATCGTGGTGGGCATCGCGTCGATGTCCTGCAGCGGCTGCACGCCCACCAGCACGCCCTTCTTCACCACGGCCTTGAACGGCCCCCAGTGGCTGGCGCTGGGGATCAGCGTGGTGTCGGCACCAAAGACTTCGCTGGCGCCGAACCAGGTCACACCGTTGGCGGCCACGGCGGTGGCCACGGAGGTCTTCAGGAGGTTTCTTCTCGTCATGCTCATGGTGGATGCTCCTTGCAAAGGGCCATCGAGGGGATCGAATCGGCTTGAAGGGCATCCTAGGAAGCGAGCTGCAACGGCATGAGCGGTCTTGTGGGGGTCTGGTTCGAGTTTGTTAACCCTGTGAACGGCTCCGCTCGATGCGCACCGTGCCGCGGCATGATGACGCCCATTCCCCAGACGCAGCGCGAGACAGACCCAATGAAGGTATTTGGCATGGCCGGCTGGTCCGGCTCGGGCAAGACCACGCTGGTCGAGCGGCTCATTCCGGTGTTCACCGCGCGTGGCCTGAGCGTGTCGGTGATCAAACATGCCCACCACGGCTTTGACCTCGACCGGCCCGGCAAGGACTCCTGGCGCCACCGCGAGGCCGGCGCCACGCAGGTGCTGATGCTGTCCAACGACCGCTGGATCCTGATGCACGAGCTGCGCGG
>Ga0073899_10006027_pt1 | contig 10483 bp, 10 predicted proteins | sample KloWWTmetaKNB5Ph_FD_88975 | JGI IMG/M metagenome (GOLD analysis project Ga0073899, IMG submission 88975) | Active sludge microbial communities from Klosterneuburg, Austria, studying microevolution and ecology of nitrifiers - Klosterneuburg... | ecosystem: Engineered > WWTP > Aerobic digester >...
ATCGATCAGCAGCTCGCGGGTCTTGCGGTGCTGGCCCCGGGTGAGAAACTGGTCGGCCCACAGGCGCAGATGGCCGCCGGGGTCGGGGTAGCAGGGTTCGACGAAGTTGCGCAGGTCGTAGCGCTCGGACACGCCGTACTCGAAGGGGAAGACTTCGGCGGAGGCGGCCAGGGGAAGCTCGAGGTTGCGCACGCCCAGATGCTCGACGGTCACGCGGGCGACGAACTTCAGCTCGGTGGCCTGGCCGGGAATGCGCACATAGGTGACCGAGTTGGAGAACACATCGTGCACCCAGCGGATCTCCGCATCGGGGCTCACGTCCAGCGTGCAGGTGAGAACGCGGATGTCGTGACTGGTGCGCGGCAGGAACATCATGCGGTGTTCGCCGAAGCTGACGGGCTTGCGGTAGCGGTAGAGCGTGGTGTGCTCGATTTCGAGGATGACCGACATGGGAGCGCCTTCCGAAGGGGATCGTCCGGATTATGGGGCAGAAACCGCGGTGTGCCTGCCTGCCCGGCCAGCCGGACTCACTTGCGCAGGGGGGCCCGCAGGTCTTCGAAGCGGGCTGGCGCCACGTATTGCATGAGTTCCTTGCCCTTGCTGTCGAGGACGATGTCGAGGCCCTTGGCGGGGTAGAGCAGATGTTCCAGGTGCTCATTGACGCGGATACGCTCGCTGGGCTGGCCGAAGCGTTCGAGGATCACGCTTTCGTCCAGCTGGGCGCTGGGGATGAAGGCGATGCCGCGGATCGGCGCGGCCAGCACGGCGGCCCGGTCGGCTTGGGCGAGGGTGGCCTTGCGGGTGGTGCTCTGCATGTACTCGGTCTTCGGGGCACGCTCGCGCATGCCTTCGGTGACTTCCTTCGACAGGTCGGCGGTGATGATCAGCTTGCCGGCGACGAAGCCGAGGGTAATGGCTTCGTAGTAGCCCTCGGCGTTGCCGGTTTCCTGAGGCTCGGCGACGACGGCCAGCTGCATCTCGTTGCCGAAGCGGGCGCGGGCGTCGGCCAGGGTGCTGCGGCCGAGGGTCAGGTCGAAGACCTTTGACTCGCCGCTGGGCAGGGTTTCGATCTGCCAGGGCAGGCCGGAGGTGGGCACGGCCTGGGGGTCGTAGTGGGTGAACTGCCAGACCACGGGCCCGACGAGGACGGCCAGGGCGAGAAGGATGATGCCGAGAGCGAATTTCATGGATGGGGGTCAGTGGGGGGCGTGGAAGCCCGCAGGCACCTTGGCATGGAACACCACCGGGACGGCCGGGGTGTCGAGGACCGACTGGCGGATGCGGCCGATGACGTGCATCTCGCAGCGCTTGCAGTCGAACTTGAGGGTGAGTTTTTCCTTGCCGTTGATCAGGGTCATCGGGTCGGGCTTGATGCCTTTCACTTCCTTTGGACACAGGTTGAAGCTGTAGCGCAGGCAGTGCTTGGTGATCATCAGGGAGGCGTCGTCGGTGTGCTCGTTGGCCTCATAAGCGGCCTCGATGAGCTCGACGCCGTGACGGTGATAGAAATCCCGGGCCTTTTGGTTGAGCACGTTGGCCAGGTAGCTGAGCTCGGTTTCGGGGTAGGGCACAGGCGGCTCGACGGCGGGGCGCGGCATGAGGCGCGGAAGGGCGGCCAGGCGGGCGGCCTCGAGTCGCTCCACCGCATCCCGGCGCAGGGCGTTGATGGCGCCGGCAGGGAGGAACCACGGCGCGGACAGCTGCAGCTCGATGCGGCCCGCCCCGAAAATCGTCGTACCCAGTTTGCCAAGGCTGTCCTTCAGGCCGCAGAGGGCGCGCTCGGCGTCCTTGGCGAGCTCTTTGGCGTGGGGCAGGCTGGCGCTGGCCGACATGCCGGTTTCGTCGGTGAGGGTGAGGGCGAAGCCGTCGGCGCTCTCGGTGAAAATCATATCCACGGCAATGCGGCGTTCGGCGGATTTCTTTTCGAGCATGCGCTCGAATTCGTGGTCCCGGTTGCGGAACAGGCCGCTGCCCGGGAATAGGTCGGGCGGCAGGGGCTCAGCGGTATGGACGCGGAAATCCTCGCCGATCTTCTCGGCGCGGTTCACCCGCAGGCCGACCAGCTCGCCCTTGCGGTCGTAGAAGCTGAGGCCGTCGCCGTTGTGCAGCTCGACTGCGCTGGTGGTGTCGAAGTGGCGGCGCTGCTTGCCGTCCAGACGGATCACGCTGCCCACCGGCTCGCCGACGAACTTGGGTGAGTCGAAGGCGCCGATGTCTGCGGTCCGGCCGTTCACAAAGTAGTCGGTGGCGCCCCGGTTGAAGGTCTTGTCGGCCAGGGGCTGGAACAGGAAGGTGCTGCGCCCGGCGGAGGTGCGCGAGTACTCGGGCGCGTCCTCCATGATGCCGTCGAGGATCAGGCGGTAGTGGGCGGTGATGTTCTTGACGTAGGCCATGTCCTTGTAGCGGCCTTCGATCTTGAAGCTGCTGATGCCCGCGTCGGCCAGGGCGCGGATGTTGGCGCTCTGGTTGTTGTCCTTCATGGACAGCAGGTGCTGGTTGCTGGCCAGCAGGTTGCCGTCCTTGTCCGACAGGTCGTAGGGCAGGCGGCAGGCCTGGGAGCACTCGCCGCGGTTGGCGCTGCGCCCGGTGTGGGCGTGGCTGATGTAGCACTGCCCCGAGAAGGCTACGCACAGGGCGCCGTGGATGAAGAACTCCAGGGTGCAGTCGGTGGCGGCGGCCACCTTTTTGATCTCGGTGAGGGTCATCTCACGCGCCAGCACGATCTGCGAAAAGCCCACGTCCTGCAGGAAGCGCGCCTTCTCGGGGTGGCGGATGTCGGTCTGGGTGCTGGCGTGGAGCTGGATGGGCGGCAGGTCGAGCTCAAGCAGGCCCATGTCCTGGACGATCAGGGCGTCGGCGCCGGCTTCGTGGAGCTGGCGGATCAGGGCGGAGGCACCGTCGAGCTCGGCGTCGTGGAAGATGGTGTTGCAGGTGACGAAGACCCGCGCCCCGAAGCGATGGGCATGGCGCGCCAGGCGCTCGATGTCGGCCACCGTGTTCTCGGCATTGGCCCGCGCGCCGAAGGCCGGACCTCCGATGTAGATGGCGTCGGCGCCGTGGTTGACCGCCTCGATCCCGATGTCCGCAGTGCGGGCCGGGGCGAGGAGTTCGAGCTGTTTGCGGGAATGGTTCATGGAGCGCTCTCGGGGTGGGTGTGCTGCTCGGGCGGCAGCTTGCAACCCGGCATTATCCCCGGTAGCGCCGGGAGCGTCGACCATGCCCGGGAAAGCAAGGCTTGGCGCGGGGCCGAGGCGCTGGGACAATCCCGCTCTCACTCATAAAAGGGCCGAAACATGGAATCCCGACTGATGGAAATCGAGATCAAGCTCGCCCTGACCGAAGACCTGGTGGATACCCTCAATCTCACCGTGCACCGTCAGCAGGAGCAGATCGATGCTCTGCAGCGCCAGCTGGTGGCACTGGCCAGGCAGTTGCAGGCATCCACGCCCTCGGCCGAGGCGCGGGATCTGCGGGAAGAGATCCCGCCGCACTATTGAGCGCGCTTGGGGGCGCCCTCAGGCCGCTTCCGGTGTGCGCCGCCGTGCCGCCGGGCTGACGGCGAAGATGCGCGGGCTGCGCAGGCGATACACCGGGACGTAGCCCTTGCCCTTGAGGAAGAGCAGCAGGGGCTTGGCGAAGACGAAGGTATTGCGCAGCCGTTCGAACATCTGGCCGTCACACTGGATCGCGCTGGGCTCGCCTTCCGTGCACAGCCGGTAGGCCAGGTTGACGGTGTCGCCCCACAGGTCGTAGATGAATTTCCCCCGCCCCACCACGCCCGCCACGACCGGGCCGGAGGCGATGCCGATGCGCAGCTCAAGCTCGAGGCTGTCGGTGATGGCCGGGTCGCGCAGGGTGGATTGCATGGCCAGGGCCAACGAGGCGGCGGCGGCGTGGGGCTCGCGCGGGTGCGCGTTGAGCCCGCCGGCCACCATGTAGCCGTCGCCGATGGTCTTGATGCGCTCCAGGCCTCTCTCTTCGGTAAGTTCGTCGAAACGGCAGAAGATCCGGTTGAGTAGCGCGAAGACTTTCTTCGGCGGCATGTCGCTGGCGATGCGGGTGTAATTGACGATGTCGGCAAACATCACTACGACCTCGGGGTGTCCGTCGGCGATCGTTCCGGATTGCTCCTTGAGGCGTGCGGCGATGGGCGCCGGCAGGATGTTGAGCAGCAGGCGCTCGGAGCGCTCCTGTTCGCGGCGCAGCTGGCGATGGGCGGCGGCCAGGCGGGCGCGGGTCTTGCCCCGCTGACGCAGGGCGAAGCGCAGCAGGGGATACAGCACGCCGGACACCAGGATGACGTGAAGCGCCATGAACAGGGGGCTGCCCGCCTGGGGGCCGAGACTGGCAGAAAGCGCTGTGAGCCCCAGGAACCCGATGAACCACAGGTTGGAGGCGGCGTTGCCGACGGTGAACAGGGCGCAGGCGGGGGCGATGACTGCCCACAGGGCCAGGCCCGAGGTGGCCGGTGTGGAGGGCAGGCTGGCCAGAGTGAGCAGGGGGAAGATCAGCATCAGCCCGAGCTGGCTGCCCCGGTAGCGCGCAAAGTGCCGGTGCCAGGGAAAGAGGGCGTAATTAAGCAGGACCAGCAGCGGCACAAGGGCGCCGGGCGCAGCGGTGAAGCCGGTGTCGAGCTGATGGCCGATGAGGAGCCAGATCAGTGCGGCGGGTCCGAACAGCAGGCTGGCCAGGTTGAGCAGGGAAAGGCGCAGGCGCTGCTCTTCATCGTCCTCCGGGCGCGCGCCGGCGTGGATCAGGCGGCTGAGAAGGGCAAGGAACCGGATGACCGGCATGGCATGACACGCGGTGGTTGAACCGGCCCGAGTGTCATGCCCGCAGGCAACGGGGGTCAAGGGTGGCTTGCACCCGAAGTGTGGGAAATTGTGTCTTCAGGGCAGGCGGCCGGCGCCGATCAGGCGGTGGGCGATGAGGTTGGGGGAGATCCAGCTGACCCGGTCGTCGAAGGCACCTCCCGGCGCGCCGGGGTTTTCGGACAGGCTACGGCTGACGAACAGGCGGCCGCTGGTGTCGGTATTGCGGGCTTCGTCGCTGCCCGTCAGCGGTGCAGGTAACAGGCTGCCGTCAGCGGCGACCGCGCCGAGGCCGTTGGGGCCGTGGGACAGGATGACCACCGGGGTCAGGCCGCCGGCGGTGGTGAGTTTGAGCTCGGCGCCATCCAGGTTGCGGGTGACCATCTCGATGGTGCCGTCGTCCACGTTGACGATGTTGCGGGTATAGGCGGGGGTGATGGCGTAGCGCAGGCGGTGGGCCCATCCATCCATACCGTGAATACCAAGGGTGGCCCAGGGCAGCAGGCCCACATGTCGGGCACAGCTGCCGCCGTTGCGATCCTCGGCGCCGTCCTGCGGGCTCTTGGCGGGGCAGGGAAAGTGGCCCTTGCGCAGGGCATAGCCGAGCAGGGTGTCGCGGGCCTCGTCGAGGGCATCGTCGGTGGCCCGTTCGGCCCGGCGGGCAAGGTGGCTGGACAGACCGGCGCCGAGGCTGCCGGCAAGCAGGCTCAGGATGAGGAGCACCACGGCCATTTCGACGAGGGTGAAGCCGGGGCTGGCATGGCGGTTCATACGCGGGTTCGGCATGGCTCGGGGCGGGTTCAGGGGAGGCAGAGGGCCACATCACCAGCGGCAGGCTGGTGGCGGGTGGCGAAGGGGAGTTGGATCTGCGCCGGCAGGGCAGTGAGCTGGCCTGCGCTCAGCGCGGCCAGGGTGCTGTCCTCCAGGTACGCGTCGATGCCCTGTTGTTCCTGAGGGCCGAGGCGGCGCTGGCTGCCCTGGCGTTCGCCTGCGAAGATGAGGGCGCCCCGGCAGGCCTGACCGATACCGGCCAGGCAGGCGGTGCCGCTCGTGCAGCGGGCGTAGCGCATCATCCCGGCCCAGTTGGCAGCCGGGTCGCGGAGATCGGGGTTGCGGCAGGGGCCCTGCAGCTTGTCGAGGGCGGGCAGCCGGCCCAGTTGCACCGGGCCATGAGCCTGGCCGCCGACCGGGCTGGGCAGCTTGCTTGTGAGCACGCAGTCGGCCAGGGCCTGGAAGACTCTCTGCAGGTGGGGACCGTAGCTGGCACGGCTCTTCAACTGGCGATAGATGTCGCTGGTGTCGATGGCCGCCAAGCGGTCATTGCTGTCGGGGCGGAGGGTGGGAACGTCGATGGGCCCGGCGCCCGTGGTGGCGCCGAAGCTCTCGAGATAGGCCTCGACGAGGCGGGCTTCCGGGTCGCCACCACAACGCCCGGGGCCGGGGCTGCGGTGCTGGCCGGTGAGGGGGCGGCCGGGGGCGATGACCAGGGCCGCCGCCAGGCCGGCCTGGTCGCCGGGCAGGGCGATTACCCGGGCATCGCTGTCCAGCAGGCGGAAGCTGCCGGTGCTGTCCCAGTTGACGGCGTCAGCCTTGGGGTTGTTCTTGAAGGCTCCGGAGACCGCATACCACAGGCATTCTCCGCTGCCGTCGCGCAGATCGGGCAGGTTGAGGGTGAGGTAGGGCAGCCGCCCTACGCTCAGCTGCCCCTGGCCGCCGCAGGTTTCCGATGAGCCGTCGCCGTCCAGATCGGGGCAGGGCAGGTAGCCGAAGTCGGCGTTGGGGTGTTCCTTGTTGCGGTAGTTGGCGGCGAAGCCGAGAAGGGCTTCCCGGGCGACCTGCAGGGCGTGGTCAGTGCGTCGGTCGGCGGCCAGTTGGCGGGCGGCCCGGTCGGCGGGGCTGTCCTGGCCGGAGAGCAGCCAGCCGAGCCCGCCCAGGGACAGCAGCAGCACGAAGGCGGGCAGGATCATGCCCTGCTGGCGACGCGGGCAGGAATTCACGGTGCGTCGTGAGGGGGGACGCCCACCCGCAGGCGGTGCTGGCGTCCGTCGGCTGTGCTCACCTGGGCGCTGGCGTCCCGGATGCGGACCTGTCCAGGCCGGACGACGGTGGCCTGGCCGTCAAGGAACAGGGTGGGTGCGCCATCGCTGCGGGTGATGATGCCGTCCAGCCGCGGTGGGGGTGCCGGCGGACGGGGGGCGGCCTGTTGCCGGTCAAGGTGGTGACGTTCGGCCGGGCTGAAGAAGAGCCGCCCGAGGGGGGCGGCCTGCAGCGAGGTGACGGGGAGAAGGGCGAGCAGCGCCAGTCCCGCTCGTATCGATGTGTATGTCATTTCGATACGAATTTAGCATAAACCGGCCGCCTGGGCCGGGTGCGTTCAGGCGGCGGCGATGACCCGGTTCTTGCCGGAGCGCTTGGCGATGTACATGGCCTTGTCGGCCCGGTCGATGGCGTCTTCCGGGGTTTCACTGTCACGCAGTTCGGCCACGCCAGCGCTGAAGGTGATCAGAAGCTTTTGCTCGCGGGCCAGGAAGAAGCGTTTGGTGAGTGCGCGCTGGAGCCGCACCAGGGTGGCCACGGCGCTGTCGAGGCTGGTGTCGGGCAGCAGGATGACGAACTCTTCGCCGCCGTAGCGGGCCACCGAATCCTGGGGGCGCACATTGTCGCGGACGACTTCGACCAGGTGCTGGAGCGCTTCGTCGCCGGTCTGGTGACCGTGGTTGTCGTTGATCTGCTTGAAGTTGTCCACGTCGAGCAGGCCCAGGCACAGGCCGGTTCCCCGGCGCCGGGCCAGGGCCGTTTCGCGGGACAGGGCGTCGTCCAGCCCCTTGCGGTTGAGGACGCCGGTGAGGGGGTCGTGGCGGATCAGCTCGCTGGTCTGCTCGAGTTCGGACTGGAGCCTGCTGATTTCGCTGTTGGCGTCATGGACCCGCTCCTGCAGTTCGTGGAGCTGCTCGCGGGAGCGCCGGGTGGATTCCTGCACCGTGCGGGTTTCACGCATGACCTCGGCAATCACGTCGGTCAGTTCGGTGATGTCGGCTGCACCGACGATGCGCTCGGCACATTTCTCGATCTTGTCGTGGTATTCGCCGGTGGATTCGGAGAAATCACCCAGGCGGTCCACGAAGCGGGCCAGCATTTCCTTCAGGCGGGCCTGGGCGTCACTGAGTTCGGACTTGATCGCGCCCTGGCGGCTGATCACGTCGCGCAGCCGGTTTTCGAGCTCGCCGAGGATGCGCACATCCAGTGGGTGGTCGAACATTTCACCCATCAGGACAATCTGGCCATGCAGCCAGCGGTCGTCTACGACGAGTTCGCTGATGTTGTCGAGGATCAGGTGGAGGATCCGCTGTAGGGCCTCGCGCAGGGCGTGCTGGTCTTCGGCGGCCCAGTCGAGGCTGGCGCGCAGGCGGTCGAGGCGCTCGCGCAGGGGCGCCGGCATGGGGCTGGAGCGGATTGCATCGGCGAGGGCTTCGGCTTCGCCGGCGAGTTCAGGATCACTGACACGAATCTGGGTGGCGAGGCTGGCCAGCAGCGTGGCCAGCATGTCGGCAAAGGCCCTGTCGGTGCTTGAACCCTCCTGCTTGACAGAGGCTACGCCCGCCTCGGTGGCCTCGGCCGGTGCCGGGACGGATGCCGCCGATGTGGCCGGTGCGTTGCCGGGTAGCTCGTCCTCCCCGTTGCGGGACCAGGCGCGGAGCAGGCCCTGCAGGCGCTCGTGGAGCTTCTCCGGGTTGTTGCCGGAGGCGCTGAGGACGCGGTCGAGCATGTCGCGCTTGCGGGCCTGGGTCAGTCCGGCCTGGCGTCTGTCCCATTCGGCGATCAGGTCGCGCAGCAGGATTCCCCAGTTGAGATCGAGCTGTTCGCTTCGGGCGAAGCCCTCGCTGAGTACGTTGCGCAGGGCACTCCAGTCAGACTGGGCAACCGCGCTTTCGAAGTCGCGGACAAGGCGTAGGGATTCGTGGTTGTTGCGGGGCAGGGCCGCTGCAATCAGCTTGAGCGCGCGTTCGGGAAAGACGTCTTCGGCCACCGAACCGGCGATCTCGTGGTAGAGCGCACGGTAGATGTCCGGGGTCGGGGCGATCCGCCGCAGCGCGAGCTGGCGCAGGGTTTCACGTGCGACTTCCGAGGGTTGGCTGGTGTCGGTCATTTTGGGTCGGCGTGGGGCTGGGAAGCGTTGAATCATCCGGCGTCCTGCGGTGAAGCGATGCCGTGCAGGCTCTAAAGCGTTTCTTGGGAAAATCCTTTTGGATATCGGCGATTTGGCCCCTGGCTTGAGCCCCGCGGCCGGAGAAAGCCGAAAAAAAATGCGCTGGCGCGCATTGAAGAAGGAGGTGGCCCCAACCGGGGGACGCCGCGTTGCGGCCGTTGGCCTGCCCTATTCGGCAAGTCCGTGCTTGAGGCCGTAGTGGGTGAGCTCGGCGTTGTTGCGCAGGTGCATCTTCTCGAGCAGCCGGGCACGATACACGCTCACCGTCTTGACGCTCAGGTTGAGGGCTTCGGCGATCTCGGTGGGGGTCTTGCCCGAGGCGATCATGCACAGGGTCTGGTATTCCCGGTCGGAGAGTTTCTCGTGGGCCGGGCGCTCGGTGTCTTCACCGATGGCGTTGGCGAGTTCCTCGGCCAGGGACGGGCTGACGTACTTCTTGCCGCTGGCCACCTGGCGGATGGCGGTGACCAGAAGGTCCGGGGCGCTCTGCTTGGTGAGGTAGCCGGCGGCACCGGCCTTGAGGGCGCGGATGGCGTATTGCTCTTCCGGGTACATGCTGAGGATGAGTACCGGGAGCCGCGGGAACTCCTTCTTGATGAGCTTGAGCGCGTCAATGCCGTTGCGGTCGGGCATGGAGACGTCCATCAGGACCACGTCCCATTCACCGGCGCGCACCATCTGCACCGCCTGGACGCCGTTCTCGGCCTCGCCGGCGACGGTCAGGTCGGGCGTGTCGGAGAGGATCTGGCGCAGGCCCTGCCGAACGATGGCGTGGTCGTCGGCGATCAGGACTCGGATGGGCTTGCTCATCGTTGGGCACTCCTGTTGTTGTTCTGGGGCTCTTCGGTCTGGCCTGGCAGAAGCGGAGCCCGCAGCACGAGGCGGGTGCCGTGGGGCGCGACGGGGCTCAGGTCGAGACGCCCGCCGAGGCTGCTCATGCGTTCGCGGATTCCCCGCAGGCCAAAGGAGCGGGGTTTCTGCAGGTCGGCGGCAGCCAGGCCGCAGCCGTTGTCGGCAATCTCGAGGACCACTTCGTCACCCTCCTGCATCAACCGAACATTCACCTCGCTACCCCGTGCGTGCTTGCTGACGTTGGTCAGCGCTTCCTGGAAAATGCGGAACAGGGCCAAGGCTGTATCGTAGTCCGGGTCCAGGTCGTGGTCGGTGCAAAGAATGTTACAAGTGATGCCGGTGCGCTGGGCGAAGTCTTCCCCCTGGCTTTCAATGGCCGCGGCGAGACCGAAATCCTTGAGGATGCCGGGGCGCAGTTCGCGGGTCACGCGGCCGACGGTGGCGATGGCGTCATCCACCATGCGCCCGACGTTGCGGGCCCGTTCCCTGGCCTGGGCGAGCTGAGAGCCTGTGAAAATTCCCTTTTCATGCCTATGGTATAATTTGTGCTTTCACAGATTCGACGATTGCTGACGCCATGAACCCACGATTCCGAGTGCTGTTGCCGAACCGG
>Ga0073899_10006031_pt1 | contig 10481 bp, 8 predicted proteins | sample KloWWTmetaKNB5Ph_FD_88975 | JGI IMG/M metagenome (GOLD analysis project Ga0073899, IMG submission 88975) | Active sludge microbial communities from Klosterneuburg, Austria, studying microevolution and ecology of nitrifiers - Klosterneuburg... | ecosystem: Engineered > WWTP > Aerobic digester >...
TCCGCAGCCAACGACGCACCTTCCGATCCTGCCGGCAAGGCAGAGTTTTCTGATCTCGTCGGCAAACTGCAGTGGCAAGGGGATGCCGTTGCGGCCCAACGGGGTCTGCGCGATGAGTGGTGAGTCCCGCCTGTTGCTGGACACCAACGCCATCGTTGCGTTGCTTCAGGGCCACCAGGGGTTGCTTGTGCGTGTCCAGGCGGCCTCGTGGGTCGGCATTTCCATCGTCAACCAGATCGAGTTTCTGAGTTTTGCGGGACTCAGCGATGCCGATCGGGCGTTGTTCGAGGCCTTCGCTGCGCGTGTCGATGTGATCGGACTCAACCGCACCGATCGTGCCTTGTTGACCAAAGTGATGTCGCTGCGGGCTCAGCGATCGGTCAAGCTGCCCGATGCCATCGTGATGGCCAGCGCGAACGTCAGTGGCGCCGTGCTGGTCACTCGGGACGATCAACTGTTGCGGATGGGCCTCGACGCTGCACTGGGCTGCAAAGTGGCATCGTACTGACGCGTTCATCCGCTGGGGTGCCGCCTTCACCCGCCGCCCAATCTGCGCTGCACCAGCCGGATGTGGCTGCGCAGGGCGTACAGCTCCTCGGCGTGGGACAGCGGCACCGGCAGGCGTTCGACGCGGGCGTCCAGGTCGGCCAGTTCCTCCAGCAGCTGGCGGGTGTCGGCTTCGCTGCGGTCGGCGGCACCGGCGCGTTCCTCGATGTCGCGCAGGCTGCCGTACCAGCGGAAGATGCGTGAGCGGATGCGGAAGGTGTACAGCGGCGGCACGATGCGCGACAGCGGGATCAGCAGCGCCGCGATCGACACCAGCACCACCCACATCCGGTCCACCAGATTGGCCATCCAGAACGGCAGGTAGCGCTGCAGCAGGGGTGCACCGGACTCGTAGAAGCGCTGCGCTTCGGGTGCCAGGGGGTGGTCGCTGACACCCTTCTGCGGGAACTCGCCCTTGTGCTGGAACCAGTTGGGCTCGCCGTGGATGCGTTTGGCCGCCTGCACCAGCAGTTGCTGCAGCGCGGGGTGGGTGTCGTCGCGCACCAGCAGGGTGGCCATCGGTGCCACCAGGCGCATGTCCTGGGCAGGCAGGTCCTGGGCCAGGTCCACCACCCCCCGCGGCAGGATGATGGGTTGCACCTGCGGCACCCGGCGGGCGTAGGCCTCGGCCTGAGCGAAGTCCAGCAGGCGGATGCCCGGGGTGATCAGCAGCATGCGCACCAGCGGGGACTCCGGCGCCGAGACCAGCGCCAGGGCGTCGATGTCGCCGTCGATCAGCGCCATTACCGCCGGGGTCGGTTCCAGGCGGCCGAGCTGCATCTGCCGGGTGTCCAGGCCGTTGGCCTGCAGCAGCCTGCGCATCAGGTTGGTGACACCGCTGCCCTCGTGACCGATGTTGAGCTTCCAGCTGGCCAGTTGCGACAGGCTGTCCAGGCTGCTGCGCTGGAAGGCCATCACGGCCGCCGACTCGCGGTAGAACACCCAGACCGGCTCGCGGAACAGGCTGCCCAGGCTGAGCAGGTCGCTCGCCTCGTCCTCCTCCTCGTCGCTGAGTCCGGGGGCCGATTCCGCCCCGCCTTGCACGAAGGCAGCATCGACCTTGCCTTCGCGCAGCAGCTGCAGGTTCTCCAGCGAACCCCGGCTGGACTGCAGCTGCACTCCGATGCCGTCCTTCTTCAGCGCTTCCTGGTAGCGACGGCGGAACTCCGCGTAGGCGCCCTGTGCAGGCCCGGTGGCCAGCACCATGCGCTTGGGCGGGGTCGGGTTGAGCAGCCAGTAGGCCAGCACGATCGCCCCCAGGGCGAGCAGCAGCACCGGACCAGCGGTGATGAGCAGGTCGCGCGCCGACAACAGGGTGGAGCGCAGCTGGTGGATGGCCGCTCGCGGTGCGCGGGCAGCCCTTTGGGGCAGGGCAGACATGGGGCGAGCTTAAGCCAGCGGCGGGTCGGTGCCGTGTGCGGCGGTGACGCCTTGCCTCAGGCCGATGGATCCGGCGCCGCAGGTTGCCGGCTGCGCCACAACAGTTCTGCGCTGAACAGGGCGCAGGCGCACCAGATCAACACGAAGCCTTGCAGCCGGGTGGGCGAGAAGGGCTCATGGAAGAGCCAGACCCCGAGGAAGAACTGGATCGTCGGCCCGATGTACTGCAGCATGCCCAGCACACTCAGCGGGATGCGCCTTGCGCCCGCCGCAAACAGCAGCAGCGGGATGGCGGTGACCGGGCCGCTGGCGATCAGCAGGCCCTTCACATCCCAGTCGGCCGGCGCAAACCGGGCCAACCCCTGCGAGGTGGCCCACAGCAGCCCGGCCAGCGCCAACGGTGCCAGCAGCATCGTCTCCAAAGTGAGCCCCTCCAGCGCACCCAGCGGGGCGGTCTTGCGCACCAGGCCATACATGGAAAAGCTGGCGGCCAGCACCAGGGCCACCCAGGGCAGGTCGCCGAGCTGCCAGGTCATCCAGCCCACGCCCAGGGCGGCCAGTGCGACGGCGCCCCACTGTGCCGGGCGCAACCGCTCGCGCAGCACCAGAGCGCCGGTGAGCACATTGGCCAGCGGGGTGATGAAGTAGCCCAGGCTGGCCTCCAGCACCCGGTGGTTCGTGATGGCCCAGATGTAGACGAACCAGTTGACCGACAGCAGCGTGGCGCTGAGCACGAACAGGCCCAGCACCTTCGGTGTGCGCAACGCCGGGCCCAACCAGGCCCAGCGGCGCAGAACCGCCAGGATCAGCAGCAGGAAGCCGATCGACCAGATGAAGCGGTGCGCCAGCACCTCCAGCGGCGCCACCTCCGCCAGCAGGCGAAAGTAGAGCGGAAACAGGCCCCACAGCCCGTAGGCCAGAGCGGCGTAGACGATGCCTTGTTGCATGTTCGGCCCGGCCCTCAGGTTCGCCACACCCGGGGCGGGCAGGGCGCCAGGCCCCAGCCGGCCTGACGCCACCGCGCCCAGACCTGCTGCAGCAGCGCCATCACCGGCTCCACCCGAGGGGCCAGGGCGCGCAGCACCAGCACCCGGTCGTCCGGGCTGGTGGCGCCGGCCGGCAGGACCGGCTCGAAGGTGTCCACGGCAGCGCGGGCCGCCTCCAGCAGGGCCTCGCGCCGCGACGGCTCCAAGAGCTTCCCGGTAGCAAACCAGAGGGTGGCCAGCACACCCTGCCCGGCCCAGCCCAGCGGGCTGTGCAGCAGGCGGTGATCGTCGGCGCGGACGCGCGCGCGTTCCAGCCACACCCCGGGCAGCTCCAGGTGCTGCAGGTAGTCCCCTTCGTCCCAGGGTTCGCCGGCGGCCGGCAGACCCAGGGCGAGCAGGTCCCAGCCCATCATCTCCGCTCCCGGTGCCAGCTCGAAGCGCAGGTGGTTCTCCGCCCGGCAGCCGCGGTAGGCCAGCGTCTCCAGCGGCAGCCATTCCAGCCGGGCCCCGTCTTCCAGCCGGGCCCGCACACGCTGCTCGGCCACGGCGCCGCCGCTGCGGTAGAAGCGGGTGGCCCCCGGGGTGGTCAGCAGGGCGTGGCTGCCGGCGTCCAGGCGGGCCTCCACCTCCAGCCGATCTCCGCCCACGATGCCGCCCGGGGGGTGCACCAACACGTGGTGGCAAACGGCCGGGCCCTCCGGGTACAGGCGGCGCAGCACCCGCAGCGGTCCGTGGTGGCGGTCCAGCGCGCGGGTTTCGCCCTGGTGAGAGGTGTAGTGCAGGTCAAGGTGGCCAAGCCAGGTCATCGAAGGATTGTCGCCGCCGCTGCGGATGCCCTGGGCCGACCCAACGCAGCAGGGCGTTGTGCCGAAGGGGCGGCTGTCAAGGGCTGGGGACAACTTTGCCGGCTGTGGACAAGTTGAAGTCCGTGGAAACCCGGTGATCCGTCCACACGCTCTGTGCATAACGCTGTGGGTTGGCCTGGGACGGTGCGCGCAGAGGCGCGCCCCTGCTGGGTGAAGCTTGGATTGCCCGGGAATGAGGCAGCCGGCGATGGGCGGCATCGACTTCCTCCCTGGCTCGGAAAAGTCAATGCGGATCCTGTCGTATTTCGGTCACATTGAGGCTTGCCGTGTCAGACCTCACGGTGGAAAACCACGTGCCGATGCGCCGCGCCCGGAGCTTCCACAGTTCCCGGGGACAACCTTGTGGAAAAGCTCCGGACGCCGCGCGCAAGCGCTTGTCATCCTTGGGCCGGCGTTGGATTGCCCCAGGATGAGGCAGCCGCAGTGGCCCCACCCGCAGGATCAGGGTGCGGCCAGCAGTTCCAGCAGCCCCGCCACCCGCGGGCTGCCCAGGCCGCTGGTGAGGTCGTAGCCGGGCGCGCTCTTGCACATGGCGCCGCAGTCGCCATTGCGCCCGGCGGTGATGTCCAGGAAGGCGGCCTGCCAGCGGGTGCTGGCGCCGAGGGCCGCCTGGTACAGCCGCGCATGGGGAGCGCCGAGCGGCGCCAGGGCCCGTTCGGCCCGCAGTGCGTTGGCCAGCGTCAGCAGGCCGGACCACTGCACCGCGGCGATGCTGGTGCCGCCCGCGACCGACCAGCCGCTGCCGCCGGTGGACTCCGATGGGGTCATGTAGATGTACTGGCCGGTGTAGGGGTCGGCGTTGAAGGCCACGTCGGCGCTGCCGCGCCAGCGCACCGCGCCCGGGGTGGCCGGGTCGCCTGGCTTGAGCAGGCCGGCCTGGTAGGTGGGCTCCGGCACCTGCTGGCTGGTGGCGCCGCCGGTGGAGGACCAGGCGGTTTCGATGCGCTGCCGCCCCAGCCAGCTCAGTCGGGTGCCGGTGACGGCCAGCACCCGCGGATCGGCCGCCGGCCAGTTGGACGCTGAACCCCGGTCGCCCGCCGAGGCGACAAAACTCATCGCCGCCGTGTCGAAGGGTGCACCGATCTGCTGCATGGCCGCGAGCGAAAACTCGCCGGTGGAAAAGCTCATGTTCACCACCCCCGGCCCCAGGCGGGTGGCCAGGGCGACCGCGGTCATCAGGTCCACGGCGGAGGAGGAGGCCGCCTCGATCAGCACCAGCCTGGCGTGCGGTGCGATGGCGTGGGCCCACTGCACATCCAGGGCCGATTCGGTGGCCCACACACGCCGCACCTCCGGCAGCGTGCGGCTGCGTTGACCGGCCGCACCGGCGCTGTCGCGGCCGGGGGCGGCCTGCAGCACCAGCAGCTGGCAGCCGCGGCCGCCGGCCGCGGCTGCCAGTGGCAGGGGGCTGTCCGGCGGCAGCTCGACCTCAGGGCAGTCGGGCAGGCCAAAACGTTGACTGAACACCGCCAGGTCGCCCGCCACGTCCGGGTGGTGGTAGGCGTTGATCAGGTACAGGGTCTGCCCGGCACCCAGCTGGGCCGCGCGGGCATCGGCCAGCGCAGGCAGGCCGTAGGCGGCACGGATCTGCGCGGGGGTGAGCATGCGGGCGCTGCGCTGGAGCTGACCCAGCAGCCCCTGCGCCCGGCGTCGGCCATCGGGGAGGCTGCCGTTCGCAGGTGCCGACAGCGCCTGCTGCAGGCTGGCCGGATCCAGCCCACCGGTGGGCAGGTCGGTGGCTGCGTCGGGCAGGGGCAGCTCGGTGGGATCGCGCAGCGCGGAGGCCTCGGAGCCGTCGGCGTCCGACAGGTCGGGCTCCGGTGGCACCAGGGCGGCCAGGTGCAGGCCAGGGCGCAGCTCCAGCGTCTGCAGTGTGGCGGCCGTGCCGGCGTCAGCGGCTGGGGGGGCCTGGGTGGCGTCGTTGTCCCCACCGCCGCAGCCGGCCAGCACCATCAACCCCAGGGTGCCGCACAGCAGGCCGAGCCGTGTGGCAGCGTTCACCGCATCGCGACGGCCCCGGCGACTTGGCGCAGGCGCACAGAAGAACGGTTCTCGAGCGGTGAAGGAGGGGAAGGAGAGGAAGTCGGACATCTGGGGCACCCGGCGCTGCACCGCCCCTGCGGCGGGATGGACGGTGCTGCCCGGGACATCGACCCGGCCGGGGCAGACCTGAGTCGGCAGCGGCGTCCACCATGACGGCCGTCACGACCTGCCGGGTCGGCCCAGCCACCGGGCGGCCCGAACCTGAGGTCCGGAAACGGCGCGCCACCCCCGGTCGGCGCGCCGACAATGCCGTCCATGTCGCTGCCATCCCGAGCCGAAGCCCCACCCCCGATCGATGCCGGGCCGGCCTACGCTGCGTTCCTGGCGCGCGACGCCCGCTTCGACGGCCGGCTGTTTGTCGGCGTCACCACCACCGGCGTGTACTGCCGGCCGGTGTGCCGGGTGCGCACACCGCTGGCGCCGCACTGCCGCTTCTTCGGCCATGCCGCGGCGGCGGAGGCGGCGGGCTTTCGCCCCTGCCTGCGCTGCCGGCCGGAGCTGGCACCGGGCTGGGCGGCCACGGAGCTGTCCTCGCGGCTGGCCTGGGCGGCGGCGCAACGCCTGCAGGCCGGGCCGGCGCAGGCCGGCCGGCTGGACGAACTGGCGTCCCGTCTGGGCATCAGCGACCGGCACCTGCGTCGGGTGTTCCGCCAGGCCTTCGGCGTCAGCCCGGTGGACTACGCCCAGACCCAGCGGCTGCTGATGGCCAAACGCCTGCTCACCGACACCCGCCTGCCGGTCACCGAGGTGGCCCTGGCGGCGGGCTTTGGCAGCCTGCGGCGCTTGCAGACCCTGTTCCGCAGCCGCTACCGGCTGGCGCCGAGTGCGCTGCGCCGCGATCGCCGCGCTGCAGCGCTGCCCGAGGTGAGGGCGGACGTTGCGCCGACGGAGTCGATCCAGCTCGATCTCGCCTACCGGCCGCCGCTGGACTGGCCCAGGCTGCTGGGCTTCCTGGCGGCCCGGGCGCTGCCGGGGGTGGAGGCGGTGGACCTTCCCGGCGCCGCCGGCACGCCGGCTGGGGCCTACCGCCGCAGCCTGCGACTGGCGGGCGACGAAGTTGGGGGCGGGGCCCACATCGGCTGGATCGAGGTGACCCCGTCGACCCGGACCGATGCGCTGCGGTTGACGCTCTCGCCCGCCTTGCTGCCGGTGTTGCCCGCGGTGCTGGCGGCGCTGCGCCGGCTGTTCGACCTGGACGGTGACCCCCAGGCGGTGGCGGCGGTGCTGGGCGCGCTGGCGGCGGATGCACCGGGCCTGCGCCTGCCGGGCTGTGTCGACGGCTTCGAGCTGGCGGTGCGGGCCGTGCTGGGCCAGCAGATCACCGTCAAGGCGGCGCACACCCTGGCCGGCCGGCTGGTGGCGGCGCTGGGTGAGCCCTTCGAGGCCGCGGACCGGCCACCCGGCCTGACCCACCTCTTCCCCACGCCGCAGCGCTTGGCCGAGGCGGCGCCGGAGACGATCGGCGCGCTGGGCATCGTGCGCCAGCGTGTCACCGCGCTGCAGGCGCTGGCGCGAGCGGTGGTGCTCGGCCAGCTGGACCTGGGGCCCACCGCCGATGTGGAGGCCACCCTGACCCGGCTGGAGGCCCTGCCCGGCATCGGCCCCTGGACGGCCCGCTACATTGCGCTGCGCGCGCTGGCCTGGCCGGACGCCTGGCCCAGCGGCGATGTGGCCCTGATGCGTGCCCTGGGCGCATCCGATGCCCGCGAGGCCGACCGCCGGGCCGAAGCCTGGCGCCCCTGGCGCGGCTACGCCACGATGCACCTGTGGCGCCGCCTGGCCGAAGGCGCTCCCGCCTGGCCCTCGACCGACAAGGAACCTGCATGACCGACCCCACCCGCTGGACCCACCACCGCAGCCCGCTGGGTCGCATGCTGCTGGCCGCTGACGACCGGGGCGTGGTGGGCGCCTGGTTCGACGGCGACAAGCATGTGCACGGGCCCGACCCGGCCTGGCGGCGCGACGATGGCGATGCGCTGCTGCAGCAGGTGGCCGCCCAGCTGGACGACTGGTTTGCCGGGCGTCGCCGCGGCTTCGACCTGCCGCTGGCGCCGCGCGGCACCGATTTCCAGCAGGCGGTGTGGCGCGAGATCGCCCGCGTCGGCTGGGGCGCCACCCGCTCCTACGGCGAGGTGGCGGCGGCCATCGGCCGGCCCAGAGCCGTGCGGGCGGTGGGCGCCGCCACGGGGCGCAACCCGCTGACGCTGATCGTGCCCTGCCACCGCCTGCTGGGCCGCGACGGCGCGCTCACCGGTTTCGCCAGCGGGCTGGACCGCAAGCGCGCGCTGCTGGCCTTCGAGGCCGGCGCGCCGCTGCTGTGGCAGCGCCAACGCTCGGTGGAGGCAGCGGCTTGAAGCCCCGCGACCTGGCCGACCTGCTGCTGCTGGCCGCCCTGTGGGGCGGCTCCTTCCTCTTCATGCGCCATGCGGCGCCGGCCTTCGGGGCGGTGCCCCTGATGTGGCTGCGGGTGGTGATCGCCAGCGCCTGCCTGCTGCCGCTGCTGCTGGCCCGGCGGCAGGGCGGCGAGTTGCGTGCCCGGGCCGGCGTGATGGCGGTGATGGGCCTGAGCAACTCCGCGCTGCCCTTCGTGCTGATCGCCTGGGCGACGCTGTCGATCACCGCTGGGCTGGCGGCCATCCTGAACGCCACCACGCCGATCTTCACCGCCGTGGTGGCGGCGCTGTGGCTGCGCGAGCGCCTCACGCCGCCTCGGCTGGTCGGCCTGCTGCTGGGGCTGGCCGGTGTGGTGGTGCTGGCTGCGGACCAGGCCGACTTCAAGCCCGGCGGCAGCGGCTGGGCCTTGCTGGCCAGTCTTTGCGCGGCGCTGAGCTACGGTTTTGCCGCCAACTACGCCCGTCGCCACACCGTGGGCGTGCCGGCACTGGTCAGCGCTACCGGTTCCCAGGTGGCCGCCGCCGCAGTGCTGACGCCCTTTGCGCTGTGGCTCTGGCCGGCGACCCTGCCCGGTGCGGCGGCCTGGGGCTCCGCACTGGCTTTGGGCGTGGGCTGCACCGCTTTGGCCTACCTGCTGTACTTCCGCCTGCTGGCCCGGGTGGGCCCGGCGCGGGCGGTGACGGTGACCTACCTGGTGCCGCTGTTCGCCACCGTCTGGGGCGCGCTGCTGCTGGACGAGGTATTCACCCTGCGCATGGCACTGGGTGGCGCGGTGGTGCTGGCCGGCACCGCGCTGGCCACCGGGGTGTGGCCGCGGCGCAAGGAGCCGACCTCCACCCCTCAGTGACCCTGCGAGCCCCGGTGCGCCCAGCCGGTGGTGCGCCGCTCGACGATGGAGAAGAACTCGTACATCGCCATCGCCATCGCACCCACCACCACCAGGCCGGCGAAGGCCAGGCCCATCTGCATCGAGCTGCCTGCGCTGATCAGCAGGTAGCCGATGCCCTCGTTGGCCGCGGTCATCTCCGACACCGTGGTGCCGACGAAGGCCAGCGTGATCGCCACCTTCAAGGAGCCGTAGAAATAGGGCAGCGAGCGCGGCAGGCCCACCTTGGTGAGCACGTCCCAGCGTTTGGCGCCCAGCACCCGCAGCACGTCCTCCAGCTCCGGCTCCAGCGTCGCCAGACCGGTGGCGATGTTGACCATGATCGGGAAGAAGCTGATCAGGAAGGCGGTGATCACCGCCGGGCCGACGCCGATGCCGAACCACACCACCAGGATGGGCACGAAGGCCGCCTTGGGCAGGGCGTTGAAGCCGGTCATCAGCGGGTAGACGGCGGTGTAGGCCAGCCGCGAGCTGCCGATCAGAAAGCCCAGCAGCACGCCCACGACGATGGACAGGCCGAAGCCGGCCATCGTCACCCAGAAGGTGCGCCAGGCGTGGCCGGCGATCAATCCGGCCTGATCCTGCAGCGCCAGGGCGATCTTGGAAGGGCTCGGAAAGACAAACTCCGACACGTTGAAGGCGCGGCACAACAGATCCCAGACCAGCAGCACCAGCACCAGGAGGATCCAGGGCGAGGCCTGTTCGAGGGACTTCCTGGACATCATTGCGCCACCTCCGAGCCAGAAGCGGCCGGCTTGCGCATCGCGCCGATGTGGCCGCGCAGCTCGTGCACGATGTCGGTGAACTCAGGGGTGTAGGTCACTTCCAGGTCGCGGGGGCGGGGCAGGTCGATCTCGCGCTTCACCACGAAGCGCCCGGGGCTCTTGCTCATGACGTACACCGTGTCGGCCAGGAAGACGCTCTCGCGCAGGTCGTGGGTGACCAGGATGACGTTGAACTTCTGCGTCGCCTGCAGGTCGCGCAGCGTGCACCACAGCTCCTCGCGGGTGAAGGCGTCCAGCGCGCCGAAGGGCTCGTCCAGCAGCAGCATCTTCGGCTCGTGGATCAGCGCGCGGCAGATGCTGGCGCGCTGCTGCATGCCGCCGGAGAGCTGCCAGGGAAACTTGTCCTCGTAGCCGCCCAGGCCGACGCTTTGCAGCAGCTTGCGGGCCTTGGCCTCGTACTCCGCCTTTTTTTGCTTGAAGGTGGAGCGGTAGGGCTCCACGATCTCCAGCGGCAGCATCACGTTGGCCACTGTCGTGCGCCAGGGCAGCAGGCTGGGCGCCTGGAAGGCCATGCCGGTGATCTTCAACGGCCCGTCCACCTCCCGCCCGGCGATCTCGATCGTGCCCCGGCTGGGCCGCTTCAGCCCGGTGGCCA
>Ga0073899_10006032_pt1 | contig 10479 bp, 8 predicted proteins | sample KloWWTmetaKNB5Ph_FD_88975 | JGI IMG/M metagenome (GOLD analysis project Ga0073899, IMG submission 88975) | Active sludge microbial communities from Klosterneuburg, Austria, studying microevolution and ecology of nitrifiers - Klosterneuburg... | ecosystem: Engineered > WWTP > Aerobic digester >...
CGACGTGCCGCTGCTCGAGCGGCTGCGCTACGTGTGCATCGTGTCGTCGAACCTCGACGAGTTCTTCGAGGTGCGCTTCGCCGACTACGTCGAGGCGACGCGCACGCCGCGCGGCGGCGTCTCGCGCGCCGACCTGCGCGCCGTGGCGGCGTCGGCGCATGCGCTCATCGACGAGCAGTACGCGCTGTTCAACGGCGAAGTGATGCCGGCGCTGCAGCGCGAGGGCGTCGTCGTCGTCAACCACGCGCAGCGCGACGCCGCGCAGCGCCGCCACGTCGACGAGTTCTTCCGCACGCAGGTGCGGCCGCTGCTGGTGCCTGTCGGGCTCGATCCGGCGCACCCGTTCCCGCAGGTCGCCAACAAGTCGCTCAACTTCATCGTCAAGCTCGGCGGCCGCGATGCCTTCGGCCGCGACAACGCGATCGCCATCGTCAAGGTGCCGCGCGTGCTGCCGCGCGTGATCCGCCTGCCCGACGCGATCGCGGGCGGCCGACAGGCCTTCGTGCTGTTGTCGAGCGTGATTCGAGCCCACCTGCACGAGCTGTTCCCCGGCCGCGAGGTCGAGGCGTTCTCGCAATTCCGCGTGACGCGCGATTCCGACCTTGCGATCGACGAGGAGGACGTGACCAACCTGCGCCAGGCGCTGCGCGTCGGGCTGACGACGCGGCACTACGGCCAGGCGGTGCGGCTCGAAGTCGTCGCGACCTGTCCGCCCGAGCTGTCGCAGTTCCTGCTGGAGCAGTTCGCGCTGCCCGACGTTGCGCTCTACCGCGTCGACGGGCCCGTCAACCTGGTGCGGCTGAACCAGCTGATCGACCAGGCCGAGGCGCCGGCGTTGCGCTTCCCGCCCTACGAGCCGGTGTGGCCGCAGGGCCGGCTGCCGCGCGGCCAGTCGATCTTCGCGCGGCTGGCCGACGGCGACGTGCTGCTGCACCACCCGTTCGAGTCGTTCGAGCCCGTCGTGCAGTTCCTGCGCGAAGCCGCGCTCGATCCCGACGTGCTCGCGATCCAGCAGACGATCTACCGCACCGGCAGCGATTCTCCGCTGATGGACCTGCTGATCGACGCGGCGCGCCGCGGCAAGGAAGTGACCTGCGTCGTCGAGCTGAAGGCGCGCTTCGACGAAGAGGCCAACATCAACTGGGCCGAGCGACTGGAAGCCGTGGGCGCGCAGGTCGTCTACGGCATCGTCGGCCTGAAGACGCACGCCAAGCTGCTGGTCGTGACGCGCCGCGAAGGCGGCGCGCTGCGCCGCTACGCGCACCTGTCGACCGGCAACTACAACCCCAGGACGGCCGCGCTCTACACCGACGTCGGTTACCTCACCGCCGATCCCGACCTGACGGCCGAGGCCGAGAGCGTGTTCCAGCAGCTCGCCAGCCTGACGCGCGTGAAGCCGCCGCGCCACCTGCTGACGGCGCCGTTTCGCCTGCACCGTCAGATGCTGCGCCACATCGGCCTCGTCGAGGCGGCGGCGCGCGAGGGGCGGCCGGCGCGCATCGTCGCCAAGATCAATGCGCTGACCGACGTGCCGCTGATCGAGGCGCTGGTCGCTGCGGCGCAGGCCGGCGCCGACATCGACCTCGTGGTTCGCGGCGCCTGCATCCTGCCGCCCGGCGTGCCGGGGCTGACGGAGCGCATCCGCGTGCGCTCCGTCGTCGGGCGCTTCCTCGAGCATTCGCGCGTGCTCTACTTCCGCTGGGGCGAGGGCGATGCCGAGGAGGCGCTGTTCCTCTCCAGCGCCGACTGGATGGGGCGCAACATGTTCCGCCGCGTCGAGGTGGCGTGGCCTGTCGTCGACGCGAAGCTGCGCCAGCGCGTCATCGACGAATGCCTCGTGCCTTACCTGCACGACACGCGCGACGCGTGGGAGCAGCAGCCCGACGGCAGCTATCGCCCCGTGCGCCCGGCGCGCGACGACGGCGTCATACCGCGGGCCGAGCGCCGGGCCGCTCCCAAGCCGGCCCGCATCCCCTCGGGGGCTGAGCCCGGACGAGGACAGTCCGGTGGACTGTCCGCGCCTGGCGAAGGGCCGGGCCGTGAGGACCGGCGCGGCCTGCAAGGCCGGTCGACGTACCCTTCGAACGAGGGGCCGTCGGTCAGTGCCCAGCAGGCGCTGATGCTGCGCTATCGCGAATGACGGAAGGCTGGCGATGGATCTGATCCTGTGGCGCCATGCCGAGGCGCAACCGCTGCGCGACGGCGAGACCGACGACCTCGCTCGCGCGCTGACGCCCAAGGGGGAGCGCCAGGCCGAGCGCATGGCGCAGTGGCTGAACCACCGCCTCGCCGATTCGACGCGCGTGCTGGCGAGTCCGGCGCTGCGCTGCCAGCAGACGGCGCGCGCGCTCGGCCGCTCGTTCAAGACGGTGGCAGCGATCGCGCCCGATGCCGGCGTCGACGCCGTGCTGAAGGCGGCGCGCTGGCCCGGTGCCGGCGAGCCGGTGCTCGTCGTCGGCCACCAGCCGACGCTCGGTGCCGTCGCCGCGCTGCTGCTGGCCGGGCAGGACGCGTCGTGGCCGATCAAGAAGGGCGCCGTGTGGTGGCTGCGCCGCCGCGAGCGCGACGGCGAGGTGCAGGTCGCACTGCAGGCCGTGATCGCGCCCGATTGCTTGTGAATCGTCGCTCCCTCTCTCGCTCGCGGGGGAGAGGGCCGGAGCGGATGTCGACCCGCTACCCCGGCAGCACCAGTTGCGGCCCGCCCTCGATGCGCCGCCACGCTGCCTGCTCCTCTGCGAGCAGGTACATCGTGCGCGGATGCGCCGCGGCCCACGCGGCGTCGTAGGCCAGCGTCGCGTTGCGGCCGCTGCGCCGGATCGTCACGGCGTCGGCATCGGGCGCCTGGCGCGCATGGCACAGCAGCACGGCCAGCCGCAGCGCGAGCAACTGCCAGGCGAAGCCGTCGTTCGCGAGCTGCGCTTCGACCTTGCGCAGCCCGCCGCGCTGGCCGAGCACGAGCGCCGCGAGGCGCCGCTGCTGCGACTGCGAGAAGCCCGGCGCGTCGACATGACCGAGCAGGTAGGCGCTGTGGCGGTGGTGGTCGTGGTGCGACACCATCATGCCGATCTCGTGCAGCGCGGCGGCCCAGCCGAGTTCGCGCGTCGCCTCGCTCGCCTCGTCGTCGTCCGGCGCCGCCGGTAGCAACGCGGCGTGCAGCCGCAGCGCCAGCGCCTGCACGCGCGCCGCCTGCGCCGTGTCGACGTCGAAGCGCTGCTGCAGCGCGAGCGCCGAGTCGTCGCGCAGGTCACGCCCCTCGACGGCGCCGTGCGCCGCGGCGACGCGCTCCTGCAGCTCGAAGATGACGCCCTGGCGCAGCGCGCCGCGCGCCGGTTGCAGCGCATCGATGCCGAAGTTGGCGACCAGCGTGTAGAGGATCGCGAGGCCACCGCCGAGCACGGCGCGGCGGTCGTCCTTCAGCCCGGCGAGGGCGAGCCGCTCGGCCCGGCCGGCGCGCAGACACTGCTCGATGCACCAGCGCAGGCCCGCGGCGGTGATGGCGCCGTCGCTGATGCCGTTGGCCGCTAGCAGCTGCGACACCGAGCCCGCCGTTCCAGACGAGCCCAGCGCCTCCTGCCAGTGCATCGGCGCGAACGGTTCGAGCGCCTCTTCCAGCTCGGCGCCTGCGGCGACCTGCGCGGCGCGGAACGCCGCTTCGCTGTAGCGCCCGTCGCCGAAGTAGCGCATCGACAGGCTGACGCAGCCGACCTGGAACGATTCGGCGCGCGCCGCCGTGCGGCCGCGGCCGAGGATCATCTCGGTGGAGCGCCCGCCGATGTCGACCACGAGGCGCGAACGGTCCGAGGGCTGCAGCCGCGCCACGCCGGCATAGATCAGTCGCGCCTCCTCGCGCCCCGCGATCACTTCGATGGGCAGGCCGAGCGCGCCGCGCGCGCGCGCGAGGAAGGCGTCGCGGTTGCGCGCCTCGCGCAGCGTCTGCGTCGCGACGGCGCGCACGCGTTGCGGCGCGAAGCCGCGCAGCCGCTGCGCGAAGCGTGTCAGGCAGGCGAGGCCGCGCTGCATCGATTCTTCGCCGAGCATGCCGTCGGCGTCGAGCCCGGCGCCCAGGCGCACCGTCTCCTTCAGGTAGTCGACGCGGCGGTACAGGCCCTGGTCGATCTGCCCGATCTCGAGGCGAAAACTGTTCGAGCCGAGGTCGACCGCGGCCAGCGGTTCGGTCCAGGGGCGTGCAGAGGCAGGCATTGCGGGTGGCGGCATGGATGCATTGTGCTGGCAGGCTCCGTGCCGTCCGCATCGCGGGCGACCGATAAGATGTGCGCCGCAACCGCGCCTCGACAGCGCGGCTTCTCGCGTTGGAAAGCGACCCGATGACACTGCTCTACATCGTGGCCGTGACGCTGGCCGGCGGACTGCTGTCGGTGGCGATCGCGGCCAGCCTCACCGTGGGCGTGCTGTCGCGCGTCGTGCGCCACCTCGTCAGCCTGTCGGCCGGCGTGCTGCTCGCAACCGCGCTGCTCAACGTGCTGCCAGAGGCGTTCGAGAGCCGGGCCAGCCCGCAGGCGCTGTTCGCGACGCTGCTCGGCGGCCTGCTGTTCTTCTTCCTGCTCGAGAAGGCCGAGCTGTACCGCCACGGCCACCACCACGAGGGCGACGGACACCACCACCACCACGAGTTCGACGCCGAGCAGGCGGGCCGCGGCGGCTGGAGCGTGCTGGTGGGTGACAGCATCCACAACTTCTGCGACGGCGTGATCATCGCTGCCGCCTTCCTCGCCGACGTGCGCCTGGGTTTCGCGACGGCACTGGCGATCGTCGCGCACGAGATCCCGCAGGAGGTCGGCGACTACATCGTGCTCCTCAACGCCGGCCTGACGCGCGGCCGCGCGCTCGCCTACAACGCGCTGTCGGGGTTGGCCGCCGTCGTCGGCGGCGTGATCGGCTACTACGTCATCGGGCCGTGGGAGGCGCTGTTCCCCTATCTGCTCGTCGTCGCGGCGAGCAGTTTCATCTACGTCGCGGTGGCGGACCTGATCCCGCAGCTGCAGCGCCGCCTGTCATGGCGCGAGACGCTGGCACAGCTCGGCTGGCTGGCGGCGGGGCTGGCGGCCGTGCTGATCGCGGTCGAGGCGCTGCACGCCCATTAGCGGCCCACCCCCGGAGCGCCTTCGGCGCCCCGCCTCGAGGGGGGCTGCCAGCGGCTCGGCAGAGCCGTTCCGCGGCAGCCGCGCGATCGAGCCGCCGAGGCGCGTTTGCGCGGCGAAGTCTGTCCGTCAGCGGACGATGAGCACCGGCACCTTGCTGTGGATCAGTACGCGCTGCGTCTCGCTGCCCAGCAGCAGCGCCGACATGCCGCGACGGCCGTGCGACGCCATCACGATCAGGTCGCAGGCGTTGCTCCTCGCGTGCTCGATGATCGCTTCCCAGGGGTGCAGCGCCTCGACCGTGCTCGCATCGCAGTCGAGGCCGGCGGCGCTGCAGGCCTGGCGCACGGCGTCGACGCGCGCCGTCGCGATGCGGTCCTGCGCGTCGTAGAACTCCTGCGGCGGCGTCGGCTGCATCTCGGAGATCGCGCTGTACGGGAACGGTTCCTTGACGCTGAGCGTGTAGAGCTTCGCGCCCATCAGGCGCGCCAGGCCGACGGCGGTGTCGACGGCCTTCTTCGTGATCTCGGATCCATCGGTCGGAACCAGGATGCGCTGATACATGCGGGTCTCCTCGGGGCGTTGCTCGGAGGGACGGTAGCCCGCGCGTGGCGTCCGGTCAAGCGGGACTGACGCTCGGGCCGCGGGACGAACCGCGTCGCAGCTTGTCCGGCCGCGCGCCGCCGGCGCGCCCATGGAGCCGGTCTGACAGGGTCCGGGGCTTGCGCGCCGTCGTGCCGTGCGCGGCCGTGAGTCTGCCGAGCTCTGCCGACCCGTCGAGCGTCAGCGGCTCCGGCTCAGCGCCGGGGTCTTCTGCGTCGTCGCAGGCGCGGCCTTGTCTCGGCGCGGCGGTGCGGGTCGCGGAGCCGATGGCGCTGGCGGCGCGACACGCAGTCCGGCTGTCTCGGCGCCGAGCAGCGCGTGCTTGAGGTGGCGCGCCGAGCCCATCACGACGATCAGGTTCGCGACGGCATGACGCAGGCTGCGCGGCTCGCGCGCCTGCGGCAGCCACAGCACGGGCTGCGCGCCGAGCGCTGCGGCGGCGTGCGCCAGGTCGGCGAGATCCGCAGCCGCGAGTTCCTTGCCGCGGGGACCGAGCAGCGCCTGCTCGCGGCCGGTGATCTCCTTGCGCAGGCTGACCTGCCGCCAGGGCCGCACGCCGACGACGAAGCAGGCGCGATCGCTGCGCGTGACGACGATCGGCGCCGTGCCGCCACCTTCGGGCAGCGGCCGTTCGAATTCGACGCTCCATTCCTTCGGCAACTGCAGCGAGCGCTGCGCGCCGCGCAGCAGCCGGCGCGAGCGTTCGCGCGACTCGGCCCAGACGACGAGCGCCAGGCCGAGCGCCGCCGCGCCCAGGCTGCCGACCGCGACGCTCGTCGAGGTCGGCCAGAAGGTCCATGCCACTTGCAGACCGCCGCCGATCAGCGCGAAGCCGGCCAGGAGTTGGGCGAGCCAGGTGGCGGTACGGCTGTTGCGCATGACGAATGGCGAAGGCAAAAGGGATGTGACGATTCTGGCGAATCGGCCGCTGCTTGCGGTGGACCTATTGCACGCTGCGGCACGGCGGCGGTGTCCCTGTTACAGAGGCACGGGCCGCGGCGCGTCGACGGTGCTTTGGCAGAATCGGCCGCATGGGTTCTCAGCAGATCACGCCGGAACTGCAGCAATGGATCGTCGCGCAGGCGCAGGCGGGCCATCCGCCGCAGGCGGTGCTGCAATCGATGCGCAACAGCGGCTGGGAGGAAGAGGTGGCCGTCGCCGCGCTGGAGAGCACGTTGCAGAACTGGCTCGACGAACATGCCCGCGCCAACGCGCTGCCGCCGCCGTCGCCTGTGCCCGAGCCCGACCTCTCCGGCGTGCCCGCGGCGCTGCGCGCGCACGACCGCGACGTGCAGGTGCTGATGGCGATGCGCCACCCGCGCATCGTCGTTTTCGGCGGCCTGCTCGCGGGCGACGAATGCGACGCGCTGGTCGCGCTGGCGCGCGAGCGGCTGGCGCGATCCGAGACGGTCGACATGCGCAGCGGCGGCAGCGAGACCAACGCGGCGCGCACCAGCGAAGGCATGTTCTTCCGCCGCGCCGAGAACGCGCTGTGCGAGCGCATCGAGGCGCGCATCGCGGCGCTGCTGAACTGGCCGGTCGAGAACGGCGAGGGCCTGCAGATCCTGCGCTACGGGCGCAGCGCCGAATACAAGCCGCACTACGACTACTTCGACCCGGCGGCCCCGGGCACGCCCACGATCGTCGCGCGCGGCGGCCAGCGCGTCGGCTCGCTCGTGTGCTACCTCAACACGCCTGCGCAGGGCGGCGCCACCACGTTCCCCGACGTCGGGCTCGACGTCGCGCCCGTCAAGGGCAACGCCGTGTTCTTCGCCTACGACCGCCCGCATCCGATGACGCGCACGCTGCACGGCGGCGCGCCGGTCGGTGCCGGCGAGAAGTGGGTTGCGACGAAGTGGCTGCGCGCCGGCCGTTTCGAGTAGGGAGCTGTCCGGCCGTCGGCCCGTGCCTCACATCCGGAATCAAGCGCGGCGGCGCCGGTTGCTGTAGTCAGGCGGCGGCAGCGCCAGGTCGGCGAACGGCAGGCTGCGCTGGACGCGGCGCTCCTTGCGTTCTTCCCAGCTCTGCGGTCCTTCGAGCGGCCAGTGGTTGACGACGTCGGCCAACTCGGCGCGCGGCACGCGCACGAACTGCGGCTGCGTGCGGCGCAGCAGCCAGAGGCCGGGCCGGAAGCGCGCCGGCAGCGCCGCCTTGCTCTCGCTCACCCAGTAGACGCAGGAGCGTTCGGCCCAGAACGCGAGGCGCTCGAAGTGGACGCGGCCGGCGAAACCGGTCTCGGGCGGAAACAGCACGTGTTCGTCGACCAGCTCGACGAGGGCGAAGGCGAGATCGCCGGGCGTGTCGCCCGCATTGCGGTAGACGAGGATGACGCGGCGGATGTCGGGCGCATGCACGCGATCCACGACTGCGTCGTCGCGGTAGACGACGATGTCCTGGCCCTGCCAGGCGGTCCGCCAGTTCAGGTTCATCGGCGTGATCCCTCCAGTGCGACCCCAAGATACTCCCGCGCGCGTAAAGCGGGGGTACGGATCGCGACCGCTTGCAAGCAGCGGCCTGCAATTGTCACAAATGGGCTATTCAACGCGCAGAGAGCGCCTGCTGTCAACCTCCGGGGCCGCTGCGGCGCTGCGCCCCGAGGAGCACAGCGCGCGGTTCAGCCCTTGCGCGTCGACGGGCCGGGCGAGCGGCCCGCCTGGCGCCCGGCGCTCGAGCCGCGGCCACCGCGCCCCGCGGGCGGCCGCGGCGCGCTGCGGTTCATGCTGCGCCGGCCGTCGTTGCCCAGCACCATGCGGCCGAGCACGATCGGCTCGGGCTTCTCGTTCGGGTTCGGCTCGAAGCCGGGCACGACTTCGCGCGCAATCGTGCGCTTGATCAGTCGCTCGATGTCGCGCAGGAAGTTGTTCTCGTCCACGCACACCAGCGAGATCGCCTCGCCCGGGTTGCCGGCGCGGCCGGTGCGGCCGATGCGGTGGACGTAGTCCTCGGGCACGTTGGGCAGCTCGAAGTTGACGACGTGCGGCAGCTGGTCGATGTCGATGCCGCGCGCCGCGATGTCGGTCGCCACCAGCACCTGCAGCTCGCCGCTCTTGAACTCGGCCAGTGCCTTGGTGCGCGCGGTCTGGCTCTTGTTGCCGTGGATCGCCATCGCCGTGATGCCGCTCTTGACCAAGTGCTCGGTCAGTCGGTTGGCGCCGTGCTTCATGCGCGTGAAGACGAGCACCTGGTGCCAGTCGTTGCTCTTGATCAGGTGCGTCAGCACGTCCTTCTTGGCGTCGCGGTTGACAGGGTGGACCTTCTGCGCGATCAGCTCGGCTGTCGCGTTGCGGCGCGCGACCTCGATCAGCGCCGGCTTGTCGAGCAGCCGGTCGGCCAGCGTCTTGATGTCGTCGCTGAAGGTGGCCGAGAACAGCAGACTCTGCTTCTTCGCCGGCAGCACGGCGAGCACCTTCTTGATGTCGTGGATGAACCCCATGTCGAGCATGCGGTCGGCCTCGTCGAGCACCAGGATCTGCACCTGGCTCAGGTCGAGGTTGCGCTGGCCGTGGTGGTCGAGCAGGCGGCCCGGCGTCGCGACCAGGATGTCGACGCCTTTCTTCAGGCGGTCGATCTGCGGCTGCATGCCGACGCCGCCGAACATCACCATCGACGTGAGCGGTACGTGCTTGCCGTAGACGCGAACGCTCTCCTCGACCTGCGCGGCGAGTTCGCGCGTCGGCGTGAGGATCAGCGCGCGGATCGCGGGGCGGCCGCGCGCGTCGCGCGCCGGCTTGCCCTCGCACAGGCGCTGCAGCATCGGCAGCACGAAGCCGGCGGTTTTGCCGGTGCCGGTCTGCGCGCCGGCCATCAGGTCGCCGCCCGACAGCACGGCGGGAATCGCCTGGAGCTGGATCGGCGTGGGTTGGGTGTAGCCGTGTTCGCGAACGGCGCGAACCAGGGGCTCGGCAAGGCCGAGGGACTCGAAAGACATGTGGAGCGATCAGAGTGGACGGCCCGTCGCTCACTCAGCGTGCAGCGCCAGTCGCGGGGCCATCGTGGGGCGTCGCGCCGGAGGCGGCGCGCGTGTCGGGAATGACAGGCAGCAAAGAGACTGGATCGACGCTGCGTGGCGCGATTCTACAGTGCCCGCCGTCGGATGCTCCGCCCGGGGCGCCGCCAAGGCCCCGCCGGCGCAGCGGCTACTGCGTGCGCAACGAGGGGCGGCTCGCTACCCTAGTCGCGATGCAAAGCAGTCGCGACGATGGCCGGCTGGCGCGCCTGGTCGATCGCGGGCCGGGCTCCGTCGTCGTCACGTCGCCGGGCGGTCAAGTCATCGGCTGGAGCGGCGGTGCCGAAGCGATGTTCGGCTACAAGGCGCAGCAGGCGCTCGGCCGGCCACTGGCCGAGTTGATCGGCGCGCCCGGCGCCGTGGCCGACACCGTCGTCACTGTCAACGCGCTCGGCGAGCGTTCGATCGAGGGCGTGCGCCGGCGCGACGACGGCACGCTGATCCATGTCGGCGCCGCGGTGCGCAGCGTGCGCGACGACGACGGCTTCGAGGGCGTCGTCCATTGCCTGACCGACATCACGCGGCTGAAAGTGCGCCGGGACGCGCGCGTCATCGAGGGCCGCTATCGCGACCTTCTCGAATCGATGCCCGACGCCATCGTCGTCGTCAACGACATCGGCCGCATCATCGTCGTCAACCGCCAGGCCGAGGCGATGTTCGGTCATGCACGAGACGAACTGATCGGCGAGCTGATCGAGATGCTGCTGCCGCGGCGCTTTCGCGGCGCCCATATCGGCCACCGCGGCCGCTATTTCGAGCAGTCGCGCGCGC
>Ga0073899_10006033_pt1 | contig 10479 bp, 12 predicted proteins | sample KloWWTmetaKNB5Ph_FD_88975 | JGI IMG/M metagenome (GOLD analysis project Ga0073899, IMG submission 88975) | Active sludge microbial communities from Klosterneuburg, Austria, studying microevolution and ecology of nitrifiers - Klosterneuburg... | ecosystem: Engineered > WWTP > Aerobic digester >...
GATCTCGGCCAAAGAGCGGGACGAGGCGGTGGGCGGGCTCTTGCTCGGCTTCCCCGGTCGCTTCGAGCGCGGCGGCGACGTGGCGGGGCAGCTCGCCAACATTCCGCTCTACGCGCGGCCCGACGACTGGCTCGAGAAGTGGTCCGAGCGGGTGAAAGCGGTCAGCGTGGAGCAGGCCAACGAGCTCGCCAAGGGCTACTGCAACCCCGACGAGTTCGTGGTGGTGCTGGCCGGCGATCGCAAGCTGGTTGCGCCCACCCTCGAGGGGCTGGACCGCAAGGTCACGTTCTTCGACGCCCAGGGCAACAAGGCGAAGAAGTGAGCCCGGCCGCTCGGTAGGCGCCCCGCATGCCCGCTGCCGAGCGCATCTACGCCATCGAGCGCCCGAGCACGAAGCTGCTCTGGCTCTACGTGCTGCGGGTGCTGGCGCTGGGCCTGCTCGGCCCCTGGTTCTGGATCGCGCTCTTGCCGCTCTACTTCCGCTATCACTCGCTGCGCTATCGGTTCGATCGGGAGGGCGTGGCAATGTCGTGGGGCGTGCTGTGGCGCCGCGAGATCTACCTGACCTACGCGCGCATCCAGGACATCCACATCAGCCGTGGTCTGTTCGAGCGCTGGCTGGGCCTGGGCACCATCCACGTGCAGACCGCCGCCGGTACGTCCGGCGCCGAGATGAGCATCGACGGGCTGGTGGAATACGAAGCGGTACGCGACTTCCTCTACTCGCGCATGCGCGGCGCCACCCACCCTTCGGAGCCGGCCGAGGACACCGCCGCGCTCTTGCTCGCCGAGATCCGCGACGATCTGCGCGCCGTGCGCGGCAAGCTCGAAGGGCGGGCCTGATGTACGAGCCGACACGCTCGCTCTTGCTCCGCGTCCTGGCTGCGCCCGCAGAGCCGCCCGAGGCGCCCCTCGGGTCCCCCGGGTCCACGCGGGTGTTCCGCGCGTCGCCACGTTTGCTCACCCTGCGCGCGCTGCAGGTGGCGCTGGTGGGCTTCCTGATCCTCTTGCCCGAGGCGGTGGGCATCGCGGCTGCGCTGGCCGCGGGCCACCGCGGCTTGGTCATCGGGCTCTCGGTCGTGCTGGCCGTCGCGCTGCTCTTCACGGCGGGGCACTGGTTCGTGGTGCGCCTGGACTACGACATGCGCTACTACGTGGTCACCGATCGCAGCTTGCGCATTCGCGAGGGCGCGCTGGTGATCCGCGAGAGCACCTTCACCTTCGCCAACGTGCAGAACGTCAGCGTGCAGCAGGGGCCCATCGACCGGCTGCTGGGCATCTCGAACGTGCAGATCGATACCGCGGGTGGCGGCGGCGGGGCCGACAAGCAGCAGCCGTTCGTCAGTCACCGCGGCGTGCTGGCCGGCATCCAGAACGCGGAAGAGGTGCGCGATCGGATCTTGCAGCTGCTGCAGGCCTATCGCGACGCCGGGCTCGGCGACCGCGACCCTCACCCGCATGCCTCGGGCGGTGGGCTCACGAAGCAGGCCCTCGAGCGATTGCGCGAGGTGCGCGACGAGGCCAAGGGGTTGCGCCGGGCGCTCGAGTCCGCCTGACGTGCCGGGCCGTGCCGCGTGATAGGCTCGCCGGCGGAGGTGCCGTTCATGGCCCGACGTATGGGAATCATCCTGGGGCTCGCCCTGGCGTGCTCGAGCATGGGGTGCGGCAAGCCGCAACTCGACAAGGTGGCCGAAGCGCAAGTGGACGCCACGAAGAAGGCCAACGCCGAGGCGATGGGCACCAAGATCCTGAGCGCCTGGGCGAAGGACGAGTACCCGCTGCTCGGAGACGAAGCCGCGGAGCCGTTTCGCAAGGCTCACAACGCGGAAGACGCGCAGCGCGCCGCGGACAAGTCCATCGAGAAAGAGCTCGGCAGCTTCGTGACCATGACCTATCACGAGACGCTACGCACCAAGGACGGCAAGATGGACGTGTTTCGCTTCAAGGCCACCTTCGACAAGAGCAAGGTGGCGAGCGAGGTGCGCGTGGTGCTCGACGCGCAGGGGAAGTTGACGGGCTTCTGGGTCAAGCCGTGGAAGGACCAGCTCTGACGAGCGGGCTCGTCGCGGCCCCGATCCAGATCGCGTGGGGCAACCTCTGCGCGGCGGCGCTCGGGCAGTTCCCGCTCATGCTGCTGTTCCCTCTGGCCCTGGCGGTGGCGCTGCGGCGCCGCGTGGGCGCGCGCTACGCCCTGTTCGGCGTGGGTGGGGCGACGTTCGTTGCCTCGCAGGTGGTGCACCTGCCGCTCAACTGGGCGCTGGGCCTGATGGGCCCGCCTCGAGGGGTCGGGCTCTTGCCGCTGCCCTGGGTCGGGCTCATCGCCGGGCTCTCCGCCGGGCTGTGCGAAGAGCTGGCGCGCTACCTCACGCTGCGCGTCGTGGTGAAGAACGACCGCGGCTGGCCCGCGGCGCTGGGGCTTGGCGCGGGGCACGGCGGGGTCGAAGCCATGATCTTCGGTAGCCTGGCGCTGCTCGGGCTGGTCAACGTCTTGATCGCGCCCCACGCCGGTTCGCTGGGCGTGCCCGACGGCGACCAGGCCATCCTGCGCCACGCTGCCCGGCAGTACTGGGCGCTGCCGTGGTACCTGCCGCTCTTGGCCGGTTGGGAGCGGGTGTGCGCCATCGCGTTTCACGTCGGGGCCAGCGTGCTGGTGATGCGCGCGGTGACGCGACGGAACCTCGGGTACCTGGCGCTGGCGGTGCTGTTGCACGCGGCGCTCGACGCTCCGCTGGTCTACGCCCCCACGATCGGCCTCTTCTGGCTGTACGCGTTTCTCACCGTGGCCGCCTTCGGGATGACTGCCGTGACCCTCGGGCTGCGTGAAGAGCGGCCCGCGGGCGCTCCGGGCGCGGTGTAGGCAGAGGTGCGGGCCCGAGCGGCGCTCGCGTCGCGCCGGCTCAGACGCTAGAATCTCACCCGATGGGCTCGTGGCTGCGCGCGGCGCTGTGTCTGCCGATTCTGGTGGGCTGCGCCGCATTCGATGGCGCGGAAGAGCTGCTCGAGTCCGACGCGGACGCGGGCAAGACCGGGGGCGCTGGCGGCGGCGTGGGCGACGGCGGCTGGGTCGGCGGCAACGGTGGCACCGGCGCGGCAAGCTCGGGGGGGAGTAGCACCGGCGGCACGACCTCCGGTGGCGGTGGCAGCCCCGCGGGCGGAGGCGGCAGCCCTGCGGGCGGTGGTGGCACCCCCGCGGGCGGCGGCGGCAGCCCTGCGGGCGGCGGTGGCACCCCCGCGGGTGGCGGTGGCAGCCCCGCGGGCGGAGGCAGCGGCGGCGGCACCAACTGCTCGGGGCCCGCGGACTGCGCCGACGGCAATCCGTGCACCAGCGAAGCCTGCACCGGCGGCAAGTGCGTGAAGAGCTTCGTCGCGTCGGGCACCGCTTGCGGCAACAACACCGTGTGCGACGGCGCCGAGACCTGCGACGGCGCCGGCAACTGCAAGCCCGGAACGCCGCCCCAGGTCAACGACAACAACGCCTGCACCACCGACAGCTGCGACCCCGTGACCGGCGTGAAGCACACCGCGGTGAGCGTGAACGACAACGACGCTTGCACCACCGACAGCTGCGACACCAACACCGGCGCCATCTCGCACACGCCAGTGAACATCGACGACGGCAACTCGTGCACCACCGACAGCTGCGACCCACAGAGCGGCGTCAAGCACACCAACAAGACCAGCTTCTATCAGTGCGGGTCGAGCTGCCCGGCCGACTATCACGTGTCGTCGCTGACCACGAGCTGCTCGTGCGGTTCGTGTAGCTCGTATCAGGCCAACTGCGCGCCCAACTGCGGCAACAGCTTCTACAGCTGCGGCTCCAGCTGCCCCACAGGGTTCCACGTGTCGTCGCTGACCACGAGCTGCTCGTGCGGTTCGTGCAGCTCGTATCAGGCCAACTGCGCAGTCAACAGCGGCAACAGCTTCTACACCTGCGGCTCCAGCTGCCCCAGCGGCTATCACGTGTCGTCGCTGACCACGAGCTGCTCGTGCGGTTCGTGCAGCTCGTACCAGGCCAACTGCGCCATCAACAGCGGCTCCAGCTTCTACACCTGCGGCTCCAGCTGCCCCAGCGGGTACGTGGTGCAGTCGTCGAGCACCAGCTGCTCGTGCGGTTCGTGCAGCTCGACCCAGGTGCTCTGCAAGAAGATCTGAGCCTGCGTGCAGCCGTAGCTTGCGATTTTTGCACGGGTCACTACGCATCCAGAGCGATGTCCCTCGGTGAGAAACGTTGTGTTCCCTGCGAAGGCGGCGTGCCAGCCCTCACCCCCGGGCAGGTCGACGCGCTCTCGAAGCAGCTGCCCGAATGGAGCGTGGCGCCCGACGGCGCGAGCCTGGCTCGCACCTTCCGCTTCGAAAGCTACCACCAGGTCATGGCGTTCGTGAACGCGGTCGCCTGGGTGGCGCACCGAGAAGACCACCACCCCGATCTCGAGGTGCACTACGACCACGTGGTGGTGCGCTATTGCACCCACGCCATCGGTGGCCTGAGCGAGAACGATTTCATCTGCGCCGCCAAGGTGAGTGCGCTCGTCTGAGCGCCGTGCGGCGAGAACCCCGAGCCCTTGCGCCGGTGAGTGGCGCGGCCCAGCCGGAACGCGCTACCATGGCCCGATGGCTCGCTGGGTCTCGGCGCTGGTGGCTCTGGCCGGGGCGCTCGTGCTTGCGCCGGCCGCGTGCTCGCTCGGCTCGCTCGACGAGCTGAAGGGCGGCGGCGGCAGCGACGCGGGCGGCACGGGCGGCGGGGCGGGGGATGCCAGCACCGGCGGCTCGGCCGGCGACGCCGGCTCGTGCGTGCCGGTCACCTGCGACGACGTGGGCGCCGACTGCGGCAAGATCGCCAACGGCTGCAGCGACCAGCCTGCCGACTGCGGCAGCTGCGAGGCCGGCCTGTTCTGCGGGGGCGCCGGCCCCAACAAGTGCGGGGTCACGCCCTGCGTTGCCAAGGGCTGCGCCGATCTCGGGGCCGAGTGCGGCAAGGTCGGCAACGGCTGCGGCGACATCTTGGACTGCGGGGTGTGCACCGACCCGAGCAAGACCACCTGCGGCGCCGACAACAAGTGCAAGGCGCCGACGTGTGTTCCCAAGACCTGCTCGCAGCAGGGCGCCGAGTGCGGCACGGTTCCAGATGGTTGCGGCAACGACGTCTCGTGCGGCAGCTGCACAAACGCGCAGAACCCCATCTGCGGCGGGGCCGGCCCCAACAAGTGCGGCCCGAACCCGTGCAACCCGAAGACCTGCAACAGCGCCGGCGTGAGCTGCGGCTCGCTCTCGGACGGTTGCGGCAAGACGCTGGACTGCGGCAGCTGCGCGGCGCCCCAGACCTGCGGCGGCGGCGGCACGCCCGGCCATTGCGGGTGCACGCCGAAGAAATGCTCCGACTACGGCGCCGAGTGCGGCAGCGTCCCGGACGGTTGCGGCAAGACCATCACCTGCGGCAGCTGCGCCGGCACGAACGAGACGTGCACGAACAACAAGTGCGTGTGCGTGGCCAAGACCTGCTCGCAGCAGGGCGCCGAGTGCGGCACCGTGTCGAACGGCTGTGGAAGCAACGTCGAATGTGGCAGCTGCGCGGCGCCCAAGACCTGCAACGGCAACAAGTGCACGTGCACGCCCACCACCTGCGCGGCCCTGGGCTACGGCTGCGGCACTGCGCCCGACGGCTGCGGCGGCACCCTGGACTGCGGCAAGTGCAGCGGTTCGAACAGCTGCCAGCCCAAGGGCAGCAGCGGCAAGTCGTGCCAGAACGCCTACCAAGGCGGGTGCTCGGGCTGCCCGGCGGGGTACGACAACGTCGGCAGCGGGCCCAGCATTCAGTGCGGCGGCTGCCCTGCGGCGTACTTCTTCATGTGCGCGAAGACCGGGGTCGACCGCATCACCTACTGCGGCAGCCCTCCGCCGGCCTGCCCCGTGGGCAAGCACCTGGGCGGCGAGTTCAGCCACTGCTACGCCGGCACCTGCACCACGTGCATCGCGGATTGAGCGGGCCGGGTTGCCGACCTGCCCCGGCCGCACTACGCATCCGGGCAATGTTCTCTCCCCTCTCGTTCGCCGCCGGCGCCGCCACCTGGAGCCTTGCCGAGTACAGCCTGCATCGTTTCGCCGGGCACGCGCCCCGGCAGCGCAAGAGCGATCAGAAGGCGCGCTTGTTCGACGGTGACTTCGGGACCGAGCACCAGGCCCACCACACCGACACTCGCTACTTCACCCCGACCGAGCGCAAGCTGAAGACGGCCGCGGTGGTCCTCGCCGCCGCCGGCACCCTGGGCTCTCTGGCATTCGGTCCTCGCCGCGCGCTGTCGTTCGCGGCGGGCTTCGCCATCACCTACGCGAGCTACGAGATCCTGCATCGGCGCACGCACACCCACGCGCCGCGTGGGGCCTTCGGCCGCTGGGCACGCAGGAACCACCTGTCGCACCACTTCTCGAATCCCGGCACCAACCACGGGGTCACCAGCCCGCTCTGGGACTTCGTCTTCGGCACGCACGTCGACCACGGCCGGATCCGCGTGCCGCGTCGGCACGCGCCGCCGTGGCTGCTCGACGCGCAGGGGCGCGTCCGCGAAGAGTACGCGGAAGACTACGAGCTCGCGGGTCCCACGGCGGTGGTCGCGGCCGAAGCGGCCTGAGCGGCCCGCGCCGGCTCTTGGCCACGCGCCTCAGCGCCGGCGCCCTCGCGCCACGAGCGACAGCGCCACGAGCACCGAGAGCAGCAGCGCCCAGCCGTCCACGCGCTGCCCGGGCTCGATCCGCGCGCCGCAGCCGTACTCCGGACCGCAGAGGTCCCCTTCACCGTGGCGGTTCGGATCGTGCCCCGCCGCGACCTCGGCAACGTCCCCCGTGCCGTCGCCGTCACTGTCCGTTGCTTGCGCCTTCAGCGCCTCGATGGCGGGGGCGACCAGAGCCGGGTCCTCGGCGTCCAGCTTGCCGATCTTGGCCATGGCGCGCGCGAACGGCTTGACCGCCGTGCCGTAGCCGCCGCTCGACGACTCGTGGCACACGGTGCACGGCGGCGGGCAGGGCGAACCGGCTGCTGCCTGCACGGCGTCCGGATAGTTGGGCGACGCGGCTGCGACCGTGGGCGCCAGGGTCAGCGCAATCACGAGGCCAATGGGTTTGAGCGGCGGGGTCATCGGGCTCACAAGAAGACGTGGAGCTGGCTGAGCAGCGTGAAGGCCTCGTTCTGTCGGGCAATGGCGTCCACGCGCAGATCGCAGTGCGGCAAGAAGAACCAGCTCGCCGTGAGCCAGCCACCCAGGCGCGGCTCGCCGGCTCCGGGGCTCTTCGACTGATCGGAGCCCGCCCCCCGCACGCGACCGGCGTCGAGCGCTTCGCCGGTGGCGCCCAGGTGCAGCCCCTGCGTCAGCTCGTAGTCGAGCTGAACGAAGCCCACGTAGCCCAGGTCGCGGCGCGAAAGGTGCAAAGCGTTGGCCTCTGCCATCACCACCAGCGGGCGAAGCGGTGACCAGCGCGTGAACAGGCCGTGGGCCCCGCGCAGGGTCTCGCCCTGGTCCAGGCTGTATCGATCCGCCTGGGCCACCGTGAAGAGGTGGCTGGCACCCAGGGCCAGGGACGACGACGCGAACGCCTCGAGATACAGGCTGTAGCCACGCTCGCGATAGCGATCGGGGCTGAGCTGATAGTTGCCAGCGATGGCCATCAGCTCGCCGCGCAGCTTCTCGCCGCTGTAGGCCAGGGCGACGCCGTGCTGCTGATCCGACTCGCGATCGGTGTGCGTGGCCTCGCGCACCCACATCACGTGCTCGCTGATCCGCAGGCCGAAAGGCACGTTCAAGCGCCCGGCCCGGAGCAACAGCTCGCGGCGCGAGTCCAGATCCAGGCCGAGCCAGTGCGTGCGCGAGACCATGTTCAGCTGGCCGTCGTCGCCGCGGGTCACCAGCGCGGCCCGCCCGTGGGGCGCGCCAGCGCGGGTCTTCACCAACCCCACGCTGCCGCCGACGCGCAGCGAGCCGAACGCGAGCTGACCATACAAGTCGGCCTGCATCGGGAACCAACGAAAGTCGCCGTTCTTCAGCGTCGAGGCGCTGCGCAGGCTGCCGCCCAGCGCCATGAAGTCCGGCTCGGCGAACGCGCCCCACAAGAACCCCGAGCTGCTGGCAGGGCCGGCGGCGTCTTCCGCTTCCGGCGCGGGTGCCGGCGCCGGGGGCTTCTCGGCCTTGGGCGAGTCACCGAAGTCGTCGAAGCCGTCGAACGACTCGGTAGCGGGTGCGGGCGCGGCCGACACCGTGGCCGTTCCATAGCGCATGCGAAGCACCAGGTCGCTCTGCGCCCGCCCGTAGCGCGTGAGCGTTTCCCCCCCCGACGGATCGGTGTGGCAGGTGGTGCAGCCGCCGTAGCCGTGCCGGATCATGAAGCCGTAGGCGTGGGCCGAGCGGGTCGTGAGGGCGAGCGTCGACAGCACGAGCACGAACGGTGCGGCACGAAAGAAGAGACCCATCCGGCGGACTACTTTGCGCAGCCCCCCCGGCTCGTCAATCGATGCGATGGCGCCGGCTGCGCATCTGCGCGAGACTGCCGCCCACGATGCACCGCTCTAGTTGGCTTTCGCTGGTCGCGCTCTTCGCCGCGTGCGAGCCCAGCCAACCCGCCCGTCCACCGCCCCAGTACTACGGGCCTCCGCCGGCAGGCCCGCCCGCGCCGCCGCCTGCGCACCTGCCGCCGCGCCGCCCGGAAGACATCGCCCGCATCGTCGAGGCGAACACCCCGCGGCTGTCGGAGTGCTACCAGCGGAGCGAGTCGTTCATGACCCACAAGAGCGGCACCGTCACCGTCTTCTTCGACCTCGACCCGGGCGGCCGGGTCACACGCGCCACCGAGGTGCCGCCCCCCGGCGTGGGCGTGCCGGGCTCGGCCTTGGTCGATCCGAAGCTGACGCAGTGCCTCGTCCAAGGCATGACCGGGCTGCGTTTCGACCCCGCCGGCGATTCCACCGCGGCCAGCTGGACCTTCCGCTTCAGCCCCTGACCGCCGTGTACGTCCGGGCCGATCGCAGTTATGGGGGGGCGATGCGGTTCCCGTTCATGCTCTCGACGTGCTGCCTGGCGCTCGCCTGTTCGTCGAGCTCGACCAACGAAGCCCCCTCGAGCGGTGGCGGTGGCAGCGCGACCGGCGGCAGCGGTGGCGCCACAGGCGGCAGCGGCGGAGCGGGTGGCGGCAGCGGCGGCTCCGTCGCCGGCAGCGGAGGTACGGGTGGCAGCGGAGCGACCGGCGGCAGCGGCGGCGCGACGGGCGGCAGCGGTGGCGCGACCGGCGGCAGCGGTGGCGCGACCGGCGGCAGCGGTGGCGCAACCGGCGGCAGCGGCGGGGGCGGCGGCGTGCCGGTGTGCACGCCCGGAAACAGCACGGGGTGGATCAACTGCACCCCGCACATTCCTTCGAGCATTGCCGTCGACTCGACCCACGTCTACTGGGCGCTGAGCGCCGGCTGGGTCGACTACCTGTTCCGCGCTCCGAAGGCCGGGGTTTCGGCGCCGCTCTCGCCCTGGGCCAAGATCGGCAGCGTCGGCACCGTGGGCGACATCGTGATCAGCACCTCGCACGTGTTCGTCGCCACCGCCAGCGACAGTCGCCAGTTGATCCGCTACGCGCTGGCGGATGCCACCGAAACGGTTCTGCTGGACAAGACCGGGTGCGCCGCGCCGTTCCCGGATGCGCCGCTCGCGATCGACAAGACCGGCGTGTACTACGCGTGCAAGGGTACCAAGAGCGTGATCGGGATGTTCAAGTCGGGCTCGTCCAGCGCGGACCTCGTCTTCACTTACCCCGGCAGCTACGGGATCACGGGCATGGGGTCGAACGGCTCGGTGCTCGCGATTGCGCTCGGCTCTCTCGACTACCTCCCGCTGCCGAGCGGCTCTGCCGGGTTGATCGACTCGAACGACTCGTACACGCGCGCGGCAATGATCGGCAACAAGATCTACGCCATGACCGCGAGCGCGGTGAAGACCTTCAACTACGGCGGTGCGGGCGACAACGACGCGCTCACCGGGGTTCCGGGGCTGGTGGACTTCCGAGTCGACCCCACCGGGATCTATGCCATCACCGCCAGCAAGGTGGTCGGCAAGCTGCTCACCCAGGGCACGCTTTCGCTCAACCAGGCAGCCACCCCGAATGGCATCGCACTCGATGCCACCCACGTCTACTGGTCGAGCACCGCCGGCACCATCGAACGCGCGGCGCGCTGATCGGCCCGGCGTCGGCCCCGACGGCGCACCGCGCACCGCGGAGGGTGCGAGTTGTCCGCGTGGCGGTCAGGTCGTGCGGTCCGCGCACCGCGGAGGCTGCGAGTTGTCCGCGTGGCGGCCAGGTTGGGGTGTCCGTACACCGCGGAGGGTGTGGGTTGTCCGCGTGGCGGCCAAGTTGGGGTGTCCGCACATCGCGGAGGGTGCGAGTTGTCCGCGTGGCGGTCAGGTCGTGCGGTCCGCACACCGCGGAGGGTGCGAGTTGTCCGCGTGGCGGCCA
>Ga0073899_10006034_pt1 | contig 10478 bp, 7 predicted proteins | sample KloWWTmetaKNB5Ph_FD_88975 | JGI IMG/M metagenome (GOLD analysis project Ga0073899, IMG submission 88975) | Active sludge microbial communities from Klosterneuburg, Austria, studying microevolution and ecology of nitrifiers - Klosterneuburg... | ecosystem: Engineered > WWTP > Aerobic digester >...
ACGTTCGACTCCGAGAGCCGGTACACCATGGCCCCGTCGGCCAGCGCGGGGTGAGCGTCGCGAAGCTCCGCCAGGGCGGCGATGGCACGGTACAGGGGGTGCGACGCGTCGTAGCGGTCGCGGCTCCCCCCCGGTGCTCCCGCGACCGGCTCGGCCGCGTACTGGGCGGTGGCGGTCGCGAACACGTCCTGCCTGGCGTCCTTGTCGCCGCCCGAGCCCAGCAGGCCCTGCTCGTCGCCGTAGTAGACGACGGGATTGCCACGGAAGGTGAACATCAGCTCGTGGGCGAACCGGAGCCGGGCCACGAGCTCGTCGCCGGACGCGAGCGACGACAGCGCGTAGCCGACGCGCCCGAGGTCGTGGTTGGAGAGGAAGATCGGGAGCTGGTAGGCGTTGGAGTCGGCGTCGGTGTAGCGGTCGTCGCCGGCGAGCACCTGGCGCATCAGGTCGGCGCTGCCGCCGCGGACGTACTCGCTCGCCCGGGCCTGGAAGAGGAAGTCGAGGGTCGCCTGGAGCCGCCCGGTGGTGGTGTAGCGCGCCATGGCCTCGGCGTCGGGGGTGTAGACCTCGCCGAACATGAAGAAGGACGCCTTGCCGCCCGCCCGGGCGTGGGCGAGGATCCGGGGCGAGAACTGCTGCCAGAACTCGATGTTGACGTGCTTCACCGTGTCGATCCGGAAGCCGTCGATCCCCAGGTCGGCCCACGCCCGGTAGATGTCGGTCATGCCGTCGACGACGTCGGACCGCTCCGTCCAGAGGTCGTCGAGCCCGGAGAAGTCCCCGTAGGTGGTGGACTCCCCTGCCCAGACCGAGTCGCCCCGGTTGTGGTAGAGCCTGGGGTCGTTGAGCCAGGCCGGGGCCTTCACGGTGAGGTCGGCGACGGAGGCGAACCGCGGGGGGTACGGGAAGGCGGTGTCGGGGTCCAGGGCCGGGAACGGCCGGCCGATCAGCGCGGTGTCGTCGACCTCGCGACCCGCGGCGTCGACGTAGGGTCGTTCCGCCTTCGAGACGTAGCGGCTGCCGGACACGATCACGTCGGCGGTGTGGTTGGTGATGATGTCGAAGAACACCTTCATGCCACGGGCGTGCGCATCGGCGACGAGGGCCGCCATCTCGTCGTTCGTGCCGAGGTGCGGATCGATGCGGGTGAAGTCGGTGACCCAGTAGCCGTGGTAGCCCGCCGACGTGCCGTCGGCGCTGACCGGTGAGTTGGTGAAGGTGGGCGTCAGCCAGATGGCCGTCGTGCCCAGCCCCTTGATGTAGTCGAGCCGCTGCCGCAGCCCGGCCAGGTCGCCGCCGTGGTAGAAGCCCTTGTCGGTAGGGTCGTAGCCCGTCGTCGCCCGGCCGCCGGTCAGTCCGCCGCGGTTGTTGGCCGGGTCGCCGTCGGCGAACCGGTCGGTCATGACGAAGTAGAACCGCTCCCTCGTCGACGGCTGCCGCAGCGAGTCGAGCGCCAGCAGCCGGTCGTCGTCGCCGGTGACCGTGCCCACGGGTCCGTCGGTCACGGGGACGGCCGGGCTGAGCCGCAACAGCGCCACCAGCACGGCCACCACCACCACGGCCACGGCCGACGGCAGGAACCAGGACGGGCGGCGCACGGCGATCAGGCGTCCTTGCGGGTGCGCGACTGCAGCACCATCTGCACGATCACCGCGGCCAGGAACACGGCGAAGGCGATGTTGGCCGTGCGCGGATCGAGGTACTGCGCGACCCACGCCCCGGCAGCGGAGGTCAGGCAAGCAGCGGCGCCGACCGTGAGGCCCGACCGCACGTCGGCGTTGTGCCGCTTCACGTTCCCCACGGTGCCGGAGATCGCGGTGGGGATCATCATCAGCAGCGACGAGCCCTTGGTGACGAGGTCGCTCACGCCGAAGAGCAGGATCAGCGCGGGCACCACCACGAGCCCGCCGCCGACCCCGAGCAGTCCGGACAACACGCCGGTGACCAGGCCCAGCACCACGAGGCCGACGAGCGACCACGGGGTGGGCTCGAACGTGGCGGACCGCACCGGGGTGGTCAGGAACAGCTGCACCCCCACGACGACCAGGAAGGCGATGAACGCCCACCGAACGGCGGCGACAGGCAGCCGGTGCAGGAGCCAGGCGCCGACCTGGGCACCGATCACCGACCCCGCTGCCAGCACCAGCGCCACCAGCACGTCGACGTTGCCCTGCAGGGCGTAGCTCGCCACTCCCACCGTGGCCGTCGGGATGATCGCCACCAGCGACGTCCCGGAGGCCAGCTTGCGTGGCATCCGTGCCAGCGCGACGAGGGCGGGGACGATGACGATGCCGCCGCCGACGCCGAACATGCCCGAGAGGAACCCGGCGCCCAAGCCGATGGCGATCAGTCCGGCCAAGGGAGGCCGGGAGGGGGGTGCGGTGGCCGGACCGGGCTGCGTCGTCGTCACGGGCCCAGTCTGGCCTATGCGGTCACCGATCGAGGAGCGCCTCGTTGCGACGGTCCGGCAGGAACGCCGAGGCCACGGCGGCGATCACGAAGGCAGCCGTGAACACGCCGAAGGCGGCGCCGCGGCCGCCCCAGCCCGTCAGGTAGGGCACCGAGAGGGGGGCGATCATGGCCGCGATGCGGCCGAACGCCGCCGCCGCCCCGGTGCCGGTCCCCCGGATGGTGGTCGGGTAGACCTCCGGGCCCACGGCGTACAGCGCACCCCAGGCACCGAGGTTGAAGAAGCTCAGGGCGCAGCCTGCCGTGATCACGACGGCGGCGTTGAGGGGCGTCTGCGACACGGCCCAGCCGAAGCCGAGGGCGGCGAGCGCCGACCCGGCCAGGAACGTCGCCAGGGTGGAGCGCCGGCCCCAGATCTCGATGAGCACCGCCGCGGCCGCGTACCCGGGCACCTGCGCCAGGGTGATGATCAGGGTCCAGGCGAACGACCTGGTCAGCGAGGCGTCTCCGGCCGACAGCAGGGTGGGGATCCAGATGAAGGCGCCGTAGTAGGAGAAGTTGATGCCGAACCACACCGCCCACAGCGCCCCGGTGCGCACCCGGAGGCGCGGCGACCAGATCGACTCCGTCCGCTCGGGCAGCGGATCGGCCTCGCGCACGGGCACCGGGGCGACCCCGGCCGCCGCTTCGAACGACCGGACGGCCGCCTCGGCCTCGACGTGGCGCCCCTTGCCCTGGAGGAACTGCACCGACTCGGGCAGACCGAACCGCACTACGAGGGCGTACGCGGCCGGGACGAGTCCCGCGGCCAGCGCCCAGCGCCAGCCGTCGGGGTTGGCGGGGATCAGGAAGAAGCCGAGCAGGGCGGCCATGATCCAGCCCAGGGCCCAGAAGGCCTCGAGCGCCACGACCACCCGGCCGCGGATCGGCTTCGGGGCGTACTCGGCCACGAGGGTGGACGCGACCGGCAGTTCGGCCCCCAGCCCGATCCCCACCAGGAAGCGCAGCACGATCAGCATCGCGACACCGGTCGACAGTGCGGCGGCGCCCGTCGCGAGCCCGTACACCAGCAAGGTCAGGGCGAAGACCTGGCGACGGCCGATCCGGTCGGCGAGCAGTCCGCCGAGCGAGGCGCCCACCGCCATTCCCACGAAGCCGATCGAGCCGATCCAGCCCAGGGTGCCGGGATCGAGCCGCCACTGGCGGGCCAGAGCGGCCATCACGAAGCCGATGAGCCCCACGTCCATCGCGTCGAGGGCCCAGCCGACGCCGGAGCCCACCACCAGCTTGGCGTGGGCACGGGTGAAGGGGAGCCGGTCGAGCCGTTCGGACCTCGTGAGGGGGGTGACGGCGCTGCCGGCCGTTCCGATGGGTGGAGTGGGAGCGGGCATCTCGGACCTCTTCCGTCCTGACCGGGCGACGCCCGGTTCCTGGTAAAGAGTACAACAGACATTCCGGCCCTCGTACCGGCGCCGAGACCGGCCGACGCCGCGGCCCGACCGGTGGACTGCGCGGCTGACCCTAGGGTGGTGACGTGCGCCTCATCCTGATCCGGCATGGCCAGTCCGGCAACAACCTCATCTTCGAACAGACCGGCGGGTCGTCGGGACGGCACCCGGACACTCCCCTCACCGCCCTGGGGCACGAGCAGGCCGCGAGGACCGCGGACTTCCTGGCAGGGCCGTCGCCCGATCTGCCCTGGCGCGTGACCCACCTCTACACGAGCCTCATGACGAGGGCGGTGCAGACGGCCCGTCCGATCGCCGAGGCCCTCGACCTGCCGCTCCTGCCCCACCCGGAGGCCTACGAGGTCGGGGGGCCTTTCGACGAGGACGAGCAGACCGGCGAGCGGACTCCCGTCGCCGGAGCGTCCAGGACGGCCCTGGCCGGAATCTCCGATCGCCTGCGGCTCCCCGACTGGGCAAGTGACGAGGGGTGGTACACCGGACCCTTCGAGGCCGAGGGCGCCGCCCGCGCTCGCGCGGGCAGGGTGGTGTCGTCGCTACGGGCGGCCTGGCGCGACGACGACGTGATCGCCCTCGTCACCCACGGCTACTTCACGCAGTTCCTGATTCAGGAGCTGGTGGGCGTCGACGGCATGTCGGGCTGGATCCGCATCCACAACACCGCCCTGTCGCTCTTCGAGGACCGCGACTGGGGAGGCACCCTGGCGCTGCGTCTCGGGTGGACCCCGCACCTGACCGGTGCCGAGATCACCGAGTGACCGGTCGGAGACTCAAAGCACCCTGACCGTCAGCACCCCGCCGATCGCCCGGATCGCGTCGACGAGTCCGTCGCCCACCGCGCCCTCGACGTCGATGAGCGTGTAGGCGTATTCGCCTCGGGAGGTGTTGAGCAGGTCGGCGATGTTGAGTCCGTGCTCGGCCAGCAGGGTGGAGATCTGACCCACCATGTTGGGCACGTTGGAGTTGGTGATCGCCACTCGCGTGGTGCCCGGAGCGCGACGCAGCTTCGCCTCGGGGAAGTTGACCGAGTTGGTGATCTCGCCGCTCTGCAGGTAGGCCTTGAGCTGCTCGGCCGCCATCACCGCGCAGTTGTCCTCGGCCTCGGCCGTGGAGGCTCCCAGGTGCGGCAGGGCGATCACGCGCGGGTGAGCCTTGAGGGCGTTGGACGGGAAGTCGCACACGTAGGCGTGGAGCCTGCCCGAGTCGAGCGCGGCGAGCACCGCGGCCTCGTCGACGATGCCCGCGCGAGCGAAGTTGAGCAGCACCCCGCCAGGCTTCATGAGAGCCAGCCGCTCGGCGTTGACCAGGTGCTTCGTGGCCTCGACCAGCGGCACGTGCACGGTGACGACGTCGGATCCGGCGAAGAGCTCGTCGAGCGATCCCGCCTGGGTGGCGGCGGCCCAGAGCTGCCACGCATGGCGGATGGAGATGGCCGGGTCGTAGCCCAGCACGCGCATGTTCAGGCCCATGGCGGCGTTGGCCACCTGCACCCCGATGGCGCCGAGCCCGATGACTCCGAGGGTGCGGTTGGGAAGCTCGAAGCCGACGAATCCCTTCTTGCCCTTCTCCACCGCCACGTTGATCTCGGCGTCGGTGCCCGCCAGCGACGAGGCGAACGCGGCCGCGGGCACGATGTTGCGGGCGGCGAGCAGGATCCCGGCGATGACCAGCTCCTTGACCGCATTGGCATTGGCGCCCGGAGTGTTGAACACCACCACGCCGCGGGCGGAGAGGGCGGCGACGGGGATGTTGTTCGTACCGGCGCCGGCCCTGGCCACCGCCTTCACCGACGCGGGCAGGTCGACGCCGTGGAGGTCGGCCGACCGCAACAGGATGCCGTCCGGGTCGCTGACGTTGTCGCCCACCTCGTAGGCCGCGGCCGGGAGGCGGTCGAGACCGAGCTGGCTGATCGCGTTGAGCGTCTGGACGCGGTAGCTCATGCGTTCGCCCCCGCGAAGTCGTCCATGAACTGGATGAGGGCGTCGACGCCCTCCTGCGACATGGCGTTGTAGATGCTGGCCCGCATGCCGCCGACCGAGCGGTGGCCGGCGAGGTTGGTGAGTCCAGCCAGGGTGGCCTCGGCGACGAACTGCTTCTCGAGCTCGGGCTTGGCGATGAGGAACGGCACGTTCATCCACGAGCGCGAGTCGAGGGCGACCGGGTTGGAGTAGAACTCCGAGGCGTCGATGTAGCCGTAGAGGGTCTCGGCCTTCCGGCGGTTGCGTGCGGCCATGCCCTCGAGTCCGCCGTTGCGCTCGACCCAGGCGAGGATCTTGCCGAGCAGGTAGATGCCGAAGGTGGGCGGGGTGTTCAGCATGGAGTCGTTGGCCGCCATCTGCGCGTAGTCCCAGATGCTCGGCGTGGTGGGGCGGGCGTGGCCCGTGAGGTCCCTGCGCACGATGACGACGGCCAGTCCGGCAGGGCCCATGTTCTTCTGGGCGCCGGCGTAGATGAGGCCGAACTGCGACACGTCGACGGGGCGCGACAGGATGGTGGAGCTCATGTCGGCGACCAGCGGGACGTCGCCGGTCTGGGGCACGTAGCCGAACTCCACGCCGCCGATCGTCTCGTTCGGGGTGTAGTGCAGGTAGCGGGCACCGGCGTCGACCTCGAACGACCCGGCTGCCGGCGTGGTGGTGTAGCCGGACCCGGACTCGTCGGCGATCACCCGCACGTCGCAGCCCTGGGCCTTGGCCTCCTTGATCGCCTTCGCCGACCACTGACCGGTGTTGACGAAGTCGACCACGTCGCCCGGCGCGGAGAGATTCATGGGGATCGCCGCGAACTGGCCCATCGCACCGCCCTGGATGATCAGCACCGCGTAGTCGTCCGAGATGCCCATCACCCGGCGCAGCGCGGCCTCGGTCTCGGCGGCGTAGGCGACGAAGGGCTTGCCCCGGTGGGAGACCTCCATGACCGACATGCCGGAGCCCTGCCAGTCGGTGATTTCGGCAGCGGCCTCCTCGAGCACCTCCAGGGGCATCGCGGCAGGACCTGCGGAGAAGTTGTAGACGCGCATGAGGCCATCCAACCACCCCACCCGGACAGTCCCGCACGACGGGTCGGGTTGTGTCCACCGGGTCCTCTAGCCTGGGCGCATGCTGGCCCTGCTGTCACCCGCGAAGACGTTGGACTACTCGACTCCCCTGACGACGCGCAAACACAGCGAGCCGCGCCTCCTCGGCCACACCCAGGCGCTGATCGACGTGATGCGGACGAAGTCCGTCGCCGACATCGCCGCGATGATGTCGATCTCGGACGAGCTCGCCGCTCTCAACGCCCAGCGCTACGCCGACTTCCAGCTCCCGTTCACCACGCGGAACGCGCGCCCGGCGGCCCTCGCCTTCGCCGGCGACGTGTACCTGGGGCTGGCGGCCCGGGACCGCTTCGACGAGCGCGACTGGACCGAGGCGCAGAAGACCGTCCGCATCCTGTCGGGGCTCTACGGGGTGCTCCGGCCGCTCGACCTCATGCAGCCCTACCGGCTCGAGATGGGCAGGGCCCTGCTCACCGACCGCGGCCTCACGCTCTACGACTGGTGGGGCGACGTCGTCAGCGACCTGCTGCGGGACGATCTGGCCGCCGCTCCCGGCGCGAAGGTCGTCGTGAACCTCGCGTCAGACGAGTACGCGAAGGTCGTCCGGCCGCGGGTGGTGGGCGCCGACGTCGTGTCACCCCGCTTCGAGGACACCGACCGCACGGGCCGCCGCACCGTCGTGTCGTTCTACGCCAAGCGTGCCCGCGGTGAGATGGCGGCCTGGCTGGTCACCGAGCGGGTCCATTCCGTACGGGCACTCGCCTCGTTCCGGGGCGCCGGCTACCGCTACGACGCCGCCGCTTCCCGGCCCGGCCGCCCGGTGTTCGTGCGGGCCTACGCCGACCGTCGCTGACCCCACCCGGCTCGGCCAGAGGTCCCCACGGAGCACGCGCGGCGGCCTGCCTCCCCTCGCGAGCCCTCGCCTGGCCGCCGTGCCGGGGGCGGGGGGTGCCCGCGGCCCCACCGCGGCGGCTGCCTAGAGTGTCGGCCATGACCGAAGCCCGACCCGCCGTCGTGACCCTCTTCCGCACCGCCGCGGTACTGCTGGCGGTCACGGTGCTCATGGGGTCGATGGTGGCCGCGACCGAGTCCGGGGCCGCGTGCCCGACCTGGCCCGGCTGCTACCCCGGCCAGTTCGGTCCGAGGTTCCACCTCAACCCGCTCGTCGAGTTCACCCATCGAGTGATCGCCGGCATCGCCCTGCTCACCTGCCTGGCCGCCGGAACGGTCGGGCTGCGCGACCCGGCCGTCGATCGCTGGATCAAGCCCCTGCCCTTCGTGGCAGCGGCGGGCGGTGCCGCGTCCGCCGTGTTCGGGGCGCTGACCGTGCTCGTGGGCATCGGCAAGGCGGCGGGCGTGGTCGACCTGACGGCGGCCCTCGTGGCGATGGCCGCGGCGATCGTCGCCGCGGTGCGGGTGGCCAGCCCCGGCGCGCCGTGGCGCTGGTCGCGGGTGACCGTGGGCGCGGGCAGCGTGTTCGCCGTGGCGGTCGTCATGCACGGTCTCGGCATCGTCGTGGCGGCTCCCAACTCGTTCACACGGGTGATCTCGTGGCCCGTGTGGGCGATCGTGCCGGGCGATCTGTCGCCCGTGCTCCAAGGCGTCCGGATCGCGCTCGCCGCGGTGGTGCTGCTGGTCGCGGGGTCGACCGTGGCCTTCGCGTGGGCACGGCGCCGGGTGGCGGCCCTGCTGCTGGCAGTCGCGCTGGCCGCGGAGCTGGTGACCGGCCTCGTCGTCCGCGCGGTCGGACTGTCGCCGGCGCTGTCGGCCCTCTACGCGGGGTTCGCCGTCACCGTCCTGGCCACCGCGGCCCTGCTGGCGGCGCTGGCCTCCGTCGGCCATCGCCCGGAGACCCACCCGAAGGGAGGGGTCGACGCGGCCGCCGGCGTCCCTGCCGCCGAACCCCGGCGCTCCGCCACGATCGCGTAGCCCGCGGCGCTGCCCCACAGAACCCCGCGCAACCCTCGATCACCCACCGCGAAAGTCTCGAGGAAACCTTCCCGCGGTCTCACCGGAGGGGTTATGGTCCTGAGCCAGCAGGCACCGCCCTTCCCACCCCCGCATCACCCGTTGTGAGACCAGGAGAATCCATGAATCTGCGGACGCTCGCCGCTGCCGGCGTGATCCCGCTGCTGGCCGTGGCACTCAGTGCCCCCGGTGCAGCCCAGGCAGCCCCGGCCCCGTCGGCCGGTTTCGGCGACGGCATCTACATCGTCCAGCTCATCGAGGCTCCGGCAGCGTCCTACGACGGCACCGTCGCCGGCTACCGCGCCACGAAGCCGGCGAAGGGCAAGAAGCTCGATTCCACGGCGCCCGAAGTGGTGGCCTACACCGGCTACCTGAGCACCCGTCAGGACGCCACGCTGCGCAAGGTGGGCAACCCGGCGAAGCTCTACAACTACCGCTACAGCTACAACGGCTTCGCGGCCCGCCTGTCGGGCGAACAGGCCACCGCGCTGTCGAAGGACCCGGCGGTGCTGACCGTGCAGAAGCAGCAGCTCTACACGGTCGACACGTCGTCGACTCCCCAGTTCCTGGGGCTCGACGCGCAGGGCGGTCTCTGGGATCAGCTCGGGGGCACTAAGAAGGCCGGTGAGGACGTGGTCATCGGTGTGATCGACTCCGGCATCTGGCCCGAGTCGCTGAGCTTCACCGACCAGGTCGACAAGAGCGGCATCCCGTCTGCCAAGAACCCCACCAAGCTGGCCTACCAGCCGCTCTCGTCGTGGAAGGGCAAGTGCAAGCCCGGCGAGCGCTGGACCGCGTCCGACTGCAACAAGAAGCTCGTCACCGGCGCCTACTTCAACGCCGGCCAGGGCGGCAATGCCGCCATCGACCGCGACCGCCCGTGGGAGTTCAACTCGCCGCGCGACTACAACGGCCACGGCACGCACACCGCGGCCACCGCCGGCGGCAACTACGCCACTCCGCTGACCGGGGCGGCGACGGGGCTGGGCACCTCCGTCAGCGGCATGGCCCCCCGGGCCCGGATCGCCGCCTACAAGGCGCTCTGGTCGACCGAGTCCGGCGACACCGCCAGCGGGGCCGGCTCCGATCTGGTCGCCGCCATCGACAAGGCCGTCGAGGACGGGGTCGACGTGATCAACTACTCGGTCAGCGGGTCCTCGACCAACTTCCTCGACCCCGCCGAGGTGTCGTTCCTCTTCGCCGCCGACGCGGGCGTGTTCGTCGCCGCTTCCGCCGGCAACAGCGGACCCACCACCGCGACGGTCGCGCACCCGTCGCCGTGGATCACCACCGTGGCCGCCGGCACCCACAACCGTGACGGGCAGGGTTCGGTGACCCTCGGCAACGGTGTCACCTATACCGGCGCCTCGCTCGCGCAGGCCGTGACCGCGCCGCTGATCGACTCGACCGCCGCCGGCAAGGCCGGAGCCGACGCGAGTCAGCTGGCCCTGTGCTACAGCTCGGCCGACGGTGGAAACGTGCTCGACCCGGCGAAGGTCGCGGGCAAGATCGTGGTCTGCGACCGTGGCGTCACGGCCCGCACCAACAAGAGCCTCGCGGTGAAGGAGGCCGGGGGCGTGGGCATGATCCTCGTCAAC
>Ga0073899_10006035_pt1 | contig 10478 bp, 8 predicted proteins | sample KloWWTmetaKNB5Ph_FD_88975 | JGI IMG/M metagenome (GOLD analysis project Ga0073899, IMG submission 88975) | Active sludge microbial communities from Klosterneuburg, Austria, studying microevolution and ecology of nitrifiers - Klosterneuburg... | ecosystem: Engineered > WWTP > Aerobic digester >...
GAGCCGCGGATCGCGCGCGAACCAGAACAACAGCGCGCAGAACGACACCGCCGCGATGCCGCTCGCGATCCATGCCGATGCAGGCGCCGAACCGGCCTCGCGTCGCAGCACGCGCAGCGGCGGTACCCCCGCCAGGCGAAGGAAGGGCCAGGCGCCGAACCCCGCGATCAGGACCACCGCGACGATCAGTGCCTGCGCCGCCGGCAGCCAACCGGCGCGCGGCAACGGTACCTCGATCAACGGCTGGATTGCCGCGACGAGCCCGAAGTGAACCGTCCAGCCGAGCGCGATGCCGAACACCGCGCCGATCAGCGCGACCCACACCAGCTCCATCCCCAGCAGCCCGAGCAGGCGCGCCTGTCCCAGGCCCATCGCCTTCATCACCGCGCAGCCGTCGAGATGGCGTTCGGCGAAGCGCCGCGACGCGAGTCCGATCGCCACCGCTGCGATCAACGCCGACAGCAGTGCGACCAGCGACAGGAACTGCTCGGCGCGATCGAGCGTCGCGCGCAGTTCGGGCCGACCGCTGTCGAGCGACTCGATGCGCTGGCCGCGCCCCAGGCGCGGCTGCGCCCAGTCGGCGAAAGCAGCCACCGCCTGCGGCTCGCCCGCGACCATCAGTTGCCAGCGCACGCGGCTGGCCGGCTGGACCAGCCTGGTCGCCGGCAGGTCCTCGAGCGAGAACATCGCGCGCGGCGCGAAATTGACGAAACCGGTGCCGCGATCCGGCTCGAGCGTGATCAGCCTCGTGACGCGAAAGCTCGCGTCGCCGAAGCCGATCGTGCCGCCTCGCGCGACGCCCAGCGCCTGCGCGATCTGCGGATCGAGCCAGACCTCGCCGCGCGTCGGCGCGCGATCGGCCGCCGCGTCGGACGTGCCCGCATCGGACGCGCCCGCTTCGCCCAAGCCCGCGGGGGGCGGCACCTCGGTGACGCGCACGCGACCGCGCAGCGGGTAGTTGTCGCTGACGGCCTTCACCGACGCGAGCTGCGGAACGCCGCCGGCCATCGCCATGCTCGGGAAGACCACCGTGCGCGCGACCTGCAGGCCGCGCCGCGCCGCCTCGCCGGCGAGCGCGTCGTCGGGAGCCTTGTCGGAGCCGATCACGAGGTCGGCGCCGAGCAGCTGCGCGGCCTCCTGCTCGAGCGCGCCGCGCATGCGGTCGACGAAGAAGCCGACGCTCGCGATCGCGCCCACCGCGACGACCAGCGCGGCGACCAGCAGGCGCAATTCGCCGGCGCGCCAGTCGCGCCGCGTGAGGCGCAACGACAGCAACAAGTCCTGCATCGGGATCCTAGAGCCGGAACGGGGTGAAATCGGTGTCCCGATCGTACCAGTCCTCGCGTTCGGCTCGCTTCAGGAAACCAATCACCTTGTAGGTGATCGGCGTGAACGCGACCTCGACCAGCGTCTTGGCGATCCACTGCGAAACCATCAGCTGCGGGATCAGCTCGTTGGGGATGATGCCGCTGTTCCAGAACGCCAGCGGGTAGAACAACACCGAGTCGACGCCCTCGCCCAGGACCGTCGAGCCGATCGTGCGCGCCCACAGGTGCCTGCCCTCGGTGATCAGCTTCATCTTCGCGAGCACGAACGAATTGACGAACTCGCCGCAGAAGTAGGCGGTGAGCGACGCGAGCACGATGCGCCAGGCGTTGCCGAACGCGACCTCGTAGGCGCCCTGGTGCGGCCAGCCGGGCGCCGGAGGCAGCTGCACGACCACCCACGCCATGAACGCGGCGAACGCCATGGCCGCGAAGCCTGCCCAGATCACGCGCCGCGCCTTCGCGTAACCGTACACCTCGGTGAGGATGTCGCCGAAGATGTAGGAGATCGGGAAGAACAGCACGCCGGCGCCGAAGGTCGCGGCGCCGATGAGCGGCAGGTCGACCTGCACCGCCTTCGCCGGTCCGATGAGGTTCGAGCAGATGTAGACGGTGACGAAGCCCGCCATCACCAGCTCGAAGTAGCGGTAGCTGCGCTGCGGAGCGCCCGCGGACGCGTCGACCGCCAGCCGAGGTTTTTTAATCATGGTTGGGCCTCGAACATGAAGCTCGAAGCATAGCCGATCGCCGATTCGCCAATTCGCCGGCTCTCCGATTCGCCGAGGCCGCCCACGGCGGCCGGCACGGTTGCTACCATCCGTGCATTGCCCCGGAGACCGCCCATGGCCGACAGCCACTTCAGACTCGAGATCGCCGACCGGATCGCCCACCTGACGCTCGACCGGCCGGCGCAGCTGAACACGATCACGCCGGCGTTCTGGCGCGAACTCGACGCCGTGCTCGCGAGGTTGCAGCGCGACGCGCCCGCGCGCGCGCTGGTCATCGACTCGACCGGCAAGCACTTCAGTGCCGGCATGTCGCTCGACGCGTTCGGCTCGACGATCGCGCTCGACGATCGCAGCGCCGCGTCGCGCGGCAACATCGCGGCGATGCTCTCGGACATGCAACGCACGCTGGACCGGCTGGCCGACTTGCGCATGCCGGTGCTTGCAGCGATCCAGGGCGGCTGCATCGGCGGCGGCGTCGACCTGGTCTGCGCGGCCGACATGCGCTACGGCACCCGCGACGCGTTCTTCTGCATCCAGGAGATCAACGTCGGCATGGCGGCCGACCTCGGGACGCTGCAGCGGCTGCCGAAGCTGATTCCCGAAGGCGTGGCTCGCGAGCTCGCGTACACCGGGCGGCGGCTGCCGGCCGATCGCGCGCTGGCGCTCGGGCTGATCAACGAGGTCTTCGACGATCCGGACGCGATGCGGGCCGGCGTGATGCAGGTCGCGCGCGAGATCGCATCGAAGCCGCCGGTCGCCGTGTGGGCGAGCAAGCAGGCGATCGACTACGCGCGCGACCATCCGGTCGCCGACGGGCTGCGACAGATGGGCTGGCTGCAGTCGGGACTGTGGGATACCGCGGCCGTCGCCGAGGCGATCCGCGCGCGCGCCGAGAAGCGCGAACCGTCCTACCCCGACCTCGCGCCGCTGCGCTACTTCACCGACGAAGGAGCCGCGTCGTGAGCGACAGATCCCTGGAGTGGTACTTCGACTTCATCTCGCCGTTCTCCTACCTGCAGAGCGCGAAGCTCGGCGAACTCGCCGCGCAGGCGCGCATCTCGTGCCGGCCGGTGCTGTTCGCCGGGCTGCTCCAGCACTTCGGGAACACCGGTCCGGCCGAGATCGCGCCCAAGCGCCGCTGGACCTTCGAGCACGTCGCCTGGCTCGCGCACGCGCACGGCATCCCGCTCACGTTTCCGCCGATGCACCCGTTCGTTCCGCTGCGACTGCTCAGGCTGTCGATCGTGCTCGGGAACTCGCTGGAGGTCGTGCAGCGGCTGTTCGCGTTCGTCTGGCGCGACGGCCACCTGCCGTCCGACGACGACGCGTTCGGCCGCCTGCTGGCCGAATGCGGCGTCGCGCTCGCCGACCTGGACGCCCGCGGTCAAGCAGGCGCTGCGCGCGAATACCGACGCGGCGATCGCCGCCGGCGTCTTCGGCGTGCCGTCGGCGGTCATCGACGGCGACGTGTTCTGGGGCTTCGACGCCACTCCGATGATCAGCGCACGCCTGGCCGGCGACGCGTTCTTCGCTTCGCCGGCCTACGCCGCGGCGCGCGAACTGCCCGAGGGCGTGCAGCGGCCGCGCTGATCCGCAACGACCGACGCCGCCGACGCCGCCGAGGGGCCACCGACGCCGCCGCGGCCACCGCGGCCCCTCATGCGCGCGGCAGGATCACCACCTTGCCCATCACGCGGCGCTCCAGCACGTCTCGCAAGGCCTGCGCCGCCTGCGCCAGCGGATAGGTCTTCGTGATTGGCGGGCGGACCTTCTTCGACAGGTACAGCGCGAACAGCTCCTGCATGTGCTCGCGGGTCCGCTTCGGGTCGCGCTGCACGAACGCGCCCCAGAAGGCGCCGACCAGCGACGCGGTCTTCAGCAACGGGAGGTTCAGCGGCAGCTTCGGGATCTCGCCGGCAGCGAAGCCGATCACCAGGTGCCGGCCTTCCCACGCGATCGACCGGAAGGCCTGCTCGGTGTAGGGCCCGCCGACCGGGTCGTAGATCACGTCGGGTCCCTTGCCGTCGGTCAGCACCCTGATGCGCTCGCGCAGATCCTCGGTGGCGTAGTCGATCGTGTCGTCTGCACCGTGTTCGCGGCACAGCGCCAGCTTCTCCGCGCTGGAGGCCGCGGCGATCACGCGCGCGCCCAACGCCTTGCCGATCTCCACCGCGGCGATGCCGACGCCGCCGGCCGCGCCCAGCACCAGCAGCGTCTCGCCGGCGGCGAGCCTGGCGCGGTCCTTTAGCGCGTACAGGCTCGTGCCGTAGGCCAGCACGTAGGCCGACGCGGTGGGGAAGTCCATGCCGTCCGGCAGCGGCAGCACGCGGGCGGCCTTCACGACGACTTCCTGTGCGTAGCCGCCGACGGCGGTGCTGGCGATGACCCGGTCGCCCGGCTTCCACGGCTTCACGCCCTCGCCCACCGCCCGGACGATTCCGGCCACCTCGGCGCCCGGCGAAAACGGCAATTCGGGCTGCACCTGGTACTTCTTCTGGATGATCAGCGCGTCGGGGTAGTTCACGCCGGCCGCGTGCACCTCGACCAGCACTTCGCCCGGACCCGCCACCGGCGACGGCACGTCTTCGACCACCAGCGACTCGGGCGGTCCCCACGCCTTGCACAACACGGCCTTCATGCGATCGCTCCCCGGAAATGCCGGGACCGGCGTGCGGCCGGTCCCGGCAACCTCGAAGCGTCGATCTTACGGCAGGCCTCGCCTGCCCCGCAGCGCTCAGAACGCGAAGTTCACGCCGCTCACGTTGGCGGCCGAAACGTCGACGGTCGCACTGTCCTGCGTCGTCACGCCGTCGGTCGCCCGGACCACGTACTTCCCGGCATTGGCGGCGCCGGCGAGCGCCCCGCCGAATGGCGCGACGCGCGCCGCGCCGGACGGCACGGACAGCAGGTAGTCCCCGTTCACCGCGTCGGCGTTGGCGAAAGCGGCCTGGATGACCACGTCGAGATTGTCGTCGGCGTTGTCGACCACCTTCTGCAAGGCCTGCGCCGAGCCCGTGCCGGCTGCGGTGGCGACGACACCTTCGATGCTGCGGGCGTTCGTGGTCGTCAAGCTCACCGTCGGCACGTTCGTCACCGCAGCGGTCACGACCGGCACGTTCGTGTAGACGACGTTTGCATAGCCCCTCGACCCGATCACCAGGTTGTAGCCCGGGCCCGACGTCGGCGACACCGGCACCGGGGACAGGGTCCAGGTTCCGTCGGCGCGCACCGAGGTCGCGCGGATGACCGAAACCGTCCCGCTGGCCGGGTCGAAGCGCTGCAGCGAGACGCTGGCCTCGGCGCGCGCCGCTGCCGGGTCGACCGCGCCGGCGATCGAGCCCACGAGGACCGGAATCACCGACACCACCGGCTTCAGGTTGTACTTGCCGCTGTTGCCGGCCTTGACGATCGACTTGCAGGCGTCGAAATCGAGCACCAGGTCGACCTCGGTGCCGGCCGCGACTTCGAACCCGTGCTTGAGCTTCAGGCCACTCTGCTGCGCGCTCGGCGTGTCGAGGGAAATCGGCGTCCTGGTCGCGTCGCCGGTCAGCACCAGCTGGTTTGCCCCCTGCGCTTCGCTGAGAACCAGCCGCACCTGCGAATAGCGGCCCGCGGGCAGCGCCGTCTGACCGAGGTCGGCCAGCACCCCGTTCTGCAGCGACAGCAGGTCGATCCGGCGTCCGTCACGCCCCGGGTCCGGGGTGACGACGAGTTCGGACCAGCCCGGGTCGGTGTCGCTCGCGGTGTCGGAGCGGTGCACGCGCACCTTCGTCACCGTCACCCAGACGTTGTCGTAGCCGCAAGCGGGCGCATCGGTCAGCTTGACGCTGAGGGTGCCGGTGCCGCCCGCATCACCGCCCCCGCCTCCGCAGGCGGCAACGACGGCGGCCGCGGCGAGCGCGGGCAGGAAGCGTAACGATCGGTTCATCGGGAATCTCCGTGGTTCGGGGCGCCGACTCCCCGTTGGACAAGAGCCCAGGAGCGGCAAAATTCTTAACAATTTACATCATATAAGTATCATATCTATATGATAAATTTATTTTTTCAAATGATGGCGACCAAGGCGCGGCTCAGCGCCGCGCCGTGATCGCCAGGCTGCCGGGCTGACCAACGCTGACCGCGTCGAGGGTCAGGACGCCATCGCCGGTCGAATCGCCCAGGCCATCGGCCTCCAGCAGGTAGCGCGCGGCATTCGCCCCGGCTGCGAAGGCCAGCGGACTCGCCGCGAACCGGGCAACCTTCGCCGCGTCGACGGGAAGCGTCAGTGCGAAGGCACCGGTGGCGACCGGCGTCATGGTGGCCGCCACCTCGACGACCACCTCGCCGTCGGCGCCGGCGCCGACACGCTGCAGGGCGCGAACCCGTGCGTCCTTGCCGGCCGATCCATCGGCCGGATCGAACCTGCCCGACGCCGCGCGCAGCGACGTCGCCGCCTCGAGGGCGCCGACGGAAACCGGCCCGATGGCGGCACCTGCGGCGACGTCCACACCCGTGAGCACGACGGTGCGATAGCCGGTCTTGGCGATCACCAGCTGATAGCCGCTGCCGGGCGGCACCGGGTCGAGCGCCCACCTGCGGCCGTCCACGACGGTCGAGCGCTTGACCACCACGGTGTCGTTGACGGCGTCGTACGCCTGCAGCGACACGGTGGCACCGTTGGCGGAATCGTCGTCGAAGGCGCCCGCCACGGCGCCGCTGGCAGGCATGCCGTCGCTGATCGTCGGAATCACGGCAATCGACGGCTTGAGCAGGGGCCGGGGATCGGCGCCCCCACTGTCGGTCGAAGCCGCCGTGGCCGGCTTGTTCACGCGCTGACCGCTGTCGTCGGCCGCGATCGCCGGCTTGGACACCATCTCGCCGCCGGTCGTCGCGGACACCTGGGGAGTCGGCTTGAGCGGAACGATCTCCGGGGTGCCCGACATGACCACCGAGCGCGCGGCGTCGAAATCGAGCGTCAGCTCCACGGTCTCGCCGGCGCCGACGCGGAACGGATGGATCAGCTTCAGGCCGTCCCGCACGCCGGTCGGCATTCTCATCGGGATCTCGACGCCGGGATTGCTCGCCAGCACGATCGTGTTGTCCGCAGGCCCCTGGCCGAGAACGAGCCGGAGCTGCGTATAGCCGCCCTCGGCGAGCTGGAGTTCGCCGAGCGCCACGGTCGCGCCGTTGCGCAGCGTCAGCAGGTCGATCTTCCTCGGCGGATCGAGCACGATCTCCGACCAGCCCGCACCTGCTGCGTCGTCGGTCCCTGCACGATGCACCCTGATCCTTTCGATCGTCACGAAGACATTGGCATGCTCGGCCGCGGCCGGGGCATCGGTCAGCTTCACGCTCAGCGTGCCGGCGCCGGAGGAGACTGCCGTTGCGTCTGGCCCGCCGCTCCCGCCGTCGCCGCCGCACGCGCCCAGCGCAGCCATGGCGAGAACGAGCAAGCGCTTGCGCAGTGATCCGGGCATCCGGGAGACCTCCAGGTCGCGGGCGACGCTCTCGATGCGGCGGCCAACCCGGCGCGCCACCGATGGGCGACTGATGCAAGGGATCTTGTCACGAACGCACTTGCAACCTCGCCCGGATCCCCGCCGGCCATCGACGGGTGGTCGTCGCCCCGGGACGAACGGTGTGCATGCCGCCGCGCGGCTTCCGGCTGGATCGAGCCGGCTCGTGCCGCGTCGCTCCCGCTATACTCGGAGCGCTCTGCGGAAGCGTGGCCGAGCGGTTTAAGGCACTGGTCTTGAAAACCAGCGACGGGGCGACCCGTCCGTGAGTTCGAATCTCACCGCTTCCGCCAAGTCTCGTCGAGGCGCCCCGTTCGCCTGCTGTCGCAGCGATTCCGAAGGCCGGCCAACGACTTCAAGTCGTTTGGCATGAAAATCACTCAATACCCTGATTTTGTGAAACTTTTAGAGACTATGGCATGCCGCGCCGTGTATGTGGCACAAATCCAGAAACGACATTATCAATCTTTCCCAAGATTTTGTTTTCAAACGTATTTTCATGATCGATCGAATGCTGGCCACGGCCACGTCCCCGAGAACATCCGCTCCAGCCAGAACGTGACGATCTGGGTCTTCACATCGGTGAGCCGCCCGGCGCGCAACTCGTCGATCAGCCAGCCCAGCGTGACGATGTCGAGTTCGAGAAACTCGCCGTCGTCGAGCGCCTGGCCGGTGTGCACCAGGTCGCGGCACAGGAACACGTCGATCGCCTCGTCGGAGAAGCCGATCGCCGTGTGCAGTCGCGTCAGGAACGCCCACTCGCCGGCGGAATAGCCGGTCTCCTCGAGCAGTTCGCGGCGGGCGGTCTGCAGCGCCGACTCGCCGGCATCGAGCTTTCCCGCCGGCACCTCGACGAACACCTGGCCGATCGGATAGCGGAACTGGCGCTCGATCAGGATGCGCTCGTCGGGGAAGATCGGCACCATCGCGGCCGCACCGGGATGGACGACGTACTCGCGGCCACTCGGACGGCCGTCGGGCAGGCGCACGCGGTCGCGGCGGACCTTCAGGAAGTTCCCTTCGAAGACGACTTCGGAGTCGATCCGGGTTTCGCGCAGGTTCTTGCTCATGTGGGTTCCGTCGACGCGTCGAGCCCGCCGGGCCGTTTCTGTCGGCTTCGGCGACCGCGCCGGTGCCGGCCCCGAGACCCCGACCCGTTCAGCTGCCGAGGGCCTGGCGGATCGCTTCGAGGCAGGCCGCCATCAGTGGCCCCGGCACGATTCCGAGCCCGAGCACCAGCGCGCCGTTGACCGCCATGGTGGCGCGTGCGCCGCGGCCCGGTTCGATCGGGATCAGGTCCGGCGGCGGGTCGAAGTACATCGCCTTCACGATGCGCAGGTAGTAGAAGGCGCCGATCAGCGAGAACAGGACCGCGACGACCGCCAGCCACACGTAGCCGACATCGATCAGGGACTTGAGCACGGCGAGCTTCGCGTAGAAGCCCACGAAGGGCGGGATGCCGGCGAACGAGAACATCATGATCAGCATGACCAGTGCCATCCACGGCCGGCGGCGGTTCAGCCCGCGCAGGTCGTCGATCTCGTCGGCCTCGAAACCCTGTCGCGCCAGCAGCAGCACCAGCCCGAAGGTGCCGAGGGTCGTGAGCACGTAGGTGATCACGTAGAAGAGCGCCGAACCGTACGCGCCGTTGGCGGTCGACATGTCGCCGTCGACGACCCCCGCAAGCAGCCCGAGCAGCACGAAACCCACGTGCGACATCGTCGAGTACGCCAGCATCCGCTTGAAGTTGGTCTGGGCGATCGCGACGATGTTCCCGAGCGCGAGCGACGCGACGGCAAGCAGCAGAAGCATCTGCTGCCAGTCCGCGGCAACGCCGATCAGTGCCTCGACCAGCAGCCGGAACGCGATCGCGAACGCGGCGAGCTTCGGCGCCGCGGCGATCAACAGCGTCGCCACGGTGGGCGAGCCGTGGTAGACGTCGGGCAGCCACATGTGAAACGGCACCGCGCCGAGCTTGAACGCGAGCCCCGCGACGACGAACACGACGCCGAAGGTGAACACCGTGCGGTTGAGATGCCCGCCGGTGAACGCCGCCGCGATCCGGCCGTGCTCGAGGGTGCCTGCCCCGCCGTAGATCATCGACATGCCATACAGCAGGAAGCCCGACGCGAGCGCGCCCAGGACGAAGAACTTCATCGCCGCCTCGCCCGACAGCGGCCAGTCGCGGCGCATCGCGACCAGCGCGTACAGCGACAGCGACAGCAATTCGAGCCCGAGATAGACGATCAGCAGGTTGTTCGCCGAGATCATCACCATCTGGCCGAGCAGCGAAAACAGCGCCAGCACGTGGAACTCGCCGCGATCGAGGCCGCGATCGCGCATGTAGCTTCCGCCGTAGACGAGCGTCGCGGCCACCGCGAGGTAGGCGCACAGCTTGAGCAGGTGCGACAGCCCGTCGGCGACGTACATGTTGGAGAACGCATACTGCGTCGGCGAGCCGATCTGCCAGAGCGTCGCGGCCAGCGGCGCAAGCAGCGCGATCAGCGCGAGCGCTGCCGACGAGACGCGCCGGCTTGCCGGCACCAGCACGTCGACGAGCAGGACCGCGCAGACTGCGAGCAGCAGCGCGATTTCGGGCAGCGCGACCAGCAGGTTCAGGGATTCGGGCTTCATCGTTCGCTACTTGATCTTCGAGACGGCGACGTGCTCGAGCAGCGCGTTCACGGACGCCTCGGTCATGTCGGTCACCGGTTTCGGATAGACGCCCATGCCCAGCACCAGCAGCGCCATCGCGGTCAGCATCCAGAATTCGCGGCGCCCGACGTCCTCGAGCTTCGCGACGTGATCGTTGGCGACCGCGCCGAAGATCACGCGCTTGTACATCCACAGCGAATACGCCGCGCCCCAGACCAGCGTGCTGGCGGCCGCGAACGCGACCCAGAAATCGAACTGGACCGCGCCCAGGATCA
>Ga0073899_10006036_pt1 | contig 10477 bp, 7 predicted proteins | sample KloWWTmetaKNB5Ph_FD_88975 | JGI IMG/M metagenome (GOLD analysis project Ga0073899, IMG submission 88975) | Active sludge microbial communities from Klosterneuburg, Austria, studying microevolution and ecology of nitrifiers - Klosterneuburg... | ecosystem: Engineered > WWTP > Aerobic digester >...
GTGGACGAACCCTCCGAAGAAGAGACGATTCAAATCCTGAAAGGGATTCGGTCCGCTTACGAGGAACATCATCACCTTGTGATATCTGATGAAGCGCTCGAAGCCGCCGCGCATTTATCCACCCGCTATGTGACCGAACGCTTCCTCCCCGACAAAGCAATAGACTTGATTGACGAATCATCCTCGCGCGTGCGGATGTACAAGAGTCCCGCCGCGAAACACGCCAAGGATTTATTTGGTCAATTGCGACAAGCCCGACAGAATCGCTCCCTTGCGCAAGAAGAGGGCAACAACGAAGATATCATCGAATGGCAGGAGCGCGAGACTGACTTAAGTGAACAGATCGAACGCCTGCGCACAGGTTGGGATCGCGCGACCAGTCCCGTTGTTTCAGCGGAAGATATCGCCGAAGTGGTTTCGATGTGGACGGGCGTTCCCCTCATGCAACTTGCCGAAGCAGAATCACAACGCCTGCTCAAAATGGAAGATGAACTCCGCAAGGGAATCATCGGGCAGGAAGACGCCATCATCGCCATCTCGCGCGCCGTCCGCCGCGCGCGCGCCGGGCTGAAAGACCCCAAACGCCCGATCGGTTCATTCATGTTCCTCGGACCGACAGGCGTTGGCAAAACTGAATTAACCAAAACGCTCGCCAAGTTCATGTTTGGCAGTGAAGAAGCCGCAATCCAACTCGATATGTCCGAGTTCATGGAAAGGCACACCGCCTCACGCTTGGTCGGCGCGCCTCCGGGATACATCGGCTACGAAGAAGCGGGTCAACTCACCGAAGCCTTGCGCCGCAGACCCTATTCGATTGTCGTCTTCGACGAAGTGGAGAAGGCGCACCCCGAAGTACACAACATGTTGTTGCAAATTATGGAAGAGGGTCACCTCTCCGATGCCAAAGGTCGCAAAGTGGACTTCCGCAATGCGATCATCGTGATGACCTCCAACATTGGCGCGGATGTGATTAAGAAGCAGTCCTCGCTCGGCTTCGCGCTCAAACGCGATGAAGTGACCGAAGAAAGACTTTCTTACGAAGACATGCGCAAGAAGTTAAATGAATCGCTCAAGCGCGCCTTCCGCCCCGAGTTCATCAACCGCATCGACGCGACCGTGATCTTCCGCTCCTTGAATCGCGAAGACATCCAACAGATCGTTTCGCTCGAACTGGACAAGGTTGCCGAGCGTCTCAAAGAACACGACCTCATCCTGACCGCCACGCCCGAAGCCCTCGCGGCCATCGCGGACGCAGGTTACGACGCCGAATTCGGCGCGCGCCCCCTCCGCCGCGTGATCCAACAGAAGGTGGAGGATCCGCTTTCGGATAAACTGTTAAGCGGCGAATTCCAAAATGGGATTGCCATTTTGGTCACCCTCGACCCGGAGAATGAGATCATCCTCGAACGGGAAGAGATTGCCGAAGCCCAGGAAGAGCCGGTAGTGTAAATTAGTTATCCCGCAGTTGAACTGCGGGATAACTTTTGTCGAGAGCAGAAATTCCTCTCTGCTCTCGATTTTAAGATGAAATAGCAATTTTCTCCTATTCAACCAATCGGCTCTTAATGCTAAGATGCTTTGTACGCTTTGGGGCTAACAATTTAGCATTCTGCTTCCATATACTGAACCCGAGTTCGTTAGATGATCCTCGCCACCTTGTGGACGAGATTAAGATATACCGGAGACGCGCCATGAAACGAAACAAAGCACTTTTTATTGTACTTGTCGGTTGTTTGGTCCTGGGGAATCTTGGTTTTACCAGCCTGCCTTCGGCGCTCAACATCAACGCGCCCGTGCTTGATAACTTCAACCGCGCCAACGGAGGTTTGGGAGCCAACTGGTTTGGCGCGAGCACAGGATACGCCATTTCATCCAACACGGTGGATGTGGGGAGCGGCGACGGCATTTTTTGGGGAACCCAGTATGGAGCCGACCAGGAGGCATTTTTCACTTTTTCATCCATCGATCCGGCTGGGTCAGACCAAGCCATCGTATTGAAATCTCAAAGCAGAACCACCTGGTCGAGCGGAGCGCTTGCAGTTTCATACAAGGCGGCAAGCCAACTTGTTCAGGTGTGGACCTTCTCCGGCACGCAGGGATGGGTGCAACGCGGAACCAACGTATCCGCCGCATTTGCAAATGGGGATCGTCTCGGCGCGCATGTTACCGCGACCGGGCTGGTGGAAATCTATAAAAATAATTCACTTCTCGGAACCGCTGATGCCAGCGGCTGGACGCACGCAACCAGCGGCGGCTACATTGGATTAATTTTCATCGGCTCAGCCAATGCGTTTGTCGATGATTTCGGCGGCGGCACGGTGGCTGGAGGCAACGCCACAAACACCACGACACCCGCCCCTTTAACGCCAACACGCGCGTTTACCCCGGTCGCCTCGACAACAGCCATCTTCACGAGCACATCTACAGCCTTCCAAACTCCCACCCTCGCTTCTGGCGGCGGATTTCCGCAATCGACAGCCCTCGATACGTTCAACCGCGCGAATGGAAGCCTCGGAGCCAATTGGTTTTCCTCAACAGGCGGATATGCCGTCGCCTCCAACCGCATGGATGTCGGGTCAGGCGGGGAGGTGTTCTGGGGCGCGACCCAGTTCGGCGCAGAGCAGGAAGCGTTTACCAGGTTTTTGACCATCGGTCCCTCCGGATCTGATAATGCCTTGCTCCTAAAATCGCAAAGCCGGACGACTTATACAGGCGGCGTTATCGCGGTTACCTACAGGCCGCAATTCCAAGCCGCGCAGGTGCTGACGTACTCCAACGCGCAGGGGTGGGCGCAACGCGGCGCGAACATCCCTGTCACGCTGGCGAGCGGCGACCAATTGGGAGCGCGCGCAAGGTCGAATGGAAGCGTGGAAGTGTACAAGAACGGCATCCTGATTGGAACGCGCGATGCCAGCGGCTGGACCTACTCCGCAAACGGCGGATATGTTGGGATGTGGTTCATCGGCGCGAGCAACGCCTTTGCCGATGACTTCGGCGGCGGGAATATTTCCGGAAGCGTGGTCACAAATACCCCGGTGAGCATTTCAACTTTAACCGGCACGCCCACTCAAACATCCACATCGATCAGCATTCCCACTCTCACCCCGACGATGTTCGCGACCGCGACCCGAACCTCAACGCCGATCGCCGGCGCTTCTGCCACCGCCACATCTGCCCCGTCAGCGGCGGCCGTTTTCTCCATTGGCACAGGCGGAACGGATTCGACCCAGCATCAGGTCGTGCGCGCGGCGAACGACCGTGTGTATGCCTTTGTCAACCAGCAATCGTCGAGCGTCATTCGCGTCTACCGGACGGTGAACCCGGGCTTGCCCGCCTCTGCCGCAGACTTTACCGGTCCCGTGCAGGTGACGGAAACCAGCAACCCCATTTCGGTCGATGCGGTCTATGATGGCGGCACGATCATCCACGTGTTAGTCAACTTGCAAAACAGCCAGATTAAGGATTACCCCTTCGACACCTCCACAAATACGTTCCGCGCCCCGATCACGCTGGCAACGGATGGAGGCGCATTCCCTTCATCGCCATACGTGGGCACGACCGGCGTTTCCGGCATGGTGGATGCCAGTGGAATTTTGCAGATTGTGTATTGGAGCGGCGCGAACCACATTCAGCATCGCGCCTATACCTATAATTCCGCGCTCAACACGCTTACGCCTTCCGGCGCTTTCACGCAGGTGGATTCGGCAGGCAGTTCGAATCATCCAACCATTGCGGTTTCCCCGGCGGATAATTCGGTAACGATTGCCTGGGTATCTGAGGCCACCAACCCAGCGCGGATCTTGACGCGCGCCAGGGCAAGCAACGGGGTCTGGGGCAACGTTGAAACTGCCAGCACGTCCCCGGTCTGGCACAGCACCTCGGCCGGGTTGAATATCGACCAATCGCCGAGTTTGATCATCGACCCGGCGGGGACAAAGCATCTTGTGTATATTCAAGAGTTCGACGGGAGCATCGGCGATTACGGACGAATTCATTATGTGACAAACAGCGGTTCCGGTTGGGTGGACCAGGCGATCAACGCCCTGACCCACGACCCGGCGCTCGCGATCAACAGTCGCGGCGAAATCTACATCATCGGGCACGGGCATCCGTTCAACTCTTTAGGGGGCGCCACAACCTGCCTCTCGATGGACGATATGTGCATGATCAAGAAGAACTCCAATGGAACATGGGCAACCCCAACCCTGGTAATCGCAAACTCAGGCTCGGCGTCGTTCGACTCCAGCCCATCCGTGAAATGGTCTGTGAAAGGCTTCAACCGACCGGAAACGATTGAGTTCCTTTTCTTCAGCACACCATACGAGTCGCCGGCGTTGTATTACGCTAGAATCCCGTGAACCATTATCCCGAGCGATTTTCCTGGCAAGCCGCGAGGAATAATTTTTTCGATGAATGAGAATCCAGAGCAGAGACCAGGGTCTCTGCTCTTTTTTACCCTGTTAACCCTTTCGTAATAAGTTTTCTTCGCAACATGTTGTCTAACAGGCAGATCAAGAAAAGGAGAACTTATCATGAACAACAATTTTCAAACTGCGACGCTGGCTGGGGGATGTTTCTGGTGTCTCGAAGCCGTTTTCGACGAGGTGAAGGGAGTCGAGGGTGTGGAATCAGGCTACGCCGGCGGCAAGGTCGCAAATCCATCCTATCGAGAAGTTTGCGATGGGTCAACGGGTCACGCGGAAGTGATACAGATTCACTTCGATCCGAACATCGTCTCGTATCGTGACATGCTGAACGTGTTCTTCGCCATTCACGATCCCACTACATTGAACCGTCAGGGCAATGATGTTGGCACACAATACCGCTCCGCTATTTTCTATCACGACGATGAGCAGAAGAAAATCGCCGAGGAATTAATCAACGAGTTGAACGCGCAGAAAATTTGGGATAAGCCCATCGTGACTGAAGTGTCAAAGCTGGATAAATTCTATATGGGGGAGGAGTATCATCAGGAGTACTTCGCGCGGAATCCGTACCAGCCGTATTGTCAGGCGGTTGTCGCGCCGAAGGTGTCAAAGTTTCGTAAGCATCATTTGGAGATGTTGAAGAAACAACCCGCGTAGTAAAACAGACCCTGAGAAGTTGAAACTTCTCAGGGTCTGTTTTTTTAAAGATCGCAGAGTGACGCGAGAGCTCCAACAGGAACCGTGTCTTGAAACGTGACAGACGCGCCGCGCAACTCACTCACCTTCGCGTTGACCTCCTCAGGCGTCAACGCGACTCCCGCTTCATGGAAGACCCAGTCTATATCTTCTTCATATTCGCGCATATCGCCTGCCTCGCCTAAACCGCCTTCAATAAACCACAAATTGAAATTCATGGACATCTGCGCATCGGGAAAATAATTTCCGTCATGCTCTCCTATCAACTCTCCATCAACAAAATAGCGGGCTGCGCCGTCGGTGGCTTGCACAACGAATGTATGCCAGCCCGCGAGGCTTCCTTCTTTCAGGTTGCTGGTGTTATACGCGTTCCAGGGTTCGATTTGAACGGTTTCCCAAGTAGTGACATAAAACGTGCGTTCGGGCCCGCCCCAGCCGCCATTCGGCAAATATTCAAAGTCCATCTCGCTGTAATTTGGATTGAACGGTTTATCGTAAGGCGTGATCATGTAGAACGTCTGAACGACCTGATCGCCGTCACTGCCTGAAAGCGGCTCATCGCTAAAACGGACGCGCGCGGCGTAGGTCCCTTCGAGATATTTGCGCTGGTGACAAATTTGTGTTTGGTATGTATTCTCTCGCGTGCCGTCTGTGGAGGAGGTCATTCGCAAGAGACGATTCCCCGATTCGTCGGGATGATTCACAAAAGATACGTTCTCTGTTCGGAACGTTGCGCCGGTGACGCCGGGCCAGCCTTTGCCGCTGCGGACGATCCAGCCGTTGGATGTCATTTCGTTTGAGGTGGAATAAGAAAAATCATCGAACAAGATTGGCGAAGGGTCAGTGGTCGGCATCGGGATGGATTCTGCTGTAGGCGTGAAGGGAACAGTTGTCGGCGTTGACGCAGGTTCAGACACTGGCGGGAGCGGATTGGACACACAACTTGCCAGCATCAAAATGCACAACGTGTACAAAATGGTTTTATAACGTTTCATTTCCCAATCTCCTTATCAAATGTTTTGCATGTAGTATAGCATCAAGGTCAGGCTTCAAACAGTCTGTTATACTTGCCGTCGCTTTTTGAAATATTCGTTCAACCCGCAGTTGAACTGCGGGTTGAACTGAGTCGGTCTATGACAAAAACACAACTCCCCAATTTCCACATCCGCGACATCCCCATCTACGGGGACACGCTTCTCGCGCCTATGGACGGCTACTCGGACTGGCCCTTCCGCTCAATATGCCGCGCGCTCGGTTCGGCGATGAGTTACACCGAGTTCGTCAAAGTGGAAAAGATCCTCAGCCGCTCGAAGGAACCCGCCAAGCGGTTGTATTACGAGGAAGCCGAGCGACCCGTCACGTTTCAAATTTATGGCGATGACCCCGATCTAATTCTGAAAGCCGCATTGATCGTGGAAAAGTGGAAGCCTGACATTATTGACATCAACATGGGATGCCCCGCCAAGTCCATTGCGGATCGCGGCGCGGGCGTGGGCATGATGCCATCTCCGCTCAAGATCGCGCGCACGTTTAGGCTGTTGGTGAAGTCGTTGAAGGTCCCCGTCACGGGAAAAATCCGTTTGGGATGGGATAAAAATAAAAATTACAAACTCATCGCCCGAATCATTGAACAAGAAGGCGGTTCGCTTGTCGCGGTGCATGGTCGCACAAAAGAACAACGCTACGCGGGCAACGCGGATTGGGATGCGATCGCTGAGGTGAAGTCAATTATCAGGATACCCGTGACAGGCTCAGGCGACGTGAGAAGCGTGGTTGACATCCAGAAGATGAAGGCACACACAAATTGCGACGCGGTCATGATCGGGCGCGGCGCGATTGCTAATCCATGGATTTTCGCGGGCTATGATCGCGAGGAAGTCCCCGTTGAGTTGGTGAAAGAAACCATTCACGAGCATTTGCAAAAGAGCATCCAGTTTTATGGCGAAGAGGATGGGCAGCGACTCTTCCGCAAGTATGCGGTGCAATATCTGTTGTTGAAAACGCTTGACCGCAACGCGCGTAAAGAGATCTTGAAGGAGCGACCCTCGGGGGAATTTTTGGAGATGCTGAATCAAGTGTACGCGCTGACAGCGAATTAAGAGATTAACCGCTAAGCGCGCGAAGTTCGCTACGTTTATAATATTTCTTTGCGTTCTTAGCGTCACTTCGACAGGCTCAGTGCAAGCCTTCGCGGTGAAAATCTTTATCCCAACCCCACATCCAAAATCATCATAATCACAAACCCGAGCATCGCGCCTGACGTGGCGAAGTCGGTGTTCTTTGCTAGTTGTGATTCGGGGATCAATTCCTCGACCACCACAAAGATCATCGCGCCTGCGGCGAATGCCAGCGCGTACGGCAAAATGGGTCGCATCAATAATACAGCCGCCGCGCCCAGCATCCCCGCGATAGGTTCGATTAACGCGGACGATTGACCATACCAAAAACTTTTCAAGCGAGACATTCCCTCCGAACGCAAAGGCACAGACACTGCAACACCTTCTGGAAAGTTTTGAATCGCGATGCCGATAGCGAGCGCGATTGCGCCTGCCAGAGTCGCGGAAGATAAATTCGCCGCAACTGCACCGAAGGCGACGCCAATGGCAAGCCCTTCGGGAAAGTTATGCAGTGTGATCGCCAACACGAGCAAAATGCTCCGCCTCCATTTTGTCGGGACGCCCTCTGCCTCATTGGATGGAAATCCAAGATGAAGATGAGGTAAAAATAAATCAATCAAACGAATGAACGCGCCGCCCAGCAGGAATCCAACTGCGGCGGGGAACCAGATCGGCACATCGTTTGTTTCGCGCGTCATTTGAATGGCGGGCGCAAGTAGTGACCAGAAACTCGCCGCGATCATCACGCCTGCCGCGAAGCCGAGCATCCCATCCAACAGTTTTCGATTCACTTGTTTGAAAAAGAAAACTGTCGCCGCGCCGAGCGCAGTGATAAACCATGTGAATGTGGTGGCGATCAATGCCTGCCACACGGGGTTGAGTTGAACGAACCATTCGATCATGCAAATATCTCCGTTTCAAATGTAGATGTACAGTATCCGATTTATGCGTATTGCATTTGAAAATTGAGTATAGCAAATTTCAAAATATGGGCAAATAAAAAGGCTCTCTGGGAATTGCCGTGATTGTTACGCCAGCAGTTGCACTGCTGGCGGGCGGCAGTGCAACTGCCGCCGGAACTGGCGATTCATCACGGCAACTCGTAAAGACCCAATAAAAACAGAACATAAATTCTGATATACTGGACTTCACCCTCACCCTAGCCCTCTCCCTCAGGGAGAGGGAATGGATTTGAAATGCCAAAAACACAAACACGATATGTCTGTCAGGAATGTGGGCGCGTCGCCGCGTCGTACATGGGCAAATGCCCGCAATGCGGATCGTTCAACAGCATGGTGGAGGAAGTCATCCACGATGAACCGCTGACAAAGTCCACTGCGGTTCGCGGACTCACAGGTCGGTCTGCCCCGCGTTCCATCGGCGATGTCTCCGCTGGAGATGAAGACCGCATCCACGTTCCAATTGAAGAGTTTGCGCGCGTGCTTGGCGGCGGGATCGTGCCAGGCTCGATCGTTTTGGTCGGCGGTGATCCCGGCATCGGCAAATCCACATTGATGTTGCAGATGGCAATGGAGATGGCTTCATCGAAGCGCGTGTTATATGTGTCAGGCGAAGAATCGGAACGGCAGATCAAGATGCGCGCAACGCGTTTGAATGGCAATTCCGCAGGGGCACAGCGGGACGAATCATCGTTGAAACCATCCAAAAATTCCGTTGTGCCCCTACCCGCAAATTTATTATTGGTCACCGAGACCAATCTTGAAATCATTATGAATCACATCAACGAAGTCAAACCTGAACTGTTGATCGTGGATTCAATTCAAACCGTGTATCTCTCCCGCATGGATTCGTCCGCTGGATCGGTGAGTCAGGTGCGCGAGTGTTCGTCACAGTTGCGCGAATTGGCAAAGACCAGCGGCATCTCGGTCTTCGTCATCGGGCACGTGACCAAAGAAGGGACAATCGCGGGTCCGCGCGTGTTGGAACACATCGTGGATACGGTTTTATATCTCGAAGGCGACCGCTTCCAAGCCTATCGCTTGTTGCGTTCGGTGAAGAATCGTTTCGGCGCGACCTCCGAAGTTGGCGTGTTCGAAATGCGCGAGGGCGGATTGATTGAAGTGACGAATCCATCCGAGGCGTTTCTTGCCGAACGGATGATTAATGCGGCAGGGTCAGCGATTGCTGTCACGATGGAAGGAACACGCCCGATTCTGGTTGAAGTGCAGGGACTCACCTCCCCGACTCAATTCGGCAATGCGCGCAGAACTGCAAACGGCGTGGACTTCAATCGTCTGTTGTTGATCTCCGCAGTGTTGACGCGCCGCGTAGGATTGAAACTTTCAGAGCAAGATGTTTTCGTCAACGTGGTCGGGGGCTTGCAAATTGATGAACCCGCCGCGGATCTCGCCGTCGCCGCGGCGATTGCCTCTTCGTGGAAAGATGTCTCAGTTAAAGCAGACGCGGTACTGATCGGTGAGATCGGACTCGCAGGCGAATTGCGGATGCCAAGTCAGATGTCGGCGCGTCTGCGCGAGGCGCAGAAACTCGGCTTCAAAACCGCCATCGTGCCGAAGGCGTTGCGAAAAGGCGAAGGGTATCCGAAAGGAATCGAGATCGTTGAAGTCCGCTCGGTGGATCAGGCGTTGAGTGCGGCGTTTGCCGCTTCCACGAAAGCGCCCAAGTCCCCGCCGCACATGGCGTAACTCCATGACACAATATATCTCACCCGAAATCGAACATCTCGATCTTGAAAAATTCATGCGCGAGGCGCTGATCGAAGCGAACGAGGCAGGAAAAGCAGGGGAGTATCCCATTGGCGCAGTCGTTGTGCTGGACGGTGAAATCATTTCACGCGGACGCGCACGTCACCGTGAAATCAAGAGTCAATTGAGTCACGCTGAACTGAACGCGTTGCTCAACGGCGGCGAAAAACTCTGGACGGACTACAAACACGCGATCTTATTCACCACCGTCGAACCCTGCCCGATGTGCCTCGGTGCAACGGTTATGGCGGATGTCCCTCACATTATCTATGCTTTGAATGATGTGATCGTTCACTCGAAAAAGACTTTGGAAGCCAATCCGTATGTACGACGGCATCTTAAGAGTTACTTTGGAGGGGTTTTGGAGGAAGAGTCTGCCCAACTCATCGGGAAATACAATGGAAGAATCCTGAAATACATGCAGACGGGGAGTTTCTGACGCAACCAATTCAATTCTCCTTCGTATAAAAACCAGACAAACAACAAAGGTGACAGTCACGTTCGAACGTGA
>Ga0073899_10006038_pt1 | contig 10474 bp, 9 predicted proteins | sample KloWWTmetaKNB5Ph_FD_88975 | JGI IMG/M metagenome (GOLD analysis project Ga0073899, IMG submission 88975) | Active sludge microbial communities from Klosterneuburg, Austria, studying microevolution and ecology of nitrifiers - Klosterneuburg... | ecosystem: Engineered > WWTP > Aerobic digester >...
ACGATGGTGGCGACCGCCAAGGGGTGGGTGATGTAGGGCTCGCCGGACGCGCGCAGCTGCCCCTCGTGAGCGGCCTTGGCAAAGTCGTAGGCCCGCTCGACCAGGGCGATGTCGGGCCGGTCCCGGGCCTCGTTCATCGCCAGGACCAGCGGGCGAAGCTCCGACGCCCGCGGTGCGCTGTGTCGTCGCCACGGCAGTACGCGAGTCACCGTCGGCATCGGGGGACCTCCTCGGTACCCAGCCTATGCCGCACGTGCCGGGCCGATGCTCAGCGCTTGGTCTTCTTGCGCGGCCGGGGCGGGTGGGGCCGCTCGTACAGGTCGGCCCGCTCGGCCGCCCGGTTGCCCGCCGCCACCGTTCCCTCGTGACGCATCGATCCCTGCGGGAGCTTCGCTGCGCTGCGACGCTTGGAGTACTCGACCCAGCGGGTGTCGTCGGGATCCCCACCGCGATCGATGATCCGCTGGCGGATCTTGACGAACTGAGGCTCGCGCTCCTTGAGCCACTCGAGCAGCGTGGTGGCGATGACGATCGAGCTGTAGGCGCCGGCGACCAGGCCGATCAGCAGCGCGATCGAGAACTCCGACAGCGTCGCCTGCCCGTAGAAGCCCGCTCCGATCACCAGCATGGCGATCACCGGCATCAGCGCGGTGATCGTCGTGTTCATCGTCCGCATGAACACCTGGTTGAGGCTGCGTCTCGACAGGGTGATGAACGTGTAGTGGCCGGTTTTGGTGTAGCGCGCCTGGTTCTCCTGATCGGTCGAACACGACGATCGTGTCGTAGAGCGAATAACCCAGGATGGTCAACACGGCGATGACGGTCGGCGGGGTGACGTCAAACTGGAACAGCGAGTACATGCCGAGCGTGATGATCACGTCGTGCAGCAGCGCGGTGATCGCTCCGACGGCCATGCGCCACTCCAGCCTGGCGGTGATGAACACCGAGACGAGCACCAGGAAGATAACGAAGGCCTTGGCCGCCTGCCGGGTGACCGTCTTGCCCCAGGTGGGGCCAACGAAGTTGGTCTCGACGTCGGTCACCTTAACGTCGCCGGCCTTGGCCAGATCCGCGGTGACCTTCGCCGAGGCCTTCTGGTTGGTCAGGTCGCTCTGCACCCGCACGATGCGAACGTTGTTGGCGTCGGTCACCACCTGCACCTTGGAGCCGGCAGCGGCATCGGCGTCGGCGAGCACGGCGGTGGCCTCGTCCTGGGTGAGCGTGTCCGAGGGCACCTCCCAGACGGTTCCGCCGACGAAGTCGACCGACAGGTTGAGCCCGCGCGTGAACAGCGCGCCGAGCGAGATCAGGATCAGCACGCCCGACATGATCAGCAGGCGGCGGTTGATGCGGGGAAAGTCGAAGTCGATCTGGCCCCGGTAGATGCGTCCGTGGGTGCTCACAGCGTTCCCCGATCGGACGTCGCCATCGCAGGCGTGGGTTCCACCTCGGGCACCAGCGGCACGCCGGGGCCTCGTTCTTCGGCCAACTCGGCCGGGGTGTACAGCACCGGAATGCCAAAGCGCGACCGCTTCTCACCCAGCTTGGAGCGGGTGAGGTAGGCGACGGCCGGGCGCATGAAGAAGTAGCTGGCCACCAGGTCCAACGCCACCGACAGCCCGAGGTAGAGGGCAAAGCCCCGCACGCTGCCGGCGGTGAGGAGGTACAGCACCGCCGCACCGATCAGGCTGGACATGTCGGCCTTGACGATCGTGCTGAAGGCGGCCGGGAAGCTCTTCTCTCCGGCCAGGCGCAGGCTCTGTCCGTGGAGCACGTCCTCCTTGAGGTGTTCGTAGAACACAACGTTGGAGTCGAGGGACACGCCGATCGACACGACGATGCCCACCAGTCCGGCCAGCGTCAGCGTTGCCCCGAGCAGCGAGATGATCACCCACAAGAGAGACCCCGATAGCGCCAGGCTGATGAAGGCCACGATGCCCAGCAGGCGGTAGTAGGCGATGAAGTAGATCGCCACGATGCCGAGGCCGATCAGGCCGGCGATGATCACGGCCCGCAGCGCACCCTGGCCGAGCGTGGCGGTGACGGTCTGGGTCTGGCTCGGCCGCAGCTCAAGCGGCAGGGCGCCGAAGCGGAGGGCGGTGGCGACGTCCTTGGCCTCCTGCTCCTTGAAGGACCCGGAAATCGAGATCTGGTCCTTGTCGAAGGTGGCCTCGTTGATCGACGGGGCGGTCAGCACCTCGCCGTCCAACACGATCGCCAGCTGACCCCTGGGGGCCCCGCTGGTCGAGTCCTGGGCATTGGGCGGGCACAACGGATCGCCGTTGTAACAGAGGCCGGCCGCCTTGTTGAACTTGTCGATGCCGTCCTTGCCACCCCGGAACGACGGGCCGACCTGCCACTGGCCCTGCGAATCGAGGCCTGCGCTGGCGCCGGACAGCGCATCGCCGGTGAGCAGGACGGGGCCCAGCGTGTACCGCTCTTTGCCGTCCTTAGCCAGGAGGGTGACGTCCACGTCCTTCTTGGCGCCGAGCTCGTCCGGGTTGGTCAACTCGGCCTGCTCCAGCTGCAGCAACTCGCCGAAGGCCTGGCTGGTCACGTCGATCCCCTCGGCGTTCTGCGGGACGAACGCCGTCGTCGGCGGCGCCTCGGTGGGCGGTGGCGCTGTGGTGGGTGCAGCGGTGGTGGGGGTCTCCTGGCCGGGCAGGCGCTTGTCCGCCTTGGCGCCGGCGAAGCCCTGGGCGGGCACAGCGGTGGCGGGCGCCGCGGTGGTGGCGGGGGGAGCGGTCGTCGCAGCCGAGGCGGCGGTGGTCGCAGGACCCTTGGGGGTTGCACCCTGCTCGGGGGTGGTGCTCTGCCCGGCAGCGTCGAGGCCGCGAGCGTCGAGCTCCTCCTGTTGAATGTCGGCGGCGCTCTTGCCCTCGGGAATCTTCAGCTCCTTGCGGAGCTCGGCCTCACGCTTGGGATCCGGCGGCACCACGGGGGTGCTGGACAGCACCGGGCGGAACTCGAGCTGGGCGGTGCGCCCGACCAGCTCCAAGGCGCGCTCCTGGTCGTCGATGCCGGGCAGCTGGATGAGGATACTGTTGCCCTGCGAGCTGATCTCCGGTTCGGACACGCCCAGGGTGTCGATGCGGCTGCGGATGATCGCTATCGCCTGCTCGACCTGCTCGTCGCTGACGTCCTCGGCCGGTTTGCCGTCGACGTACGGCTCGAGCACCACCGAGATGCCGCCCTGAAGGTCGAGACCGAGAAGCGGCGACCTGTTGGTGAAGATGACCGCCGCCAAGGCGCCCACCGACAACACGACGATGGCCACCATCTGGATGGCTCCAGCCCGCTTCATCGCTTGGAGCGCTGGCCCTTGTCGCCGCCGTTTGCGTCGTCTCCGCCCTTGCCCTTGCCCCGACCGGCACCACCGGAGTCGGACGTGGTCGGGTCGTCGGTGGGACGGGCGCCGCCGCCCAGCAGGCCGCCGAGCAGCCCGCCGCTCTTGGCGGGCGTGGCGGGTGCGTCCTGGGAGCGCAACACCGCTGCCCTGGCCACCCGGACCACGATGTCGCGGTCGACCTCGAGGTGCACCGTCTCATCGTCGATGTGGTTGACCGTGCCGTACAGGCCCGATGAGGTGACCACCTTGTCGCCCACCTCGATGCCGCTGGTGAACGACGCCTGATCACGCTGCTTTTTCTGCTGAGGGCGGATGAGCACCATGTACATGACGCCCATCATGCCGACCAACAAGATGATCGAGAAGGCGCCGCTGCCGCCTGATTTCTCTTGCGCAAGTACCAGAAGAGTTTCCACGAGGGGGCGATCTTATGGGTCCCTGAGCACGAGTGGAAACCGGGGCGCCTTACGCCCAGACGGCGGCCACCTCACTCCTGAGAGCGTCGAGCGTTCCGGCGGCGATCGCGGCGCGCATGCGGTCCACAAACGCCAGCATCCAGGCCAGGTTGTGCAGCGCGCACAGGGTTTTCCCGGCCGGCTCCCCGACGACGAGCAGGTGCCGCAGGTAGCCGGCGGAGTAGGTGGCGCACACCGAGCAGGCGCACGCCGGGTCGATCGGCCGGTCCGACCGGGAGAACTCGGCCCGTTTGGCGTTGACGCGCCCCCGGTCGGTCAACAGCGTGCCGTGGCGGCCCAGCCTGGTGGGCAACACGCAGTCGAACATGTCGACACCACGGGCCACCGCCTCGATCATCGAGCGGGGGTCCCCCACGCCCATCAGGTAGCGGGGCTGATCGGCGGGCAGCTCGGCGATCGCCGCCTCGAGCGCCCCCATCATCGGGCCGCGCTCCTCCCCGACCGACAGGCCCCCGATGGCGTAGCCGTCGAAGTCGAGCGCCACCGTTCGCTGGGCCGACTCCCGGCGCAGTGCCGCATCGGTGCCGCCCTGACCGATGCCGAACAGCGCCTGATCGTCCCGGCGTCGGTGCGCCGCTTTGGCACGCTCGGCCCAAGCCGCAGTGCGCCGCACGGCGCGGGCCAGGTCGCTGCGCTCCGCCGGCAAGGGAAGGCACACGTCGAGCACCATCTGGATGTCGGCGCCGAGGAGTTCCTGGGTGGCCACGATGCTCTCGGGGGTGCAGCGCACCGTGTCGCCGTCGTACACCGAGCGAAAGGTCACCCCTTCGTCGTCGACCTTGGGCGACAGCGAGAACACCTGGAACCCGCCCGAGTCGGTGAGGAGGTGTCCACCCCAGCCGGCGAAACGTCCCAGGCCACCCAGTGCGGCCACCGTGTCCGCCCCGGGGCGCAGCATCAGGTGGTAGGTGTTGGCCAACATGAACTCGGCGCCCAGGTCGGCCAGCTGAGCGGTCGTCGCCGCCCGGATGGTGCCGCGGGTGCCCACCGGCATGAACACCGGGGTGGCAAAGCCCCCCTTGGGCGTCGGCACCCGGCCGGTGCGGGCGGCCCCGTCGGTGGCGGTGACGTTCAGCTTCAGCTTCATCGGGGGTCCTCTAACGGGTCGAGGGGCTGCGAGCGTCGATCGAGCAGCGTGGCATCCCCGAACGACAGGAACCGGTAGCCCTCGGCGAGTGCCCGGTCGTACAGCTGGCGCCAACGGGGACCGATGAACGCGTCGATCAGCACCAGCAGGCTGGACCGGGGCAGGTGAAAGTTGGTCATCAGCCGGTCGACGACCAGAAACTCGGCGCCGCGGTGCAAGAAGAGCTTGGTGGTGGCGGCGAGGTCGACGCTGCGGGCCGCCGATTCGAGCGCCCGCAGGGTGGTCGTGCCGACCGCCAGCACCGATCCGGGCGTCGCCGGGTCGTGCGCAGCGCGGATGGCCGCCCAGGCGTCGGGGGCGATCCGGTAGCGCTCGCCGTGCATGGCGTGATCTTCGACGCGGTCGGCCGTCATCGGCCGGAACGTGCCCAGGCCCACCTCGAGGTCGACGCTGACCACCTGGGCCCCGGCCTCAACGACCGCGTCGAGCACCTCCCGGGTCAGGTGCAGCCCGGCGGTTGGCGCCGCCGCCGACCCGGGCCGGTCGGCGAACACGGTCTGGTAGCGCTCCGGATCGCGGGGCCGGTCGTCCAGGTACGGGGGCAGCGGCATGACGCCGTACTCCTCGAGGGCCGCATCGGCCGCGTCGTCCAGGTTCCGGCCGTCGAGGGTCCGGCCGTCGGCCGCGCCGTCGATGCCGAGCTCGACCACCCAACGGCCCTCGCCGTCGTAGGCCTCCAGGCGCACGTGAAAATCGTCGGGTCCGGCTGCGTCGGGACCACCCGTGTCGGGTCCAGCTGCGTCGGTCCGGACCTGTGGACGCAGCACATCGCCCGGCTTCAGCTTGGCCGACGGTCTCACCAGGGCCTCCCAACGGATGGTCGAACCGTCGAGCGGCGACAGCAACAACACCTCCCCGGCACCGCCGGTGGCGCGTCGGACCGCCAGGCGCGCCGGGCGCACCCGGGTGGTGTTGACGACGACCACGTCGCCCGGCCCCACTTCGGCGGCCAGGCCATCCACCCGGGAGTTCTCCGGCGCCCGGTCGGGGCCCCGGTCGATCAGCAGGCGGGCTGCATCGCGGGGCTCGACTGGCTCCTGGGCGATGGCCTCGACGGGCAGCTGGTACTCGAACTCGCTCAACCGCACTGGCTCCGTGCCTCCCGATCTTCCTCGTCGATCGTCCGACCGTGGCCGGGGTCGCCCGGACGGTGACCGGGCCCGAGGCGCCGCTCGCGTGACCCATGCCGCAGGGACGGCCTGGGCACCGACCCGGCCAGCGAGGAGACTACGCTCAACACTTCGGTGGTTCCGTCATTCGGATCGCAGCGTCAACCGCCCCTGGCCTTCGGCCCGACGGCCAGCCCACCGGACCATTCGAACCCACACCCCCCCGGCCCATCGATGCCGACAGCCACTTGCGAGGACCCCACGCGCCATGGACGACACCCGCCCCACCCTCGATCCCGCCGCTGCCGAGCTGATCGGCACCGATCCCGGCGAGGTGGTCGTGATCGGCGCCGGCCCGGCCGGCCTCACCGCCGCCTTCCAGCTGCACAAGTACGGCATTGCCTCGACGATCCTCGAGGAGTCCGACCAGGTCGGTGGCATCTCCCGCACCGAGGTGCGCGACGGCTGGCGCTTCGATATCGGCGGTCACCGCTTCTTCACCAAGGTGCCCGAGGTCGAAGCGCTGTGGCACGAGATCCTGCCCGACGAGGACTTCATGATGCGGCCCCGCAAGAGCCGCATCTTCTATGACGGCAAGTTCTACGACTACCCCCTGCGGGCCACCAACGCCCTGCGCAACCTGGGCATCATCGAGGCGATCCGCTGCGTGCTCAGCTACATCTGGGTGCGCATCCGTCCGCCGAAGGATCAGACCAACTTCGAGGGCTGGGTGGCCGCCCGCTTCGGGTGGCGCCTCTACGGCACGTTCTTCAAGGCCTACACCGAGAAGGTGTGGGGCGTTCCCGCCGACCAGATCGAGGCGGACTGGGCCGCCCAGCGCATCAAGAACCTGTCGCTGTTCAGCGCCGTGGTCAATGCTCTCTTGCCCAATCGAAATCAGAAGGACATCGCTTCGCTGATCGAGGAGTTTCAGTACCCCAAGTACGGGCCCGGCATGATGTGGGAGGTGTGTCGCGACCACGTGGTCGCCGACGGCTCGACGATGCACTACGAGACCGAGGTGACCGGCATCCGCCACGCCGACGGCGTCGCCACCCATGTGATCGCCACCCACCCCGACGGCACGACCGAGGAACACGAGGCCGACCACGTCGTGTCGTCGATGCCGATCTCGGCGCTGCTCGCCGGCATGGACCCGCCGGTGCCCGACCACGTGATGGCGGCGGCCAACGGCCTCAGCTACCGGGACTTCATCACGGTGGCCCTCGTCGTTCCCGAGTCCAAGGTGGACTGGAACGACAACTGGATCTACATCCACGATCCGGCGGTCGCCACGATGCGAATCCAGAACTTCGGTTCCTGGTCCCCGTACCTGGTCAAGGACGGCAGCAACGTGCTCGGTCTCGAATACACCGTGTTCGAGACCGACCACGCCTGGACTGCCCCGGACGACGAGTTGATCGAGCAGGGCAAGCGCGAGTTGGTGTACCTGGGCCTGATCGAGCCCGGCGACGTCGAAGGCGGCTACGTCGTTCGCCAGAAGAAGGCGTATCCGACCTACGACGAGACCTACAAGGCCAACGTCGACGTGCTGCGGAATTGGCTGGACACCCATACCGCCAACGTGCACCCGATCGGCCGCAACGGCATGTTCCGGTACAACAACCAGGACCACTCGATGTACACGGCGATGCTGACCGCCGAGAACATCGCCACCGGCTCCACCCATGATGTGTGGACGGTGAACGTCGAGGAGGAGTACCACGAGGAGGGCCCGGCCGAGAAGCCGAGCTTTGCGTCGAAGCCGTCGACCGGCCGGGACGCGCCGATCATCCCCTCGACCGCACCCCGCATCGAGCGCTGACGCCGCCCGGCACCGTCGCCGGGTCGCTCTGAAACGTTCCACATGGCACCGGGGCGCCGGTCGGATCCCGGTCGGCGCCGGGTGGTTCACTCCTCCGGGACCAGGCCGGCGCGGACCGCCCACGCCGCCAGGGAACTGCGGGTGCGACCGTCGAGCCCCAGCTTGCGCTGCGCCGAAGTGATCAACCCGTCGACGCTTCGTTTGGGGCGGTTCAGGTCGCGGGCGATCTCTGGGCTGGCCATGCCCTGCGCCACCCGCCGGGCTACCTCGATCTCGGCGGGTGACAGCTGCGCATGATCGTCGAGAAACTCGATGCCCGCCTCGAAATAGACACCGTGATGGGCCGACAGCACGGCATCGATCAACTGCAGGGCCGCCGACCGCTTGGACACGAAGGCGCTGGCCCCGGCCGCCCTGGCCTGGTCGCGGATCATCGATGTGGCGAACATCGTGCAGACCACCACCGGGATGCCCCAGGGCACCACCCGTTCGACCGCCTGTATGCCGGCGGCCTCGTTTGGCAACGACAGGTCGACGATCACGACGTCGGTGTTGGCCGGTTCCGTCGCCGGCAGCGGCACGGTGCGGATCGAGCCGAACGCGCCGACCACCTCGAGGCGGGCATCAGCCTTCAGCTCCGCGACCACACCACTTCGGGTGAGTTCGTGGTCGTCGATCACCAGCACCCGCACCGGATGCAGTTCGTGAGCCATCTCGAACGTCCCTCCCTCCGTCTCCGCTCGCCGAGCGCAGACCCGTCCTCCCGGCAGGGTACCCGGGCGGCCTGAGGTGCGGTTCAGCCGTCGTTGTCGAACAAGGTGGCGCTGGGCGTCGGCGCGTCCGGCACCGGAAGGCCCAGGTGCTTCCAGGCCGCCGGGGTGGCCACCCTGCCTCGGGGCGTGCGCATCAACAGGCCCTGTTGGATGAGGAACGGTTCGTGAACGTCCTCCACCGTCTCGGTTGGCTCGGCCACCGCGATCGCCAGGGTCGACAACCCGACCGGCCCACCGGCGAAACGCCGAACGATCGAGTCGAGGATCGCCCGGTCCACCTTGTCGAGTCCCAGGTTGTCGATGCCGAACACCGCCAACCCTCGCTGGGCCACGTCGGCGTCGATGTTGCCGTCGGCCTCGACGTCGGCGTAGTCCTGCACGCGGCGCAGCAGCCGGTTGGCGATGCGGGGCGTGCCCCGGGACCGCCGAGCGATCTCGCGTGCGCCCTCGGTGCTCAGCGGCGCCTCGATGATCGTGGCGGTGCGCTCGACGATCGACTGGAGGTCGGCGCTCTCGTAGTAGTCGAGGCGGGCGACCAGCCCGAAGCGATCGCGCAGCGGTCCGGTGATCAGCCCGGTGCGCGTGGTCGCGCCGACCAGGGTGAACTCGGGCAGATCCAACCGGATCGACCGGGCCGCCGGCCCCTTGCCCAACACGATGTCGAGCTGGAAATCCTCGATCGCCGGGTACAGCACCTCTTCGACCGCCCGGGGCAGCCGGTGGATCTCGTCGATGAACAACACATCGCCGTCGCCGATCTTGGTGAGGATGGCCGCCAGGTCCCCGGCCCGCTCCAACGCCGGACCGCTGGTGACCTGCATGGTCGAGCCCACCTCGGTTGCGACGATGCCGGCCAACGTGGTTTTGCCCAGGCCGGGCGGCCCAGCGAACAGCAGGTGGTCGGCTGCGGCGCCGCGCCGACGAGCCGCCTCCAAGATGATGCGCAGGCGTTCCTTCAGCTCGCGCTGGCCGACGAACTCGGCCAGCGTGCGGGGCCGCAGCCCGGGCTCGGCGATTTCGCCGTCCTCGCTGCCGGGAGCCCGGTCCGGCGGCGGTTCCAGGGGATAGTCGGCCTCGGTCGCCCGGGGTTCGATCAGCTCGTCGCGGGCCATGCTATTTTCCCGCCAGGTGCGCTGCGGGGGTACTCAACGGTTCGCCCATCACGTTCAGTCTCCAGCCAGATGGGCGAGGGCGGCGCGCAACAGCTCCGCCGGGTTGTCGCCGGCGGGCAGGGCGGCGACGGCGCGGTTGGCCTCGTCGGCGGAGTACCCCAACTCCCCCAGCGCCGATCGCACATCGGCTTTGGCGCTCGCCACAGGCTCACCGGAGGCGCCGCCGTCGGCGTCGCCGCCGGGCACCGTCCCAACGTCGAAGCTGCCGACATCGAGTCGGCTCTTCAGTTCGATCAGCAGCCGCGCCGCCGTCTTCTTACCGACGCCGGGAACCAGGCACAGGGCGGCCAGGTCGTCGGCGGCCACCGCCCGCGCCAGCTCGCCCGGGGAGTGCACCCCGAGGATGGCCATCGCCAGCGCCGGGCCCACGCCGTGGGCGCCGATCAGCACCTCGAACAGCTCCCGCTCGTCCTCGGTGGCAAAGGCGTACAGCGTCTGTGCGTCCTCGCGCAGGTGGTGGTGCACCCAGCAGAACAGCTCGTCGCCCAGCTCGCCCCCGGCGGCGACCAGCCCCGGTGACGCCGCACAGCGATAACCGATACCGGCAACCTCGATCGTCAGCTCGGCGCCATGGCGGGCCAGCAGCGTGCCGCGCAGCGACCCGATCATCGGCCGGCCCGGAC
>Ga0073899_10006039_pt1 | contig 10474 bp, 8 predicted proteins | sample KloWWTmetaKNB5Ph_FD_88975 | JGI IMG/M metagenome (GOLD analysis project Ga0073899, IMG submission 88975) | Active sludge microbial communities from Klosterneuburg, Austria, studying microevolution and ecology of nitrifiers - Klosterneuburg... | ecosystem: Engineered > WWTP > Aerobic digester >...
CATCGATGCCGCCCAGTTGTTCAGCGTCGGCGAGATGGTCCTGGTCGACGTCGAAACCGCGCGTGCCCACACCGATCCGGCTGCCGGTCAGCTCGGCATGGTGTTCACCTTCGAGCACATGAGTGTGGACGCAGGCCCGTCCGGTCTGAAGTGGGAACTCGTACCGCTGCACCTGCCCGCGTTGAAGGCGAACCTCGCGCTCTGGCAGGACGGGCTGGCTGACGTCGGCTGGAACTCGCTGTACTTCGAGAACCACGACCAGCCCCGCTCGGTTTCGCGCTTCGGCGACGATTCGCCGGCGTTCCGCGTGGCGTCCGCGAAGACCCTGGCGACCACGCTGCACCTGCTCAAGGGCACGCCGTACGTCTACCAGGGCCAGGAGTTGGGCATGACGAACGCCGGCTTCACCACGATCGAGGACTACGACGACATCGAGTCGGTGAACTTCTACGCCCAGGCGGTTGCCTTGGGGGCGGACGGGAACGAGCTGCTGCCAGTGATCGCGTTCAAGAGCCGCGACAACGCACGCACGCCGATGCAGTGGGACGCGTCCAACAACGCCGGGTTCACCGACGCGAAGCCCTGGCTGCCGGCGACCGCGAACCATGTCGAGATCAACGCGTCCGCCCAGCTGGCCGACCCGGATTCGGTCTTCCACCACTACCGCTCGCTGATCGCCCTGCGCCACGACCTCGAAATCGTTCGGCAAGGCCGCTTCCAGCTGTTGCTCAGCGACCACGAACAGCTGTTCTGCTTCACCAGGACCCTTGACCAGGATTGCCTGCTGGTGGTGGCCAACTGGTCTTCGACGCCGGTCACCTTGCCGTCCGAACTCCCGTCCTACGCGGACGCGGACCTGGTGCTCGGCACCCATGCCGAGCCCGACGATCGCGTCCTGGCTCCCTGGGAATCCCGGATCTACCGCATGGCGTGAACGTCCGGGGACGGTTCCTTCTCGTTCAAGTTATCCACATCCAACACGAAGACCACCTGCAGGAAGGAACGCTCGGACGCTACGCTCGCCTCGCCCCCACCCCAAGAGCGAGAACCAGGCAGATGAGCGACGACTACGCCCCGCGTCCGATCGGTACCGAAGCGAACGGCTATGTGTGGAACGGCGCTGCCTGGGTGCCGAGGATTGACGGCTCCGGGAGCACCTTCGACGGCACCGCGTGGCACCCGCCACGTCGCATCGCGAGCAGCGCTACCTCAACCGGACCGATGCCCGGCTACGCGTTCACTGACCCCCACTATGGCTACGGGCTCACCCGCCAGACTTCGGACGACCTGCAGTTCATCGTGCGATTCCAGAAGGTGATGATCTGGGTCTGGATCTCGATGGTGATTCTGACGGTCGTTCCGGCGATGATCTTGTTGATGCAGTTGTTCGCCTTGATCGCCGCATTGTCGGCCTGGGTGCCGCGCTGAGAATCAGACCGGGTCAGTTGGGTGCGGGCGCCTTCGCCAGCGTCCGGGTCGAGCCGACGGACGCGACGATCACGCACGCCATCGCCGCAACTTCGACGGCGCTTAACTGCTCGCTCAGGACCAGCCAGGCGGCCAGCGCGGCAGCAGCGGGCTCCACGCTCATCAGGATGCCGAAGACACCGGCCGGGAGCGAGCGCAGCGCGACCATCTCCAGGCCGTAGGGGATCACCGAGCTCATCACTGCGACCAGTGAGCCGAGCAACAGCACCTGCGGCTGCCACAGGGACGCGCCGCCGGCCAGCAAGCCAGGGATGAGGAACACTGTCGCACAGACCAGTGAGCCCATGCTGACTCCGGTCACGCCCGACCAGTACCGTCCGGTCTGCTTGGAGAGCAAGATGTAGGCCGCCCAACCGGCGCCCGCGAGCAGAGCGAAGCCGACTCCGACCCAATCGACGGTGACCGGGAAGACGCCGAGCAGGGCCACCCCGATCGCGGCCAGCGCAACCCACACCAGGTCGCGGGGTCGCCGCGAGCCGAACACCGCAATCCCTAGTGGACCCAGGAATTCGATGGTCACGGCGAGCCCGATCGGGATGCGCGCGAAGGACATGTAGATCGCCCAGTTCATCGTGGCCAACGCGATGCCGTAGCCGAGGACGACCCGCCACTCCGGCCAGGTGCGTCCGGTGATCCGGGGGCGTGCGATCACCCAGAAGATCGCCGCGGCAACTGCCATCCGCAACCAGGCCACGGCCGTCGCAGCGGTCAGCGCGAACAGGGACTTGGCGAACGCTGCTCCGACCTGGACCGAAATGATCGAACCGATCACGAGCCAGACCGGACTCAGCCAGCCCGGGAGCTTCACCTCATCACCACGTCCGAAGGCCGCTCGGGCGACCCCTCGACAGGCTCGGGGAGCGCGGCCACAGGACCGGGGAGCGCGGCCACAGGCTCGGGGAGCGTCATGGGTAGCTCGTCGGGCACCCCCACCGGCTGGTCGAGCTTGTCGAGACCATCCGGCGCCTTGTCGCCAGGCTGGATCCCGGCCATCGCCACCCGGTCATGCGCCGGACACCCAATGATGTGGTCGTTCACCAGCCCGACCGCCTGAGCGAAGGCGTAGACGATGGTCGGCCCGCAGAATTTGAAGCCGGCATGCTTCAGTCGCTTGGCAAGGGCGTCCCCGATCGGGTCGGTCGCGGGCACCTGGCTCTCGGCGGTGAGCCGATGCTGCACCGCGACCCCGTCCACTGCGCTCCAGATGAAGTGGCTGAAGCCGACGTCGGCCTCGACTTGCTGCCACGCGCGCGCGTTCAGAATCGCACCTTCGATCTTGCCGCGATGCCGGACGATACCGGCGTCCCCGAGCAGGCGCACCACGTCCGGCTCACCCCAGGTGGCGATCGCGTCCGGGTCGAAGCCGGCGAACGCGGCGCGGAAGTTCTCCCGCTTGCGCAGAATCGTGTACCAGGAGAGACCAGCCTGGAAGCCGTCCAGCACCAACTTCTCGTACAGGGCGCGAGAGTCGCGCTCGGGCAGGCCCCACTCGTGGTCGTGGTAGTCGACGTAGAGCGAATCAACGCCGCACCAACTGCACCGCTCGCCCATGCCACCTCCTGCCGTCGGCTCATGCTAGTCGGACGGCCCGTCGGGCCCCTTCCATCCCGTCCCCGCTCCCCAACGGGCGGACGCCGTGGTTCGCCGCTCCCATTCCGACGGGGGTGGCGTGCGCCCGGCTGCGAACCTCAGTCGAAGGTGAGTTGGAGGCGGCCGTCCACGATGTCGAGGGCGTAGGTGTACCGGCCGGGCTTGAGCTGGGTCTCACCCATGTAGTCCACCGGCTGGTAGGTGTACTTCTTGCCGTCCACGGTCACCTGGACGTAGGCGTAGGTGTAGGCCTGAGCGGTGTCGAAATACCCGGAGGTGCCACCGGCGACGAGGTCGCGCAGCTCGACCTTCATCCCGTCGGGGAAGACCACCAGGTAGCGATCGAAGTCCACATCCGAGTCGTTGCGCAGGCGCACTTCGACGCCTTCGACGACCGCTGGCGACTGGGTGGGCTCAGGCGAACCGTCCGGCGGAACCGCGGTCGGAAGCCGGTCAGCCGAGAACTTCGCTTCGGGGAGCAAGCGCAGCGCCAGCTGACCTTGGGCATCGATGAGGGTCAGGGTGCCTTCGTTGTCGATGTCGTAGGCGACGGTCGCATCCAGCGCATCCCGGAACCGCTGCTGCTGCGTGGGCTCGGCACAGTACTTGAAGGTGCTCTCCCAACCGACGAGGGTGATGTCGTCACCGTCCGCGGTGTAGCTGCCGCGCAGGGAGTTGCACGGGTCGCTGCCAAGCACCTCGCCGGCCTCGGTGAACCGCAGGGACGGCACCTGGCCGTCGCCGCGCACCACGCTCGCGGCACCGATCTGGACGGCCATCCACTGGGTGCCGACGAGTCCCTCGTTCGGCGCGGACGGCGACGTGGTCGGACTGGTGGTCGGGGCCGGTTCGCTCGGGCTGGCAACCGGTTGTCCCAGGGGGACCGCCGGGACGGGCACCGATCCACTGCGCCACTGCCACAGCCCCACACCCACCCCGGCGACAAGGGCGATCGCAGCAGCCGCGGCCAGCGCCGTCCGCCAGCGCGACATCACCGGCTCGTGCTCGGCGGAGACGCGCTCGCTACGGGCGACCACTTCTTCGAGATCGACCCGCCCCAGAGCTGGTCGGTTCGCCGCAGCCTGCTGCAACCCGTCGCGGAACGTCTGCTCGGTCTCGTCCATCACTGTCCTTCCTCCAGGCGCGAGCGCAATTGCGCCAGCGCGCGATGCACGTGGGAGCGGGCGGTCGCCTCGCGGCAGCCGAGCGCTTCGGCGATCTCGGCGAAGCTGCGGTCGGCAAAGAACCGCAGCACCACCGCCGTCCGCTGGGCCGGCTTGAGCTCGCCGCAGAGCCGCCAGACCTCATCGCTCTCAGCCAGCCCGGCAGCGGCGTCCGGGGTCACCGGGGCCGAGCGCAGTGCGGCCGGTTCTGCCACCGGCAACCAGCGCGGCCGGCGCCGGATCACGGTCAGGCACGCGTTGACCAGGCTGCGATAGGCGTAGGCCTCAAACTCGTCGCCCGCCGGCAGCTTGTCCCACCGCGCGTAGAGGCCGACCAACGCATCCTGGACGGCATCGTGCGCGTCCTCGGCGTTGCGCGTGATTAGCCAGGCGACGTCGAGCAGCCTGGCTTCCCGGGCCCGGACGAACTCCACGAACGAACCCGGAACGCCCGGATTCACGGACTTGACCACTGCGCTGGCGTTCGGCACTCCCACATCTTCGAACAAGTCGTGCCGGACCGGTTTCGTTGCACGGCGAGTCGATTTGCACTCAACTCGCTCCCGAACGCCCGTTTCGGGCGGGCGGTTCAGCCATCGACAGTGCAAATCGGTTCAGCTGGAGGCCAGCACGAGGTGGCCGGCGATAGATTCACATCCGTGGACGCACCCTGGACGAAGCACTACCAGCCGGGAGTTCCGGCCGAGATCGAACTTCCCACCGAATCACTGGTCGCGCTGTACGAGCGCTCGGTTCGCGACGCGCCCGACCACGTGGCGACCGAGTTCTTCGGCCGCACCACCACTTACGCCGAGTTGGGCGACGCGATCAACCGCGCCGCCGAGGGGCTGCGCCGACTGGGCGTGAAGGCCGGCGACCGGGTGGCCCTGATCCTGCCGAACTGCCCCCAGCACGTGGTGGCTTTCTACGCGATCCTGCGCCTGGGCGCGGTCGTGGTCGAGCACAACCCGCTCTACACCGAGCGGGAACTGCGCCACCTCTTCGAAGACCACGCCGCCCGGGTCGCCATCTGCTGGGACGCGGCCGTGGCCAAGCTGACGTCGATGCCCGACGACCTGGCCCTGGAGCACATCGTCTCGGTGAACATGCTCAAGGCATTCCCGACAGTGAAGCGGCTGGCCCTGCAGTTGCCGGTCAAGAAGCTGCGGGCCACCCGCGACCGGCTCACCCAGCCGGCACCTGGGACGATCCCGTGGGAGAAGTTCGTCAAGGCCGAGCCGTTGAATCCCTCGCACCCGAAGCCCGCCGTGCACGACCTGGCGGTGATCCAGTACACCTCGGGCACCACCGGCGTCCCCAAGGGCGCGATGCTCAGCCACTACAACCTGTTCGCCAACGCTCGCCAGGGCGAGGCGTGGATGCACGGCGCGGAGTACCGCAAGGAGATCTTCTACGCGATCCTGCCGATGTTCCACGCGTTCGGGATGACCCTGTTCCTCACCTACGGCATCCTCAAGCAGGCGCGGCTGGTGCTGTTCCCGGCCTTCGACGTCGACCTAGTGCTGGCCGCGGCCAAGAAGTCCCCACCCACGGTCTACTGCGCCGTCCCGCCGATCTACGAGAAGACCGCCACCGTCGCCAAGGAGCGCGGCATCTCGCTGAGGTCGGCCAAATACTGCATCTCCGGTGCGATGAACCTGCCCGATTCGACGGTCGAACTGTGGGAGAGCGTCTCCGGGGGCCTGTTGGTCGAGGGCTACGGCATGACCGAGGCGTCCCCGGTGTGCCTGGGCAATCCGTTCCATCCCTCCCGGCGGACGGGAACGATCGGCGTCCCCTTCCCGAGCACCTGGATGCGGGTGGTCGACCCGGACGACCCCACCCGCGAGGTCGCCCAGGGCGAGCGCGGCGAGTTGCTGATCAAGGGCCCGCAGGTGTTCAGCGGCTATTGGAACAACTCCGAGGAGACCGCGAAGTCACTGCTACCGGACGGCTGGCTACGCACCGGCGACGTGGTCACCGTCGACGCGGACGGGTTCACCACGATCGTCGACCGGGTCAAGGAGTTGATCATCACCGGCGGGTTCAACGTGGCCCCGTCCGAGGTCGAGAACACCCTGCGCGGTCACCCGGACGTCACCGACGCCGCGGTGATCGGCGTCCCAGCCACATCGGGCGGCGAGACCGTGGTGGCCGTGGTCACCCTGCGTCCGGGCGCGGAGCTGGACGAGACCGCGATGCGCGCCTGGTGCAAGGAGCGCCTGGCCGGCTACAAGTCTCCTCGCCGCATCGTCGCGGTCGACGACCTTCCCCGCTCGATGCTCGGCAAGGTGCTCCGCAAACAGGTCCGTGACCAGTACCTTTCCGACCAACCGTTCTGAACTCGCCCCGACCGATCGGCCTCCGCTCAGCAGGCCGCCCGAGCGACCTGGACGACCGCGTCCGTGGCTGAGCAGGCCCATTGAGAGCCACCCTTCCTCACCGAGAGCCCCTGTTGGCGCCGTCCGCCTGCGCGTAGGCACAGGCCCTCGACCGATTCGGAGGCCCTCGGCGGGGAAGGGTGGCTCTCAATGCGCGAAGGGTGGCGCCCAGCAATGAGGGGGCGATTTCCCATCCTGACCGAACTCGGGTGCACGTCTGAGCGAACCTGGCTGGTTTAGTGAAACCGACGCCCCGGGCTGACTAGCCTGCAAACAAGACGGCGCGCTATGCGCTGCCCGGACGTCGACGCCGAGGTCGGCGCCCGGCGTCCCAGGTGAGGGAGGTCGACGTGAGGAAACTGGCGGTTGACGTGGTGGTCATCGGCGGCGGTTCGACCGGCGCCGGGGTGGTGCGCGATGTCGCGATGCGGGGCTACAGCACCGTGCTGCTCGACCGGGCCGACTTGGGCCAGGGCACGACTGCCCGGTTCCACGGGCTGCTGCACTCCGGCGGACGCTATGTCGTCAGCGATCCCCTCTCAGCCACCGAATGCGCCCAGGAGAACGCGATCCTGACCCGCATTCAGGCGTCCGCGATCGAGACCACCGGCGGCTACTTCGTGACCTGCCCGGGCGACGATCCGGCCTTTGCCGACAAGTTCCTCGAAGGAGCGCTCGCCACCGGCGTCCCAGCGCAGGAGATCCCGGTCGCCCAGGCGCTCAAGGCGGAGCCTCGGCTGAACCCCGGGCTCCTCCGCGCCATCGAAGTGCAGGACGGCTCCGTGGACGGTTGGCAGCTCGTCTGGGGTGCGGCGAACTCGGCCAGGGCCTACGGCGCACAGATCCTCACCTACCACAAGGTCACGAAGATCACCCGGGACGGAAACCGCGTCGCGGCCGTCCATTGCCTCGACCTCAAGAACGGCGAGGAGGTGCAGATCGACTGCTCCTTCGTGCTCAACTGCGCCGGTCCGTGGGCCGGCCAGATCGCCGCCATGGCCGACTGCGAACCGGTGGACGTGATCCCAGGCCGCGGCATCATGATCGCGATGAACCACCGGCTGGTGAACCGCGTGGTCAACCGCTGCATCTACCCGGCCGACGGCGACATCCTCGTCCCGGTGCACACCGTGAGCATCATCGGCACCACGGACGTGAAGGTCGACGACCCTGACAACCTCGCCATCGAACTCGACGAGGTGCAGCAGATGCTGGACGCCGGCGAGGTACTGATCCCCGGCTTCCGCCAGTCCCGGGCCCTGCACGCGTGGGCCGGCGCCCGTCCGCTGATCAAGGACAAGCGGGTCTCGAGCGCCGACACCCGGCACATGAGCCGCGGCATGGCGGTCATCGACCACACTCCGCGCGACGGGCTGGACGGCCTGCTCACCATCGGCGGAGGCAAGCTCACCACCTACCGCCTCATGGCCGAGCACATCGTGGACGCGATGTGCGACAAGCTCGGCGAGAAGCGCGCCTGCCGGACGGCGGACGAGGCCATCCCCGGCTCGGAATCGGGCAAGACCTACGTGGTGACCCACCGGCTGGAGGCGCGCGAGGAGGACCGGTTCGCCGAGCAGATTCTCTGCGAGTGCGAGTTGATGAGTCGCAAGATGTTCACCGATGCTCTCGCCGACCAGCCCAAGGGCACATTCGACGATCTGCGCCGCCAGCTTCGACTGGGCATGGGACCCTGCCAGGGCGGGTTCTGCTCGATGCGGGCGACCGGTGTCGCGCTGGAGACCGAGCACATCGACGTCGAGCGGGCCACAGGCCTGTTGCGGCTGTTCCTGAAGAACCGCTGGATCGGACTTTGGCCCATCCTCTACGGCGATCAGGTTCGCCAGACCGCTCTCGACAACTGGATCTTCCAGTCCACGCTCGACATCGACCACCTGCCCCAGCCAGCCAGCGAGGTGACACTGTGAGCCGCATCATCGTGATCGGAGCCGGCCTCGCCGGTCTCGTCGCCGCGAATCGACTGGCGGACGCGGGCGCCAAGGTCACCCTGCTCACCAAGGGTCTGGGCGGCCTTCAACTCGGCCAGGGCACGATCGACGTGCTCGGCTACCGCCCCCAACGGGTGACCAACCCGATCCTGGAACTGAGTCAGTCCTTCGGCTCAACGACCCCTGACCCGACCACAACGATCCCTGAGCCGACCACAACGATCCCTGAGCCTGTCGAAGGGTCACCGACGCAGGCTTCGTCAAGCTCAGCCAACGTAGTGAGTGGCTCAGCCAACGTAGTGAGTGGCTCAGCCAACGTGGGCAGGGGCTCAGCCAACATGAGCGGGGAACTCGTTCACCCGTACGCAGTCATCGGGGCGGACGCCGTCCACGAAGGTCTCGCCTACCTGCTGAAGATCGTCCCCGATCTGCTGGTCGGCGACGCCGAGGCGAACTACCAGTTGCCCACCGCGGTGGGCGCGATCCGTCCGACGTGCCTGGCACAGCCGAGCATGATCGCCGGGCACGCGGCCGCGGGCAGGCGCTTCGTGATCGTCGGGCTGCGTCAGCTCAAGGATTTCCACCCCAAGTTGATCGCGCAGAACTTGGCGCGCACCGACCTGCCCGACGGCGGACGGCGGACCGTGCGACATCTGTCGGTCGACTTGCCTGCGCGCGAGCCCGAGGTCGACTCGTCCGGGCTCACCTACGCCAGGGCGTTCGACGACCCCGCATACCGCGCCAAGTTCGCATCCGCGCTGAAGCCCCTGCTCGCCGAGGGCGAGATCGTCGGCCTGCCGGCGGTGCTCGGCCTCAAGGACGCCAACGCGTGGCGCGACGTGGCCGAGCGGCTGGGTCACCAGGTGTTCGAGATTCCTCTGCCCCCGCCGTCCATCCCCGGCATGCGGCTCAACGAGGCGCTCACCGCGCGGGCGACGGCGGCTGGCGTCCGGTTGGTCCCGGGTGTGCGGACGATCACCTTCCGGGCAGCGGACGGGAGGATCGCCGCGGTGAGCATCGCGACCGCGCCGGCACCTCGGGAGTTCGAGGCGGACGCATTCGTGCTGGCCACAGGCGGATTCGAGTCGGGCGCGCTGGCGCTGGACTCGTACGGCAACGTCACCGAGACCCTATTCGGCCTGCCGCTGGCGGGAGCCGAGGGCCAACTCATCCACGGTGACTACTGGGGGGCGGAACAGCCGCTGTTCAAGGTCGGCGTGGCAGTGGACGCCGGTATGCGTCCGCTCGACGCCAATGGGGTACCGGTGTACTCGAACCTGTTCGCAGCGGGCGGCATCATCGGCGGGTCCTCACGGTGGGCCGAAAAGTCCGGGGACGGGATCGCCCTTGGCAGCGCCGTGAGAGCCGCAGACGAGATCGCGAAGGAGTGGGCATGACCAGCAAAGGCCTTGAGTTCGCCGGCCACGAGTTGTCCCGGGCCAGCCTCGACGCGTGCGTGAAGTGCACGATCTGCGAAACCCAATGCCCGGTCGCGGCGGTCACCCCGCTGTTCACCGGACCGAAGTTCGTCGGCCCTCAGGCTGAGCGCTTCCGGGACGGCGAGTCGGTCGACCATTCGCTCGACTACTGCTCGAGTTGCGGCACCTGCACGCTGGTCTGCCCGCAGGGCGTCCAGATCGCCGAACTCAACTCCCAGGCGCGCGCGGTGATGAAGGCCGACCACATGCCGCTGCGCGACCGGCTGATCGGGCAGACGACCCTGATGGGCAAGGCGATGACGCCCATCGCCCCGCTCGCGAACGCTGCACTGCGCAACGGCCCGATCCGGACGGTGATGGAAGCCGTGGTGAAGGTGCACCGCAACGCCCCGATGCCGCCGGCCCAGACCCAGACCTTCGCCGGTTGGTGGGCCAAGCGACCCAAGCCCGCCAAAGCCCCGACG
>Ga0073899_10006043_pt1 | contig 10470 bp, 4 predicted proteins | sample KloWWTmetaKNB5Ph_FD_88975 | JGI IMG/M metagenome (GOLD analysis project Ga0073899, IMG submission 88975) | Active sludge microbial communities from Klosterneuburg, Austria, studying microevolution and ecology of nitrifiers - Klosterneuburg... | ecosystem: Engineered > WWTP > Aerobic digester >...
CGATCGTGCCCGCCCGCGGCCCATCGATACTGACTTCGCCCGCCTCGTTCATGAGCACGCCGACCTTATGGCCCTGGCTCTTCCCGTATTCCAGGAGGCGCATGAGCAGTGTCGTCTTGCCGGCACCGAGCGATCCGCACAGGACATAAAAGGGGACGGGCAGTGTCTGTGGCTGATTCATGCGGCTATTGTAACTGCTGAGGTGGCGGAGAGGCCAGCCCGGGGGGCTCCGATGAGGACAGGAACTACGCAAACACGTGCTGCACGTATGCCTAAAAGCCGACCCGAAATGTGACTGCGCCGGCGTGATTGGTGGTGCGGTACGTTCCATTCACCGTGGGATTCGGGCTGCCACTGACGGTGCGAGGATCGAATAGGAAAGCTTGGTAAGCCAGGTCCATGCCTATTGAATGTTTAGCAAAGAATCCTTTTTCCGCATCGGCGCAGGAAGTCAGGCCGAAGAATTTCCCGCCTGTATGACAGGAAAATCCTACGCCGGCTGAGACCACATGCGCATCACTGTCGGCAAAGGCGGGATCGAAGTTGAGATCCGACACCGGCGTGTGGGAGCGTATGTATCCCATACGGAGGGCGACATCCCAGGCCTGCGTATCTGTAAGGCCGAGCCATTTGTATTCTGTGCCGACGTTGACCGTCATCGCATTTTTCCACTGTTGAGGGCTCGGCAAGACGGCTCCGTTCGAGAGGTGCACATCGGCGCTACGAATCGATTGCCATCGAACATAGTCGATGTTTACCTCGAGCTTCCATTCACGTTCCTGATCTCGAATAGGCCAAAAGGCCAGGCCTCCTGTCCACACTTCCGGCAGGCGAATGGCGGTAGAGGCGTGTGCCGCCAGCACCCCATTGGCGCGAAGCTCTCCGTTCAAAGGCAAGACCGCTTGGCTGCGCCAAATGCCAGCGAAGGAGAGGCGAGGTTGTCCTTCGGCCGTGCGCCACGGAGTATAGAGAAGACTCGCGTTCAGTCCGGCTGTCGTCCCTTTACCGTTCAGTTCCAGCCCAGTTCCGGCGGGAAAGCCTGACCCTGGGGCTGCCTGGAATTGACGTTCGGCTTGTCCTTCTCCGAGAAACTTCGCAAAGGTGAGAATATCTGCGCCCAGCCCAATGGAGAGCGTTTCGGTCAGTTGATAAGCCAGCGTCGGTTTGATCGCCAGCAAGGGAAGTTGTGCAAAGGTCACCGCCGTGGGAAACGGGCCATTCGCGGGGAACTTGGAAGCGAACCCATAGAGATTCTGCACCCCCAGGCCAGCACTCAAATCTCCTAGGGCGGAAATTCCCAGGTCTTTCAGCTTCGCCGTCAGAAACAGCTGCCCCGGCGGTGGAAGGCCGATCGGAAAGGGGTTATCATTGCGTACAGAAGCGCCGGTTGGACTGGTAAACCGTGTATTGACGCTGACGAATTGAGCCCCACCTTCGAGATGAACGCCCGACAATTGAGTCATCCCGGCGGGGTTGTAAAAGACTGCTGAGGCGTTGTCGGCTTGCGCCGCGAAGGCATTCCCCTGACCCGTGGCAGCGGCATCATGAAAGGGGTTGCGAAAGCCGTCGGCGAACGCAGGGGCACAGGAGAACAGAGCCACGCACCCAATCGCCAGTGCTCCAATAAGGCACCCTGCGGGCAAGAAGAGTCGGTTTGAACGAATCCGTAGGTCAATGTCCATGGTCTTGCCGAATGAGTTCGGGTGGTCCCTAGCACGAGTAACTACGTATCGTCAATATTTCTCTTGCGGTGCCTACAGCGAACAGAGATAATTCTCTCGCTTTCTGCTGGCGAGATTGGGGGATGATACACGGTGACCCGCTCCAAGCAATCGCGCGTCCATTCTGCTCCGTATGCCAAGCTGGTCCCGCCCACTCTTCCGATCGTGTTCCATCGGATGCGGCTATTCCGCCTGCTCGATAAATCGCAAGCGCGTCGACTGATTTGGATTACCGCTCCGGCCGGTGCCGGGAAGACCACCCTGGTTGCAAGTTATCTGAAATCGAAGCGCGTCCCGGTCTTGTGGTATCGGCTTGATGAGAGCGATGCCGATCCCTCGTCATTCTTTTCTTTTCTCAGTGTCGCTGCAAGGAGTCTTGCCCCTCGATTCAAACGACCGTTGCCGGTGCTCACTCCGGAATATGCGTTGGGCCTTCAGACCTTTGCCCGGCGTTATTTCCAAGCGCTTGGCGCTCGTTTGCCACGACGCTGCAGAATTGTCTTAGACAATTACCAGGACATTCCGGCCCAGGCGGGGCTGCACCAACTATTAGCTTGCGGGGTGTATGAACTTCCCGACGGCATCTCCGTCGTGGTCATGAGCCGACAGGGCCCGTGCTCTCCAATGGCTCGTCTGTTGGCTGAGCAAATGATCGCATCGATTGGTCCGGATCCCCTGCGATTGTCCAGGGCTGAAACGTTGGGGGTTGCGCGGCTTCATCTGAAATCTCAAAAACAGCGTATGGCGAGAAGCCGTATTGACGAACTCCACAATAAAGCCGGGGGATGGGCCGCTGGTCTTACGCTCTTGCTGAAGAACATCGAGAATCAGCAAACGCTCGAATCTGCATCCGTCGATGAATCGCCTGAAAGTATCTTCCAGTTCCTGGCAACGCACGCGTTCGAGGGCCTTGACCAAGATGTTCAGGAGATCTTGGTCAAAACCTCCATCCTTTCCGATATAAGCGTGACTCTGGCAGAGGGATTGACGAATTCGCCGAAGGCGGGAGAGGTGCTCCGGTCTCTCTACCTGGTTCGCCATTTCATCGAACGGCGGGACGAGCCAGAGCTCTGGTATCGGTACCATCCTCTGTTTCGAGACTTCCTGCTCGAGCGCCTCGCGGCAAGATATTCAGTGGACGAGGTTCGGAACCTTCGCCGACAGGCTGCGATCCGATTGGCGGAGGTCGGTCAATATGAAGAGAGTATCGTGCAGTTGCGACAGGCGGAGGACTGGACTGCGATGGCCGGCCAGATCATCGCCTTGGCGCCCGCTGTGCTGGGACAGGGAAGGCTGGCCACGGTAGACGAATGGATTTCAGCGATCCCCAAACACGTGCTTGAGGGAAACCCCTGGCTACGTTTCTGGCATGCCTGTTCGCGATTGGCTAGGGATCCTCACGACGCACACACCATGTTTGAACAAGTGTTCGAGCAGTTTGTTGCGCAGAAGGACCAGGCTGGGACCTTCCTTGCGTGGACGAATGTTGTGCGCTGTATTTTTTTTGAATGGAGAGGGCTTCCACGGTTGGATGCGTGGATCGCGCGGTTTAGGTCTCTTCATCCCGAAGGCACGCCCTATCCCAGCTCTGAGATCGAGGCCCAGGTCGCTGAGGCTATGGCGGGCGCATTGGTGTGGCGGCAGCCGGGCAATTCCGAGACGAAGAATTGGTTGGACAAGGCAATTTCCCTGACCGACCGGCTTACAGGATCGGGCGCCGGCCATGCGATTTTTTTGACGGAGTCGTATCTGGTGTGGGTTGGCAATTTGGCGGAGGCGCGCAATGGCCAGGCAAGACTCTTGGAGAGAGCATCGACAGCGGGCGCGGCTCCATCGTTGAAGATTTTGTATTGTTTATCGGAAGCACTGCTGGCCTCAATCGAAGCTCGCGCTGAGGACTGTCGAAGCGCGGTGCGAAAAGGCCTCGAGCTTGCGGCGCGGGAAGGCATCCATCTCTGGGATGGGTGGCTGGTCGCACAAGACATTCACAACAGTTTGTTTGCCGGTGATCTCAAGTCAGCGCAAAATTGGCTCGGTGAGATTAGACCGATGTGGGAGCGCGTGGGAGGACTTTACCGCTGTCAACTCTATTACCTCTCGGCATGGTCGAAGTTGTTGGAGGGCGACTTTACCAAGGCGATGGAGTCGGGAGAGAAAGCGCTATCCCTTTCTGAGCAGGAAGCTGGTCCGTTTCCAGAAGCCTTGTGCTGCTTGCTGATGGCCTCAATCTGTCAGTCCCTGGGGAGGCGCTCGGAGGCAGAAACTTACAGGGCGCGTGCCGATGTCATTGGCGAAGCCATGAATAGCAATTTCCTCCGGTATGGCTGCCTGTGGCTGACCGCGCAATTTGCGCTCCACTCAGGCGATCGGCAGAAGTGCCTTCAAGCGCTTCGGAGTGCCTTGGCCATCGGTCGCACCTGCGGGTTGAGTGGCTACGTGGGATGGCAGGCGACGGTCATTGCGCAGCTCTGCGGCATAGCACTGGAAGAAGGCATCGAGGTATCGTTCGTCCGGGGGCTCATCCAAAGACTGTGGCTTCCGCTTGGTCCGGAGTTGAGGCCCTCGAATTGGCCGTGGCCGGTCAAGATCTGCATGCTGGGCGCTTGCGAAGTGACAGTTCGCGGGCTTCCCCTCGACAGGACGAGGAAAGCCCCCCATCGGCTCTTGGAATTGCTTGCCGCCATCGTGGCGTCCGGCGGGGAGGCTGTGCCTGTGGCCCGGTTGACCGACGTCTTGTGGCCTGAAGCGGATGGAGACCAAGCGCAGGAAAATTTCAAGAAGTCGCTGGCGCGCTTGAGGAAGATGCTCGGCGTCGAACATGTGATTCTGTGGCAAGACGGAAAAATCACGCTGAACCGGGACGTCTGTTGGGTCGATGCCTTGGCATTTGAGGCCTTGGTGAGACAGGCAGATTCACGGGCTATGAATATGAGGATGCAGGATAGCGGTGAAACCGGAAAGCACGCCCTTGCTCTTTACCGTGGACCATTCCTTGGACTAGAGGACATGCCGGAATGGGCGCGGTCGTATCAGGATGAACTCCGCAATCGGTGGATACGATTACTCACGCGTCGTGGGGACCAGTCGGACTCCAATGCCGGAGTGAGCGACACTGTGCGTGAATTGGAAGCGGCGATCGAAGTGGATCCGGTTGCGGAGCCGCTCTATCAACGGCTCATTCCGCTCCTTCTCGCTAAGGGTCGCCGGTCCGAGGCCGCGGCTCAGTACGATCGATGCCGTGCTGCGCTGGCCCGATGGGGCAATCGCACCCCTTCAGCGGCGACGGAACGGCTCGCGATGGCGGTGATCCATCCGGGGGAGCGCTTGTGACTCGATCCACGCCAAGGCTAGCTAAACTGACGCCTCCCATCTTGCCGGCGGTCCTCACCCGAGCGAGGCTATTTCGAGTTCTCGATCGTGCACGAACACGTCCCCTGACCTGGATCACCGCACCGGCTGGATTCGGCAAGACGACGCTCGTTGCGAGTTACCTCAAGGCACGCCGTCGGCCGGTGTGCTGGTATCGTCTCGACGGAGGAGATGCGGATCCGTCCACGTTCTTTCACTATCTGAGCCTGGCTGCTCAGTCTCTTGCCCCGAAATTCCGAAGGCCTCTCCCGGTTCTGACGCCGGAGTATGCGCTGGGGGTGCCGACGTTCACGCGGCGCTTTTTTCGAGAGCTGTGCGGTCGGTTGCCGCGCCGCTGCGTTCTGGTGCTGGATAACTATCAGGAGGTGCCCTCGGCCTCTGGCCTTCACCAGTTGCTTCCCCACGCAATCCAGGAGCTACCGGAACATGTGTCCGTCCTCGTCATGAGCCGTCAAGACCCGCCACCGTCGATGGTCACGGTGCAAAGCGGACAAGCGATGACCGTGGTCGGGGCGGATTCGCTCAGTCTCTCACGGGCAGAAGCCAAGGCCATCGTTCAGCTCCATTGGAAGCGGAAGGTGGATGGCACCCTCCGAGCGTTTGTCGATGAAGCCTATCGACGAGTAGGAGGGTGGGCTGCAGGGCTGATGTTGATGGTCGAACAGGCGAAAGCCGATCGCATGGTGTCGGGGAGTGGAATCGACGACACGTCCGAGACAATATTTCGATACTTAGCTGGTGAGGTGATGGAACGGCTTTCGCCGGAGGTACAGCAACTCTTGATGAAGACGTCCGTGCTGTCCGATATCAATCTCCGATCGGCGGAGGCGCTCACCGGGCTCTCGAATGCCGGCGACATACTCGCATTCCTGCACCGCTCCCGCTACTTTACGGAGCGCCGTCAGGGAACCGAGCCATCGTATCGATACCATCCGCTGTTCCGAGATTTTCTGCTCCATCGGGCACGAGTGGAATTGGGCACCGCTCACCTTCAAGCGCTTCAGCGGAACGCGGCGGAACTCCTCATCAAGGAGGCTCGTATCGAGGATGCTGTGCTTTCGCTCCAGGCTGCTGAAGATTGGGAAGGCGTTACGCAGGTGATTCTCGGCCATGCTCAGGAACTGGTTGCTACTGGACGTATTCAGACGCTGGAGGCCTGGATACAGAGTGTTCCCGAACGGATACGCGTACACAATCCCTGGCTCATGTTCTGGCTGGCGAGCACGAAAGTGTCCTTCGACCCCGATCAAGCGTACGTCCTGTTCGACCAGAGTTTGGTCGAGTTCCGTGGGCAGGGCGATCGAATGGGCGCCTTATTGTCCTGGTGTGGTGCGATCCGTGCGGTTCTCATCCGGTGGGCCGGACTTGGGCGGATCACGAAACTCTTGGAGATATTTCCGACTATCCACCCGGATGGTGCGTCCTATCCGTCGGTCGAGGTTGAAGCCCATGTGGCGGACTGCATGGCCGGTGCGATTATGCAGACCAGGCCGGACAGGGACGATGCGAGGGATTGGTTGGACCGGGCTGTCAGTCTCAGCGAGCATCTCCCCCCGGCGGTGCAGACCGGCTCGCGGTACTTTATGGAAATCTATTATATCTGGTTTGGAGATTTTTCCGCCGCCAAGGCGAGTCTAGAGCAATTCTCCCGGTTACGCGAGTCCAAACAGTGGAATCCGGTCACCACCATATTTTTCCATGCGACGAGCGCCACCTTTGCCTGGCTCCACAGCGAACTCGATCTCTGCCGCATGCATATCGGGAAGGCGAGGGAACTGGCCAATCAATCGGGGCTCCATTTGTGGGATGGGCTCATCATAAGCCAAGGAGTGGCAGGGGAACTGTTGGCGGGAAACCTGCCTGCGGCAGAGGCGCTCCTGAAGGAAGGGGATGCAGCTACTCAGCGACTTGGTGGTATTCACCGGGCACATTTCTTACACTTGGTTTGCTGGTACAAGCTCTTACGGGGAGATTTTCTGGAAGCATGGACGCAGATGCAACAGTCGCTGAACCTGCTTTCCACCGAGGGCGGGCACATGTTCGGCGAGGCAGCCCATGCGATTGTGGCTGCCCATATTCTTCGTGAGCTAGGAAGAGTTCCTGAAGCAATGCAGTGCCTTGGGCAGGTTATACAGACGGCACAACGGATGCAAAGTGATCTGCTCCGATTTGGAGCATGGATACTTACGGCGCAGCTGGCCTTTGATCGGAACGATGAGGCGGAGGGCTTGGAAGCGCTTAGAAACGCGTTGAAGATTGGGGAAGCCCGAGGCCTGATGCAATATCCGGGATGTCAGCCAGACATGATGGCGGCGCTGTGCGCCAGGGCCCTCAACGCCGGGATTCAAGTGCCGTTCGTGCAACGCATGATTCAGAAGCATCGGTATCTCGGTCCGCCAGAGGCTCGATTGGTCGAGACATGGCCCTGGCCGATCAAAATCTATACGTTGGGCAGGTTCGAAGTTCTGATCAATGGACAACCGCTCGGGAAAAACCGTAAGACCCCGCATCGACTGATTGAGTTGCTCACAACGCTCATTACGTATGGCGGCGCCCCCGTTTCTCCCGCGAGACTCATGGACACGCTATGGCCCGATGCGGACGGCGATCAAGCCCAGGAAAATCTGAAGAAATCGATCGCACGCTTGCGACAGCTGCTGATCGTTGACGACGTCATTCGCTGGCAAGATGGGGAGATTTCACTCAACGGCTTGCGCTGCTGGGTCGATGTGTGGGTATTTGAAGCCTACTCGAAAGAGGCTGATTCGCGGGGAGTCACAGGGGTGATGACCCATGACGGTCCTGAGGCGAAAGTGGCTATGGCGCTGTATCGAGGCCCGTTCCTCGGGTGGAACGAGATCGCATCGTGGGCCGGCTCCTATCGAGAGCGGGTCCGCGGGGAGTTCACACGAGTGTTTATGCGGCGCGAGAAGGTTATGGCGGGATCACAACGCGAACAGCTCATGGCCGAGCTGGCCAGAGCTATTGACGTCGATCCGGTGGCTGAACCGCTGTATCACCAACTCATTCCGCTGCTTGTGGCCACGAATCGGCACGCCGAGGCGGCGGCATACTACGACAGGTGCCGAACGGAGTTGGCACGTTGGGCGAGTCGCTCGGTCTCTGCCGAATTGCAATCGGTCGCTCAGACCATCCGCTCACGGTAATACGTACAATCCACACCTTATCTCCTTCGCTCATTGAGATCACGCTCATCCTCATTACCAGTATTCTTTTCCTGAATTTGTCCCCCCATCGGTCCCCGAACGAGGCGTAGAGACGTCGCATGTAACGCGTCGTTGGGGTAGGTGCGAGTGGGGAGTATTGCAAGACTGTTCATCCAAAGAAGGGAGCGTTGTTATGGCTAGAAAGCTTGATTTTGATCCAATTCGCCACGGATATCACTTTGCGAACACGTTCACGACTCGGGTGCTGCCTGGCGTAACCAATGGCATTCAGACCGAAGGCTTATGTGGCGGGATGGTAATGTCCGCATTGGATTACTGGCGAGCGGGGGTTCCAATTCCGACGCACGCACCCGCGGACTTCGGCAATTTAGGGCTTCCATCTGAGGCTTCAAGAATGCGGCGCTACATTTTTGATAGACAGATGAATAGTCTCCTGACTCGCCTCATGTTCACCCGTTGGATGGTCGCGCCTTGGATCGGACCAAACGATTTTCATAACTGGGCGACGGGGAGTGAATTTGAAATTGTAAAAGGACAAATTCACCAAGGTCGTCCCGTGATGCTTGGTCTTTGGGCAATGGGTGGAAACCCCACCCATGGTCACCAGATATTGTGTTATGGCTATGAAAATAGTCCGAAACGCTTATACGTGTATGACCCCAACAATCCAGACGAAGAATCGATTCTGACGCCGAAGTCTCCTGCCCTTGGGTGTGTGATCGAAGGCGTCAAGTCCGGTAGTTCTAGTGCATACCGAGGATATTTCTTTACGGACGTTTACAATTGGAACGAGAGCCCACCCTATGATCCTAGATACCGGGATCTCGTCGTGACGTCTGGCATCTCTCTGTCGCCAGAAGACCCTACAAACCTCGTTACCAAGAAAAGACTTGGATGCAGCGTCACCGTTACGAACGTCGGCGAATATCCAAGCCGTTTTAAGTATTTGTACATCTTGGTTAGAGGACCTCAAGGTCAGAATCTGGATAATCTACTTGGTGCAGCGGAACCTGGACTTACCGTTCTTCAGCCTGGAGAGTCCAGGACCATCGTCCGAACGTCAAATAGTTTTGGTGAGGAATCCGGCGTGTACACGATAAGTGTGGCGTATTTGAGCAATGATGATCAGTGGATAGGGATCCCACCCAACACAATTGCGGACAAAAGCCTTGCGAGAATTACGTTGTGGAATCAGAAGTCGCTTATTGTCGACAAGTGGTTTGACATACCAGAGAGCCAACGAGGGGAGCAAGATACAAACATTACGCTCCGGCCTGGAGATGAATACGAACTTACGGGTGCCGACACAATCTGGGCCGGCGTCTGGCTGACGGGATTGAATGGACCAGAGGGTTGGAATGATCGGGTTGAGACAAATCCAGCGTCACCGATGTCCAATCAACCCGATGCCCATCCCTTTGCCTTGATAGGGCGCTTCGGAGCCAATCCTTACTTCTATGTAGGCCATGGGATTAGTCGCAAGGCTTACAACCTTCCTGTACCCGCGAATTTACGGTTACGTATCAATGACAATGCGCCGGGAAATGGATCCGGTGCCTTCAGATGTCGGGTGCAAGTGTGGCGATGATTTAAGCCGTTCTTCTATGAGCGCCGGTGAAAGGGGCCTCAAGAGATATGAGGGAACGCATATGTAAGATTCAGCGTTATGTGAAAAGATAGTAGCGCAGTCCGCTCGGGAGGATCGCTTTGTAGTGTTGGACATCGAGTTGCCAAGTCCCTGCTTATTTTTTTCGGCGCCAATTCGAAAGGCAGGATTGAGATGGGGATCCCTGAGATACAAGCTCGATGGAAGGCGCCTATTTCGACAGTCGAAGCCTGAATTGTGGGCAAAAAGATCAGGGGCCATTAGTCAACGGACATGCAAGCCCGGGTGGCACTGAAGCCGGAAGCAACAGCGTGAAGTTGTGTGTCGACCAACTGATGGGGGTGCTTATGCTACTCAGCATGTTTCTGTTAATCGCTATGATTGGAATAGCCCCAGTCCACGCACAGGTCCAGTTTCCCAGCGATCCAGGCCAAAAGCTTCATTCGTTCACATGCGGGCCCCATTTGCTCACGTATGAAGTGTATTCAACGAATGGGCAGCGTGGGAGAGGGATTCGATGTGTAAAAGTGAAAATGTGGCCTCCTAAAAATCCAGGTGTTCCCACTCAATTCGATTTTGCCTGGTA
>Ga0073899_10006046_pt1 | contig 10469 bp, 8 predicted proteins | sample KloWWTmetaKNB5Ph_FD_88975 | JGI IMG/M metagenome (GOLD analysis project Ga0073899, IMG submission 88975) | Active sludge microbial communities from Klosterneuburg, Austria, studying microevolution and ecology of nitrifiers - Klosterneuburg... | ecosystem: Engineered > WWTP > Aerobic digester >...
CACCTCCGCAAGGAACCGAGGGTGACCGTGTGCTTCTTCGGCGAAGGGGCGATGGCGGAGGGCGAGTTCCACGAGTGCATGAACCTCGCCGCTCTGTGGCGTCTGCCGGTCATCTTCTGCTGTGAGAACAACCTCTATGCGATGGGCACCGCGCTCGCCCGCTCGGAGAGCGACACCGACTTGGCTGTAAAGGCCGCCGGCTACGGCATGGCCTCATGGGCAGTCGACGGGATGGACGTCGAGGCCGTTCGCCGCGCCGCCGAAAGGGCCGTGCTGGCCGCGCGCGACGGTGGTGGGCCCGTGTTCCTGGAGCTGCGCACCTATCGCTTCCGCGCCCACTCGATGTACGACCCGGAGCTCTACCGCAGCAAGGACGAGGTCGCCACCTGGCGCACCCACGACCCGATCGACTCCCTTGTCGCGGCCTTACGCGCAAGTGGCGACCTGGATGACGCGACATGGGCGGAGATGAAGGCTGCTGTGATGGCCGAAATTGACGATGCGGTGGCCTTCGCCGAAACGGGCACCCTGGAACCGGTCGAGCACCTCACCCGTCATGTCTACGCGGAGGAAGCCCGATGACGATCACCTGCCGGGAAGCGATGCGCCAGGCCATCCGTGAGGCACTGCTCGCCGACGAACGGGTCTTCATGATGGGCGAAGACATCGGCGCCTACGGAGGCTGCTTCGCCGTCAGCAAGGGCCTGCTCGAAGAGTTCGGGCCGGAACGCATCCGCGACACACCCCTGTCGGAGTCCGCGTTCGTCGGTGCCGGCATCGGCGCGGCCATGGCAGGCATGCGCCCGATCGTCGAGATCATGACCGTCAACTTCAGCCTCCTCGCCCTCGACCAGATCGTCAACAACGCGGCCACTCTGAGGCACATGTCGAGTGGACAGATCGGTGTACCACTGGTGATCCGGATGACGACGGGTGGTGGCCGCCAGCTCGCCGCCCAGCACTCTCACAGCCTCGAAGGCTGGTACGGCCACATCCCCGGGATCAAGGTGCTCGTACCGGCCACCGTCGACGACTTTCGCCACATGCTTCAGCCCGCCCTCGACGACCCCGACCCGGTGCTGATCTTCGAGCATGCCCTCCTCTACAACGCGGAGGGTGAACTCGGCGAAGACCCCATCGCCCCCATCCACCGCGCCGTGGTGCGCCGTCCCGGTCGCGATCTGACGGTGCTCACCTACGGGGGCTCGCTGGCCAAGGTGATCGCTGCCGCCGACACCATGGCCGCGGAGGGGATCGAGGCCGAGGTGATCGACCTGCGCAGCTTGCGCCCCCTCGACGACGACACTTACATCACGAGTGTGAGACGCACCCACCGCGCCCTGGTGGTCGACGAGGGCTGGAGATCGGTGGGCATCTCTGCCGAGCTCAGTGCTCGCATCACCGAAGCTGCGTTCTTCGACCTCGACGCGCCGGTGGGTCGGGTGTGCAGCGCCGAGGTGCCCATCCCCTTCCCGAAGCATCTCGAGGATGCCGCCCTTCCATCGGTGGAGGGCATCATCTCCGCCGCGAGACAGGTGCTGTCCGACGATGCCTGAAACAGACTCCGCCAGCTCCACCAACTCGGGCAAGGACCTCGACCTGGTCCCGTTCCGCATGCCGTCCCTCGGTGCCGACATGGACTCAGGCACGATCATCGAGTGGCTCGTCGGGCCTGGCGTCGAGGTCCATCGCGGCGACGTCGTGGCCCTGGTGCAGACCGACAAGAGCGACCTCGACGTGGAGGTGTTCCACGACGGCACGATCGCCGAGATCCTCGTTCCCGCCGGGGTGAAGGTGCCCGTGGGCACCGTACTGGCGATGCTCGCCGCGCCAGGCGCCGCGGTCGAGTCGGGTCCGACCGCGGAGACGGCTCCGGTGGTCGAGACGGGACCTCCGCCCCTGCCGCCCGAGACCCCAGAACCCCGGGTCCTCACGCTGCCGAGCCCGGAGCCCCTGGCCCACATCGCCTCACCCGTGTTGCGTCACCTCGCCGAGACCTTGCATGTCGACACCGGCCATCTCCATGGCAGCGGCACAGGTGGGCGGATCACTCGCGACGACATCGAGCACGCCGGGCAACGCCGACGGGTCACACCTCGTGCCCGTCGCCTGGCCCGCGAGCAGGGTGTAGATCTGACCACCTTCCCCACCGGCGGGGCGATCACGGGCGACAGCGTGCTCGACCGTCAGCCCAGCGGCCCACCAACCGCGGCATCGCAACCGGCTCCGAGCGCAGCTCCACGCGGGCCGGACCCCGAAGCCATGAGACGGGCGATCGCCCGGCTGATGACCACCTCGTGGCAGACCATCCCCCACTACCAGGTCGCCACCCGCATCGACCTCCACCTGATGCTCGACGCGCTCGAACAGCGCAACGCGGGCCACACGGCCACCGAGCGCATCCTTCCCGCGGCCGCGCTGGTGAGGGCTGCGGCCCGGGCGGCGGCCTCGGTAACCGGGGTGAACGGGTTCTGGATCGACGACGCCTTCGTTCCCGGCGATGGCGTGCACATCGGGGTCGTCGTGGCCCTCCGCCGCGGCGGCCTGCTCGCTCCGGTGGTCCGCGACGCGGACCGCAAGGATCTGGTGACGATCATGGCCGAGATGCGCGACCTCGTCACCCGCGCCCGCACGGGGAGGCTGAAGGCATCCGAGGTCGGCGGCGCAACCTTCACGATCACCGAACTGGGTGAGGGAGGTGTGGACTCGGTGGCACCGATCATCCACCCGCCCCAGGTGGCGATCCTCGGTTTCGGCGCCGTCCACGACGAAGCGTGGGCCGAGGATGGGATGATCGCCGTGCGAGCCGTTGTGCATGCCACGCTGGCCGGCGATCACCGGGCCATCGATGGCCGCATCGGCTCTGCCTACCTCACCACCTTGACCAAGTACCTGCAGGAGCCCCTCGAATCATGAACACATCCGACCCGCATGCCATCGTTGCCGAGGCGCTGGCGATGATCGCCCCCGATGTCGACCCCGACGACCTCGATGCCGACCTCCACGACGACCTCGGTCTCGACTCGATGGACCTGCTCAACCTCGCCGCCGAACTCAGTCGCCGGTCCGGCATCGAGATCCCCGAGCGCGAATATGCCGCCCTGCGCACCATCCGCCAGCTCGAGGCGTTTCTTGCCCGCTGAGCGCTGAGTCACCTGACCGCCGACCGGTCAGCTCAGGGGCATCGCATCACCGAAGTTGATGCCCAGGTCGCGTGCAGTGAGCATCGTGTCGCAATCCAGGGGCACAGTCTTCATCCGCGCCGTCACCTCGCGCAGGGGCACGTAGTAGACGGTGGGCGGGTCGAGGGCCACCATGATTCCTGCGCGACCCTCATCGAGCGCCCGAACAGCGGCGGCGCCGAAACGCAGACCGAGCAGCCTGTCCACGGAGGTCGGACTGCCACCACGCAGGAGGTGGCCGAGGACGACGGTACGCGACTCCTTACCGGTCAGCGCGGCGAGTTGGCTGGCCACCTTCTCTCCGACACCACCGAGGCGTTCGGCGCGACCAACCTCCTTTTCGATGAGGGTTACCTCACCGCCCACAGGCTTGGCACCCTCGGCGACGACGACGATGGAGAACTTCGACCCGCGCTGTTCGCGCTGGGAGATGGTGGCCGCGACCGGCTCGAGCTCGTAGGGGATCTCGGGGATGAGGATCGCATGAGCCCCCGCGGCGACACCCGCGTGTAGGGCGATCCATCCCGCGTAGCGGCCCATGACCTCGACGACGATCACCCGGCCGTGGGACGATGCCGTGGAGAACAGGCGGTCGATGCACTCGGTGGCGAAATCGACCGCGGTGTCGAAACCGAATGTGGAAGTGGTGCGCTCGAGGTCGTTGTCGATGGTCTTGGGCACACCGATGACCCTCAGGCCTGCCTCGTGGAGGTGGTTGCCGATCGTCAGCGATCCATCACCACCGATGGTGACGAGGGTGTCGATCCCGTTCTCCTCGAAGCGGGCCAGCAGTTCCGGGGTACGGTCGACCTCGATCCATGTTCCGTCTGGTTGCTGCATCGGGAAGGCGATGGGGTTGCCGCGATTTGTGGTGCCGAGGATGGTGCCGCCGAGGTGGGCGATGCCCCTGACACCCTCACGGGTGAGGGGGATGACACCGCCGTCGGGGTAGTCGTCCGGGGCGAGCAGGCCGTTGAAACCGTCGCGGATGCCGACGACATCCCAGCCCCGGTTGAGGGCCGCGACCGTGGTGGCGCGGATGACGGCGTTGAGGCCCGGGGCATCGCCCCCACCGGTGGACAGGGCTATGCGTCTGATCGGCCGGCTCATGGGAGCAACCGTAGCCAGGCGGTGATCGGCGGCGGGTAAAGAGCTGGTGCCGGACCAGGCCGCGCCGTAGCCTGACCAGGATGCCCGAGACCCCCGAGCACCAACCCTCGACCAGGGCCATCACCAGCGGCCGCGCCCACAGCGGCCGCTCCCTGGCGCCCGCCCTGTGGGCCAGCGCCGTCTGGCAGAGCAGCGACATGACCGACGCCCGCCGGCGCGCCACGGGCACCCGCTCCGACCAGTTCTACAGCCGCTACGGCAACCCAACGGTCAGGTCGTTCGAGGAAGCCATCGCCGATCTCGAAGGTGCCGAAGCCGCTCTCGCCTTTGCGAGTGGCATGGGAGCGATAGCCACCGTCGTGCTCGCCCTTTGCGGCCAAGGCGATCACGTTGTCGCCCAGCACAACCTCTACTCGGCCACCCTCGCCTTCCTGCAGGGGCCGTGCGCCCGCTTCGGTATCGACGTCACCTTCGTCGACGGCACCACACCCGGTTCGTTCGCTGAGGCGGTGAAGCCCGGGCACACGATGCTGGTCCTGGCCGAAACACCGTCCAACCCCGTGCTCAGCCTCGTCGACCTCGACGAATTGGGCGCCCTGCGCGGCCCGATCACCGTCGTCGACAGCACCTTCGCCACTCCCCTCGGGCAGCAGCCCCTCGCCCACGGCGTGCATCTCTCCTTGCACTCGGCCACCAAGGGCATCGCCGGTCACAACGACGCAACGCTCGGCGTGGTCAGCGGGGAGAGCGACCTGATCGACGCCATCTGGGGTTACAGCCTCCTTCACGGCGCCACCCCATCTCCGTTCGATGCCCTCAATGCCCTGCGCGGCATCCGCACCATGGCTGTGCGCACCAACCACCAGTCGGCCTCTGCCCTCTTCCTGGCCGAGTCGCTGCAGAGCCACCCCGGCGTGTTGTCGGTGCATTATCCCGGTCTGAGCTCCCACCCCCAGCACGAACTGGCTGCGCGGCAGATGAACCACTTCGGCACCGTGCTGGCGATCGAGTTGGCCGGCGGGATTGGCACCGCCGAGCAATTCCTGTCGCAGGTGAAGCTGATGAGGGTGGCCACATCACTGGGCGGTCCCGAGACCCTGGTGTGCCATCCGGGAACCACCACCCACGCCAGCCTCACCGCCGCCGAAGCCGCCCAACAGGGGATCAACCCGGGTCTGCTGCGAGTCTCGGTTGGCCTCGAGGACCCCAGCGACGTCCTGGCCGACATCACCGCCGCGCTCGCCTCATCGGCCGCCACCGTGTCGCCCTCACCGGCCGACTGATGACCACCATCGCCCTCGTTCACGGGTTGGGCGGCACAGGGGCGACGATGGACCTCCTCGCCGATTTGCTGACCTCTGCCGGCCACTCCTGCCTCACGGTCACCCTTCCCGGCCATGGCACGACACCCGAAGATCTCGCAGGAGTCACCTGGGTCGAGTGGGTAGCCGCCATCCCCGACGCAGACGTGCTGGTGGGCCAGTCGTTGGGTGGTGCGCTAGCCCTGGCGGCCGCCTCCACCCGGCCGTCGGTGCTCGGCCTGGTCGCCATCAACACGCCGGCCCCGGACCCCGACGCTCTCGAAGGCCTCGAGTGGAGGCGGTCACGAGGCCACGAATGGATAGACGGCCCACCCCTTGCCGAGGGCGAAGCCGGCTACACCCGCCTCCCGATCGATGCTCTGGCGAACATGGCCCGGGGGGTGCTGGACACTGACCTGGCGGCGGTCACCGTCCCGGTCCTGCTGGTGAACAGCGCCGGCGATGAAGTCGTCGACCCCGCCAGCGCAGACACCATCGCCTCCGCTCTCGGCGGTCCCGTTGCACATCTCCTTCTGGCGAATAGCGGCCATGTAGCGACGTTCGGCCCCGACCAGAACATCCTCGCGGCAGCCATCTGCGCCTTCTGCGCGAACCTGTGACACCGCACCGCGGGTCGGAATAGCCGTCGGCGACATCCTCGGCGCCTACGATGCGGGCGTGACAGGAGGCGATGAGGTTCCCACCACTTCCACCGCCGCCCGACCCAGCTGGAATTGGGTCATCGGCAGTTCCGCGCTCGCAGTCGGGCTGATCGCCTTCTTCTTCCCCGTCGCCCCCCTGTGGACCATCATCGGCCTGGTCATCGTCGCCCTGATCCTGCGTTTCACCAGGGTGGGAGCGCGATGGGTGCAAGACGAGCGTTCGGCCATGTTCACCGGTCCGGTGAACCATCCGGCGATGCTGCGCCACCACAATCTGGTGGCCGCAACCCTCTTCATCCTCCCCCTCCTCGTCCTGCCCGGAGTCGCCTGGGCGTTGAGCGGCCCGAGCGTGCAGTGGAACGGGGGGGCGATGTGGATCGTCGCCCTGTTCGGTTTCGTCGTGTTCGCCATCGCCCAGGAGCAAAGAGCCGCGGGGATGAAGGCCCGGTGGTGGCAGGCGTGGGTCGTGTTCGCCAGCGTGATGGCCGTGTTCCTTGTCGTGGGTGGGCCCGCCCGGCTGAGGTGGGCGTACTGCGAGTCGCGGCTCACTCGTGTCGTGAGTCGGGGCGATGAGGTCACCGAGGAGAACACTGGCCGCTTCTGCTGGCACGACGTGCCCCAGAAGGTGGTGGATGGGCAGACCCGTCTGTACACGGAGGACGGGGAGGGTGACTCGCTCGACGGCAAGGGCCTCGTCTACAGCCCGGACCGAGCCATCGAGCTCACCGGAGGAATCCGCCTCCTGATCGATCTCGGCGACGGGTGGTATTGGTTCGAGACCGGCACAACCGTGCGCAGCTTCTGGCTCGACGGCTAGTTCCAAACGGTGCTGGTGCGGCCCGTCCGAGTGACAGCGGCCCGCCCGAGTGACAGCGGCCCGTCCGAGTGACAGCGGCCCGCCGGGGGGCACGCCCGCACTCGGATGGTCGCCAGGCACTCGGACGGTTGCCAGGCACTCGGATGGGAACTGGGTGGGCGGCGGCATCGGCGACCGCCCGGGACTCCAAACTGAAGACCACACAGGGTGCTTCTGGCACCCTGAAACCCGGTGACCGAGTGAACCCCTTTGAGCCAATCAGCTAGCTTCGAGCAGATGCGCCATCGCACACTTACCGTCCTGATCGCCGCGTCCCTACTTTTCGCTGGGTGCACCGACGACGGTGGATCGTCGGATACGACCTCCACCGATTCCACGGCCCCCGTCGCCACCGACGCTCCCACGACCACCGCCGCTGCACCCGGGTACGAGGCTTCGATCACCCGCACCGAGTACGGCATCCCCCACATCGTCGCCGACGACTGGGGCAGCCTCGGCTTCGGGCAGGGATACGCCTATGCGCAGGACCGCGCGTGCACCCTCATCGACCAGATCATCAAGGTTCGCGGTGAGAGGGCGATGTGGTTCGGCGCCGGCGAGGACGGCGCGAACCTCGACTCCGACTTTGCCTACCGCCACCTCCACCTGTGGGACGACGCCGACCAGAAGTACCGCGACGAATCCGCGGAGATCACCGAGATGGTCGCCGGTTATGTGGCCGGGTTCAATGCCGAGCTCGCAGCCGAAGGTCCCAACGGCTGGTGCGAGGGCGAGCCATGGGTGCAGCCGATCACCACCACCGACCTCTACGCCAACATGAACGACATCCTGCTGTTCGCGAGCAGCGGGGTGCTGATCGGTCCCATCGCCACCGCCCAACCACCGGCCGATCCGGCGACCGCCGACACCACGGACACCGCCGTCGCGACGACGATGCCGGACCTCACGGGCACCACCACGACCACCTTGGGCAGCAATGGTTGGGCGATCGGCTCCGCCCTCAGTGAGAGCGGGGGCGGCATGCTTCTGGCGAACCCCCACTTCCCCTGGGAGGGCGAGAAGCGCCTTTGGGAGAACCAGCTCACCTTGACCACTGGCGAACTCGATGTGTACGGAGTCACCCTCACCGGCACCCCCGGGGTGCTCATCGGCTTCAACGACTCTGTCGCCTGGACCCACACCGTCTCCGCCGGCAACCGCATGACGATGTACGAACTATCGCTCCAGCCCGGCAACCCGACCACCTATGTCTACGGCACCGAGACCAGGGAGATGGAGTCCGAGGACATCGAAGTCGAGGTGCTCGGCGACGACGGCACGACGACGACCGTCACCCGCACGATGTGGAACAGCCACTACGGCCCGATGCTCAACCTGCCCTTCGGCTGGACCGGCGAAAAGGCCTATACGGTGCGCGATGCCAACATCGACAACACCGACTTCCTCGGCCAGTTCATCGGCATGAACAAGGCCAAGAACATGGACGAGTTCATCGAGGCACATCGCGTCCACAACGGGATCCCGTGGGTGAACACGATGGCCACCTCTGCCGATGGCCGGGCGTGGTACGCGGACACCGCCGCCACCCCGAACCTCTCCGCCGAGTCGATCGCCGGCTGGCAGGCAGCTGTGGCCGCCGGCGGTTCGGCCGCCCTCTCCCTCGGCAGTGGGGCGATCATGCTCGACGGCAGCAACCCGATCAATGAATGGGTCGACGACCCTGAGGCCACTCGACCGGGCATCCTGCCCTTCGACGAGCAGCCCCAGCTGGAACGCGACGACTACGTGTTCAACGCCAACGACAGTCACTGGCTGGCGAACCCGGCCCAACCCCTCACCGGCTACTCGCCCCTCACCGGCGCGGAGAACATTCCCCAGAGCCCGCGTACACGGATGAACGCGATCCTGCTGTCCGATCCCTCGATACGCGGCAATGACGGGATCCTCAACCTCGGCGAACTGCAGGGCGCTTGGCTCGGCAACAGGGCCGTCCACGCCGAGATCCTGCGTGACCAAGTGGTGAAGGAGTGCGACGATCAGGGTGTGGTGCTGGTCGAGGGCGTGCCCTTCGACATCACCCCGGCCTGCGACGTGCTGCGCAACTGGGACGGCCGGCTGAACGTGGATTCACAGGGGGCAGTCCTGTGGCGCGAGTTCCTCGGTCTGTTCCCCAGGGCCGACCTCAAGAACGCCGGCCAGCTCTACGCGGTCGCCTTCGACCCGGCGAACCCGATCCTCACCCCCAACACCATCGCCGACAACACAACGGTCGTCAACAACATCGCCCAGGCGATGATCGTGATGAGGGACAAGGGATGGCCTCTCGACATCGCCCTCGGCGAGGTCCAGTTCGACGGCCGTACCGTCGACGAGCGCATCGGCCTGCCCGGCGGTACGAACGTCGAGGGTTCACCCTCGATCGTCGCCTGTTGCAGCGGCGCGAGGACCCTCAGCCCGTTGGGTGACCCGGCGGCGGCCGGCTATCCGATCACCTTCGGCAACAGCTTCGTGATGACGATGGAGTTCGCCGCCGACGGTCCCCACGCCGAGGCGGTGCTGACCTATGGCCAGCCCGACGACCCGGCCGACCCGGGGTTCACCGCCCAGATGAAGCTGTTCGCCGCCGGCTTGTTCCGCCAGATCCTGTTCACTGCCGACGAGGTCGCCGACGGCGCCGTTGGTGACCCAGTGATCGTCACCGGCGACCGGGACTGACGCCCGCGTCGCGTCAGTGGTAGAAGGGGTTTTCACCCGTGGTGTGGTCGGTGAGGTCGCGCACCCGCTCGACCTCGCTGATCTTGTCGATGATCATCGTCTGCACCCCGTCGATCATCGTCATCCGGCTCATCGAACACCCCTGACAGCCCCCGCCCATCGTGAGATACGCGGTGCCCTTGGTGTCGTGGCCGACATAAGTGACGAACCCCCCGTGGGAGGCCAAAGCCGGGTTCACGTCGGCAGCGATGACGGACTCGATGCTCGCGCTGAGCTCGTCGTCGTTCACCAAGCCCTCGACCACTTCCGCCGGAGGGCGCCGAGGGGTGTTGGGGTTGCGAATGACCAGACCGCCGTTAGCGGTGTGATCGAGGGTGGCACCCTCGAGCGACTCGACGTGGGCGGCGGGGATGATCACCTTTATCGACAGCTCGTCGCCGCCGTGGGTGCGGACCTCGTCGGTGAACGCAGCCTTGGTGACGGTGTCGAAAGACAGGTCGTAACGGAAGGGTTCACCGGGGCCGCTGATGACCTCGAGCCTCAGGCCGAGGTGGTCACCGTCGGGTTCGGTCGCGCGCAGTCTCACCAGCTCCGCCAAGGCGGCAGGGGTGATCGTGACGATGGAAGTTGTGGTATCGGCGGCGAGGGGGCTCACGAAGTGAAGGCTAGCGGCGTTTGCCGA
>Ga0073899_10006047_pt1 | contig 10468 bp, 7 predicted proteins | sample KloWWTmetaKNB5Ph_FD_88975 | JGI IMG/M metagenome (GOLD analysis project Ga0073899, IMG submission 88975) | Active sludge microbial communities from Klosterneuburg, Austria, studying microevolution and ecology of nitrifiers - Klosterneuburg... | ecosystem: Engineered > WWTP > Aerobic digester >...
CTCGCCCTGATCGTCCACCCCGTCAAGCGCTGCCCGGCCTGTCTCGTCCGAGACCTCACCACGCACCGTGACTAGATAGAGGCGCGGCACCTGCTGTTTCGGATCGGTCAGGAAGCTGGAGAGTGTCGAGTCGTTGGTGAGCAGGAGGAGCCCGCTGGTCGCCTGATCGAGCCGGCCCACCGCGTGCAGACTTTTGAGCTCAGGGGGGAGCACATCGAAAATCGTCTGCCGGCCCTTCTCGTCCTGATGTGTCGTGACTGCACCCTTGGGTTTATGAAAGAGAATAAATCGCGGGGGACTGTGTTGGATCGGCTGTTCGTCGAGGGTCACGGCATCACCGGGCCAGTCGACCCAGGTGTCCGGCGTGCGTACCAGGCGCTGGTTAATGCGGACCCGTCCCGCCTTGATCCATTCCTGCGCCTGGCTCCGGCTGGTAATGCCCAGTTTGGAGAGCAGGCGATCCAGGGTCACACGTTTCGCGCTGGTTGCCTTGGCGCGTGCCATGCTCCGCGCCGGCTTTCGGGGAGGAGGCACCCTGTCGGACGACGCCGGATCTCGTTGTGTGAAGTGCGGTTTGCCGGTCATGCTCATCGGGTCAAGCGGAGCGCCGTGTCGGGATGCGGTCGCACGGGGTGACTGTACACTGACGAGGGCGGAAAGAGAAGTCGTCGGTAGTACGTCGCTCGGTCCATCCCTACGCACGGCAGGCCCGCTGAACGGGGAGGCCGTTCACCGTGGCGAGATGTGTCACAAGTTCCCGGCGGTCAGAGGGCCTTAGAGCTTTATTGCGATGACATGTTTCAGCACCGCATTCTCCAACGAGAGATCGGCATACATCCGCTTGAGGCGACTATTTTCGTGTTCCGGCTCCCTCAGCCGCTTCAGGTCGGAGGCCTCCAGCCCGCCGTACTTGGTCTTTCACTTGTAGTAGGTGGCGGAGCTGATCCCGTAGTGTCGCCAGATCTCGTTGACGGAGCGGCTGGCATCGGCCTCCTTGAGGATGGCCACAATTTGGGTTTCGGTAAACTTCGACTGGCGCACTAAGATATGGTAAACGCGCGAGCTTAGTTTACCTGGACTTCCTCCGACTGCATGCCTACTGGGCCACGATACGTTATTTTGAAACGATTGTTGCCCAATGGTTTTAAATTAAACGTGTGATAATTCACCACATTCCTGGCGGCTTCGTTCATCAGAACGGGTGCTGCTTGCGACGAAAGCTGTTCCATTGAATTGTCCGTCATGGTTTCATAGCCGTCTCGGTCTCTCCAAACAGTAATTCTTTTCTCAGGCATCTCAATGTGAAAATTGGGATTGTCGAACCCGCCTTTGGCACGACAGATAAACGAGTAGTTAAACGATACGACGTCTTCAGCCGTCACTTTGCTGATCGTGAACTCCCCGCGGTCCGGGCGAATCCCAGTCAGAGTGTTCATCGTCTCAGACCCAGCTTTGTTCTGGAGCGAGACCTGCGTTAGAAAACGTTCTATCACTTCTCTGACTTGCGAGGAGGCGCATACGCGCGCAGCGCGTTGTCGGGTGGTCTTTGCGGCGTTGCCTAACTGCTTCGCCTTCTCTGGGTCTCTCTTTGTTCCTTGCCCCTTTTCATACATGCGCCCTAAAGCGGCTTGCGCCCTTGCATCATCGTAGGCGGTGGCCGCTGCTGAGTAATACTGCACCGCGGGGGCATAGGCATTCGGGTCCGTGGCGCCGCGCTGTTCGTATCGAGATCCCAGGTAATACGGTGCGTCAATACTGCCATGGGCTTCCGCGACCTTGAGCCAATAGACTGGATACAGTTTTGATCGAGGAGCCATTTGGGGATTGGAGAAGAAGAGCGCAACCTGGGCCGTCATCTTGGGAAACGCAGTCAATTTCGTCCCATTCTTGCTCGTGAGCCGGACGTCGTCGCACCCCGCAGCCCCAATTTCCTCATTGCCCTCGATCATACCTTCCAACCCACTGTCTGCATCATCTCTAAAAAGCGAAATGATGGTGTTTCTGTAACGCGGATTGGGACCTTCGCTTGACGCCGCGAGATTCACGACGCCATTTACTCGTGAAATGGCACCTACCAAGGCGATCTCCGGGGAAGCCTGTGCATTGCGAGAGACCTTTAAGACCCCCTTTATTAAGTACATCGGGTCATTCTGCTCAGCGCTGTTATGGAGAAAGACATCCGTGATCCTCAGGTTAAGATTCACAGTGTTGCCGCAAGCTTGTCCCACGAGCGTGTCGCCCATGAGTGTCTTGGCAGCCACATCTTTTGTCGTCGTCTGCACAGTGGCGTATTCCTCAGGCGCAGATGTGGGCTTCCACCGCGACAAGGCTGGACGGCTTTGGTTGGCCGCCCCAAACGATTCGAAACGAGTCGAGGCTAAGGGGTGCCCTGGGAAACAAACGTCTTGTAGCGCCTCCATGTCGGATTGACCATCTTCGGTCAGGAAAAATTTTCCATTGTGCGAGTAAAGGTATGTGCCAAACGTCGTTTCCCGTTCTAAGACCGCATCCACAATACGTTCCCATGGCGCACGATATGGATATTTTCCATCAGAATACCAGTGACCGACCACAACGCCACATTTCGTTTGTGGGTCTCCGACAAATCCTGGGACATCCGTCACCCAGTAGGGGTTTAAGGACGACTTCGGATCCATGGACTGCATGGTGTCCCTAATTTTATAGAGTGTGGTCGTCACATCATTTCGTGCCATAAACACCACCAGCACTATATCGTTTCGTGAGCCGAGGTCCTTCATCGCTCGCTCCGTCAGTTCTGGAACAGTGCTCGCAAGAATCTCGTCTGGTCTGGACGGCTGATTGGGTACAGGGTTCAGAAACCGTAGTGCTTCGGCTTTTTGTTCTTCAGTTAGTTGCCGGTTTGAGTTTTTATACGGCGGGACGGAACATGCGGCGGAAATTACCAAGAGTGCTATGACACATAAAGAGAAGAGCGACCCAAGGATTCTGTATCTGCCCATATCTTGCATTCGGGTACCCTTTCAGCAGTTGCGTTGGTTACGTGGTGGTATCCAGAGCATATTGCTTCGAGCCGAGAAAGAGAGCGTGTTTCACGGTTTGTCGAGTGTGGTGAGATGAGATGCTTAGCCCGGGCCGATCATTCGAAGTGTCATCCAGATCGGCAGATCATTGCCGGACGTCAAGATGCTCAGGCAGGCGCGTATTTCCGCGCTCCGATGCAGGGACAGTATGTCGGATGGTCCCTGCTCCCTGTGATCTTCCAAATATGGCCGTGCGCACACTGTCAGTAGTCTAGTTTTCTGGGGAGAAAGGTCATATCCTCGCTCTCGCTGCTGGAGACTCTCCTTAGACTTGGTACAGAAATCGCGGGCCGGCCACATTCCCCTCGGCCTAACATTCTTGATGGTACGAATTCCCTTGTCCTCCCAGCGTAGAGAATTTACGGACTAAGAGGGTGCAACACTAAATCCGTGATGGTGTGAAATTGGCCTCTCCGGCGTCGCGGTACCCGCGCATCGACTTCCGAACTGTCGGATAGGAGATCCCGTATCGACGACATACGATCCCGGCGTTTCCCATTTCCTGATAGAGCTGTCCCCAACGTAGTCGCTTGCGCATGTCAGCATCCATCCGGGCAGTTTATGTGAAGCGATGTGTGCAAATCACATAGATAAGTTCGTCTTCTAGTTCGGAGCGCTATCATCATCGTTAATTCTGAAAACTCCTCCCCATGATCCCACATAAATGGAATGAGACGATGGATCAACTCCAATGGCACTGAATTGCATTGCGAATGAGCCAGTCATGTTATGTTCCAGGGTCTTCCAATTTTCGCCGCCGTTTATGCTCTTATGAATGGTGTGATTTGTCATCGCATAGATAACATTAGGTTCTTTTGGGCTCAATATAAGAGCCTTGATATTTGGCTGGTGGGATTCTGGAATACCATTCCCAATAGGAAGCCAGTTTTCTCCCCCATCCGTCGTTTTGAAAAGGCCTCTGCTAGTCCCCGTATACACGATATTGGAGTCTAGCTGATCAACGACGATCGTTTTGGGAGTGCCGTTTCCTAAGATTTGTTTCCAATGACCTCCGCTATCCGTAGTCTTGTACATACCCTCACCAGTAACTCCCGCGTATATGGTATTGGGCCTTTGTGGATCCAAAGCCAGACTGACCGTGGCCGAACCCCGACCCGTGTTGGCTGTGGTCCAACTATGCCCACCATCAGTCGTCTTTTGAATCGCGCCAAGCCTTCCGAAATATAGCGTTCCGGGGGCCTGATAGCTAGTAGCATTACCATCAATGGCAATCACACCGCTCCTGCCGTGAAACAAAGTTTTCCAACTTACGCCGCCATCCGTAGTCTTATACATGCCGTTGTCCGCGCCGACATAAACTGTACGCGGGGTTACTGGATCTATCACTAGAAATGTCACTGCAGGCGTCGCAGGCTCACCTTGGTACTTAACATCATTGGGAATCCAACCGTTCATTTGTACCCAGCTTTGTCCGCCATCGTTGCTCTTAAGCATGCCTTGGTCTAATGTTCCAGCATATATTGTGCCCGAATCGTTAGGATCGATTACCAAAGCCTTGACCTTTTGGTCTGGACGTCTCGTCTGTGCCTGGGTTGATCTCTGACCCGCTCGAACGCCTTCCGCTTCCTTCACAGCTAAAAGCTGTTTGGTTTTTGCCTCAACACATTCCTTCATATTGGTGAACCTTAGAACCCCAAGGCAATGTCGTACTGCCTCCCCCTGTTCTTTTGACGGTTGCAACGACGACTGGCTGCAACCAAATGTGGCCAGACACAGCACACCGAGAGCTATCTGTACGCGAATCGTAGGAATCACATGACCTCCGTCATTTTGTAATGTTGGCGTACCGTCTATTAGCATTCGTGGGGCATAGCGTTATGGCAGTGCAACTAATCTCCATCAATCGCCGCCGTCGACTACGGATACGACCAGCAAGAGAAGCTCATTTCTCGACAGTCGAAACGACAAGTGGGTTTCCATCTGGTGTGCATAGGGGGGTCTGATCCTCTTTGGTGAAAGTTCCATTTACCCACACACAGCCATCAGCATTGATCGGATGTTTGTTGGGGTTAGATTCAAATTCTTTTTGTGCGTTGTAAAAGGTTTCTACGGACCCGTGTGCGCCAGCAGCCGAGTTAACATAGTACTGGTTAGAATCTATCCACTGTTGAGACAGTGGATAGCTGCTCACTACGTGTTTTATGAGATTCTCCTTGGCAGTTCTGATCAGTTCGCGCTCAATCTGCTGATCGCGTAGATCGCGTTGATAGCGTGTATAAAGCAACTCCCGTATATCTGAATTCTTAAATCCTACCTTGCTAAGCTCGGCGGCGAACAATTCCTTGAATGCGTCATCAGGAATTCCATACTTTTCCCTCAACGTGCGTCCCTCAAGTGTATTGTCTCGCAAAAAGTATTCGAGTGATTGTCTGGTCCTTGTATAGAGGGTCCAGTTGACCACTAATTTCTGTTGGGCTGGGTCTTGAACAATGTCGCTCAGCCGCTTGGTAGACTCTGGCAAGGGGCGACTCTGATAATATCGGGCCAAAACAAGTTCCTGACTTTCTTTGCTTTCCATAATAAATTGCTTCAAGGAAACTACATCGGAGAACGGCAGAAACGAGACTGGTCGATGCGTGAGTGCCCGCCAATCCTGGGCAATAATTTCTTTCAGAGCATCTTCCATCGCCCGTTCTGCGAGGACTCTATCCTGTTGGAGAAGTTTCGCATATTTGTGCATAAGCACGACGTTACCAATGGTCTTCAGAGACTCTCGTGCTTTTTCAGGACTATAGATATCGCGCTTCATTTTTTCCACAGTGAGGCTCGGTGAGAATTTGAGGGCCTCTGCGGGGCTCGCCCTCAATCTCGTGATTTCGGCGTCCTTGAGTTCTTTAGTCGCTATTTCCAAATTCGCGCGGGCCGTGGCCATCGCCGAAGCGTCTTTAGACATGGCGGCTCGCACCTGAGCGAGTGCAGCGTCCTTCATCGCCTGCCTCAATTGCGCCAATCGTTCATCACTCACCACTGCTTTGACATCTTGAGTCGCTTGATTCGCAGCCAGACTCTTTTTCGAGGTAATCGGTGGGTGTTGCGGTTCTCCGGTAATTCCGGGGTCTTTCGAGTTAATGGTATCGGCTCCGAGCGAGCTATCATCAACAATTTCTTGAGTAGCTTGCGGCACAACCGAATAAGTCGAGGGATTGTCCACTCGGACGACGGGAGACGAACCTGGATGAAATGTATATCCATTCAGATCTTCGATGCTGTATCGCGTCTTGTATTCAAGTGCGTTTTCTCCCCAGGAAAGACAGGGCGTGGCTGCCAAAGTAAGAAGCCCTAGGCCTCCCAAGCATGCGACTTGTGTCCAGTCCATGTTCCTCCTCTCCGTAATTAGTTCGCTTCGGTCACGGGACTGATCAATTCCGACTGCATGAGACGTTGAACTGATGATTGACCATTTCATGGATTTCCTCCACGTGTGGTCTTGTAGAGCCCAAACGTGGTTGCGGCATAGATTGTATTGGGATCAGCAGGATGAATGGCGAGCATGCGAACCTGATTCACGTCCCCACGCCTCTGGGGGGGAAACAGTCCCGTACTAGACTCTGCCCAGCTCTCTCCTCCATCGTTGCTTTTGAACACGCCCTTAAATGTTCCAGCATAGATTGTTTCAGGAGACCTGGGATCAATCGCCAAAGAATATACAGTGTTCCCCTTAATCAGCCCTCTATTACTCTGGTTCCATGTCGTTCCCCCATCTAGGCTCTTCGAGATGCCGAACACTCCGGCTGCATACACCGTACTGGAATTTGTTGGATTAACCGCTAGGGCCTTGATGCCGGGCATGATCGGAAGATGTAGACTCTCCCAATTTTCTCCACCGTCCGTACTCTTCCAGATGCCCAGCTGGTCTGTCCCAAAATATAACGTGGTCGGATTCGAAGGATCGGTGGCCAACGCAGATAGTCTCACGCTGCCCGGCGGAAGCCCCTTCCGCAGCGCTTTCCAAGTTGTCCCGCCATCGATGCTCTTCATGGGATACCCTGAAGTTCCCCACAAGAGCGTATTGGGGTTTAGTGATGTGAACACTAAGCCAGCAGTTTCTTGTGGGAGAGAGTTAGGAACAGTGAGTACCCAAAAATCAGGATTATCCCATCGGGATCGTGCCTGTGTATCGGCGGCCACCCAGGTAATCCCCCCGTCGATACTCTTAATAATCTGCATATAAGGGGTTGTCGCATAGATGGTGTCGGGAGTGCCAGGATCGATGGCCAAGAACGCTAAGTCTCCTTTCGATAGTGAAGACAAGGCAGTACTATGAGTAAGCAAGTTCCAGCTTTCCCCTCCATCGATCGTCTTATAGAGCCGTGGTGGAATTGCCGCATACACGATATTAGGGTGTAGGGGATCAATTGCTATGGCCGTAGCATTCCCGCCGATACCGTCAGTGTGCATACCAGCAGTCATTAGTTTCCAGCTGCCCTGTGGTTGGGATTGTTCGCGTTGTTTGCGGGCAGCGATTTTCAGCTTTTCGTCTTCCAGGCATTGCTTCATTGAAGCCTGTGAGCGAAATGTGCACGCGTTACGTGCCTCTTTTTCAGCATTCATGGTATCGACGAATTGTCCGCTACATGCGCCCATGACTATTGCAGTTGCACCTACTATGAACATTTTACCGATACGTCTGAACATGCCCTCACCCTCCTAGATGGTGTGCCCACGTGCCGGAACATGGCGAGGCACAGTTTCGATACTCCGAGACAGCATGGAGTCCCGGATTTTATCGAGTTTTGTCACATCATTTAGTGTCACCGACATCACGAGCGCAACACAGTCTTGAGCATCGTGGGTTCATTGTTGGCTTTCAGCTCCAAAGCGGTACTTGCGACAATCTTGTCTGATCTAGACAGCCGAATAGGCTGATCGGTCCAGGACCGTAACGCTGCGGCACGTTGTTGCGCTTCATGTTTTTCTGACGCGTGCTGCGGTTCTGATAGCCCTTAGCCGGCCAACACGATGAGCGCCCACAGGCGGGGACGTTATCATCCGTATCAGTGCGGGGAGTGTCTTGTTGCGCTCGACATTCCACCGATGAGCGAATGCCCACGCATCGGGTAACGTGGAGCCTCCGAGACCGTTTGCCAAAATCTGCCCATCCTTCATGGTCGTCACGCGGGCGAGGTACTTTTGGTCTGGATTCTCGGCGGATGAGGGTGCGTCATGCTGGAATGACGCCCTCTTCAAAGACAACCTTATAGGTCGCAGCATGAGCTGTGGGTATGGAGACCCAAAGCATGCCGGTGAGGAAGGAGACGCCCCAAAAGGAACCAGGTAAGCCTCGGGCGACATCTTATGCTGGGTGGACCTGGTGTCGTGGGAATAGAGGTGGGGAACGGATGCGAGCGGTGTCCGATTCTCGAGGCGTAGACGTCACATGAGGAAGAATGGAGCATAGTGTGGGTCGCGAATCATAGACAAAAGGCACTACATTGTCAAAAATTTATAAGCCAATATACGTGTATTTCGACTGCCTGGAGGGGGAGCCATCCGGGTGGTGGCTCCCACCGTATCGTAAGCTCCATTTAAAAGCCTCAAACGGGGCGCAGAGAGGAGGTGAGAGTAGAAAAGGACTGTGTACGATCTGAGGGTCGACAAACTTATGTGATGGTCTCGAGAATCTGTTCCTTGAGAGTCCTACCTGCATGATCTCGCATCGACGCGAGCAGGAATAACGACTGTCGATCGCTCTTGTTCGCCCAGAGTTTGCCTACATTTGTCTTTTCCTTGGTGTCGTCGTTGGTCAACCGATCGGCACCTTTATACTCAATGACGTGGATGCATCCATCCGTTAAGGAAGGTCTGATTAATTCTCGGTTTCGTTGAGCGTCCTGTTTTGAGGTGGTTCCTACGAGCCCTCGGATGAAAATCCTCGTTCTGAAGGTGACCTGTTCGGGGATTGCCTGCTATTGGGCCGCCTACGCCCCCGGTCGCACACCCGCCCGTTAGGCTGTCGCCAAGAGATGCCGCCGCGCGACATACAAATTCGCCAAGCCGCAGCTGATGAAGAGCCAGGTGGTATTCTTCGCGAGACCGCGATACCGGACTTTGGCCCAGCCAAAGATCCGTTTGATCACCAAAAACGCATGCTCGACTTTGGCCCGCACCTGGGACTTCCTCCGGTTCTTCGCCCGATCGGCCTCACTGAGGGGCCGGTGCCGACAGGCTTTGGTGTGGATGAAACTCTGGGCGTCGGGCGCGTGCTGACGAATCACCTGCGTTGGCCGCTGTAGGCCGCATCCCCCCAGACCCGCGTCTCCTGGCCATGCAATAATTTGGGGAGCATCTGACTCTCATGCACATTCGCCGCCGTGGCCGCCACGGAATGGATCAGCTTGGTTCGGTTGTCCACGCCCACATGGGCCTTCATGCCGAAATACCACTGATTCCCTTTCTTCGTCTGACGCAGCTCCGGATCCCGCGCCTTCTGGCGATTCTTCGTCGAACTGGGCGCACTGATGATGGTGGCATCCACGATGGTCCCTCGGTTGACCTTCATGCCGTGAAACGCCAGATAGGCACCGATCCGAGAAAAGAGCTCCTGGCCCACCTGATGGGATTCCAGCAGATGTCGAAACTTACAGATCGTCGTCTCGTCGGGTACACACTCGCGACCCAGATCAATCCCCACAAACTGCCGCATGGCACGCGAGTCATACTGCGCGTCCTCCACAGCCGGATCCGACAGGTTGAACCACTGTTGCAGGAAATGCAGCCGCAGCATGCGCTCGATCCCCACCGGCGGACGGCCCGGCCCGTCGGCCTTGGGATAGACTGGCTCGATGACCGTCACCAATTCCGCCCACGGCACCACGCGATGCATTTCGTGTAGAAACTGCTCGCGGCGAGTGGGCTCGCGATACTGTTCGAAGGGGACTTCTGCAAAGGTCTGTTGGTGCATGAGCGTGCTCCCGTTCCGTGCTGCATTCCTCATAGCACATCACCAACGGGGAATAAATCAGACCTTCCTCGGATGTATGTCGCCTACCTGTGGTGGTAAGATGGCTGCGGCTTTGCGGCGAGAGACGGACCACTCTCTGAGAGGACACCATGGTGATCAATCCGGCGCGTCTGATGAGCGGCATCCTGTTGGCGGTGGTGCTGTTTGCGGGAATCGGCCAGGCGGCTGAACCGGCCGAGGTGGAGAAGTTTGTGAACGCGCGGGTCGAGGTCGGTGAGCTGATGACCAGCTACTTTCAGGGGTGGGAGCGATATGGAGAGGGGCAGCGTCCGTCGCCCGAACGGATGGAGGAAATGAGGGCCGAGATCAATGCCAAGCTCGAGCCGCTCCTGGCTAAATATGATCTGACGGTTGAGAGCTATCGTGAGCGGATCAAAGACGTATTGGCCGATGAAGTCGCCGTCAAAGGCTATCTCTCCCAGCA
>Ga0073899_10006048_pt1 | contig 10468 bp, 9 predicted proteins | sample KloWWTmetaKNB5Ph_FD_88975 | JGI IMG/M metagenome (GOLD analysis project Ga0073899, IMG submission 88975) | Active sludge microbial communities from Klosterneuburg, Austria, studying microevolution and ecology of nitrifiers - Klosterneuburg... | ecosystem: Engineered > WWTP > Aerobic digester >...
ATGGCCTGATTTGGAAGGTCAAGCTTCATGACGGTGTGATTTGGCACGATGGCCAGCCGTTCTCTGCTGACGATGTGAAGTTCACTTGGGAACTCATCATGCGGGATGACTTCAAGGCCGGCAGTCGTCTCGGGCACGATCTGATCAAGACCTTTGACGTCACTAGCCCGACCGAAGTTACCTGGACGATGAAGGAGGCCTACGCTCCCTATATCGCCATCCTGGCCTCGACATTCATCGTACCCAAGCACATCCTGGGCAAAGCAGCTGACCCGAATACCGCCGACTTCAACAATGCGCCGGTTGGCACCGGGGCCTTCGTTTGGAGCGAGCGTGTTGCCGGTGATCACATTACGCTTACAGCTAACCCGAAATATCACGGCGACGGGCCATACTTGGAGAAGCTTGTCTTCAAGTATATTCCCGATCTCACTGTGATGTTCACGCAATTCAAGACGGGTGAGATCGACCACACCACCATTCAGGGCATCACTGCCGATCATTATGCAGAGGCTAGCAAGCTCGCTGACCGTACCATCTACGTCGGCCCAGCACCCTTCATCGAGAACATCTGGTTCAATCTCGCTAAGGAGCAGTTTCAGGATAAGGCTGTCCGCGAGGCACTGTACTATGCCATGGACAAAGACACGATCATTAAGAACATCTACTACGGTCTGCCGGGACAGGCTGAGAGCTACTTGCCGAAAGAGTCTTGGGCTTATAACCCTGACCTCCCCATTCATGAGTACAACCCCGATAAAGCGAAGGAAGTACTCGAGACCGCTGGATGGAAGACTGGGTCAGATGGCATCCGCGAAAAGAATGGTGTCAAGCTTGCTTTCCAGAACTCCACTACAGCTGGAAACAAGGTGCGTGAACAAGCGCAGGCATACCTCCAGCAAAACTGGAAAGACATTGGGGTCTCGATGGAAATCAACAACATGCCCGCAGCCGTCATCTGGGGGGACTACTTCAATCAATCACAGTATGACTCCGTCATGATTGGTATTCTCTACGGAATCGGTCCCGATCCGGATGCTTCTGCTTACTTCCACAGCAGGGCTATTCCAGCCAAGGGTGGAAGCGGCAGTAATACGATGCAGTTGATTGACCCGGACCTCGACACGTTGCTGGATGAAGCGACAGCAACAGTTGATGTCTCCAAACGTACGACACTGTACCAGCAGATCCAATCGCGGCTGCGTGAGAACTTGTACTTCCTGCCGATCTTCCAGTACGCCAGCATTGAAGGCACCAAGAAGGGACTCATCGGTTACGTCGCGAATCCTAATGTCCGCTCCAACTGCTGGAACATTCCTACCTGGCGCTGGCAAGCGTAGGGTCGACCATGCAATGACCGAGCAGTCGAAAGACCTGCTCGGTCTGGCTTGGAGAGCGGCATGACTCAGTTTCTCCTGCGACGGCTGATCCAGAGCGTCATTCTGCTCGTCATCGTCTCGTTCATCGGATTCATGATCCTGAACCTTGCGCCGGGTGGGCCGCTGGCGGCCTATGCGCTTAACCCCAACATGACGCAGGCGGATCGGGTACGCCTGGCTCATCAGATGGGCCTCGATGATCCGCTTCCCGTCCAGTACTGGCGTTGGGCATCGAGTCTCGCGCGAGGGGACTGGGGGCGGTCTTTTCGCGACTCGCAGCCCGTGCTGACAATCATCCGTGACCGCATTCCAGCAACACTGCAACTGATGGTGACCTCTACGGTGTTGGCGATTATCCTTGGCTCGCTCATCGGGTTGCTTGGCGCGCTGAAGCGTTACTCATTCTTCGACTACTTGGCGACGATCGGCGCGATGATTGCGCTCTCGATTCCCACCTTCTGGTTCGGGCTCATGATGATCTTCCTCTTTTCGGTGCAACTTGGCTGGCTGCCCTCGGGTAGCATGACAACCATCGGCGGCTCTGGGTCACTCACCGATCGTCTCCATCACCTGATTGCGCCGACTCTTGTCTTGTCACTCGTTACCGTCGCTATCTGGAGCCGATACTCACGCTCAGCGCTGCTTGATGTCGTCGGTCAGGATTACATGCGCACTGCGCGGGCAAAGGGACTGCGCGAGTGGGTCGTCCTGCGTCGTCACGGGTTTCGCAATGCCATCCTGCCGCTGATTACTCTCGGCGGCCTGCAGTTGCCGACGCTATTTGGCGGGGCGCTCGTCACTGAGACTGTCTTCACCTGGCCTGGAATGGGCCGCCTGTTCGTCGACTCGCTTGGTTACCGTGACTACCCCGTATTGCTGGGGATCATGATGGTGACGGCTTTTCTCGTGATCCTCGGCAATCTACTGGCTGACCTGCTGTACGCGGTCGTGGACCCGCGTATTCGCTTGAACTAGGGACCCTGCATGGTGAGTCACACTCAACAGCCTGCCACGCCGACGGAGTTCCAAGCCGAGGCGATGGTCAGCCGGAGCCCCCACCGGATGGTGTTGCGACGCCTGATGGAGCACCGTTTGGCGGTCTTCGGTCTGGCCATGATTGTCTTCCTTGGGCTTGCCAGTGCGATCGGGCCTATGTTGACTCCGTTTGACCCGCTTTTTATCGACTTCAGAGCGAAGTTCGCGCCACCACTAACGGGGCAACACATTCTCGGTGGCGATGAGCTCGGGCGAGATCTGCTGACGCGATTGCTGGTTGGTGGACGGGTCTCTCTGATTGTCGGGCTCGCAGCAATGACGCTCAGTGTCACGATCGGGGCGATCGCGGGCGCGCTCGCCGGCTACTACGGCGGATGGATTGACGTGCTGATTATGCGTTTCGTCGACGCAGTGCTGAGCTTCCCAACCATCTTTTTGCTGCTGGCTCTTGCAGCGTTTATCAAGCCAAACCTGTTCACGATCACCATCATTATTGGCGCCACGGCGTGGATGGAGGTGGCGCGCATTGTCCGCGGTCAGATACTGTCGTTACGCGAGCAGGAATTCGTGCTGGCGGCGCGATCTATCGGTGCTTCGAACTCTCACATCATCGCTCGCCAGTTGTTGCCGAATGCCGTCGCGCCGATCGTCGTCGCGGCGACATTGAATATTGCCAATGCGATTCTGCTCGAGTCATATATCAGCTTCCTCGGCTATGGTATTCAGCCGCCGACCGCGAGCTGGGGGAACATGCTGAATAATGCCCAGAGTTATTTCAATACTGCGCCATGGGTAGCTATCTTCCCTGGCGTGCTGATCACATTAGCTGTGACCAGCTTTAACTTCGTTGGTGACGGCCTGCGCGATGCGCTTGACCCGCGGCTTGGTAAGCGCTGACCTGTATCGGTCTTGATTGCACCGGATGAGGTCGTATCGCGCGTGGGCTTAGAGAGGGTGGGGAGTCGACAGCAGACGTTGTCGCCATAAGTGATAGTAGTGGTGCGTTCAATGTTGCAAGGATCAAGGCTCGCAGCGGCTATCCCAAGGGAGATTATCTGGCTCCTGGTGCTGGCGGTAAGAACATTGCGGTGGTGTGGATACACCTACGAACCAGACTGGGAACTATGTGGCTTTCACTAACCACGATGGTTCTTAGCACTGGAGCCGGATGTGCCATGTAGCCCAAGGGGTCGAAACATTGTGAAGGGACCTCGAGGTGGATCGTCAACGTATCTCAACCGGATCGGAACTCGAGCGAACAGCCGGATACTCCCGCGCTATGCGGGTAGGCAACATGGTGTTCGTCTCGGGCACGGCGGCCGTTGATCAGGGCGGCAACACCATTGCACCAGATGACGCGGAGACGCAAACGCGGGAGATCCTCAAGAAGATTGAGCGAGCGCTGCACGAGGCAGGCTCAAGGCTTGAGGATGTCGTCATGACCCGCATGTACGTGACCGATATTGCGCATGCGGGCGCGGCTGGCCGCGTCCACGGGGAATTCTTTGGTGAGATCAGGCCCGCATCATTACTTGTCGAGATTAGCGCTCTCGCTCGACCTGGACTAGTGGTCGAAATCGAGGCGCAGGCGGTTATCGAGGACCGCTGAGCCTGTAGTTCTCTGGGTTCCTGGGAAGCAGTGGAAGTCGACGGTCGATCCGAGTGGCCAGTGTGGACATTGCGGCCGGATCGCACCCCGTTGGAGCCGCCACAAGGATTAGTGAATATTCGCGCTAACAGTTAACGGAGTCGGTTCCACCGAGTATCGAGACGGGGCGTGTCGTCCTGAATGAACGAGACGTGGATGGGGAGGGACCAATGAAATCTCAGGCTGATGTCGTCGTCATCGGTGGCGGCATCATGGGTAGCGCCATCGCCTACTACCTGGCTAATCGAAAGACCGACGTCGTGCTGCTGGAGAAGGGCACGGCTGGTGGTGAACAGTCAACGCGCGCCTGGGGTTTCGTCCGTCAACAGGGCCGCGACATTGCTGAGTTGCCATTGGCGGTTGCTATGAACCGCATCTGGCCCGAACTGGCGGCTGAACTGGACGCCGACCTCGAATGGACTCAGGACGGCGTGCTCCTGGTCGCCGATACCGAGGAACGGTTGCAGCAGTTCCGCGAATGGGTCGATGCTTCCAGTGATTACGGTATTGGCACGCAAATTGTCTCGGGTCGTGAGATTCATGAGCTGATCCCTGCCATGCAGGGGACATTCCTTGGCGGCATGTATACACCGAGTGATGGCCATGCTGAGCCAACCAAGGTACCAATGGCGTTCACCAATGCCGCCCGTCGACTTGGCGCGACGATCTACGACGGATGTGCCGCGACCGGCATCGAGGTCACTGCCGGCCGAGTGACGGCTGTTCACACCGAGCGCGGAACAATCCACACGCCGATCGTTGTTTGCGCTGCCGGAGCGTGGTCGAGCCGGCTGGCACGCATGGTCGGTCTGGAATTGCCGCAGTTGGTCGTGCGTGCCACGGTTGCCGAGACTTACCCAGTCGAGCCCGTTACGGGAATTGGCGTCGCTATCCACGGAGACGTCGCCTTCCGGCAGCGCCCAAACGGCTCGATCTACATGTCGATTCTCGGCCAGAGCGACCATGAGTTGATGATTGACTCGGTACGCTACGCGCGCTGGTTCATGCCGAACTTCCGACTCAACCGTGAATTCATTCATGTCCATGTCAACACGGCACTGGTGCGCGACATCGCCCATTCGGTGCCGATGCTGCCCGAGCGCCTGCAGGGAGCGGATCCGCTATCTTCGTACGAATCCGTTCCAGCACGCAACGTCGTGGAACATGCTCGGGCACGGCTCGGGACGCTGATCCCAGCGTTAGGAAACGTGCCGATTTTGCGCACCTGGGGCGGCAAGATCGATATGATGCCAGACGCGATCCCTGTGATTGGTGCGGTTGATCGCCCAACGGGGTTCATTCTTGCAACGGGGTTTAGCGGTCACGGATTCGCCCTGGGCCCGATCGTCGGCCAGGTTGTCTCCGAGCTGATCCTCGACAATCAACCGTCGATCGACCTGCACGCATTGCGTTTTAGCCGCTTTGCTGAACGAGATCTCGCTCCGGCACGCGCGGCAGTGTAGCCAGCCCTGTCAGTTGACTCTGAGTGATTGTGTCCCATCACGTGCGCGATTCTTGGTTCTCAACATTCGAACCATGGAGTAATACAGCCAATCGCGAGCAGTAACCCCGTGGGCGCAGCGACGCCCGGTCGAGGGGACCGGGCGGCGCCATGCGAAGGGTTCGTCGGCCGGCGCGAGGTGATGGGTTCGCGCCGGCCGGGGTTGAAGTTAGCTGATTGGAGCCGCCGGGGAGATAACCTGGAAGATCTCCGGGTTCGCTTCACCCTCGACGACAAGGTGGCCGGCCGCGCCTTTGCTTACACGGCCGAGACTGTGGTCGACCAGCACGTAGGTGCCAGGAATCTCGAGATCGAGCTCGACCATCGTCGCGCCACCGGCCGGAACCAGCGTCGTCTGGACGTGGGTATGAACCTCCTGCGCGGCCTCGGGGTAGCAGCGATCGAACACCTCACCGATGATGTGGAAGCTGGAGGTGATGTTCGGGCCGCCGACCCCGAAGAAGACCCGAATCGTCTCGCCGACGTTCGCCTTGAGCGCGCGTTCGCCGGTCAGCGAGCCGACCGCGCCATTGAAGGTCACATAGTCCGGCTTTTCGTCGAGCATCTTGTCGACCGAGAAGGGGCGCAGACCCTTGTCACCGCGGCCACCTTCGAGATACAGGTCGCCCTGCATCACGTAGAACTCGCGGTCGACCGGCGTCAGCCCGCCCTCTGGCTCGATGACGACCAGGCCATACATGCCGCTGGAGATGTGGTGTGGGACCGGCGGCGTGGCGCAATGGTAGACAAAGACCCCCGGATGGCGCGCCTTGAAGCGGAACGTTGCCTGCTGGCCCGGCTGGATCAGCGTTGCTTCTGCGCCGCCACCTGGCCCGGTGACAGCATGCAGGTCGATGTTGTGCGGCATCATGCTCCCGGCAGGGTTGACCAGAGTCAGCTCGATGTGATCGCCGACGCGGGCGCGGATCATCGGGCCGGGGACCGTCCCGCCGAATGTCCAGAACGTGTAGGCAACACCGTCGTCGACATAGCCGATGACTTCGTGGATCTCGACGGTCTGCTTGACTGTCTGCGGCTCGCGCGCGCCGACGGGCGCGGCGACGACCGGGTTCGGCAGGCGATCCGCCGTATACGGCTGGCCAGAGCCGGCCGGCATCGGCACCGAGTGGTCCATCGCGTCGTGCGAGGATCCCGCTGTTGCGCCGTCGCCAGTCACGGTGAAGGAGCCCTTCATACCAGCCTCCCGGTGGCCGGGAACCAGGCAGGCGAACTCGAACGACCCGGCGGCGGTTGGCGTAAACTCAATCACCATCTGGTCGCCGCTCCCAGCCGCGGCGTAGGCCAGCTTCTTGGCTGTTGCCTCGTCGTGGAGCCCGGTGGCCCGATCGCTCATCGCCTTCGGCGGCGTCACCGTCGAAAGGCCGTCCACCGTCAGCCCGAGGATCTCGATGTCGTGCTCAATGGCGCCCTTGTTTATGAAGGTCAGACGGACTGGCTGGTTGGCCGGGGCGGACAGCTGCGCCGGCTCGAACTTGAGATCCAGCGCCGTCACTGTCAGCTCGGTCACCGAGCCGGCCGCGGCGGCAGCCAGCGGCGCGCCGGAGACTGATGCAGTCTGCGGTCGGCTTCCCTTCTCCATCTGGGCTGGCGACATGTCGGGCCCGTTCGTGCCGCAGGCGGAGAGCAGCGCGCCGGCAGCCGGCAGGGTCAATCCCAGCAGCCCGGCCCGCTTCAGCAGCGAACGCCGGTTCATCGTCGTCGAGTCGATCTGGTCAAGCGCCATTTGGGTGCCCCTTCGCAAGTCTGCTTGCGCCTCATCGCGCGTCCATCACCTTATGGCTCTAAGCCTATGGAGCGGAGTTTCCTGACCCTGTGACTTTCGTCTCATTCGCGTTACAGTACTGTGACAAATTTCACGAAGGGAGTTTGGCCGGATGATGAATCGCGAACGGTACCGTGATCTGCTCCGGGGGACGCCCTACTTCGCCCGGCTCGACGATGCCGGCCTCGACGAGGTCATCACGGTTGCAATCGCCCGGCGCTACGGCCAGGGTCAGCGGCTGTTTACCGAGGGACACAACGAGGGGCGTTGCTCGCTGCATATCGTCGAGACCGGTCTGGTGCGCGTCTTCAAGACATCGGCCGAGGGGCGCGAGCAGGTGCTGCGCCTGATGCGGCCGGGTGAGGCGTTCTCCGATGTGCCGGTCTTCGACGGCGGCGCATATCCGGCGAGCGCCGATATTGTCGAAGCCTCGACGGTGCTGGCGATCCCGCGGGACGCGTTGATGCCGTTGATGGATCGCTACCCTGCGATCGCGATTGGGGGGCTGCAGAATATATCTTCGCGGCTGCGTCACATGACGGCGCTGGTCGAGGATCTGTCACTCCGGAGAGTGATGAGCCGGGTCGCCCGGCTGCTGCTGGAAAACCCGAACGAGATTCACCTGACCCAGTCGCAGATGGCGTCGATGGTCGGCACTGCCCGCGAGATGGTCAATCGCTCGCTCCACACGCTCGAGGATCGCGGCATCATCCAGCTCCGCGGCCAGGAGATCACCATCCTGGACGCCGCGAAGCTGGCCGACGTCATCGACGCGGGCTGAAAACACGCCGTCGATTCGTATTCTGTGCCGTCTGTTTCTGCCCGAAGAAGATACGGGGCGCTACCCGTTGCTGTGTCGGGACTTGACGTAAAGGACCGGATCGACGGATTCAATGACTGCGATGCGTGATGAATGCCGGGGATTCGCAGGGAAGACGATGACGTTGTCGCCCAGAAGAGTTGCGGAGGGTACGAGCATCGCCTCGTGTCCGAGGAGGACGGCTGCCCCGGCGATCGCGTGACCGATGAGATATGCCTGCTCCTCACCAGAGCCATCATCGCCAGACAGATCATGTTTCTGGAGGCCGAACGATGATACGTCTCGACAATCCACGACGTTGGCTAACTCCAGATAGAGCTTCGAGATTCTGCGATTCCGCAGACGGGGGAATTGTGGTTTGCCGTCTTCGCCGAGATGCTTGATAAGCTCACCGAGTACGATGTCCCTGCCGAGTGACAGATATAGCGCTTCCCAGCATTCCGCCGGGTCGAATTGATCGTGGCCGCGGTTGTATCTGCCCGAGAATTTGATCGATCCGGCGCTATTCGTCGCCTCGCGAGCGGCGGCGTGATGACGCCACGCGTGACCATGCCACTCCGAAGATCGACAGGCTTGGATCATCGCGAGTGGATCCCAACCCGGTGGTATCCCCACGCTAGACGAAGATCCCCTCGTCTAGCGCATCGAGTGCAGCCTCCACGACGTCGAGGCGGCCGGCCGCCGCAACCTCCGCGGGGCGGAGGCCCCGTAGATAGCGATTCTTCGAACGCATCCACTCAAGCATGGCTTCGTGAGAGTCGAAGGTTTCGCGCAGCCGTTGATCCAGTGCGAGAAGGGCCCGGATTCTCGCACGGGCATCGTGCTGAGGATAATGCGACTGGACTTTCCATCGGGAAAGCGTGCGGCTGGTGGTCCCTAGCGCGTCGGCAAGCTCGTTCTCAGTCAGCCCCAGGTCGCCTTCGAGTCGTTCGATCGACTGCCTGATGGTCATATCGAATGTAATCAGTGATGACGAGCCTGCTTCGTGGCGCATGGCGACCTCTGTTCTTTGATCACGAAAATGGATGGCTGCCGATGAATCTGATCGCCAGATTCTGGCAGCACAAATACGACGTCTGGAGTATACACGTCATGCCCGCTCCGCTGAACAGAGCTCAGGTGGTGGTGATCGTCGATCTACGGGAGCAGGCGTTCCCTGGATTCTTCTCGCAAGATCACCCGCAGTTCACCTCTCGTTCATGTCATCGTCACATGCGGATGTTATCGTCGGTGGCTGAAGGGGAGTAGCCTGGGAGCGCAAGCTCCTTGCCCGGGTCGTCAGTTCGAGCTTCGGCTCCGGCCCGGCGCCCAGACCGAACGAGACACGGATCTGGGGGCAAGACCTTCGCAAACGGTGGCGCTTGATGCTGCCGGATGCGGGGGGATTGCCCCCGTTGTGTTGTCTCGCCGGGGAAGCCCGGCGTGTCTGGGAGGAGTGCTCGTGGCCGAATCAATCGGCTCGCCGTGGCTCTGGGCAGGATTCACTGCCTTCGTCCTGTTGCTGCTGACGCTCGATCTGGGGATCTTCCATCGCCGGCCACACGCAATCGGCGCGCGAGAGGCTGCGCTCTGGACGGCCGGTTGGGTTGCGTTGGCTGCCGTCTTCAATGTCGGGGTCTACCTGGTGGCCGGCTCCGAGCGGGGGCTGGAGTTCACGGCCGGCTACCTGGTAGAGCTGGCGCTCAGTGTCGACAACATGTTCGTCTTCGCGCTGATCTTCGGCTGGTTCGTTGTGCCGAAGGCCTACCAGCACCGGGTGCTGTTCTGGGGCATCCTCGGCGCGCTGGTGATGCGGGCAGTCTTCATCCTGCTTGGCTCGGCGCTGCTGCAGTCGTTCCACTGGATCATCTACATCTTCGGCGCGTTTCTGATCTACACGGGATTCAAGATCCTGCGTGAGCGTGAAACGCAGATGGATCTCGAAATGAACCTGGCGCTACGGCTGTTGCGCCGGCTGATGCCGGTAACGAACGAGTACCATGGCCAGCGCTTCACAATCGTCGAGGCGGGCAAGCGGATCGCGACACCGCTCATGGCGGTCCTGGTGCTGATCGAGGCGACCGACCTCGTCTTCGCGCTCGATTCGGTCCCAGCGATCTTCGCGATCACCGACGACCCATTCATCGTCTACACCTCCAACGTGTTCGCAATCCTCGGGCTGCGCTCGCTCTACTTCCTGCTTGCCGGGATCATGGATTCGTTCCGCTACCTGAAGGTCGGGCTCGGCGCGGTGTTGATGTTCGTCGGCGCGAAGATGGCGCTGTCCGACGTCTACCACATGCCGATCGGTCTCTCATTGGGCGTCATCGTCGCGCTGATCGGCGGGTCGGTCGTGCTCTCG
>Ga0073899_10006053_pt1 | contig 10464 bp, 17 predicted proteins | sample KloWWTmetaKNB5Ph_FD_88975 | JGI IMG/M metagenome (GOLD analysis project Ga0073899, IMG submission 88975) | Active sludge microbial communities from Klosterneuburg, Austria, studying microevolution and ecology of nitrifiers - Klosterneuburg... | ecosystem: Engineered > WWTP > Aerobic digester >...
AACCAGTCGAATACGTCGCCGCCCTCGCCCTTCGAGAACCATGCCCATACACGCTTATCGGGGTTAACCTTGAGCGAGTCATGGTTAACCCCGATAAATTCCGCCCCTGATCTTTTCAAGGGTTCATACTTTCCGATTACTTCTTCAATGCGGACGCTCCGCTTGAGTGCTGACAGGTCTAGTTTGTCCATGATATTTCAGGGAAAAAAGAAAGCTCTTGGCCGCAAGAACCTGCGGCTTCTCCATGCGCGAGAAGGCTAGCGCGAGATTCTGAATCTGCGCCATGTCCCGCTTGTGAAACAGATGAGCGCACTCCGCTTCCGTAAACCACGGAAACAGCGGCGCAAATCTTTCCTGAAATTTGAGCGTCATTTATCATAGTTATACCATACTTACGCTAACGTCGTTCTTGATTGTATCTTCTGCAATTTCTTCCTGATGGGTAATCGCGTAATCAACGGCGTCGGACATATCGTTTTGCGACAGAGACGGAAAGTATTCATGTAGGGCCTCGTATACGTTGTCGTACCCGCCCCGAACCGTCGCCATGCACTTGTCGAGAATCTTCACGACCTGCCAGACCGGAATTTCCGTGCCGTTAATTCTAGCCGCGCCGTTGCAGAAGTTGGGATTCTTAACGATTCCATCTTCGCCGTAGAGCATTTCGCTCCGGCGCACGGAGACCTCCGGGATAACAACGGTGTTATCGGGTATCTCCTGCGAATTCAGCTTGTCCATCTCGTCGAGTATCGCGCGTCCGCCGGGAGTAATACGCATGGGTTTTACTTGTCTCTTTTCAATACCCGGCATAGAAACCAACTCAAGTGCGCCGCGATGGATAAGAACTCTCACGACGTATCGGGCGGCAGACTTGCTTGCCAGTCCGACAGCGCCAGCGATTTCGTTCAGGCTTGGCGGAATGGTGTATTGGGAAATAAACCCGTCGATATATTTAAGCGCGAGAATTTGTGTTTTCGTGAGCGGTGAATCAACTGTCTTGAAGCTAGCCATGATTATTGCGGGAGTCGCGAGCAATCTATCTCGGACAGATCGCCCCACACCCCGGAGGCTCCGTATCCCGTGAGCGGAACCCAAAACATTTTTACCTTATGGTCTGAATAACGAGCCTTCTGGCTCTGCAAAAAGATAAGATCGTTGGTTACGGCAATGCGCCTTGTGTCGTGAAAGGCGGTAGGGAATCTCACTTCTTCGCCAATCGGGATATGCCCGTTGGCCGGTTGCCAAACTCCGAATACGTTCTTGGCCCTCTGGATAATGTGCGAAAGGTATTGAACATCCTCTTTGCGCGGCATCCTGTCTATCCCGGTTCTGCTCCGGACAACATCTTTCAGGTTATCCTGACACACGAATATCCACGCGGCGTCTCCGAGCCACGGGATTAACATGCCAAGCTCCCGGTCAATCTGTTGCATCACATTGTTGTTATCCATGCCACCAGACTTCTCGATCACGAGATCGTGTATGTGGTCGATGATGACAAGCTCTATTTTTATTCCGGGATTTAATGGCGGGTCATTTGCCTGTAGCAATTCATGTATCGTCCCGGCGATGACACGCGGAGTCAGGCCGCCGAAGTCGCCCTCGTCCATCGGGTTGATCTTCCCGGCCATCGCCGCCTGTCCGATATAAATAACCGGGTCGCCAGACGTTCTAATCGCCGCCTTTTGAATCTGCTGGATATTCGCCACGCCATCCATCAGGGCGCGGGGAGTCAGGCCCTTCTCAAGCATGTGCTTCGCCCGAAGAATCTCGGTCATTTCTTCTGTATGCACCATTACCGCCATGCGAACTCGACCGTCTTTATCAAGTGGGCTTTTCTTGAACTGTTCGCAGGCGCTTCTTAGAGCGCCATGCGCGACCATGCTTTTCCCCTCGCCTGTCATGCCGTGAACTACATAGCTTTGTCCGGGCATCATCAGGGAGTCAACTTTGTCGATGGTTGGCAAGCCGAATTTTAATCCTGCTCCCGCCGCAACAAGATCACGTTGATTCTGGGCCAGACTTATCAGCGCCGCGTTCGCCATCGGCGCTGTGTAGCTCGTCGTCCTCGGAAGATTCTTGGTGTTCATAGCCACGTTCTGTCCCCTTTTTTACTGACCGCGCAAGAGAAACGTCCACCAGATGATGAATGTCATAGTATGTGTCCCCTGTAGTTTTCTCAAGAATTGAGAATAAGTTGTTCGCAAAATTGCCGGAGACGCTAAGCGTCTCCCCGTTGTTCATGTGAACTTTGGCGGAAGAAACTCCCATCCCGTTCTTGTGGTTGGCTCCGAACTCGACATAGGATATTGCGTCAAGCCTGATGAAACGCTTTCCAGCCCGAAGAAAGATGGCGCGTTGGCTGATTCTTTCCTGAGCAAGTTCAAGTTTATTTAACCGGACTTGGCGCATGAACGCGCTTATGAGCATCGTGACATGCTCGCGAATGCCTGCGTCTTTTCTATTGGGCGCGTTGTTGCCAGACGATACAAGAACGTCGCGGATTTTTACCGAGAGTTCGTTATTCTGGTTGGTTAGGGCGCGTATCACGCTACCAGTATCAAGCGTCATCTTTCTTCACAACCATTGAGGAATAATTCGCGCTCGCCTTGTCTTGATTTGAGGCGGATTCTCGAATCTTGTCCTGAATGTTACTGCTCTCTCCCGGCTTAGTATCTCGGAGAATTAATTGGGCGACCATTGACGGGGGAAGATATTGCCAGGAACCGGCCTTCGCCTTTCTGCCGCCCTCGACGAACTCGACAACCCGCCACGCAATATCATCCGGAGAATCTCCGCGCGCTTCCGCCTGAAGAATCGCGTCTTTAATTTCGGTGTTCGCCCACATGACAGCAAAGTTGTGCTTAATGCTGGCGTTCTTTAAGGCAACCGTGATGGCGTTAATCCGGTCACGCTTATCTTTACTGCGTTTCTGGGCTTCGAATCCCCGGCCCAAAAGATTCAGGGGAGCGCCGGAAAGCGGCTTGTCTGGGGCGGCAAAAAATTGGGCGAGACTTTCTCCGTCCGTCGCCGCGTTGATTATTTTATCGGACGGGTCACCCAGCACGCTGGCACTCTCTGACGGCGCTGCCAGCGTAACACCGTTGTTATGGGAATCCGTAATACTATCTTCTTTAATAGTATCTTCTAACTTGTCTGGGTCAGCCGGATACGGCTCAACCCGATTCGGCTCACCCGGTATCGGGTCGTCAAAGGAAATCGGGGCGGTTTTAGCACTAGCGTTCTTAATGCTGGCGTATTCCGGGCCGGTGGGGAAGATCAAGTAGCGGTTTGTTTCGAAGTGCTGGTTACCGGGGGCGCGGGATTTAACACACGCGAGAATCGGGCGTCCTTCGATAACAACGTCGAATAAACGCTTGACAGACGCGATAACAGCATCGGCGGTTTTTATCCCGGTTTCCCGCATGATCTGTTTGATTGGGACTGTTGCCCATCCCTGATTATTAGCGTGCAGGGAAATGCACATGAAAACTTTCAGGTCGTTGCCTTCCGGAAAGTCTTTCAGGTGATCGCGAAACTCGACAAACATCTTCACGTAGATGGCGGATTCTTTCCCGTCCATCCCGCGAATCCGATCATTGCAAAAGTAAATCATAGTTCCAGAGCCTTCCTCAGACAATCTTTGCAGAGATTCTTTCTGTGATCGCATTCCTCGAATATGTCGCCCTCGCCAAAGACAACAATCTCTCTGACTTCTTTGGCGCACTCGTCGCAGTAACAACGCTCCCACCATCTGCCGATCATGGCCTTATCGACATCTTTCGTGGTGCATGTTTCCGGGTCTAGTTCGGAAAGATTTCGGTAGAGATTCAGCTTCCACTTCTGGTCACCGCGAAACTCAACCATTCCATCTGCGATTGCTTTCTTAATGGCTTGCCGTTCAGTTATCTTTTCCATCTTTTCCATCCAACGAATGAACGAAGATCAGACTATTTCCGATGGCTTCAAGTTTCGACAGAAGATCGAATTGCTCTTGGCTTATCTCACAGAATGAATACCTGCGGTTGAAATGACCCTCAAAATAGGTTTTGGATTCTGGATAGTAGTAGTCGAGCATCTTCTCGCAGTACTCATTCCCTTCTTCCGCGCTGGCAAACATACCGCGCGTTGTTATCGCGCACTCCATTTCTGTTTGCGCGGACGAGTAGTAGTTTGCGATAAGTAATATGGCGTATGGTTTATTTTCTGGCATTTTTATTCCTGCCCTCTCGTCGTCATGATTGTTTCTTTTGCGGCAACCATTCGTTTGATTTCTTTCACGAGAGCGTCCGTTTTCTGGAGTCCGGTCACAAAGTTATCCGGGTCGGGCATATCATCCCGCTCGCCAAGCCCCCACTCGGAAACTTGCAGAAGATAGTCCTCAAAATCATTGTGAATCATGTTGTAATAATTCAGGACAAGCAAGGCGTCTTGAGCCCGCTGTAGTTGATCTGACAATTCTTGGATTCTCTTATCTTTCTCGTCCATGTTTATGCGTAAAGCCCGGAGATTTCTCTCCGGGCTTCTATTCTGTTGTTTTGGTTTACCTCTTGAACATCAAGTAGGACGAATAAATCACAACGAAGGGCAATAAGAATCCGAGAATCCAGCAGATAGCCGCGAAACCAGCCGTATGCGTGAAGGGTTTCTTTGTGCTTGACTGGAATGAAACAATGTTATTTGAGCGAACGATCTGTTGCTTTTCCACGTTTTCTAAGTTCCTCTAAGTTTCCAGTCCGGATAAACTCGCGCACCGCGAGTTCGGGTATCTCGTCGCAAATAATCTCTGCGTCTGATAAATCTTTTGCCGCATGTCTTACTGCCATAGCGACAGCCGCCGGGAGCGGAGAAGTTTCCGCCAGACAAACCTGCATCAGATTTACCAGAGAATCAAATGCGACGAGATACTGATCCGAACAAATGCTCATTACTTGATTTCGACTTTATCAAAGGCGGACTTGTCGATTGTCAGGTCTGAATCATTCGGCCCCATCATTTGGTCGATACGTTCCTTGAGGGATTCTTCGACGCGAATCAGGGATTCAGGGTCGCAGTTCTTAATGAACGAGAGAACTTCGTCCATTGTTACCAGAGAGATTTTTGCCCCGCCATCCGGGGATTCGGCCTCGGATTTATCCGGGTCGATGGATTGCGGCTCGATCAGGTTATTCGCCTCTTTGTAAGCGCGAACAAGAGCCTCGATATCTTTGACGGAAAGTTTCAGGTCACGCGCTTTGGTGAGGATTTCTTTGCGCGGGTCAGTCGAAAGCGACGCCGTTGGGCGGTGATGCGCCCAAGTCATCTTCTTTCCCTCTACCGGAAACCTTTCGCCCTTTGGAATGTGCCGGGAAACATACGCGCAGTTTCGCCCTTCCTGAATTGAAATCCCGGCGGATTCAACCACGGCGACAACCACGTTTTCGCCCCGCGCTTCGGCTTCGACGATGATGTCCCCAATGCCCCAATAAAAGGCGCTGGATGACATTGATTTGAAGTCGGAGAATTTATGCGCCAGACTCACGAGTTCATCATTCGAGAAACCCGTAACATCCACGCCGGTCGTATCAACCACGGAGTTAATTCCGTTTACGTACTCAATCAGTTCTGTAGCCATGTTATTTGCTCGCTTCTATTTGCGCTTGTTTTGCGACTAGCTTTCTGCATATTGCGTTTACTGCCAGTATGTGCCAGCAATAATCGCCCGGTCTTTTGACTCTGGAAAATCTGCGCCATTCGCAGGTGCAATCTTCCTGTGACGCGAACTCGAAAATGTTTCGCCTGCCAGACGCCGATGGGAAAGAAATCCTGTCAGCATCCACTCTTGTTATTGGTGAAACCGGAGTAGCAATTGATTCGATAAGGCTTCTTAGCCTGTTCGCCACAATCCTGTCCGGCAACCCTTCGAGAATTTTCAACGCTTGCTGATACTCAATTTGATTTGTCCTGTATTCCGCCGCCCACTTCTTTAGTGTGCCAAATGCGCGTCTTGCGCTGGACGAGTTGAATGAATCGCCCATCGCGGAATACTCTGTTTCCATCAAAACAAGTTCGTCGATTATTTCGCTAATCTTCGGCAAGTCTTGGAACCTAGAGAGAATCGTGTCCATTAAATCTAACAGGGGCGGATTGCTCCGCCCCTGTAACAACGTTGTTATTAAAAGGGAATCTCGTTTTCAGTCTCGAAATGCTCCTTGAGGGTTTGAATTCCCAACTTGATTCCCGCCAGCCGAGAGGCGTCGGAATTCATGTCGGAAGTAATCGAAGTGGCTTTCTCGGCATAACCAACGGCGAAAAGTTCCGCCACGATTCTGTTCAGTCCGCCGAGAATCTGATTCTTTTCTTTCGGAGAAACGGCGACACCATCTTTGGTGTAAACCTTTCCGTCCGAATTGGTGATGAAACCATCGACAAAATCCTGCGCCTTTGCGATTGTTTCCAGACTCATCGTGCGTGGGCCGCCGGAAGTCTGGCCTTCGATCTCCAGAACGCGGACATTGAAAATCTTGGTCTTTCCCGGAGAATTCTTATTGTCCTTTTCGCCAACGAATGTAATCTCGATTGGAGTGCCGGGTTGAATCGTTGACACCGCATCGACCAAAGTTTTGCCGGAGTTAATCCAGACACCAGACGCGCTCACGAATCTCGCGCCCGGAAACTCCCGCTTAACCTGCATCTTTGTCTGCGCGTCAATTTCATACTTGTGTTTCATCGTCATGCCGACAAATACACACCGGACGGATTCCCCGACCACATTGAATTCCTTGTATCCGCCCGTGATTGAAGCGCCGGGTTTCGCCTCTTTCAATTGCTCCATTGTCCTGAGAAACTTCTCCGAGCCAAGAAGCGCCTGAATTTCATTGCCTGGAGCCTCGGTCAAAACGGGAACGAGTCCGGTTTCGCCAGCGTTTGCGGGTTCGATTGTCTCAAAGTTTGGGTCTGACATTTTTGTTGCCTTCTGTTTGTTCTTGCTTACTTACTTCTGGTTTGCGGAAAGAAAATACGAACTCTTATTGTTGGCTTCTACATTTTTCACCATCACTTCCAGATTTATTCAACGTCCGTTCTGATTATAAGGACTCTTATGTGTCCCGGATGATAGTAGATTAAGCGTTTGATTAGTCCGTTCCAGTGGAGTAATCAAGGTAGGTTTCGTAGGATTGAAACGTGATGATTCCGTCGATATCTGAAATGGCCGGAAACATGAAGATGTAGAAATTTATCTGCGAACCGTCGCACTTTGGATTCGCAAGAAAGATGCTGAATGTCTGGACATTCCTGCACGGCGAATCCGACGACATTACTTTCTCCGTCTTTTCGTTGATGACGTATGTTTGGTCTGGATAGTTAGCAAAATCACCCGGAATATCTTCACGCCTGTATCCTTTCGAGGCTTCCTTTGCCGACACTTCGATAAGATTACTTGCAAATCTTGAGATAAATAGATTCTCGACATGCGTGTGTGAGACATAAAAATTCCAGTATTCCGACTGGCCCATGATGCTCGACTTTCCATCGGGGAGCTTTATTCCATGCGGGCTTGTTTTGTCGCAGACCACGGAAATAAATGGTCTTGTTCCTGGACTGCGATTAAAGTCGTCCGTGTTTATATAGACGAGCGTAATCGTGAGATACATCCAAGTGTACTGGGAACCACTCAGCTTGAAATTTATCGAGACGGAATATGCGCCGAGTTCATTCCCGACGATATCGCTGTCAATCGTCCCGTCTTTGAAGAATTTGTCTATAAAATTCCGGAGACAATCGTAGTCGGCTTCTATTCCAGAAAGGTTCTCGATATATTCAAGAGCCTCTGGTAGTTTATATGCCACGGCAAACGATTTTGGGGAAATCTTGTCGCTGAAATCACGAGTAGAAAGCGAGACTAAATATCTCCGGACTCCGTGGTAATCAATCACAGCGAGAATCCTTCGGGCGGATTATCAATTCTAATCCCGGCGTTCTCAGGATTGATATTGGGGAGCCTGCCCATGTAAAGATTCCTGGCGGGGATACCGGAGTTAAAGTATTCGGCGCTGATGTAAAAAGCGCCAGTTGTTCTGCCGAGTCCAGCGGGAGCAAATCCCAGAATACCTATTCCGATTGTTTCGGCGTCGTAGTCCATTCCGAACAAAGACTGAGAGAATGAATGTCTATGCCAGAATTCCATACCGCCGGTATTGTTTTCGGATCGGCAATACGCTGGGCGAGTTATTAACTCAAGTTCATACAATGCGTGAGACGGTTCTACTGCTTTCTTGTCGTTGAAATCAAACCCGAATATGGTTGATTTCATCAGGTTAAACGCAGGAATTTCTTCTGGCGGTTCCATGACATGAAGCAGAAATACATACAGGAGTGTTTCTTTCCCGTCGGGATAAACCGCAGGCGCGATCAAATAAAAGGCGTGACACCCCGGAGAAGAATGAATCCCGGTTCGGCAGAACTGAAAGAAGCTCGTCAATCTTCCGGATGGATTTGGCATCGGAAGAAAGTCAGCCAAAGCAAGTCCGGCGCAAGCGTCCTCAAATGTTTCCCCGTAGGAATAAACATTGTATGGCTCGTCCATTACGGCAACCGATAGCATATATCTGTCGTTCATGTTTTTACTCCTGTTCCGTGGGCGGGTTTTATCCCGCCCACGGATAACAACATTGTTATTCTTGGCTCTCGATTGCGTCTAGATAAAAGACTTTTTGATACTCTGACTCGGAGTTGATGAATAGCTGGATAAGAATCCGGGCAATCCATCCCACTTTACGGGCGGCGGCAAAATGAACCAGATGATGCGGGAATGCTTTTCGCAGGGCGATCAGAGAAGTTTCTTCGGCATACTTCTGGCTAGGATAGAATCCGAGACATATTGCCGACGCCCCGCGAGTTGTTATGAAGTTTGCCTTTGCCGTCATAACAATGACGTAAGCATCACCTTTCTTTCCGGTGACGGATTTGACGTAATCGGGTTGCGTCATGCTAAATCTTCCTCGCGCGTTCTTTCTTGAGAGCGGCGTTAAGAATATTTATCAGGCGCTTGGAATAGATACCGCGAATCGCAAGGTGTTGCTTGAAACTATCATAGGAATACCCGATCACTCCTTCGTGTTCATATTCTCGAAACTCGCAATACAATCGAATGTAATGATTGTTTATTTCATCGCGAGTGTATGGAATTGTGTCCATAAAAGTCGTGATGTTTACCGCCTCAAGTTTACCGATTCGGTAATTCTTTTTGGGAACAAAGATTGAGTCAATATCGTCGTCGGGTGACGTTACATTTCCGCTCCAATATCTTTCTGCGCTTATTCCCAAATCGACATGGAAAGCGTCGCAAAGATATCGGCTCTTGCTGGCCTCTCTTTCAATCTCCACGATTCTTCGAGCGATTGTTATGGCGCGAACCTTTGCCGCCTTTATCCATCGGCTTTGTTCTTCCTTGATGCCAGAAGAAATAAATCTCTTGAATTCCCCAACGACTTTTTTGGCCTGCTTATCTGCCATCTGTTTTACGCCAGACGAGCGCGGGCCAAGCATCTCGGTATAAATTCTCACCCGATTCGCAAGGTTGTTTGAATCCTTGTAGATTACATTTGTCGCAGTACCCATCGGATGACCCTCTTGCATGTAGGAAATAATCTCTCCGATAAGTTCCTGGGCGGCAATTGAGTCAGCGAGAAGCCTTCGAAACTCCGAATACTTTTTATAGACAATAAGCGTTACGGCGTGATGGATGATGTAATACGAAGAATCACCAACGTATTTAATCATCGCTTCCGCCCTGTCTGTCAGAAGTCTTTGTTCGTCGTCTAGTTTCCTGGAATTGAATCCGTCGATAAAAGCCTGAGAAGCATTTCGCGGAAGCGGCTTGTTCTTAAAGGCGCATTGATATCCTGCGTCGCGCTCCTTTGAAGATTTCGGATCACGATTTCCGCGATCAAGTTCGATCTGATGCTTTTCTTTGTTGATCTTGTCGGAAAGAATTCCCCAGAGTTCTATCTCTCGCTTCGTCATATTTACTGATTTCATTTCAATGCCTCGTCATACGGAGAATCTTCTCCGACTGTTTCATAGCCAAACTCTTTCATGGCCTCTTGAATTGAAAGTGTTCCGCGCATCTGGAACAACTTATTCATAACTGTAAACCAGCCAGTTTCATCGGCAATGAAAATCATGACCTCGCGATCCATGCCATAGCTTTCTGCCATTGATTGAATAGCCCTAGATTTCAGTCCGATTCTGTCATATTCTTCCCGGAGAAATTGCCCGATATCGGACGCGCTTGCGACGATATACTCCGTCTCGATATCTTTCTGCCCATACTTTCCGTCGAACACGCCGTATACGGTGAATGTTTCCGGCTCGATCTTGAATAGCTTTTGCAGATTGAATGTCGTGATTTCGTCCAGTGTTTTGACGAATTTTGCCTGTTTCATTTTGTTTCCTCACGGAATGGCGATGATCGACAGGAGT
>Ga0073899_10006054_pt1 | contig 10464 bp, 12 predicted proteins | sample KloWWTmetaKNB5Ph_FD_88975 | JGI IMG/M metagenome (GOLD analysis project Ga0073899, IMG submission 88975) | Active sludge microbial communities from Klosterneuburg, Austria, studying microevolution and ecology of nitrifiers - Klosterneuburg... | ecosystem: Engineered > WWTP > Aerobic digester >...
AGTTCATCCAGCCAGGGCATGAGCATTCCTGCCCGATCTTCGCCGAGGTAGAGAATCTGCGCTGGTTCGGAGTACAGCTCGTCGGCGAAGTCCTGCGCTTCAAGGCGGTCGGTCAATAACGCGGCGTGCTGCCAGAACACCTGATCGATAACGTAATCATTGTCCAGGTAGAGGGTCGTCACGGTGATCGAGTCTTCGGGCTCGCTTCCGCACAGAGTGTTCGCGGCCAGCGCGATCACATCACCGACCTTGACGGGTTGCTCGCCGAACTCGCTGAGGAGGATCGCTGAGCCGTGCCGGACGAAGATGAGCTTCACGCAGTCGTAGGCGACGGGCGCCATGGGGCGATCAATCGAGCGCGTGCGGGCGAGGATCGGGGCGAAGGACGTGCGTCTATCGCCGGTTGCGGTTTCCTCGATCGATGACACACGCTCGGGCTATTGGCGCGTGCGCAGGTCAGGCTCGTGGCGCCGGTGTCAGCAATGCGAACTGCGCGCCAGTGAGGTCGGTCAGCACAGCAGTGCGTCCGGCGGGGATGTCGCGGGGGTCGGCAACAACCGTTGCCCCGAGCCGAACTGCGCTCGTCAAGGCTTGGTCGGTGCCGATGACCGGGTCAACGGTGAAGTACACGCGCCAGAGCGCACGGCCACCATCCCGGGCAACGATCTGGTGGCGTCCGGCCACTGGCGTCTGATGTCCAGCCGGGGTCCAGACTGCATAGTCGTAGGTGGTTGCGTCTCCGATCTGTGTCGAGCCGAGCCCGACGAGCTGAGCGTAGAAGTCGTCGGCGGCGCTCCCTCTCGGGGTGAGAAGCTCGGCCCAGGCGAACGTGCCGGGTGTGTGGCTGGCGAAACACCAGCCCGGTCGTGGCTGGCACAGGCCGGTAATCGCGCCCGTGGGATCAGCGATTACTGTGACTTCTCCCTGACCTGGGACATCGACGGGACTGTGCAGAACGCGGCCGTCGTTGTCGGCTGCGTGCCTCATGGCGCGGGCAATGTCGTTCGTGGACAGGTAGACGGTCCACGCCGCGGGCTGATCGCCTCCCGATTGCCGGAGCCCCGCGATGACGGCGCCGTCCAGCCTGCGGGCATAGCGGTAGCCGGCCGAGACCTTGTCATCGATGCGCCATCCGAATAGTTCGGTGTAGAACTGGGCGGCTGCCTCGGGGTCGGGGGTCCGGATCTCGATGAAGTTCGGAACACCGGCGGTGTGCTCGGTCATGGGGTGGGCCTTTCAGGGTGGGTAGCTGACAGGTAGGCCTGGCCGCGGGCGGAGAGCTCGTAGCCGGCAGGCAGGCTGCGGGTCAGGCCGTGCTCTTTGAGAGACCGGATACGGCGCTTAAGGGAGTCCTTGCCCAGCGGCAGCCCATTGGTGAGCTGCGCGGCGGTGATGCCCGGGTGCTCGGAGATCCGGTTCAGTGTGGTGCGTGCCCACGGGGTGCGAACGTCGAGGCGGTCCAGCAGAGCGTCGATGGCGGCGATATCGGAGCGCGAGAGCATCGCGTTCTCCGCAAGCGCTTCTCGGAGATCGGACCCGGCCCACGCCAGAGCGATCCGCCACAGTGGGGTTGTGTCGGTTCCGCGGAAAGTCGCGGAAAGCTCGTCGAGGGTGGCGTAACCGGCGTCGTGCGCAGCGGTGGCGTCGAGCTGCTCGGGGTCGACTCGGTCGATAGCCTCGATGCGCACGACGCCGGTCACGCTGCGGAATGTCGACCCGGGTGTGACGCGAGGCCTCGCCCAGCGACGGTAAGCGACCGTGACCGAGCCTTCGGCGACACCGTGGGCGATCCGATTCGTGAGGATCATCGGGACTCCTTGACGAACTCGGGAAGCGAGCGCGGCGCACGCCCCAAGACCTTCGCGGTGTCGGGCAGCACGGGTGCGGCGTGGCCGGTGGCGATCGTGGCGAACAAACCGCTGAGTGTATGCACGTAGTCGGGGTGCCATCCCAGCTCAAGGGCCGCGCGGCGGAACTCCTCCTCCGAGACCGGCTGGTATGCCTCTACCGGAATCACGGAGTCTCGGCAGGCGTTGGCGACGGCGGCGAAGGTCAGGCCCTGTGGTCCGGTCAGCGAGTACTCGCGGCCGTTATGGTCGTCGAGGAGGGCTTCGACAGCGACGGCGGCGATGTCGCGGGTATCGATGAAGCTGACCGCGGCATCGCCCGTCGGCAGCCGCAACACGCCGTCGTGCGCGTCGGCGAGAGCGCACAGAGGGCCGTCGGTGAGGTTCTGGAAGAACCAGTTCGGCCGCAGGATCGCCCACTCCAGACCGCTGCTTTGCAGGTGCAGCTCGACGCCGCGCTGCTCGACTTCGGCTGGGGCATGTTCCATCCCGAGGGCGGTCATCAGCACCACACGCTCCACGCCTCGGTGCTCGGCTAAGTCGAGGAACTCGACCACCGCTGCGCCGAGACCGGTGACCGAGCGGTGCCCGTCGTCACCACCGGGCACGATCAGGAACACCCGATCCACCCCCTCCAACACCGCGGGCCAGGTCGACGGATCGCTCCAGTCCAGAGGGACGGCGCTGCGCCGGGACGCTGCCCGCGCGTCGACATGCCGAGCGGGAAGCTGGGCCAGCACTTCGCGGCCCACTTTCCCGCTCGCGGCGGTGACCAGGACCGTCATGCGCCGGCCCCGAGGACGAAAGCTAGCTGAGCGAGCACCACATCGCGGTAGTCCAGATCGGCCGAGGTCCGGTGTTCCAGCACGAGCGGGTAGAGCAGACCGTCCATCGTCGCGACGACCACGTCGACCACCGCCGTCGCCTCGAACCGAGGGGAGAACGAGCCAGCCTCAACCCCCCGTTCTACAGCGTCGACGAACGGCTGTCGGTATTGCTCGGCCAGCACTGCGGCGTGAGCGCGCAACTCGGCATCGTGGGCGGCAGCGGTCCAGAACTCCATCAGCATCCGCCACGTCGGCACGGGCGTAGATAGGCCTCGATCGACCAGCGCCACCAACTGCTGCCACGGGTCTTCGAACCCCATGGCCAACTCGGCCAGCGCCTCGACCTCGCCCGAAGTCGCACTCCGAAGCGCCTCGATCAGCATGTCCTCGCGAGAGCCGAAGTAGCCCTGCAACGTCGATACCGCGACGTCCGACGCCTCAGAGACATCTGCAAACCGCGTCGCGGCATATCCCCGCTCGGACAACACCTCTACGACCTGCTCCAGCACCTGCGCCCGCTTGGCCCCGCCGGCGCGCCGTGTTCGCTTCAATCCATTTTCGCTCATGTTCGTACCGTATCACCATACGGTACGAACATGAGTGAAAGTTCAGCGCTGACATTGCGCGGAATTGCATCCACGTCAATCAGGGCGCCATGGGCACCGATCGCCTGAAGCGGACGCAATCCGTCAACGAGGGTGGTGAGTTGCTGATTGTCGGTGAGGTGATGATCAGAGTTGGTGATCCAGTCAGGTTCGCGGCCCGTCGCCTCCTCCACGAACTCCAGCGATGGCGCTCACTCTCTGTGTACTAGTCCCGACTGAGCTGCCTGTATCGAACCGGTGTTACTCCCACGGCCTCGCGGAAGATTCGGGAGGCATGGCCTCGGCTTTGCCAGCCGACCTGGCGCATCGCTGCTTCGACAGCTATGTCGGTCTCCCGTAGCAGTCGCGCCAGGTTCTCGGCGCGCACTGTCGATAGGTAGGTCATTGGTGTCTTGCCGTAGGCGTCCACGAAGACCCGGCCGAGTTGCGACGGCGACAAGTGCACGGCAGATGCGAGATCTTGAAGAGTCCACCGTTCTTCGGGCTGGTCGCGAAGCAGTTCCAGCGCCTGCCGAGCTTCAGCGCGCAAAGGCGCGAACTGACGAAGCGACGGGGGACCGGGCCGGCGGGAGGTCTTCCGCTGGCTGGGCGTGCGGCGCATCGGGGTGGTTTTCACGTAGGGAATGGTCACGTCGAGCACCGCGAAAAGCAGGGCTTGCATCCGGAAGAACCGATCCGATGATGCACCGCTGATGCTGAGCGCCACCAACTCGTCCAACCACGGCATGAGCATCCCTGCGCGGTTCTCGCCAAGGTGCAAAATCTGGGCGGGCTCGGAGTACAGCTCGTCAGTGAAACCTTGCGCGTCGAGCCGGTCCGCAAGCAGCGCGGCGTGTTGCCAGAACACTTGGTCGACGATGTAGTCGCGATCTAGGTACAGCGTGGTGACGGTGATCGACCCCTCAGGGTCGCTTCCGCACAGAGTGTTTGCCGCGAGGGCCACGACATCGCCCACCTTGACTGGTTTCTCGCCGAATTCGCTGAACAGAATCGCGGAGCCATCGCGAACAAAGATCAACTTCACGCAGTCGTAGGCGACGGGGGCGATGGGGGCATGGATCGTTCGGCTTCGAGCCACTAACGGCTCGAAGCCGACCTCCCGAGTCGTCTCGTGAGACACCGGTCGCTGTTCAGTGAGCGTCCAGGGGGTGCCGTACCTCGCTTTCTCGCATGCGCCCAGCCATCAGCGCGATGAGCGCCAGAACTGGTGGGATGACTCCTGCGATCACGAAGATCGTGGGGATGGGTACGAGGAGCGAAAGGGGGCCGGCTATAGCGATCGAGACCGGCATGAACGCGATCGAGACGAAGAAGTCGAGGCTCGCGACTCGGCCGATCATGTCGAGCGGCACGAGTCGCTGAAGCAGCGTCCCCCAGACAACGACCCCGGCTCCCGTCGTTGCGCCGACAAGGAACAGCGCTCCGAGCATCAGGATCAGGTTGTTGGCGACGCCGATAACCACGAGAGGAAGCGTGCCCCCGCCCCAGCAGACGATCATGAACGTGAGGTAGCGACGCGGGAGTTTCAGCGACGACACGACGAGCGAGCCGACCGCCCCGCCAATCCCGTATGCAGCGAGGAGGAATCCGAAAGTCGCTTCGGCGTCCTCGAATCGGTCGCGGGTAAGGAAGGGCAGGAGCACCTCGATCGGACCCTGGATGATGAGCGCGAGTGAGGAACCGAAAATCAGCGTCCAGAGCAGCCAGCGCGTGCGCGACACGTAACTTACTCCCGCACGGAGGTCTCCCCAGATGCTCGCACGCTCCTCGGGCGATGTGCCGCGAACTGGTTCGTCGCGGTGGCTGAGGAACAGAGTGATGACGAATGCAACCAGGTACGAGCCCGCGACGATTGCCGCCCCGATGGCAGGGAAGAAGAGACCGACGACGATTCCCCCGAGAGCGGGGCCGAGCCCTTGACCCATCGATGGGCGTAGTGCGCCCTCGAGTCCATTCGCAGCAAGGAGTTGTTCTGCCGGAAGTACCTCTGGCAAGTACGCGCTGTACGCCGGGTAGAAAAACGCGCTTCCGGCGCCCATCGCGAACGAGGCGACGCCGACGTGCCACAGATCGATCGTTCCGGTGAGCGATAGAACGGCCACCATACCCATGACGACGGCCGTGCACCCCTGAACGGTGATGATGATTCGGCGTTTGGAGAATCTATCCGCGACCACGCCGCCGAGAATCGAGAACGCGAACAGGCCGAGACTCATGCCTGTTGCGACCGCGGAGAGCGCAAGAGGACTGTCATCAAGCGCGAGCACTTGAAAGACCATGACGATCGTCCACATACCCGTTCCGAAAACCTCGATGCCCACCGCAGCGAACAGAAGTCGGTAGTCCCGAGTCGCCAGAGGCCGCAAGGCACGCATCCGGTCGAACTTCTTCTCGCTCATACGAGTGCCTCGCGATCGACCGACGCCGTCAGTTGAAGACTCGGCCAATACTCCAGGTCACGGAGGAGCTGCCGATCATGCGTCGAGAGAACGACGGCCGCCTGAGTTGCGCCGAGAGCCTCGGTGAGTTCATCAACGAGCGCAATGGAGAGATGATTGGTGGGTTCATCCAACAGCAGCACGTGGGGACGTGTCGCGAGCACGAGGGCCAGATTAAGTCGGCGCTGTTGCCCCATCGACAGCTCTCCCACGCGCTTGCCCGCCTCACGCGGACGCAGGAGACCGAGTTGTGGGAGGCCGATGGCTTCCGAGGATTCCATGACGCCCGCGGCGATGAGTTCGCCGACGTGCGCGGCGTATAGCTCGCTGACCCTCCGGTCCTCTGGCAGGGCGGTTTCCTGGCGGAGGTAGCCGAGCCGCGTTCCACGAGGACACCGAGCAGTTCCGGTGTCCGGACTCAGATCGCCAGCGGCGATGCTGAGCAGCGTCGACTTACCGGCACCGTTCGGCCCGGTCACCACGAGGCGGCCCCGGTGTGAAAGCGAGAACGATACCGGCTCGGTCAGCCGCCCTGCGATACTGACGTTGTCAACATCAATGAGGACGGCCCCGGTCCTTGTCGGAAGGTCGGGGAACCGGAAGAGCTGCGGTGGTTCGGGGACCGTGATGGCGTGAGCTTCGAGGACTTCCTGGCGCCGGTGCACGTTCTGTACGAGCCCGCCGGCGCGGGTTGCGCGGCCGTGCTTATTGGTGCCCTTTTCTGGACGCCATCCCGAGACGAGCCTGTTCTGTGCGGCGCTAAGGCTCTCCTGCAGGCGGGCATGCTCGGCTTGCTGGCGGTCGTAATCCTGCTCCCACCGGACGCGTTCGGCTTGGCGCCCCTCCCTGTATCCGGAGTAGCCGCTGCCGTAGATGCGCGGGCGATCATCCAGTGTCGGGTCAAGATCGACAACGGTGTCCGCAATGTCGGACAGCAGGGCTCGATCGTGGCTGACAATGACCACACCGCCGCCGCGACTTCGGAGCTGCGCCGTCAAGAAATCGAGTCCGCTGCGGTCGATATGGTTGGTGGGCTCGTCGAGTAGGAGGAAGTCATGGTCTGCGCCTAAGAGGCAAGCCATGCGGACCCGATACCTCTGCCCCACAGATAGATCAGCGAGCAACTTAGTCTTGTCGGTCTCCGCCTCCAGGGCTTCGAGCGCTATCTGCACGCGCCGCTCGGCATCCCAGGCATCGAGCGCCTCGGCGAGTTCCAACGAGGCGGCGTACTCCTCTGCGGCTCCATCTATTCCGTTGGCAAGCGCGCGAGCGGCTGCGTCGAATGTTGCCAACGCCGCGAGCGGTTCGGCGATTGAGTCCGCCACAGCCTGGCCAACCGTTCTCTCGTCGGCAGCGGTCATCTCCTGTTCGGCTAGACCAAGAGTGCCAATGCGTTGCACAGTTCCGCTATCTGGCGGCAAGGTGCCGGCCAGGACGTGGAGGAGGGTGGACTTTCCGCGCCCGTTCTCTCCCACGATGGCGACTCGGGATGATGGCGTGACGACGAGGTTGACGCAGTTGAGCACAGACATCGTGCCCCTCATTACAGAGACGTCGGCGGCAGTGAGCTGCGCGTGATGGCGCGCCGGATGACGGTTGGTAGGGGTGAGCATTCGAATCCTTCGATACGACGCACCAGATGCCGAGAGGCAAACGGGTACGCAAATGACGGCGACCCCTGGGAAGGGGTCAGAACGAGCGGCCGCCGCGGGCTCGGAGTTACTCAACGAGCGCGGTGGGCCTACTCAGCCGTCACAGGAAGTACAAATGCATGCATCCAATGTACAGCACAACTCCGAACTCCTGCGAGGGCCGCTCTGCTCGGCCCCGGGAGGCTCTCTGCGGTTCAGTGCGATGGGTTTTGATCCTGCTCGAACCGGCTTCGCGCCTATTGCGCCCCCGCATCAGTTGGAGACCAGGGCTAGTTGCGCGTCCTCTTCCACTCAGTGTCAGGGTCTGGTGGTAGCCGGGAACCCGGTCCATCGCAGCTCGGACGGTAGGTGGCTCATCTCGTTGAACATCGATATGCCAGGTGCAAGACCTGGGCGGTAGTCGATGACGGTAAGAGCGGTGTTGGCGCTAGAAAGGCCAAGCCAGCGCTCTGGCGGGGCGTCGAGCGCGTGGCGAACGAGCCAGGCGATGGGATAGGCGTGGGTGATTAGGATCTCGTGGAGGTCGTCCTCACCTGCGGGTGTGGTGGCGAATCTGTCGATAAGGCTGTCGGCGATCTTGTTCCCGGCTTTGGCTTCTTCGGCGTCGTAGCCGTCGAAGAATGGCACCCAGGATGGTGGGGTTTCCTCAATCGGGGGCACGTAGGGCACGTGGTCGATCAGCTCGGGGGCCTCGGTGACTGGCGGGTTTCCCTTCAGGAACAGGTCGAGTTCGGCCGCAGTATCTCGTGCGCGGGGCAGCGGTGAGTGCCAGACAGCCGTGATCGGCAATTGTGAGAGTCGTCGCCCGAGAAGCCTGGCCTGTTCGCGGCCGGTGTCGGTGAGTGCGCCGAATGCGTCGGCATCGCCATGCCGAGCGATGTAGAGGTACCTGATTGCCATAAGTGATTCGAGAGGTCGCATGCGATGGTGCGTCTCTCGGTCTCCTTCTTTGAATGGGTGTTGCGCTTCATGTGGTCAGTGGATGGTGAGGGTGCCGTTCGTGCCGTCGAGTGTGATGCGGGTGCCGTCTGTGATCAGCTCGGTGACATCGGTGATGCCGAGTACAGCGGGGATGTCGTACTCTCGCGCAACGATCGAGGCGTGTGACAGTGCCCCGCCGGCTTGGGTGACGACGCCCCCGGCGATCGTGAACAGCGGCGTCCACGCCGGGTCCGTGTGCGGGCAGATCAGGATCTCGCCCGGCTGAAGACGCCCAAAGTCGCTCGGGCTGCGGATGACGCGCGCCTGACCGGACGCGACTCCATGAGCCCCCGGCGTACCGATGAGCACTCGGCTGTCGGGCCGGGCGCTGCGAGGTATCGGTGGAAGCGAGGCGGTTATGGGGCGAGCCTGGAGAATCCATATCTGTCCATCAGAGATCGCCCACTCGATGTCTTGGGGACCGCCAAGAACGGAGGCGGCTCGGTTTCCGAGAGTTGCGAGGTGCGCGGCAGTCTCGTCATCCAGCGTGAGCGCGGCCCGGTGATGTGAATCAACATCGCGAGTGGACACGCCAGTGATGTCCTCGTTCCGATCCATCCGAGTCGTCTTCGTCCCGACGGTGTGACGGACAGTTCCGTTTGGGGCGACTTCGTAGGAGTCCGGTGTGACGGTCCCGCCCACAACTGCGAGTCCGAGCCCCCAGCTCGCTTCGATTCGTGTAGAGCCGTTGCGGTTAGCGGGCGTGAACAGTACTCCCGATGTGTCGGCGTCGATGAGTCGCTGCACCAGCACGGCCATCGTTGATTCCGACGTGGCGCTGCTGGCATTGGTCTTGGCCCAATACTCGGTCAACCGTGCCGATGAGGCAGAGTCCCAGCAGTCGCCGATAGCGGTCAGAACGGCGTCTGCGCCACGGACGGCGAGGATGCTCTCGTACTGGCCCGCCGCCGACGCACCTGCGGTGTCCTCGTTCTCGGCCGATGAGCGTACCGCGACCGGTGGATCCCCCATTCGGGAAAGAGCGAGGTCGACCGGCTGGTAGAGCTTCTCCATCCGCGATGCAGGCTCGGTGTGTAACGCCCGATGGGCCGCAAACGGCACAACGAACCCGTCGGGCACCGGCAGTCCGGCGCGGAGGAGCGCTCCGAGCGCTGCGGCTTTGCCTCCGCAAGTTTCGGAAGACGCGTCCGTCAGATCAACCACTGTCATCTCGTTCATCAACGCTATGTTGACAACATTTTGTTGATAGCGCAAGATGTGAGGCATGGAAAGTAAGCATGATTCGTCTCGCACGGGTGACACGGACTACGTGGAGGCGCTACGTGAGCGCGAGGCGCAGGAACGTCTCCTGGAGCTTGGCGCCGATGAGTTGGCACCGCGGCCCTGGCGACCTGAGCCTGCTCCGCCCACTGCGGTTGACCTCACGCAGTTCGCTCTCTGGCGCTCTGAGAGCCTCAGCGCAGACGATGTGCTGAGCGCGCTTTCGCTTCTTCCCGCGGCGCGGTCCGAAGTCGAGGGCGTCGAGATCGGCTTGCTCTTCACTGCGCGCAATGCCGGGCTTACGTGGGCACAGATCGCTGAGGCAACGGGGTTTCGCTCGCCGCAGGCGTGTCAGCAGTACTACACCCGATTGAGTGCGCGGCAAGGCGGGCAGGTATGACTCATCGGTCGCCGTCCGGTCTACGAATCCTGCACGCCACTAGGCTGCTTGGTTTTTCCGGAGCTGGCGAGATCGCCGACCGTGCCGGCGCAGCCGAGGACGAAACGCAGGAGTTTCTCCGAGAAGCCGAAGGAAAAGGCTGGACGAATGAGATGGCCTTCGCGGACCTTCGTGGATGGTCGCTCACCGATGACGGCCGTGTCGAGAATGAACGCCAGCTTGCACGCGAACGCGGTACCGCCGACCCCGAGAGGGTGATCGAGTCCGTGCATCGCAGTTTCCTGCCGCTCAATGCCCGCCTGCTGCGCGCCTGCACCGACTGGCAGCTTGCCCCCGTAACGGGAGATCGTTTCGCTCCCAACGATCACTCCGATCCGGTGCGAGATGAACGCATCCTGACCGAACTCGCTGCTCTCAGTGCTGCGCTCACACCGCTGGTCGATCGGCTCACCGCAGTGTTGGCCAGATTCGGCGGTTACGACACCCGTTTTGA
>Ga0073899_10006056_pt1 | contig 10462 bp, 7 predicted proteins | sample KloWWTmetaKNB5Ph_FD_88975 | JGI IMG/M metagenome (GOLD analysis project Ga0073899, IMG submission 88975) | Active sludge microbial communities from Klosterneuburg, Austria, studying microevolution and ecology of nitrifiers - Klosterneuburg... | ecosystem: Engineered > WWTP > Aerobic digester >...
AGGCCGACTTCGACCGCGACGACGCCGCGAACGACAAGGTCGAGCTCGACTTCATCGTCAAGGCCCAGGGCTTCTCGGGCTCGGGCGCGGTCTACGCGATGACCCGCCAGGCCGGCACCCACGTGCTGTCGGATCAAGAGCTGGCCTACATCGGGTTCCACCTGCAGACCGGCTACATGATCAAGCCGACGTGGCAGGGCATCGCCCGGTTCGCGATGATCGACGGGCGGGTCGACGGCCTGCGCGACACCAAGGAGCTCACCGCCGGCGCCAGCTACTACGGCTGGGGCCACGACGCCAAGATCCAGGGCGACGTGACGCTGCTCAAGGTCGACGACGGCAAGTTCACCGACGCGATCCGCTTCCAGCTCGGCGCCAACATCGGCTTTTGAACGCGCTGGGACCAACGGGAGGCGCTCGGAGACGGGCCCGCGCGCGGGCGGTGGAGGCGACGTGAACGAGGTCAGCACGGATACCGCAGCGTTGTTGCTGGACGCGATCGAGCAGCGCGGCGGCGACGCCGAGGCGCTGTGGGCCGGCCTGCCGGTGACCCGGGCGCTGTTGCACACGCCCGGCCGGCGCATCGACTGGGAGCTGTGGGTCGAGATGATGGCGCGGGTGGCGGCGCGCTACCCGGGCCAGGTCGAGCACCTGTTCGTCTCGGGCGCCGGCGCGCGCACCCGCCACCCGTTCGTGCGCATCGCCAACACGTTCCTGTCGGTGCCCGACGTCTACGCGCTGTTCGCGCGCTGGGGCCTGCGCCGGACGCTGATGGTGGTGACCGCGCGCTTCACCAGCCGCGGCACCACCGCGGCCGAGTTCACGATCGACATCGACCGGGCGCGGGTCGGTTCGGTGCCGACGCTGCAGTTCATCGCTGGCGTGCTGCGCCACCTGCCCGGCCTGCAGGGCCTGCCCGACGCCGAGGTGGCGATCGCGCCCGGCCTGACGCCGCACCACGCCACCTACCGCCTGGCGCTGCCGCGCGACGGCGGCCGGCTGGCCCGGGCCCGGCGGGTGCTGCGCACGGTCACCGGCGCGGCCGCCGCGCTCGACGAGCTCGAGCAGCAGGCGACCGAGATCGCCGCCAAGAACCAGGCGCTGACCCAGCAGCTGGCCGAGACCGAGCAGGCGGCGGCGGCGGCGCAGATCCGCGAGGCGTGGCTGGCGCTGGCGCTCGAGGCCGGCCAGGTCGGCACCTGGCGCTACCGGCTCGACACCCGCACGGTGTGGGTGTCGGAGGCGCTGGGCCGGACGCTGGGCCTCGCCGGCGACACCGAGCACCGCGCCGACCAGTGGATCGAGCGGATCTTCCCCGAGGACCGGCCGCACATCGCGCAGGTGCTGCACGCCGCGATGCGCGACGGCGCGCCGTTCACCAGCGAGTACCGCATCGTCCGTCCGACCGGCGAGCTGGCCTGGCTGGCGGTGAACGGCCGGCTCGTGCGCGAGACGCCGGGCAACGTCGCCCAGATGCTGGGGACCGCGGTCGACGTCACCGCCCAGCGCCTGCTCGACACCCGGCTGCGCTCGGCCGACCGGCTGATCGCGGCCGGCACGCTGGCCGCCGGCGTGGCCCACGAGATCAACAACCCGCTGACCTACGTCCTGGGCAACATCGACCTCCTGCGGATGCGGCAGCGCGACCTGGCGCCCGAGGTGAGCGTGGCGCTGACCCAGGTCCGCGACGGGATCGAGCGCATCCGCGACGTCGTCGCCGACCTGCGCGCGTTCGCGCGGCCCGACGAGCGGCTGGTGGGCCGGGTCGAGCTGCGCGCGGTGTGCGAGGCGGCGCTGCGCATCACCGCGTCGCTGGTGCGCCACCGCGCGACGATCACCACCGCGTTCGCCGCCGACACCCCGACGGTGCTCGCCAACGAGTCGCGGCTGGGCCAGGTGGTGATCAACCTGATCGTCAACGCCAGCCACGCGATGCCCGCGCGCCCGACCGCGGCCAACCTCATCGTCGTGCGCACCAGCCGCTGCCCCGACGGCGCGGCGGCGATCGAGGTCGAGGACAACGGCAGCGGCGTCCCGGCCGAGGTGCTGCCGCGGCTGTTCGACCCGTTCTTCACCACCAAGGCGCCCGGCGAGGGCACCGGCCTGGGCCTGAGCGTCTGCCACAGCATCGTCGCCGCGCTCGACGGGCGGATCGAGGTCGACACCGCGGTCGACCGCGGCACGACGTTCCGGGTGATCCTGCCGGCCGCGCCGTCGGTCGCGCCCGAGCCGACGTCGACGACGACCACGACGACGCCTGGCGCCGCCCCCGCGCCGCGCCGCCAGGTGCTGGTGATCGACGACGAGCCGGTGGTGCGGCAGATGGTGGCGGCGATGCTGCGCGCCGGCGGCTGCGACGTCACCGAGGCCGACGGCGGGCGCGCCGGGCTGGCGCTGGCGCTCGGCCCGCGCGGGTTCGACGCGATCGTGTGTGACCTGGTGATGCCCGACGTCGACGGCGCCGCGATCCACGCGGCGGTGGTCGCGGCCGATCCGGCGCGCGCGCGGCGGCTGGTGTTCATCACCGGCGGCGCGGTGTCGCCGCAGACCGGCGCGTTCCTCGAGCGCGACGACGTGACCGTGCTGCCCAAGCCGTTCGGGCTCGACGATCTGCTGGCGGTGATCGATCGCGTGGCCGGCCCGCGCTGAACCCCAGGCTGCGCTACCGTCGGCCATGGCCATCGACCTCCGCGGCAAGACCGCCCTCGTCACCGGCGCGTCCAGCGGCATCGGCGCCGCGTTCGCGCGTCAGCTCGCCGCCGCCGGCGCCGACCTGGTGATCGCCGCGCGCCGCGCGGCCGAGCTGGAGGCGCTGGCGACGACGCTGCGGGCCAGCCACGGCGTCGCCGTCGAGGTGATCGCGATCGATCTCGGCCAGCCCGGCGCGGGCGCGGCGCTGTTCGCGCGCACCGAGGGCGCCGGCCGCCCGATCGACGTGGTGATCAACAACGCCGGCTTCGGCGAGCACCGCCACTTCGTCGACCAGGACTGGGCCCGGGTCGCGCAGCAGCTCCAGCTCAACGTCGTCACGCTGACCGAGCTGACCCACCAGTTCGCCCGGGCCATGGCCGGCCGCGGCCGCGGCCACATCCTCAACGTCGCGTCGATCGGCGCGTACACGCCGTCGCCGACCTACGCCACCTACTCCGCCGGCAAGGCCTACGTCCGCGACTTCACCGAGGCGGTGGCCTACGAGCTGGCGCCGCGCGGCGTGCGGCTGTGCAGCCTGTGCCCGGGCCTGACGATCACCGAGTTCCACCAGGTCGCCGGCCAGACCCTGCCCGGCTGGATGCGGCGCTTCGCGGCGATGAGCGCCGATCGCTGCGCCGGCATCGGCCTGCGCGCGCTGTTCGGCTGGCGGCGCAACGTGGTCACCGGCGTGTCGAACAAGCTCGGCATGTGGACGCTGCGCTTCGTGCCGCGGCGGATGATGGTGTGGATCGCGGCGCGGTCGATGGGCCAGCCCCGGCTCCCGGCCAAGACCTGATCGCGGTTGCACCGCCGCGCCCGCCGCGTCACGATCGCCGGATGCGCGGCCTGGTCTTGCTGTCGCTGCTGGTGGCGTGCGCCAGCGCCGCCGATCGGGTCGGGGCCGATCCGGCGCAGCCGGGTGAGGTCCCGCCGTTCGATCGCGGCGCGGTGCGGGTGCGGGAGAGCCGCGATCCCGCCGACGCCGCCTCGGCGGCCGCGGCCAAGCTGCTGGCGCGGGTCGCCCAGGTCGAGGCGTCGCTGGTCGACAGCACCTACCAGGCGCGGACCCAGGTCGACGAGCGCCGCGGCGTCTACCGCTGGGACTGCTCGGGCATGACCACCTGGCTGCTGAAGCGCAGCGCGCCGCGGGCGCTGGCCAGCCTGGCGTCGAGCCGGCCGGTCGCGCGCGACTACTACCGCGCGATCGCGCGCGCCCCGCTGGGGCGGCCGCGCCGCGGCTGGCAGCGGCTGGCCCACGTCAAGGACGCCCGCCCCGGCGACCTGTTCGCGTTCCTGCGCTCGCCGATCTCGACCTCGAAGATCACCGGCCACGTCGGCGTGATCGTCGGCTGGCCGACCGAGATCCCCGACTGGCCGGGCGCGTGGGCGGTGCGCATCGCCGACTCGACCCGCGGCGGCCACGGCGACGATCCGCGGGCCGCGGATCTCGACGGCGGGTTCGGCGTGGGCACGATGCTGTTCGTCACCGACGCCGCCGGGGTGGTCACCCACTACGGCTGGATCGGCCTCGCCAGCCCGTGGCTGATGCCGACGACGGTGCTGTTCGGCCGCGTCGCCGGGTAGCCGGCCACGGGGTGGTTACAGCACGGCCTGGAGCTGGGCGCGGAGCTGCAGGTCGCTGGTGTCGGCGCCGGTGGTGTGGATGACGCCGCCGTCGGCCATCAGCTTGAAGTTGTGGCCGTGCAGGAAGTAGTCGACGCCGCCGAGGATCTCGAAGCGCTGCTCGTCGTCCTCGGGGACCTGCGCGAAGCGCAGCGCGCCGAGGATCTTCTTGGGCACGACCATGTAGCCGGCCTGGCCGTAGAAGCCGACCTCGGCGTCGGCCTGGCCGTCCTTCTTGAGGATGACCGCGCCCGAGATGCCCAGGCCCTCGACCTTGACCATCGCGTCGAGCGCGACCGCGTGCTCGATGTTCAGATCGTCGTTGGCGTCCTTGTCGAAGTCGCGCGGGTTCATGCGGTAGCTCAGACCCACCGCGTAGCGCAGCGGGCCGCCCTCGAGGTCACCCTCGCTGTAGCCCTTGATGCCGCCGTGGTTCCAGCCGGCGTGGACGACGATCGCCGGCCCGAAGTCGGCCGGCACGTTGCTCGGCGTGCCGGAGGTGCAGATCAGCGGATCGGTCGGCGTCGCGCCCGGCAGGCAGGCGGTCTTGATCGACGCCTTCTCGCTGGCGGCGTTGAACACGCCGACCGCCCACTCGAGGCCCTCGGGCGACTTCTCGTAGTTGTTGTGCACCGCGACGCCCAGGTCGCGGCCGGCGCCGGCGAACTCGTTGGCCAGCGAGCGCTCGAGGAACTCGCTGCCGAAGTCGCTCACCATCTCCTGGCGGTTGAACGGCCTCTTCCACTGGCCGGCCCGCAGGTGCAGGTCCTTGGCGAACGCGTGGTCGATGAAGAAGTCCTTGAGCAGCGCGAAGCCCTTGTTGGCCATGTCGAACTCGACCTTGTAGCCGTTGGCCTCGCCGTAGGCGTGGCCCTCGAGCTGCAGCCGCAGGCGCGGGACCGAGAACCGGGTCGCGAACTCGGTGCCGGCGACGTCGGGCCGCGCCGCCTCGAGGCGGAACTGCGAGCGGATCCCGAGCTTCAGCTCGTACTCGCCGTCGGCGGTCTCGAAGGTCAGGCCCTTGTCGTACTTGGCCGAGATGGCGTGGCCGTCGGCGGCCGGCGGGGCCGGCTCGGGCGCGGGCTGGGTGTCGACCGGCGGGGCCTCGGGCGCCGGGGGCTCGGCGACGACGTCGGAGGTGGCCGGATCAACGGGAGGCGCGTCGGTCGGCTGAGCGTAGGCCAGGCCAGGGACCAGCACGGTGACGAGCGCGAGGAGGCGTTGCTGCATGGCCGTCACACTAGGTGCGAGATCGACGCCGCGTTGTGACGTTGGGGTAACTTGCTTGCGACCTCCTGGTTGCGATCGACGTGGCGAGTCGTCGCAGCGATCCCGAGGCGCGCCAAGTATCGCTGTGATTCAAACCGCCTAGGCGTGTCGTCCGACGGTCCAACCTTTGAGCTTGACGAGGATGGCGACGTCGCTTCAAATGCCCAGCGATGCGCGCGACCTGCTCGTTCTTGCTGGTGGCCCTGATCGGCGTTGGCGGCGGGTGTGGCGGCGGCGGCGACGATGACATGACGACCACGCCGGTGACGCTGGCATTCACCGAGCCCGCAGCGGGGGCGATGCTCACCCGCGACGTGCTCGAGCCGGGCGCCGGCTGGATCGCCGCGCCGCTGGCGGCGCAGCAGGCGGTCACCGGCGAGGTCGCGACGATCGAGCTGACCGTCGGCGACGCGGCGCTGGGCGCGGCCGACGCCGCCGGCGCCTTCGACGGCTACCTGGTCGAGCTCGGCGCCACCACCATCACCGCCACCGCCAAGGACGCCGCCGGCGCGCCGCTCGCGACCGCGACCGTCGACGTCGACGTGGTCGATCCCGAGCTGGCCACCTGCCGGGACTGGCTCGATCACTACGGCGTGGTCTACACGGTCGGGCCGGCCAACCAGGGCGTGGGCGATCCGGTCACGGTGACGACGCCGATCAACGGCATGCCGTTCCGCTACCTCGGCAACACCAGCCAGCGCGCGAAGTTCTTCATGGACTGCACGCTGGCGCGCTCGCTGGTCGAGGCCGCGCCGCACTGGCGCAGCCGCGGCATCGTCGAGGTCCAGGACATCGGCGTCTACAACTACCGCTGCATCGGCACCGGCACGCCGCCGAACTGCCCCAGCGGCATGTCGCAGCACGCCTACGCCAAGGCCATCGACCTGGCGCGGTTCGTCCACGCCGACGGCACCACCTACACCGTCGAGACCGACTGGGTGATCGACCCCGACAGCGAGGACACCTGCACGGCGCCGACCGAGGACGCCAAGGACGGCTGGCTGCACCAGGTGATCTGCGCGCTCAAGGCCGCCGACGTCTGGACCATCGCGCTGACCCCCAACTACAACGCCGCGCACCGCGATCACTTCCACGTCGACCTGACCGCCGGCTCGGACTTCATCACCAAGCTGCGCGGCGCGCTCGACGTCGGCCCCGACGACGAGTAGCCAGGGTCCGGCCGCCGGCTCAGTCGTCGAGGTGGCCGGTCAGCTTGAGCTTGTTCTTGGCGGCCTTGGCCAGCTTCGAGCGCGGGCGATCCTCGACGATCCCGGCCAGCAGCTCGGCGCCCAGCTCCTGATCGTTGCCGTCCGACGATTCGAGCAGGCGGAAGCCGAGGCCGTAGATCTCCTCGTCCTCGACGTCCTTGTCCTTGGCCAGCTTCTTGGCCACCGGGAAGCCGCTGCCGGCCAGGCGGCCGAACTGCGCCAGCACCGGATCGTCGGCGTGCGACGCGCGCAGGATCGCGTTGCCCGCGGCCTTGAGCCCGAGCACCGCCAGGAAGAAGCGCGACTCGTCGTCGATCGCCGCGTCGAGATCGGCGCGGCTGCGCAGCAGCGGCTTGAGCGCGGCGAACGCCTCGCCCGGCTTGCCGGCCTTGCGCAGCCGGCGCGCGTACTCGAACAGCAGCTCGACGTGCTTGGCCGGCGCCAGATCGGCGATCAGCTCGGTGAGGACGCGCTCGAGCAAGATCGAGTCGGCGTCGGCCTTGCCCTTGCTGTGCCGCTCGAGGTGCGCGTGGGCCGCGGCGGTCAGCTCGTCGAGCGCGGCCGCCGACACGTGGCCGCGGTGGCCGCGCAGCGCGCCGGCGTAGCGACGCGCCACCTGCTCGTCGGTGGCGGCCAGCAGGGCCCGGGTCAGCGGCAGCACCGCCTCGGGCGCCTTGGCCAGGCCGCGGGCCGCGGCGTCGCGGGCGGTGACGTCGTCGCCGCCCAGCGCGTCGATCAGCGCCTTGACCGCGCCGGCGCCGCCGCCGGCCGGCAGCCGCTCCATCGCCAGCTTCTGCGCCGCCGGGTTCTTCGACTTGGCCAGCGCGGCGAACGCCTTGGCCAGGCGCTCGGGGATGCGCGCGCCCTTGAGCGTGTCGATCGCGGTCTGGGCGATGCCGAGGTCGTCGCCGTCGGCGTACTCGATCAGCGCCTCGATCGCCGCCTCGGTGCCCTTGGCCTCGCTGGCGGCGACGATCCGGCGCAGCGCGGCGATCGCCGCGAACCGCACCGGCCGCGGCCGGCCGTCCTGCGACTGCGCGACCAGCAGGCCCTGCGACTGCGGCCGCGCCAGGTAGCCGAGCAGGCGCAAGAGCGCGGTGTGCTCGGCGAGGATCGGCGCCACCGCGGCGTCGCGGGTGGGATCGAACGGCGCCGGCGCGGCGTCCTTCTTCGGCTTGCCGGCCGGCGCCGCGCCCTTGGCGCGCTCCTTCTCGACGCGGGCCAGCTCCTTGTCGAGCCGCTTGCCGCTGTCGCCGACCCGCGCGCTGGCGGCCTTCCACGCCAGCTCGGCCAGCTTGTCGTCGCCGGCGTCGAGCTCGTGACGCACCAGCTGCAGCACCTGCTCGCCCAGCTCGGGGTCGCCGAGCTGATCGAGCAGCGCGTCGATCGCGCTGACGGTGGTGCGCTTGACCAAGAGCTGCGCGATCGCGCGGCGCGCGCCGACCGGCCCGTGGCCCAGCTCCTTGCGCAGCGCGCCCTCGGCCACCGCGCCCTGCGTCGCCAGCACCTGGGCCGCGCGCTCGGCCAGCGCCTCGTCGTCGCGCTTGAGGATCGCGACCAGGTGGCTGGCGATGCCGGTGGCGCCGTGATCGACCAGCGCCTCGAGCGCCAGCCGCCGCACCACCGGATCGGCGTCGGCGAGCCGCCCGATCAGCCCCTTCTCGACCGCGTCGTCGTCCTTGCCCACCGCCGCCAGCACGGTGGTCGCCGCGGCGCGCAGATCCACCCGATCGTGCTCGAGGAGCGCGATCACGGCTCCCCCCAGGTTCTTGGCCATGGTGCCAGGCTCACACCGCAACCCACCGGAATGCAAGCGGAACTGGGTTCGCACCGGGATCGTCGAATCAGGCTCGCGGCCAGGGGAGAATTCAGGACCGCCGAGCGTATTCTGTAGGCCGCTGGAGGCCCACGCTCATGGACCGCACACTCGACGACGACCAGAAGCAGCACGAAGACCTCGCCGCCACCGTCGCGGTGGAGCAAGCGCCGGCGGAGCAGCGCGGGCAGGCCGCCGTGCTGGCCAACCTGCACACGCTCGGCCCGGGCGACGCCGACCTGCTGGCGCAGCGGCTCCGCGACTTCCCCGAGCTGCACGACATGATCCTCGAGTGGGCGATGACCCACCTCGGCAACGCGACGGTGCACGCCGCGCTGGCCGACCTCGACAAGGGCACCGCCAAGGAGGCCGCCCAGGAGGCGGCCGGCGACGACGCGTTCGTCGCCCAGCAGGTCGAGGTGATGGCCGCCCAGAAGAGCGACGAGGAGTTCGTCGCGTTCCAGATGGGCGTGATGGCCGGCGAGCAGCAGGAGTCGGCGCAGGCCGACGACGGCGCGTTCGTCGCCGAGCAGCTGCAGACGATGGAGAAGGAGAAGGGGGACGAGGAGTTCGTGGCCTACCAGATGGGCGTCATGACCCAGGAGGCCAAGGACGACGCGTTCGTGAAGGAACAGATCGGCGAGATGGCCCAGCAGCAGAACGACGAGGCCTTCGTCGCCGAGCAGCTGGGCGTGATGGCCCAGGCCAACAACGACAACGCCAACAACGACGACGCGGCGTTCGTGCAAGAGCAGCTCGGCGAGATGGCCAAGCAGCAGAGCGACGAGGAGTTCGCGCGCTACCAGATCGGCCTGATGGAGGCCGAGGCCCAGGCCGCCGGCCACGCGCCGACCGAGGCCGAGGCGCCCAAGAAGGCCACCGCCGAGGCGCAGCCCGAGCAGCAGCTGGTCGAGCACATCGCCAAGGCTCCGGAGGCCGAGCCCGAGCTGCTCGGCGCGGCGCTGGCCGAGAACCCCGCGCTGCGCCAGCCGCTGGTCGAAGAGGCCACCAAGGCCCAGGGCGCCGAGGTCGTCACGCAGGCGATCGAGGTCGAGCAGCAGGAGCAGGCGCAGGCCCCGGTGACCGCCCACGACGAGCCGGCGCTGACCGCCGAGGTCGAGGCCAAGCCGGCGGTGATCGAGGAGGAGGTCGCGCAGCCCGAGTCCGAGGAGGCGTGGGCGGTGCGCGCCCGCGAGTACAACGACGCCCACGCCGAGCTGGTCGCCCGCTTCAACGAGCTGACCAACAACCAGTACGCGGGCCCGGACGGCGCGGTGGCGCCCGACGTGATCGTCGCCTGGCAGAAGGCCAACGACGTGTCGGTCGACGGCCGCATCGGCCCCGAGACCGTGGCCGCCGCCAAGGCCGCCAAGCCGGTGCCGATGGCCGAGGCGGTGCAGGCGCCGATCCTCGAGCAAGAGGAAGCGCTCAACGACGACGAGCAGTGAGCCGTGCGGCCGATTGAGGGCCTCACGTCTTGTGGGGAGGGGCTTTTGCGAAAGTCCCTCTCAAGGTCTCAGCCTCAGCCTCAGCCTCAGCCTCAGCCGATGCGGCCCATCTCGCGGTACTCGAGCTGGGCGGCGAGGTCGAGGTCGGCGCCGGTGATCGTGGCGTCGACGCCGCGGTGCATCGCGCGGGCGGCGGCGCGCAGCGCGGCCTTCTTGATGTAGCCGCCCGACATCTCGAAGCGGGCGCCCAGGCGCTCCCAGTCGACGTCGGGCGCGACCTTGCTCTCGAGCGGGAACATGCTCTTCCACAGCGCGGTGCGCACCGGCGGCTCGGGCATCTCGAACTGGATCGTGAAGCGCACGCGGCGCTTGAACGCCTCGTCGATGCCCTGCTCGAGGTTGGTCGC
>Ga0073899_10006058_pt1 | contig 10460 bp, 10 predicted proteins | sample KloWWTmetaKNB5Ph_FD_88975 | JGI IMG/M metagenome (GOLD analysis project Ga0073899, IMG submission 88975) | Active sludge microbial communities from Klosterneuburg, Austria, studying microevolution and ecology of nitrifiers - Klosterneuburg... | ecosystem: Engineered > WWTP > Aerobic digester >...
AAGGCGTCCTTCAGGTGCTGATGAGTCTTGGTTCCTGCGAGGGGTTTGCTGGCCATCTGGATCTCTCCTTGGGTAAGGTGTCAGGAGGGTCCAGGATCGCCACCGGCCCGTCAAGCGAGTTCGCGCCCGAAACCTGCCCGCGGCCGCGCACAACCCGGCCCTGCTCGCCCCACCGCGATCGTGGCACCCTGACCGCCGTGCTCCGCGCAACCCCGGCCCTGCTCGCCCTGCTCGCCGCCTGCCCGCGCGACCAGCCGCCGGCCGCGACGCGCCCGCACACGGCCGCCGCCGCCGACACCCCGGGGCCAACGAGCGGCACCCGAACGATCCCTCCGGCCACGCAAACCACGACGACGACCGCGACAACCACCGCGACCACCGCGACCACCCCGACCACCGCGCCAACCTCCGCGACCACCGAGAGCTGCGAGCCCGACGACCGCGACTGCATCGCCACCCTCACCGTGAGCACCCTGCCCACAACCGCCAGCGACTGCGTCATCCCGAACCCGCCGCTGCACACCCTCGCCATCACCACGGCCGGCCTCCGCCTCGACCTCACCCACCAGCCCGACCCCGCGGCCCTGCGCGCCGCGCTCGCGTCCCTCGGCCCCACCACGCTCGGCCTCGCAGTCGACGCCAGCCTGCGCCTCGGCGAACTGCGCCCCGTGTTCGCCGCCCTCCGCGACCTCGAGGGCCTGCGCTGGCAGCTCGCGTTCCGCGACGCCGCGGGCGGACCGAACGCTTGCGTGCGCTGGCACGACATCCGCGCCCCCGCCCTCGACGCCGTCCCCGCCGGGCCCGGCCCCGAGCCAGCGATCGAGCCCTACGTCGATATCTACTACCTGCGCCTCGTCGGCGAGCAGTCCCATCTGCACCGCGCCGCCGAGCCCCGCGACGAGCTCCCGCCAGACACCGCCCTGCCCGGCCAGGCCCAGCTCCGCGTCGCCGCCGACGACACCCAGTCCTGGCAGACCGTCGCCGCCGCGCTGACCCGCGGCTGCCGCGGCGCCCAGCTCATCGAGCCCGCCCGCGTGCCCACCCGCAAGCCCGACGCGACCTCGATCCTCGACCCGCCACGCCCGCCCCGCGACCCCTTCGGCCCGCCCAGCGTCCGCCAGGCCCAGCCCCGCGTCCAGGGCCCGCTCCCGCGAGACATCGTCCGCCGCATCGTCCGCGCTCACATCAACGAGGTCCGCTACTGCTACCTGCGCGGCCTGAACATGAACCCCGAGCTCCGCGGCCGCATCACCGTCGAGTTCACGATCGACGTCAACGGCAAGGTCAGCCGCTCGCAGATCCAGGCCAGCACCCTCCCCGACGCCAACGTGACCCAGTGCGCCGCCATGGCCACGCGCCGCTGGACCTTCCCGCGACCGGGCGGCGCCGAGGTCGTCGTCACCCAGACCTTCACCCTCGCGCCGCCGTGAAGATGAGTGGCTCCCGGTTCATCGAGATATGCGCACACTGCCGATCTTCGTGACAGTCGACGGTCTGCTCGCAGCACGCGCACCTCATCCCAGGCGATACACGTCCACGGGCCCGGTGCGGCCGCGAAGCGCGAGGAGTCCGAGGGGCACGGCGTCATCGACCGAGGCGGCATCCCGAACTGCGCGCGTCAGCAGGATCGGCGCCGCGTGGCGCTTGGCCTCGGCCTCCAGTCGAGCCGCGACGTTCACCACGTCGCCCAGCACCGTGAACTCGGAGTGGCTGTGGTCGCCGAGCGTGCCCGCGATCAGCTCGCCACAGTTGAGGGTCACCACCATGCGCAGCGGCGCCCCGGTGCTCGCCTCCCACGCAGGGGAGAGCGCGGCCGCAGCACGGTGCATGCCCCGGGCTGCACGTACCCCCGCGGCGGCGTGCTCCGCGAGGGCCTGGGGCACGCCGAACACCGCGAACATGCCGTCGCCGAGGATGCGGTTGACGCTGCCACCGTTGGCGAACACCGCCTCGCTCATCGCGGCGTGGAAGCGGCTCAGCAGCGCCAGCAACTCCTCGGACGGGAGGCGCTGCGACACCTCGGTGAAGCCGCGGATGTCGCAGAACAGCACGGTCGCCTCGCGTCGTTCGCCGCGGCTGCGAAACCTCGTGGGATCTGCCAACAGCGACCGGGCCAGATCGGGGCCGACGTAGCGGTCGAGCAGTTCGGTGAGGCGGGCGTTGGTCGTCGCCAGTCGCACCGCGCCGGCCACCTGGACCGCGACCGTGCGCAGGAGCTCGACCAAACCCGGCGTGAAGGTCCGTGCGTCGGTCGACTCGACGTTGAGCACGCCGAGCACGCGGCCGTTCGCGCTGACCGGGACCGCGAACTCGGCGACCACCTCGGCGTGGATCGCCACGTAGTCCGGGTCTTGCCGCACGTCCGTGACCAGCTGGGGCTGCCCGCTGCGGATCGCCCGGCTCACGATCCCGGTGCCCGTGGGCCAGCGCGTGCCGAGCGGGACCGTGAGCTGCACGTCACCCGCGAACGCCGCGAACTCGAGCTCACCCTCGGTCTCGTCGACGAGGAGCACGGTGGCCACCGCCGACCGGAAGTGCTCGCGGATGAACTCGACCAGGTATCGCAACATCCCGCCGAGGTCGCTGGTGTCGAGGGCCCGGCGCGAGACCTCGGAGAGCAGCGCCACCTCGTCCGCGCGCTGCCTCAGCTCGGCGTGGACCCGGGCGATGGCGATGATCCCGGACAGCTGGTCTGCCACCGTCGACAGGAAGTCGATCTGGTCGCGGAACGCCCCGAGTCGCCTGCTCTTGATGTTGAGGATCGCCACCAGCTGATCGCCGCGGTGGATCGGCATGCATAGCTCCGCGAGCGTGCCCTTGAGCAACTCGACGTAGTTGTCGTGCACCCGGACGTCGTCGACGATGATCGGGCGACCGGTCAGCGCGACCTCACCCACGACGCCGGTGCCGATGTCGCCGACGTAACCGACGTGGAGGTCGGTCGCCAGGTCGGTCGCCAGCGCCTCGCAGACGAAGCGGTCGCGGTCGACGCTGAGGAGCGTCACGAGGTCAAAGCCCAGTCGACGGCGCAGGGTCGTGGCGATCCGCTGCAGCATGGGCCGCAGCTCGAGGTCCTGGGTGGCGATCTGCGCGACCTCGTTGAGCACCTGCAGCTGATGGAGCGAGCGCGACTCCTCGAGGGCGATCCCTGGGGTCTTCATCGCGCTGGCAGATGCATCGTTCATGGGACTCGTCCTGACCAGCCTGTGCCGGTCCCTTCACGATACAAGATCTTCCTCTGCCAGGAGAGCGAGCCTGCGTTTGCTCCGGTCCGGCGCGCAGTGGCGGTCTTGGCCGCGAGCGCGCGGCCTCCTCGCTGCCGCCGTCCTCGACATTTATCTTGATTTTTTCATTATAATGAAACTAACGTCACCATACAAGAGCCACGCGGAGGGGCTCGGGACGGTCATCATGCGCGTGGGCATCGTCGGCGGACTGGATCGGAGCGAGGTGTCGCTCGAGCGCCTCGCACTCATGCACGGCCACGGCTTCGAGCACCACACCGGCAGCATGCGCGGCCAGGCCGCCGCCGAGCTCGAGCGCCTCATCAAGCGCTGCGACCTCGTCGTCATCATCACTGACGTCAACAGCCACTCCGCCGTGCGCCTGGCTCGCAAGCTCCTGCGCGCGCACCCGCGGCCCGCCCTTCTCGTCCGCCGGATGGGCGCCCGAAGATTCGTCGAGCTGCTGCAGGGTGGTGTTGCGCCAGCCACCGAAACTCAGGTCGGTGTCGGGTAGGATTACCGCCGAGCATGCCTCCTTCCTTCGGAAAGACTCAGATTTTCTTCACGCCAATTCACCGCAGTCAACATAGCGGCTTCGACTCGGGGCGCTCGCAGGGCGAGGCGCGGATTGCAGGCAAATCGGGGCTTCGGTAAGGTGCATGGCGATGTCGAACCATGAAGCACCACGTCTGACGCGGCGCGGCGTGTTGCTCGGGGCGGGCGCGCTCGTGTTCGGCGGTGCCGCTGGGGCCCTGGGGCGCCGGGTGTTCGTGCCGGAGCCCGAGCGGTTCCCCGGTCTGATCGTACGGGGGCTCGCGCCGGACAACCTCGAGACGCCACGCGCGGCGCTCGCTGCTCGCATCACTCCGCTCGAGCTGTTCTTCGTGCGCACGCACGGCCATCCGCCGCACCTCGATCCCGACGCGTATCGGCTGACGATCGATGGTCTGGTCGATCGGCCGCTCGCGTGCTCACTCGCCGATCTGCGGGCGCGCGCGAGTGACTCGCGGCTCGCGGTCCTGCAGTGCTCCGGCAACGGTCGCGCGTACTTCCGGCCGCGCGTCCCGGGGGTCGCGTGGGAGGCGGGTGCGATGGGGCAGGCGTTATGGTCGGGTCCGCGTCTTGCCGATCTGCTGCGCGAGGCCGGCGTCCACGCAGACGCTCGTTACCTGCATCTGCACGGCTCCGACACGATGGCCTTGCCGGCCACGCCGAGCTATGTGCGCACGATCCCGCTCGAACGGGCGCTCGCCGACGACGCCCTGATCGCCCTCGATATGAACGACGGGCCGCTCCCGTGGCTGCACGGCGGACCGGCGCGGCTGGTGTTGCCGGGCTGGACCGGCCACCACTGGGTGAAGTGGCTGGCGCGTATCCACGTATCCGTCGACGAGGAGCCGAGCTTCTACGCGAAGGCGGCCTACCGCATGCCGGCCGAGGCGACCGCGCCCGGCGCGACGCCGGCGGCGACCGTGCCGATCACCGAGAACGGGGTCAAGGCCGTCATCGCGCGGCCGCTGGCGGGCACGCGTGTGCCGCTCTCCCAGGGCGGCATCGAGGTCACGGGGGTCGCCTTCTCCGGGCGCACCAGCGTGGCGCAGGTCGAGGTCTCCGGCGACGACGGTGGCACCTGGCAGCTCGCTGCCCTCGAGGGTGATGACACGCCCGGCGCGTGGCGAGTCTTCCGCGCGACCCTCCCGATCAGCGGTCCCGGTCCGCGGACGATCGCCGCCCGTGCGACCGATGCACGCGGCGCGGTGCAGCCCGACGAGGCGCTGTGGAACCCGTCCGGGTACCTGTGGAACGCCGTCGATCGCGTGACCTGCGAGGTGGTCGCGTGAAGCTCGCGCTGATCGGTCTCGCGGTGCTCGGCGCGGCGCTCGGCGCCCTCCTGGTGCGGCCGCAGGCCCGCGTGGAGGTCGTGCCGGGTGCCACGCCACCGTCCACGCAGCGCCCATTCGATGACCCTGGCCTGCCGCTGCTGCTGCGCGAACCATCGCCAGCGCGGGCTGTGTTCGAGCGCAATTGTCTGCTCTGCCACGGTTTGCCGATCGTCGCCGGTCAGCGGCTGACACCGGCGCAATGGCAGGCCGAGTTGGCCAAGATGCGCGACAAGTTCCACGCGCCGCTCGTGGCCGGGGGCGACGACGAGGCCCATATCGTCGACCTGCTCGCGCGAGCCTTCCCGGCCGATCTGCCGCCGGCCCCGGCGTTGTATAGGACGGTACCCACCGGTCCGCTCCCCGAGCCGGGATATCCGGCCCTGACCGCCGCGGTCCCCGATGGCGACGCCCTGCGCGGCGCGGTCGCCTATGCCTTCGGCTGCTCGTCATGCCACGGCAAAGACGGCCTCGGCGGCGCCCTCGGTCCGCGGCTCCGACTGCGACCGGCGCTGGCTGACCAGGCGAGTTTTCGCCGGATCGTCGCCGAGGGCCTGCGCAGCATGCCCGCGCTGCCGGGTGTCCACGAGGCCGACACACTCGATATCCTCGCGTTTCTGCGAGCGCCCGGGTGAACGCGCTCAGGTCACATCGCGTGCTGCCGGCGGTGTGTTTCCGGCAGTGGGTGCTCTAGTTCCCGGACTCGCTGGGGCGGGGATCTGCGGGTGGGAAAGGCGGCGAAGGACCAGCGCCTCGCGTTCGAAGAGCTGCAGACCCTTCCAGTCGCGGAGGCCGCGGAGGTCGAGGCGCTTCACCGCCACCGGACGATCCGTGGCGAGCTCGACCCCAGCGTAGGTGACGCCGAAAGCGCCGCTGCCGAGCACGCCGTCGATGCGGAATCGATCCCCGATGATGGTCTCTTCGGCAAGCGTCTCGTCCATAGCGAGATAGTAGTGCGGGTCTGGGGCGGTGTCGTCGGTGGACCGGGGTCGGAGCTGCGCGAGGCCTCCGGCCTCCTTGGCGGACGCGTTACTCGTTCACAACTCGGCCAGGAGGATCGGCCCGTAGGGGTCGCTGCCGCCGGCGAGCTCGCCGGTGCGCCGCGGGTCGCGGCGGTCGATCTCCGCGACGAGGCGGTCGATCGTCAGCGGACCGGCGACGAGGGCGGCGGTGAGGCCGGCGTGCCAGCCGAGCCGCTCGTGGAGGCTCCCGCCGAGCAGCAGTAGCGCGTCGCCGGGGCGGCGTTCGAGGTGCATCACCGCCGGCGGGCCACGCACGTCGCGGGCCAGCGCCAGCGTGGACTGGTTGGCGAACAGCCGCCGGATGGGCCCCAACAGGCGCTGTTCGGCGGGCATCGCCCGCCACGCGATGTCGTGCTCGTGGGGCGAGGCCTCCGTCGGCGTGAGCGGCCGGGCGAGCGGCCCGCGGAGCAGCATCCTGCGCGTGTGCTCCTCGCTCTCCGCGGCGATCCGCCCGTCTCGCAGCAGGTACGCCTTGTCGTTGCCGACCCACGCGAGCGTGATCCGCCGGGCCTCGCACAGCGCGACGACGACGGTCAAGATCGGGAGGTCGGGCTCGTGTCTGGATCCGCGGCGAGCCACTGCGACCCCGCGGCGAACGCCCCGGGGAGAGCCGCCACCGGATCCGGGCCGCGCAGCAGATTGAACATCAACGACAGTGCCGGACCGCCGAGCGTGCGGGCGCCGCAGTCCCAGCCGGACTCGCTGCCGGTGGCGAGGCCGACCAGAGTGCCCCACGGCGTGTCCTCGACGCGCGTGCCGTGCGGCGCGTCCGCCCGGAGACACACCCGGGTGACGCGCAGCATCGAGTCAGCTTCCAGACGAACCGCGATCGGCATGAGACTGCACGTCACGTTATCCGATCTCCGCGTCGACCGCGTCGACCGCGTCGACCGCGAACTCGACTCTTGCATCGACGCGCGCCGGTCTCCAGCACCTCGCACATCGAGGACCTGCGCCGGACCGAGGCCCGAGGTGGGACACGTGCTCGGGCCTCAGCGAGGCGTGAGGTCGACCTGGAGGCCGAAGTGGTCGGAGACGAAGATCGGTGGGAGCGGCGGGTCGATGCATCTTCGCCCTGTCGCCCGCCTGCGCCGCGGCGCATCCTCCAGCCAGCTATCATCGTCCGCCGCACAAGCGCCCGGAGAACCCATCATGCCCCACGACCACTCCGCTCACTCTGCTCACACGATCGTGCCGGGCTTCGGCGCCGACCGAGCCGCGCATTACGACACCCAGGCTGCTGTCTCGCTCGCGGGCGTGCAAGCGATGTATGAGCTCGGCGTCAGCGCGCTTGCCAGCCAGCTCGATGGCCAGGAGGCGGCGTCCCTGCTGTTCGTGGGGCTCGGCACGGGCGCCGAGCTCGTGCCTTACAACCAGTTCGACGTCCCGGGCTGGCGCTTCACGGGCGTCGACCCGTCCGACGCCATGCTCGCGGTCGCCCGGGAGCGCCTGGCAGCCGAGGGGCTGCTCGCGCGGACGCAGCTGCACGTCGGCGAGCTGCACAGCCTGCCTCCTGGGCCTCCCTTCGACGGCGCCCAGATGCTCGGGGTGCTGCACCACGTGCCGGAGACGGAGCGCCTCGAGCTTCTGCGTGAGGTGACCCGGCGGCTCAAGCCCGAGGCGCCGCTCGTCGTGGGCTGCCGCATCGGCATGGACCCGGCGCTGTGGGACGTGGAGCTGCGGCGGTGGCGTGCCCATGGGATCCCGCAGGAGGAGCTGGAGCGTCGGCGTCAAGGCCTGATGCTGATGCGCTTCATCGAGTCCGATGCTGCACTGTTTGATCTGTTCGCGCAGGCCGGGCTGGTGACGCCGCGGCCGATCTTCGTCTCGCTGCAATTCAAGGTGTTCCTCGTGCGCTGCGAGCCGCCGAGGCGCCAGGAGACCCCCTGATGCCGCTCCTTCCGCTGGCCGAGGCGACCCTCTCGTACGCGCGCGCCGGCACCCACGGGCCTCGTGTCCTGATGGTGCAGGGCGTGGGCTGTGTGGGCGAGGGGTGGCGCCCGCAGATCGAGGATCTGGCGCGCGACCACCAGGTCGCGTGGCTCGACAATCGCGGCATCGGCGGCAGCCTGCCGCTGTCTGGCGCCGTGACCATCGAAGCCATGGCGCGCGACTGCCAGCACTTGATCCAGCACCTGGGCTGGGACCGGGTCCACCTGGTGGGCCACTCGATGGGCGGCGTCATCGTGCAGCAGGTCGCGCGTGACATGCCGGCGCACACCGCCAGCCTCACGCTGATGTCGACCGCGCGGCGCGGACGCGCCGCGAGCATCCCATCCCTGGCCAGCATCGTGGTGTCGCTGCGCACCCGCTTCGGCTCCGAGCGCGCGCGCTGGCTGAAGGCGGCGGCGCTGCCCTTCCCGCCCGCCTATCGCGCCACGCTGCCCGACGACGAGCAGCTGCGCCTGATGCGGATGATCTTCTGCCGCGACTTCCTGAGCACACCTGCCATCGTCCGTCGGCAGGTCGCGGCGCTGTGGGCTCATCGCGGCGGCGACATGACGGGGCTGAGGTCGACGCCGACGCTGATCCTCACCGGCGCGCAGGACATCATCGTGCACACGCGCCACAGCGACGACCTGTTGGCCCACCTGCCGCAGGCCCACCTGCACCGCTTCGCCGACGCCGGGCACGGCGTCCCGCTGCAGCACGCCGCAGCCGTCAATCTGCTCCTGCGCGACCACATCCGCGGCGCGTCCTACCCTCGATCGGCGATCCACGAATGAAGCTCCAGCTCGTCTCACCTGCCGAGAACCTTCGCGCGAGCTTCCTCCGCGCGCTCCGCGAATTCCAGCGCGAGGGCCTCCCGTGGTGGATCGGCGGCGACCTCGAGCTCGCCGAGCAGGACTTCGCCGCGTTCGTGGCGAAGCGGCTGGCGGACGCGAATCGCAGCACCGCGACCGCGGTCCCCAAGACCCACCTCTGGGCCGTCGCCGAGGGCCAGTTCGTGGGCCGCATCGCCATTCATCACCAGCTGAACGACGCGCTGCGCGTCACGGGCGGCCACATCGGCTACGACACCGTCCCGTCGGTCCGGGGCCGCGGCGTCGCCACTGAAATGCTGCGTCAGGCCTTGCCAGTCGCGCGCGCGCTCGGGCTGCGTGAGGTCCTCCTCACCTGCGACGACACCAACACCGCCTCCGTGCGCGTCATCGAGAAGAACGGCGGCTCGCTGCGGGAGACCCGAGCGCTCGCCGCGAACCAGCCGCCAAAGCGCTATTATTGGATCTCCTTGCTCGAGGAATCGTAGTCCATGGCGACCCGGACAGCAGCGCGTGTGATCCAGAGTCCCGAGACCGGGACCCGATACAAGCTCGGTGAGCTCCTCGGCAAGGGCGGCTTCGGGTCGGTGTGGCGGTGCACGAGCGCGGGGCTCACCGGTCCGCTCTGCCTCAAGCTCACGCGCGACCAGGAGAGCTGGGTCCGCGAGGCGTACATGGCCCACCTGCTCGGCGACCATCCGCGGGTCGTGCAGATCCACGAGACCTTCCCCGTGCTCGACGGTGGCCGCGTCGCGTACGCGGTGGTCATGGAGCTCGCCGAGGGCGGCACCGTCGCCGACCTCGTGGAGCGAGACGGGCCCTGGCCCGAGGCGCGCGCCGTCGCCGAGGTCGCCAAGCTGCTCGGCGCGATCGACAAGCTTCACGGCTGCGGCGCGCTCCACCGCGATATCACGCCTTACAACGTGTTCGCCTGCGGCGAGCCGACCCGGCTCAAGCTCGGCGACTTCGGCCTCACCACCCACGGCCCGAAGCAGGGCGTCGCCGCCGACGCGTTCCCGCCGTGGTTCGTCGACCGGGCGATCCGTGAGGAGCAGCGCGCGCGCTGGGACCTTCGCGAGGACCTCTGGCAGGTCGCGCAGGTGCTCGCGGTGCTGTTGACCGGCAAGGTCGAGCCGATCCGGGCCGCCGACATCCGCAACCTGGGCTGCTCGCAGGTCACCCGGGCAGTCCTCGCCCGGGCGATCGGCGAGCGGGCGACTCGCTTCGACAGCGCCCGGGCGATGGCCGACGCGCTCAAATCCCGGGCGAGAGCGACGGCCCCCGCCGGCCCGTCGCGTCCGCGGACCCTCGCCGGCCGCAACATCGTGTTCACCGGCCGCCTCGGCATCCCTCGCGAGATGGCCGCCTCGCTCGCGCGCAAGGCTGGCGCCAGCGTGTCGGCCACCTTCACCGCGCGGACCGACCTGCTCGTGGTCGGCACCTCGCGCCTGTGGGCCGCTGGCGACGCCGGCGGCCGCAAGCTCCTCGCCGCCGCCGCGACCCGCGAGAGCGGCCGACGCGTCGACCACATCACCGAGGCGTGGTTCCTCCGCCTCGTCGGCGAGCGCCCTC
>Ga0073899_10006059_pt1 | contig 10460 bp, 7 predicted proteins | sample KloWWTmetaKNB5Ph_FD_88975 | JGI IMG/M metagenome (GOLD analysis project Ga0073899, IMG submission 88975) | Active sludge microbial communities from Klosterneuburg, Austria, studying microevolution and ecology of nitrifiers - Klosterneuburg... | ecosystem: Engineered > WWTP > Aerobic digester >...
ATGTCGTTCATGTGCGGCAGCATCCGGGCCGCGTTGATGATGCCCCAGACGAGCAGCACCACGCCGATGATCCCCTGGAACGGGACCAGCTTGTCGATCAGATCCTTGGCCTGGGGCTTCTGGGCGATGATCAGCCCCGACAGCGCCAGGACGCCAGCCAGCGTGAGCATGATGACGGTGATCCAGTTCATGCGGTCCTCCTGGCGGCGATCCTACGCCGGCCGCCGCGGCCCGGGGGCGCGGCGCGCGATCAATACGCCAGGTTGGACGGGATCATGCGCTCGACCTCGACCGCCGTCTCGCCGGCCCGCGCGGCGTAGGCCTCGACCTGCTCGCGGGTGACCCGGCCGACCGCGAAGTACTGCGCCTGGGGGTGCGCGAAGTACAGGCCCGACACCGACGCGGTCGGCGTCATCGCCAGCGACTCGGTGAGCGCGATGCCGTGGAAGTCGGCGTGGCCGAGCATCGCGAACAGCGCCCGCTTGGGCCCGTGATCGGGGCACGCCGGGTAGCCGAACGCCGGGCGGATGCCGCGGTACTTCTCCTCGAGGATGGCGTCGCGGTCGAGTTGCTCGTCGGCGCCGTAGCCCCAGTCGACGCGGGCCCGGTGGTGCAGGTGCTCGGCGAACGCCTCGGCCAGGCGGTCGGCCAGCGCCTTGGCCATGATCGCGTGGTAGTCGTCGTGGTCGGCCTCGAACCGGGCGACGATCGCGTCGAGGCCCAGGCCGGCGGTGACCGCGAACGCGCCGACGTGGTCGCGGGGGACGCCGCGCTCGAGCGGCGCGACGAAGTCGGCCAGCGACAGGCACGGGGTCTTGTCCTCCTGCTGGCGCAGCATCGGCATCCGCGCGATCACCGTCGCGCGGTCGGGCGCGTACAGCGTCAGGTCGTCGCCGTCGGACGCGGCCGGGAAGAAGCCGTAGACGCCGCGGGCGGTGAGCGCGCGGGCCTCGATCAGCTGGGTCAGGAGCGCCTGGGCGTCGGCCCACAGCTTGCGGGCGGCGTCGCCCTTCTTGGGATCGTCGAGCAGCTTGGGGTACCGCCCCGACAGCTCCCAGGTGTGGAACAGCGGCGACCAGTCGACCCACGGCACCAGCTCGGCGATCGGCACCTCGACCTCGCGCACGCCGGTGAACGCGGGCGTGGCCAGGGTCGCGAAGTCGAGCCGGGCCCGGCGCTCGCGGGCGTCGGCCAGCGGCAGCAGCGGCCGCCGCTGCTGCTGGCTGGCGAACTGCTCGCGGGCCGCCGCCTGCTTGGCGGTGTTGTCGGCCACGAACTGCGCGCGCTCGCCGCCGACCAGCTTGCCCAGCACGCCGACCGCCAGCGAGGCGTCGGGCACGTGGACCGTGGCGCCCGCGTAGCTGGGGGCGATCTTGACCGCGGTGTGCTTGCCCGAGGTGGTGGCGCCGCCGATGAGCAGCGGCTGGGTCATGCCGCGCCGCTGCATCTCCTTGGCTACGCCGATCATCTCGTCGAGCGACGGCGTGATCAGCCCCGACAGGCCGATCACGTCGGCGCCGAGCTTGGCGGCGGTGTCGAGGATGATCGGCGTCGGCACCATCACGCCGAGGTCGTGGACGTCGTAGCCGTTGCAGCGGAGCACGACCGCGACGATGTTCTTGCCGATGTCGTGGACGTCGCCCTTGACCGTGGCGATGACCATCGTGCCCTTGCCGGCGCGGGTGCCGGCGTCGCCGCCGGCGGCGCGCTCGGCCGCCATCAGCGGCTCGAGGATCGCCACCGCCTTCTTCATGACGCGCGCGCTCTTCACCACCTGCGGCAGGAACATCTTGCCCGCGCCGAACAGCTCGCCGACGACGTTCATGCCGTCCATCAGCGGGCCCTCGATGATCGCCAGCGGCCGCGGGTAGACGGTCAGCGCCTCGGCGACGTCGACGTCGATGAAGTCGGTGGTGCCGGTGACCAGCGCGTGGGCCAGGCGGTTGCCCAGCGGCTCCTTGCGCCACGCCAGCTCGTCCTCCTTCTTGGTGGCGGTGCCGCTCAGCGTCGCGGCCAGCGCCAGCAGCCGCTCGGTGGCGTCGGGGCGGCGGTTGAGCACGAGGTCCTCGACGTGCTCGCGCAGCGTCGGCTCGATCTCGTCGTAGACCGCCAGCTGCCCGGCGTTGACGATGCCCATGTCCAGGCCGGCCTTGATCGCGTGGTACAGGAACACCGCGTGCATCGCCTCGCGCACCACCGGCGAGGTGCGGAACGAGAACGACAGGTTCGACACGCCGCCCGAGATCTTCATGCCCGGGCACGCCGCCTTGATCCGGCGGATCGCGTCGATGAACGACACCGCGTAGGCGTCGTGCTCCTCCATGCCGGTGCCGACGGTGAGGATGTTGGGATCGAAGATCAGGTCCTCGGGCGCGAACCCGACCTGCTCGGTGAGGAGCTTGTAGGCGCGCGTGGCGATGACGACCCGGTGGTCGGCGGTGGTCGCCTGGCCGGTCTCGTCGAACGCCATCACCACCACCGCGGCGCCGTAGCGGCGGACGATCCGGGCCTGGCGCAGGAACTCGGCCTCGCCCTCCTTGAGCGAGATCGAGTTGACGACGCCCTTGCCCTGCAGGCAGGCCAGGCCGGCCTCGAGGATCGCGAACTTCGAGCTGTCGACCATGATCGGCAGCCGGGCGATGTCGGGCTCGGCGGCGATCAGGTTCAGGTAGCGCTGCATCGCGGCGACGCCGTCGAGCATGCCCTCGTCCATGCACACGTCGAGCAGGTTGGCGCCGCCCTCGACCTGCTGCCGCGCGACCGCGACCGCCTCGTCGTAGCGGTCCTCGCGGATCAGCCGGCGGAACGCCGCCGAGCCGGTGACGTTGGTGCGCTCGCCGATCATCGTGAAGTTCGACTCGGCGGTCAGCGTCAGCGGGTCCATGCCCGACAGCCGGGTGACGTGGGCCGCCGGCGGCGGCGTCCGGCGCGCGATCGGGCGCACCGCGCCGGCGATCGCGGCGATGTGGGCCGGCGTCGTGCCGCAGCAGCCGCCGACCAGGTTGAGCAGGCCGTCCTGGGCGAAGCCCGCGAGCACCCGCGCCATCGACGCCGGGGTGTCGTCGTAGGCGCCGAACTCGTTGGGCAGGCCGGCGTTCGGGTAGCACATGACCCGGCCCGGGTGCAGCCGCGCCAGCTCGGCGACGTGGGGCCGCATCTCCTCGGCGCCGAGCGCGCAGTTGACGCTGACCGCGAACAGGTCGTGGTTGGCGATCGAGGTGTAGACCGCCTCGATGTTCTGGCCCGACAGCGTGCGGCCCGAGCGATCCGGGATCGTCACCGACGCGATCACGGGCACCCGCCGGGCGCCGCCGTCGAACAGCTCGGCGATCGCGTACAGCGACGCCTTCATGTTGAGCGTGTCGATGTGGGTCTCGGTCAGCAGCAGGTCGACGCCGCCCTCGAGCAGCGCCTGGGTCTGCGCGCGGTAGGCCGCGACCAGCTGGTGGAACGTGATCGCGCGGAAGCCGGGGTCGTTGACGTCGGGCGACAAGGACGCGGTCTTGGTGGTCGGCCCGATCGAGCCGGCGACGAAGCGCGGCTTGCCGTCGGCGCGCTCGGCGCGCTCGGCGGCGCGGCGGGCGACCTGGGCGGCGGCGAGGTTGATGTCGGCGACGTAGTCGCCCATCTTGTAGTCCTCGGCCGCGACCGCGTTGGCACCGAAGGTGTTGGTCTCGACGATGTCGGCGCCGGCCTCGAAGAACTGGAAGTGGATGTGCTCGATCGCCGCGGGCTGGGTGAGCACCAGCAGGTCGTTGAAGCCGCGCAGGCTGGCGCCGTGGCCGGCGAAGCGATCGCCGCGGAACGCCGTCTCGTCGAACCCCAGCGGCTGGATCATCGTCCCCATCGCGCCGTCGAGGATGACGATGCGGTCACGGACGAGGGCCTCCAGGAGCTCGGTACGGTCGGACATCGCCCGTCGGTAGCACGAAGCCCGGGCCGGGCCAACGGGCCGGGCGCCGGGCCGCGATCGCCGCCGCGTCACATCGGCGGCGGGGCCGGGCACTACCGGGCGTGACCACCGCGCTCCACGCCCCCGCTGCGCACCAGCTGCCCGCGTCGCACGATCAGCAGCCCGACGGCCCCCGCACCGATGACCGCGACGGCGCCGTCGCCGAGCTGCTGGCGTTGATCCAGTCCGACGGCCTGTCCCCCGAGGTCGCGGCGCTGGTGGCGCGCCGCCACCCGCACCAGCTCGACCGCCTGATCGCGCACCTGCACCAGCACGGCAACGCGTTCGTCGACGAGACGCTGGCGCTGGTGGCGCGGCCGGCGGGCGACGCGGCGTTGCCGACCCGCGCTGACGACGCCGGCGCGGCACCGGCGCGGCCCGCGAGGCCGGCGCGGGCGCTGCCGGACGTCGCGACCCAGGCGGCGGCGGTCGGCGCGACGGCGGGCGAGGTCGGCGCGACGGCGGGCGAGGTCGGCGCGACGGCGGGCGAGGTCGGCGCGACGGCGGGCGGCGAGGTCGAGGCCGCGCTCCAGCCCGAGGTCGAGCCGGACTACGCGGCGTCGCGGGCCTGGAACCGCGCCCACGTGCGCAACGTGGTGCGCTTCGACTACGCGACCAAGCACCGCTACGCCGATCAGCGCCGGAACGGCGAGCTCGACGTGTACCGGGTGGCGCAGTGGCAGCGCGAGCACCAGGCGGCCTACCCCGATCTCGAGGTGACCGGCATGGTCGACGAGCTGACCTGCGAGATCGCCGAGGGCCGGCCGCCGCAGCCGCGCCCGCCCAAGCCCCACCACCCGCCGTCGGTCGAGCTGCTGCCGACGATCGCGCTGCCCAACGTCCCCGACGGCACGCTCTACCCCGCGGGCCGTCGTTTCCATGTGCCGTTCGAGGTGCAGGCGCGCCCCGGCACCCAGATCTGGCTGCAGGGCTACATCCCCAACGGCATCCCCGAGGCGCGGCGGGTGGTCACCACCGACGGCGACGGCCACGCCACCGGCACGCTCGAGTTCAACGCCCAGGGGATCGGCGCCGACGACCGCCCCGAGGCGGTCTACGCGCTCACGATCATCGGCACCGAGAGCCCCGCCGAGGGCGGCCGCTCGGGGCCGGTCATCCAGCGGCGGATCCGCATCGTCAGCGCGCCGCCGCCGATCTGGTGACCGTCAGGCGCCGACGGCGCGGGCCATCCGCACCACCGCCTCCTCGAGCAGGCCGGCGGTGGTCGCCAGGTTGAGCCGCGCCCAGCCGTGGCCCTCGACGCCGAAGCTGGGGCCGGGCGACAGCGCGACCTTGCCGCGGGCCAGGAACGCGGCGGCCGGATCGTCGCCGAGGCCGAGCGCGCGGCCGTCGAGCCACGCCAGGTAGCCGGCGGCCGGCGGCGCGTAGCCGACCGTCGGCAGGTGGCGCGCGAGCAGCTCCGCGAGCAGCGCGCGGTTGCGATCGAGCATCGCGATCACCTGCGCGCGCCACGGCCCGCCGGCGGTGAAGGCGGCGCGGGCGGCGAGGATGCCGAGGTGACCCGCGTGGTACGAGATCTCCGCCGGCAGGCGCGCCAGGATCGCGCGCGGCGCGTCGTCGCACGCGACCAGCACCGCGGCCTTGAGGCCGGCGAGGTTCCAGGTCTTCGACGCCGAGGTCAGCACGATCGCGCGGCGCGCGGCGGCGGCCGACACCATCGGGAACGGCGTGTGGGTCGCGCCCGGCAAGGTCAGCGGCGCGTGGATCTCGTCGGCCAGCACCAGCACGTCGTGGCGATCGGCCAGCTCCGCGATCGCGGCCAGCGCCGCCGGCGCATACACGACGCCGGTCGGGTTGTGCGGCGAGCACAGCACGTGGACCCGCGCGCCGGCGGCGTAGGCGCGCTCGATCGCCGCCAGATCGGGCGCGAAGCCGCTGGCGGTGCGCGCCATCGGCGCGGTGATCACCTGCCGGCCGAGGTGGCGCGCGGTGCCGGCGAACGGCGGGTACACCGGCGGCTCGATCACCACCGCGTCGCCGGGCGCGGTCGCGACCTGCAGGAGCTCGGCGAGGCCGGTGACCACGTCGGGCACGACCCGCACGTCGCGCGGCGCGACCTCCCAGCCCCAGGTGGCGCGGGCCCACGGCGCGAACGTCGCGCCCAGCCCCGCGGGGTCGGCGTAGCCGCAGTCGTCGTCCTCGATCGCGCCGTGCAGCGCGGCGCGGATCGGCGCGGCCAGCGGGTAGTCCATCTCGGCCACCCACGCCGGCAGCACGTCGACCGGGTAGCGCGACCACTTGGCGCTGTGGCGCCGGCGCAGGCTGGCCTCGGTGATCGCGTCGAACGGGTGACCCATGGCGCGATGCTACGCGCGATCCGCCCCGCTGGCTCAGCCCAGGCCGAGGCGCTTCATGCGGTCGAGCAGCGTGACCCGCGACAGCCCGAGCGCGCGGGCGGCGGCGGCGCGGTTGTCGCCGGCCGCGCGCAGCGCCGCGGCGATCAGCTCGCGCTCGAACGCATCGACGCGATCGCGGAACGGGCCGCCGCCGGCGCTGGCCGAGGGCGCCGGCGCCGCGCGCGCCAGGTCGTCGAGCCCGAGCCGGCCGCCGTCGGACAGCGCCACCAGCCGGGTGACGACGTTGTCGAGCTCGCGCACGTTGCCGGGCCACGGCCGCGCCGCCAGCGCGGCGATCAGCGCGGCGTCGAGCGTCACCGCGTCGAGGCCGAACCGCGCCGCCGCCCGGGCCGCGAACGCCCGCGCCAGGTCGGGGACGTCGCTGGCGCGCTCGCGCAGCGGCGGCACCACCAGCTCGACCACCGCCAGCCGGTAGTACAGATCGTCGCGGAAGCCGCCGGCGTCGGCCAGCGCGCGCAGGTCGCGGTGGGTGCACGCGATGACGCGGACGTCGACCCGCTCGGGGCGCGCCGCGCCGACCGGCTGGATCTCGCCGTCGGCCAGCGCGCGCAGGAGCTTGGGCTGGATCGCCAGCGGCAGCTCGCCGATCTCGTCGAGCACCAGCGTGCCGCCGTCGGCCCGCGCGACGTACCCGGCGCGCGCGTCCTTGGCGCCGGTGAACGCGCCCCGCGCGTGGCCGAACAGCTCGGCCTCGGCCAGCTCGGCGGGCAGCGCCGCGCAGTTGAAGCGCACCAGCGGGCCGGCGCCGCGGCGGCCGAGCGCGTGCAGGTGCGACGCCACCAGCTCCTTGCCGGTGCCGGTCTCGCCGCGCACCAGCACCGTGACGTCGCGGCTGGCCAGGCGCTCGATCGTCCGCGTCAGCGCGCGCATCGGCGGGCTGTCGCCGAGCAGCGGCTGCCCGAGCTGGCGCTCGGCGGCGTGGTAGCGCGCGGCCCGGCGCAGCCGGCCGGCCTCGGCGGCGCGCTCGACCGCCAGCGCCAGCTCGTCGACGTCGAACGGCTTGGTCAGGTAGTCGTCGGCGCCGGCCTTCATCGCGGTCACGGCGGCGCGCTCGGAGCCGCGGGCGGTGACGACCACCACCGGCAGCCCCGGCGCCTGGGCCCGCACCGCGGCCAGGAGCGCCAGGCCGTCCATGCCCGGCATCGCCAGATCGGTCACGACCACGTCGACGCCGTCGAGCGCCGCCAGCGCGGCGGCGCCGTCGGCGACCGCGGTCACGAGGACGCCGCGCGACACCAGCACCTCCTCGATCGCGAAGCGCACCGCGGGCTCGTCGTCGCACACCAGCGCGTGGGTCATGCGGGCTCCGCCGGCGGCCGCGCCGGCACGGTGATGGTGGCCAGCGTGCCGCCCCCGGGCGCCGCCGCGATCGTCAGCGCGCCGCCGTGGAGCTCGACCGCGGCGCGGGTCAGCGCCAGGCCCAGGCCCGAGCCGCCGGGGCGCAGCGCCGCGCTCGCCGCCATCCCCGGCCCGGTGTCGCGCACGTCGACGCGGGCGCCGCCGTCGGCGGTCGCCGCCACGGTGATCGCGATCCGGCCGCGGCGCGGCGTCACCGCCAGCGCGTTGCCGACCAGGTTGAGGATCGCCTCGCGCAGCCGCTGGCCGTCGCCGACGATCGTCGCGCCGCCCGCGCAGGTCACCGCCAGCTCGCCGCGATCGGCCTGGGTCGCGACCAGCGCGGCCACCTCGGCGGCGATCTCGCCGAGCGCGATCGGCGCCGGCGCCAGCGCGGCCAGCGGCCGGGTCATCGCCAGGTAGTCGCGCACCGTGGCGTCCATGCGATCGATCTCGGCCAGCGCCACCGCGGCGCGCTGCGGTCGGCGATCGCCGTCGCGATCCTCGGCGAGCAGCTGCACCATCGCCTTCACCGCGGCCAGCGGGTTCTTGAGCTCGTGGGCGACCCGCGCGCCGATCGCCTCGGTGGCCTGGTCGCGCGCGCTGGCCGCCGCCGCGGTGGCGACCCGCAGACGATCGAGCACCGCCGCCGCGCGGGCGTGCGCCGCGACCACGGTGGTGACGCCGACGTAGGCCAGCGCGACCGCGCCGGCGCTCGACGCGACGTACATCCACGGCACCGCCGGCGCGCCCAGCGGCGGCCACGGCCAGCCGCGCGGCACCAGCGCCAGCGCCACCAGCGCCACCGCGAGCAGCGCCGCGAGCCGCGGCGCGATCCGGCTGCCGGCGAACGCGGCGACGCCGACCACCACCGGGGCCAGCACCAGCGGCACCAGCGGGCTGGCCAGCCCGCCCGACAGCCCGCAGCCGACGGCGAGCGCGACCACCGTCAACGCCAGCGACGTCGCCAGCCAGCGCGCGCCGATCGCGTGGGCGCGGCACCACCACGCTTCGGCGACGAACAGCGCCAGCGCCAGGCCGATCGCCGCGGCCAGCGCGCGCCGTTGCGCCAGCGGCGCCGCGGTCGCGGCGGTCAGCGCCGCGTTGGTGATCGCCACCGGCAGCACGATCCACGGGCGCGCGCGCAGGAAGCGGCCGCCGACCTCGCGCACCAGCGCGGCGGCGCCGGGCGTCGGGGCGCCGACGTCGCGTCGGGCGGCCGACGCGGCGGGGGCCGTGGTCGAGGTGGAAGCGGGCGTGATCACGAGGGCTCGGTCGCTGGCACGGGTCTTCCAATGCACGCGCTGCGCCTGACCAGGAGCATCGCATGAACTCGTCGACCTCGATCCGTCCCCTCGCCCTCGTCACCCTCGGCTGGCTCGCCGCCGTCGTGCTCGTCGGCGCCACCAGCGTCGCCGCCCACGCGCGCCCGCTGGTGCCGCTGATGATCCTCGGCCCGGTCGCCGCGTGGATCGTCGCCTACCGGCGATCGTCGACGTGGCGCGCGCGCATCGACGCGCTGCCGCTGCGGTGGCTGATCGGCCTGCACGCCGCGCGCGCGCCGATCGGCGTGGGCCTCCTCCTCGCGCACCAGCGCGGCATGCTGCCGGCCGCGTTCGCGATCAAGGCCGGCTGGGGCGACGTCGCGGTCGGCCTCGGGGCGGTCGCCGCGGTCGTCGCCGCCCGGGCGGCGGTCGCGCCGCGCTGGCTCGGGGCGTGGAACCTGCTCGGCGCGATCGACATCGCGGTCGCGGTCGGCACCGCGCAGTACCTGTTCGTCGTCGAGCGCGAGCCGCTGCTCACCGCGGGCGCGCCGCACCTGCCGTTCATCCTCTTGCCCGGCTTCATCGTGCCGCTGGTGATCGCCACCCACGTCGCGATCGCCGCGCGCCTGCGCCGCGCCGCCGCGCCCGCGCCTCAGCGCTTGCCCTCGTTGACCTCGCGGTAACAGGTCTCCATCTCGAGGTAGTTGTCGAGCACGGCCTGCGGGATCTCGGCGCCCTTCACCTGCTTGCCGTAGGCCAGCTGGATCTTCTCGGCCTTGCCCTTGGCGTCCATCGCGCAGCGCTGGGTGTGGCAGGCGCAGACCTCGTCCTTGATCTTGACCAGCCGAGCCTCCATGGCCTTGGGGTCGGTCGGCGCGCTCTTGCCGCACGCGGCGGCGAGCACGAGGGCCAGGGACACGAACGCGGCGCGCATCATCGAGTTGGTCATGCGGGGCGATACAGCAACCCGCGGACCAGCGCGCGATCGGCCGGTGACGCGGTGTTGCGCCGTCGGTGGGGCCGCCCTCGTCGGCGCGCGCCGGATCGGCGCGCCGGGTCGGCGCGCCGCGCGGCGTCAGCGGCTCTGGCCGCCGAGCTGGCGGCCCATCGACACGTACTCGATGCGGGCCGCGCGCAGCAGGTGCTGCTGGGCCACCGGCACGCCCTCGGCCGCGGCCAGGAACGCGCCGGCGATCGCCGCGTTGCGGATGTTGGCGCCGGTCATCTCCGGGTAGCGGGTGGCCAGCTCGTCGACGTCGAGGTCGTCGGCCACCGGCAGGTCGGGGTTGAGCATGCTCTTCCACAGCGCGACCCGCTCGTCGAGCTCGGGCGGCCAGAACCGCACGTGGCCGGCCAGGCGGCGCATCAGCGCCGGATCGATCGACTGATCGAGGTTGGTGGTGAGGATCGTGATGCCGCCGAACGCCTCGACCCGCTGCAGCAGGTAGTTGACCTCGAGGTTGGCGTAGCGATCGACCGCGGCCTTGACCTCGGTGCGCTTGGCGAACAGCGCGTCGGCCTCGTCGAACA
>Ga0073899_10006062_pt1 | contig 10458 bp, 6 predicted proteins | sample KloWWTmetaKNB5Ph_FD_88975 | JGI IMG/M metagenome (GOLD analysis project Ga0073899, IMG submission 88975) | Active sludge microbial communities from Klosterneuburg, Austria, studying microevolution and ecology of nitrifiers - Klosterneuburg... | ecosystem: Engineered > WWTP > Aerobic digester >...
ACCGCGGCCAAGCTCATCGCCCAGGCCGGAATCGACGTGCTGGTGGATCTGCAGGGCCTGACCAGCGGTGCCCGTCCGGCCATCTTGGGGTGGCGCGCCGCACCGGTGCAGGTGAGCTACCTCGGTCTGCCAGGCACATCGGGCCTGCCGGGGGTGGACTGGATCCTGGCCGACCGCACCGTGATGCCGCCCGAACTGGTGCCCTACTGCACCGAGCGGCCGATCTACCTGCCGCACTGCTACCAGGTGAGCGATCGCCAGCGTGAGGTGGCCGCACGCCCTGAGCGCAGCACCTACGGCCTGCCCGACGATGCGTTCGTGTACTGCTCGTTCAACAACAACTTCAAGTTCACTCCAGAGATGTTCCGGGCGTGGATGCGCATACTGCGGCAGGTGGACGGCAGCGTGCTGTGGCTGCTGGCCGACAACGACACGGCCCGCGAGAACATGCAGCGCGAAGCTGACCAGGCTGGCGTGGCACGCGAGCGGCTGGTGTTTGCGCCTCGGGTCCCACCGGCGGAGTACCTGGCACGCTTCCAGCTCGCCGACCTCGTGCTCGACACCTTCCCCTACAACGCAGGCACGACGGCCAGCGACGCGCTGTGGATGGGCGTGCCCATCCTCACGCGCAGCGGGCGTACCTACATCTCGCGCATGGCCGGCAGCCTGCTCACCGCAGTGGGCCTGCCCGACCTCATCACCGACAGCCTGGACGAGTACGAGTGCCAGGCCGTGCGCCTGGGCCGCGAGCCCGCGCGCGTGGCCTCGTACAAGCGCTACCTGGCCGAGCATGGCCGCGGCTCGCCGCTGTTCGATCTGCCGCTGCTCGTGCGCGACATCGAAACCGAGTTCGAGCGTCTGGCGCTGGCCCACCGCTGAACGCGAACCGAATCCGGACGCCCTGGGGCCATGTCGAGCACTGTCATCGAAGCCACCACCGACGCTGCAGCCGTGCCTGCGCCGCCGCCGGAAACGGGCGCTGCGGCCGACGCCCAGCGGGCCTGGTGCCTGGACGACGATACGTTGGCCCAGGCGCTGGCGTGGCTGACCATGCACCATGGCCACGAGCGCTCGGTGCATGCGCTACTGGCCGGGCAGCCGGTGACCGGCCCGCTCGACCCCTTGCTGGCGGTCCGCGTGATGAGCCAGGCCGGCTACGAAGCGGGACTGGTGCATCGGCCGATCGGTGATATCCATGAACTGCTGTTGCCCGCGGTGGTGCTGATGAAAGATGGCAGCGCCTGCGTGCTGTGCACGCACGACGCAGCCACAGGGCGCTGCGAGATCGTCGTGCCCGCACGGGTGTACCTGCCGCGCACCGTGGCGATCGACGAACTCCAGGCGGCTTACTCCGGCACCGCGCTGGTGGCCGCGCCGCGGGGCGCACAGGCGGCACACACCCGCGTCGACGATGTGCCACTGACCGACCCCGGGCGCCACTGGCTGTGGGGCACCGTGCGCCGCTTCGCGCCGTACTATCGCTCGGCCCTGCTGGCTGCGTTGATCAGCAACGTGCTGATGCTGGTCACCGGCATCGTCACCTCGGTGGTCTACGACAAGGTCATCCCCAACGAGGCGATGGTCACCATGTGGGCGCTGGCCGCTGCCGGAGCGCTGGCGCTGGTGTTCGACATGGTGGCGCGCCAATTGCGCGCGGTGCTGATCGACCGGGCGGGCCGCAAGACCGACCTGCTCGTGGGTGCGGCGCTGTTCCGCCAGAGCCTGGCGGTGCGCATGGAGCACCGGCCGGATTCGTCGGGCGCCTACGCCCACATCCTCGGCCAGATCGAGATGGTGCGCGAGTTCTTCTCGTCGGCCACGCTGTCGGCCATTTCCGACCTGCCGTTCATCTTCGTCTTCGTCGCGGTGACGTTTCTCATCGGCGGCCCGCTGGGCTGGGTGCTGGTGGTGGCGATCCCGCTGATGCTGGGCGTATCCATCGTGGTCCAGGGCGCGCTGCGCCGGATGATGACCGCCAACATGCAGCAACTGGCTGACCTGCACGGCGTGCTGGTCGAGGCCGTCGACGGCATGGAGGACCTCAAGGCCGCCGGCGCGCAGGGCCGCTTCATCGAGCGCTACGAGACCACCACGGCGGCAGCAGCCGATACGGCGATGCGCTCGCGCCAGGTGTCGAGCTGGACGATCAACCTGTCGGCCATCTCGCAGCAGGCCATCACCCTGGTGATGTTGCTGTGGGGGGTGCACTTGATCCAGGAGCGCGTCATCACCGGCGGCATGCTGATCGGGGCGGTGATGTTCGCTGGCCGTGCCATCGCGCCGCTGACCAGTGTCGTGATGCTGGCCACCCGCTTCCAAAGTGCGATGGCAGCACTGCGTGCGTTGGACAAGGTGATGAAGCAGCCCACCGAGCGCGACCCCACGCGCGACTATCTGCCTATGCGCGGCTTCGAAGGGCGGCTTGCGCTGCACGATGTGCGCTTTGCCTACCCGGATGTGCAGGGCATGGCCGGCCCGGAGGTGCTCAGAGGGGTGAGCCTGCGCCTGGGCCCAGGCGAGCGGGTGGCCATCCTGGGCCGTATCGGCAGCGGCAAGTCGACGATCCTGCGCCTGCTGGCGGGGCTTTACGAACCCACGGCCGGGCAGGTTGAGACCGACGGCGTGGACTTGCGTCAGTTCAATCCGGCGGACTATCGCGCACGGGTGGGTTTCGTGGCGCAGGACCCGCGGCTGTTCAACGGCACGCTGCGCGACAACGTGCTGCTGGACCGGCCCGCTGCCGATCCTGCGGCACTGGCCGAGGTGGCGCAACTCACCGGACTGCAGCGGCTGGTGGCTGCGCACCCGATGGGGTGGGAACTTCCGGTGGGGCAGTCGGGCTGCCTGCTGTCGGGCGGCCAGAGACAACTGGTGGCACTGGCGCGCTGCCTGGTCACTCGGCCGCGCATCTTGTTGATGGACGAGCCGACCAGCTCAATGGACGCGCAGTCCGAGGCTCAGTTCCTGAAGCAACTGGCGGGCGCGACGGGCGATTGCACGCTGGTCATGGTGACCCATCGTCCCGCAGTGCTGGAGCTGGTGCATCGCGTGATCGTGGTCGATGCCGGACGCGTCGTGATGGACGGCCCGAAGGCACAGGTGCTGGCCGCACTGTCGGGCGCGCGGGTACCGGGCGCGCCGGAGGCCGCTCGATGAGCCAGGGCTGGATCACGACCTGGAACGCCCGCCGTACGCAGGGCGAGCTGCGCGACGACGACCTGCCGTATGTGTCGGCGCTGCGTGCGGCGCAGGTGCCGGAGTCGATGCGCGCTGCGCACGCATCGATCTACCTGATGCTGGTTGCCATAGCCTGTGCTGCGGCGTGGGCCTTGCTCGCGCGCGTGGACATCATCACCCGTGCCGATGCCCGTGTGGTGGCCGAGGGCCGCGAGCAGGTGATCGCCAGCCTCGAAGGCGGAATCTTGCGGGAGTTGTTCGTCCGCGAGGGACAGCAGGTCAGGGTGGGTCAGGACCTGGCGCTGCTGGACCCGACCCGACTGGAGGCTCAGCAGAACGAGGGGGAGGTCAAGCGCCAGGCATTGCGCGCTGCGATGGCCCGCGCGCAGGCTGAAGCCACCGGGCAGCCGCTGCAGTTCCCAGCCGAATTGCGGACTGCGCGCGCCGCCGTGGACGCGGAGACGGCGTCCTACCGCACGCGCCAGCAAGCGCTGGCCGAAGCCCAGGCGGCCGGCCGGCGCAACCTCGCGCTGCTCGAGAGGGAGCTGGGCGTCGCAGAGACCATGTCGGCGCAGGGCCTGATGAGCGAGGTTGAGGTGATGCGTGTGCGGCGGCAGGTCAATGACCTGCAGTTGGCCATGCAGGAGCGGGTCAACCGCTATCGCCAGGATGCAGCGGCCGAACGGGTGCGCTTGCAGACCGAACTGGGCCAAGTGGGCGAGCAGATGGTGGTGCGCGACGATGCCGTGCGTCGCACGGTGCTGAAGTCGCCGGTCGATGGCATCGTCAAGGTCATCCGGGTCAACACCCTGGGCGGCGTTGTCAGCGCCGGGGCCGCCGTGATGGAGGTGGTGCCCGTCGGCCCGCGCGTGCTGGTCGAGCTGAGGGTCAAGCCGCGCGACATCGGCTTCCTGCGCACTGGCCAGAGCGCACATGTCAAGCTCAGTGCATATGACTTCACGTTGTACGGCAGCCTGCAGGGCGAGGTGGCGATGATCAGCCCCGACGCGCTGGGGGATGCCGATCGGCAAGTTCCGGCCAACACCGATGCCACCTGGTATCGCGTGCTGGTGCGGGCGGACCGTTCGACGCTCCAGGCGCAGGGCCGGCCGTTGCCGGTACTGCCTGGCATGACAGGCACCGGCGAAGTGCAGGTCGGCGAGCGATCGGTACTCAGCTACCTGCTGCAGCCCATGACAAAGGCGCAGCAGGCTTTTCAGGAACGTTGACACAGCAGTACCCAAGCCCCAGGGAGGCATGGCCATGACGCTGTTCGATGACACATCTCTGCTGCTGCCCGCGCAACGCGCGCGCCGCATCGGCCAGGTCATGGCGGCCATCAGCGCCGCCATCGGTCTGGCCATGCTGCCACGGCTGTTGACCGGCACGTGGGGCGAAGTCGTACCGATGATGGCAGCGACGCTCGCCGCGCAGGCTGTGGCCGCGTGGCTGCTGCGACGACAACGGCTGCAGGCGGCCGCCGGTCTGATGCTGGGTTCGCTGATGGTGATGCTGGGCTACTTCATCGTGCGTGGGCAGGGGCTGCGCGATGTGTCCATCATGGGCATACCGGCCATCCTTGCGTTCGCAGCACTGCTGGGCAACCGTCGCCTGTTCGTGCTGCTGCTGGCGACAGCGCTGGCGGTGTGCGTAGGTGTCGGGCTCGGCAACGTGATGGGCTGGCGCCTGCAGCGCCCGCCGGTGTACCGGCCCACCGAGGTCATCGACGTGTGCGTGATCCTGCTGGCCACGGCGTTCGCCATCAACATGATGGCACGCGACCTCGGCCGCTCGCTGCAGCGACTGGTGGCCGAGAACCGCGCGGTGCGCGAGTCGCAGCAGCGCATTGCGCAACTGGCGCGGCGCGATGCGCTGACCGGCCTGCCCAACCGCATGGCAGCGCGCGAGCAGTTCGACAACGCGGTGCAGGCCATGCGCGCCCAGGGTGGCCGATTGGCGCTGCTGTATGTCGACCTTGACCAGTTCAAGACCGTCAACGACTCGCTCGGACATCCGGCAGGCGATGACCTGCTGCGATGCATAGGCCAGCGCCTGACTTCGCTGCTGCAGCCTGACGACAGCGTGGCCCGTTTGGGGGGCGACGAGTTCCTGGTGCTGGTCCGCCGCGGCGATGACTCCGACCGCGTCGCCGAAGTCGCGCAGGGCATGTTGGATGCCGTCGCGGCGCCGCTCGAGCTCGAGGGTATGGAGCTGCACGGCAGCGGCTCGATCGGCGTGGCGATATGCCCCGACGATGGCCAGGACTTCGACAGCCTGTTGAAGAAGGCCGACATCGCGATGTACCGAGCCAAGGAGGCCGGACGCAACGCGTTCCGGTTCTTCGACGCACAGATGAACGCCCACGTGGCCGAGCACCTTCAGTTGGTGGCCTGGATCCGGCACGCACTCAAGCAGCAGCAGTTCGAGGTCTACTACCAGCCGCAGATCGATCTGGACAGCGGCCGCGTCGTGGGTGCCGAAGCACTGCTGCGCTGGCGCCACCCCGAGCAGGGCATGATTTCGCCGGCTCGCTTCATACCGGTGGCCGAGCATTCGGGCCAGATCGTCGAACTGGGCCAGTGGGTGCTGCACCAGGCTTGCAGGCAGGCGCAAGCTTGGCGCGCAGGAGGGTTGGGCGATGTGGTCATTTCGGTGAACATGTCGCCGGTGCAAGCGCGCCGTGGTGACATGGAACGCTCGGTCGACGATGCGCTGCAGGCCTCCGGCCTGCCGCCGGCATTGCTGGAGCTCGAGCTCACCGAGTCGCTGTTGATCGACGAGACCGATCAGCTCACGGCCATGCTCACGCGCCTGCGCAGCCGCGGCATCACCTTCGCGATCGACGACTTCGGCACGGGCTACTCGAACCTCGCCTACTTGAAGCGCTTCGAGGTGGAACGACTGAAGATCGACCAGTCGTTCATCCGCCGGCTGACGGTCAACCCCGACGACGAGGCCATCGTCCAGGCCATCCTGCAGATGGCAGCAGCGTTGAAACTGGGCGTGATTGCCGAAGGTGTGGAGGACGATGCCACGCTGCAGCGGTTGTTCGCGCTGGGCTGCCGGCAGGGGCAGGGCTATCACTGGTCGCCCGCGATTCCGGCCGCTCGATTCGAGGCGTTCGTGCGTGAGCGGCACGGCTTGCCGCAGGCGGTGTGCCCGGCATGACGCTCCGATTGACCCCGCGTTGCCTCGCACGACGCGGCGCCGTGGTGGCCATCTGGGCCGCCGGGCTTCAGCTGCTGTTGGCACCCGGTGCCGCGGTGGCCTCGCAGTCATGCGCGCGCGGCCTGTCCGCACCGGTGGCGGTGCCCACGGGTGCCGAGCGCATGCAGGCCCGTGGGCGGCTACGCGACTGGGTCGGGCAGGCGGTGACCCGCAGCGCTGCGGCCGATGCCGCACGCTGGCAGGCCGAGGCCGCGCAAGACGACGTTCGCGAGGCCCGGGCCGCACTCGGGCCGCAGGCCAGCCTGGGCGCCACGCTCGGTCCGCAGGTGTCGCAGGCCGCAGGAAACACCGAAACCAGCGCCGCACAGTGGCGAGCTAGTCTGGGCGTGAGTCAGCTGTTGTACGACGGCGGTCGCGCCGATGCGCTCGTGCAGGCGCGTCGCCTCCAGGCCGACGCCGTGCGCCTGGGCTGGGTGAATCAGCAGGAGCAACTGGCGCTGGGCACCGTGGCCGCGGCGCTCGAGTGGAGCCGCTATCGCTCGCTGCTGCAGGTAATGGACGACTATCAGCGCAGCGCCGCCTGTCTGACCGCAGCCATGGAGCAGGTGGTGGCCGCGGACCGCGGCCGCCTGAGCGAGCTGGTCCAGGCGCGCAAGTCGCTGGCGCAGGTTCAGCTCACACGGCACCAGATCGAGGCCCAGGCGCGGCAATCGGAGCTGCGGCTGCGCCGTTTCGTGGGCGAGATTCCACTGGCCGACGACGGCCTGCGCGGTGCGGTGGAGGATGTGCCCGGCCTGCAGGCTCTGTGGGCGCAGATGGAGCGCGCACCGGATGTCGCGCAGGTGCGTGCCCAGGCTGCGGCGGCTGATGCCCAGGCGCGATCGGCCGCGGCAGCGCTGCGGCCTCAGCTCAGTCTGAGCGCCGGCCTGACGCACAACGGCAATGCCGGCGGCAGCCTGCCCGGCAGCCACGGCGCTTCGGCGAACGTCACCCTGGCGCTGAGCGTGCCACTGTGGAGCCCTGGCAACGATGCGGCGGCTGATGCGGCGCGCAAGCGTGCCCTGGCTGCCCAGCGCGCCAGCGACGATCTTCTGGAAGTGCGCCGCCACCGGGTGACCGACCTGCACGATCAGGCCCGCTCAGCACTCGAGCGCGAGCAACTCACTGCCGCCGTGGTACGCGACAGCGCGCAGCTGTACGGCTACACGCTGCAGCAATGGCAGCAACTCGGCCGGCGTTCGCTGTTCGACGTCATGGCCGCCGAGAGCGACCACTTCGGCCTGCGCATCTCGCAGGAGAACGCGCGTCACGACGCGCAGCAACTCAACGCAACCTTGCACTCGCTGGGCGCGGGCCTGCTGGATTGGCTGGCGCAGCCACGCTGAGCACCGGCGGCCGGTGTCACGCATCACCCGAGGGTGCGCGCGTAGGCAATCAGTTCGCGACCGAAGCCCAGGCGCGCCGCCGCGCGGGCGTAGTCGATGTAATCGGGCAGGCTCTCCTCGATCAGGAAGCTCTCGACCATGACGCGGCTTGCATGCGCAGCCTTGCCCAGCGTGCGATCGGCCCAGTAGTTCGAGCCGGGGTGCGTGAGAAACAGCTCGATCGGGAAGTCGGCCTGCAGGTCGAGCAACTCGTAGCGGCAGTCGCTGAGCACCGCACGCAGGCTGTCGCGGTTGAAGTAGCTCAGATGCTGGGGCGGGCAGAACCAGCTCTTGTGCGTCATGCCGCGCTCCAGCAGCAATTCCTGAAAGCGTGAGTAGTCATTGGGTACGCGCATGCGCAGTGCACCACCCGCGGCGATCAACGGGGCGAGGTTGTCCAGCAGCGCCAGCGGGTCGATCACGTGCTCGAGCACGTTCTGCAGGTTCACCAGGCCCCACTGGCGTTGCTCGGTGGCGTAGCGCACCAGCAGCTCGAGCGCGTCGCCTTGGTCGAATTGCGGGGAGAGCTGCGGATTGAAGCGATCGATCCCGTGGCTGGAGTAGTCGCAGGCATGAACCGTCCAGCCCAGCCGCTGCATCGATGCCGCAAACCAGCCCTCCCCGCAGCCCACATCCAGCAGCGTGGTGGGTGTTCCCAGCGCACGGGCGCTGGCATCGGCGACTCGGGCCAGGTTGTCGTAGTAGCGCAGCTCCTCGGGCGGATAGTCGGGTTGGTAGGCGCCGTGGTGTTCCTGGAAGTACTGGCGCGCGTAGAACTGCGCCAGCTCGGTGGGTTCGGGCAGTGGGTCTGCCTGGACGAAGCCCAGCGGATGGCGGCGTTCGGTGTAGCTCATGCGATGGACCCTCCAGTCGGCGTGCCGCACCATGTGCTGCTGCTGCGGCGCGGCAGCACGATGAGTGCGCGATTGTGCCGCTGCGGCGGAGAGCCGCGGGCCGACGCACCACAGGCGCGGACGTCGAGCCGTCCTGGCGGAACCGAAGGTGCGGCCAGCGCTACAGTGCACGACCGGCGGCAACTTTCTGCCGCTGTGTCATGCGACCCGCCATGAAGCGCTCGATACATCTGCTCGCCATCGACCCCCAGAACGACTTCTGCGATCTGCCCGTAAGCTGGTTGCCGCCTGATCCACTGGCCGGCGTTGCCGGCGCGCGCATCAGCCCGCAACTGCCGGTCGCTGGCGCGCATGCCGACATGCTGCGCCTGGCCGGACTGATCGGCGAGGGCGTCGCCGGACTGTCGGACATCACCATCACACTCGACAGCCATGCCCACGTCGGCATCGAGCGCACCACCTTTTGGGTAGGCGGCGATGGCGGCGCCGTAGCCCCGTTCACGGCCATCGCCGCTGCTCAGGTGCGCCGAGGCGAGTACAGGCCGCGCGATGCGGCCCGTACCGGCCGGGTGCTGAACTACATGGACACACTCGAGGCTCTGGGGCGCGATGTGCTTGTCGTCTGGCCCGTGCACTGCCAGGTCGGTACCTGGGGCCACGCGGTGCACGCTGCCGTTCGCGCCGCCTGCAACGCGTGGGAGGTTCGACGCCAGACCGGCGTCAGGCACGTGATCAAGGGCACCAATGCCTACACGGAGCATTATTCGCCGCTGCGTGCGGAGGTCACCGATCCGCACGACCCATCCACCGCGCTGAACACCGCGCTGATCGGCCAACTGGCGCGCGCCGACATCGTGATGGTGGCCGGCGAAGCCTCCAGCCACTGCGTGCGGCGCGGCGTGGAGGATCTTGCCGCCCACTGGCCCGACGGCCACCTGGAGCGCTTGCTGCTGGTAGCCGACTGCATGAGCCCGGTCGGCGGCTTCGAGGCCGCGGCGCAGGCCTTCCTGGGTGATATGCGCGACCGCGGCCTGCAGATCATCAACGCCGTGCAGGCCACGGCCCTCCTGCACGAGAACGCCCACTGATCATGCCGAGGCGATCTGCCGGCGAGCGACTACGATAGCCCCATGGTGCAGACGACCCAGTTCCACAACCTCTACTGCCACGGGTTTGTTCGGGTGGCGGTGTGCGTGCCCGAAGTGCGCATCGCGCAGCCGCAGCACAACGCGCAGGCCACGCTGGGGCTGTTGGCCCGGGCGGCGGGGCAGGGCGCGGCGCTGGCGCTGTTTCCCGAGCTCGGCTTGTCGGCGTATAGCTGCGACGACCTGTTTCACCAGCGTGCATTGCTCGATGCCTGCGAGCAGGCGTTGGCCACCGTGATCGAGGGCTCGCGAGCGCATTCGGTGCTGGCCGTGGTGGGCTTGCCGCTGCGGGTGCAGCAGCGGCTGTACAACTGCGCCGCAGTGGTGCACATGGGTCGACTGCTGGGCGTGGTGCCCAAGAGTTACCTGCCCAATTACGCCGAGTTCTACGAAGCGCGCCAGTTCAATGCGGCGGCCACGGCATCGGTGCGCGAGATCACGCTGGCCGGACAGACCGTTCCCTTTGGTCCCGACCTGCTGTTCCAGGCCGAGGGCTGTCCCGATTTCACGCTGCATGTCGAGATCTGCGAGGACCTGTGGGTGCCCGTGCCGCCATCGTCATATGCCGCGATGGCCGGTGCCACGTTGCTGGCCAACCTGTCGGCCAGCAACGTCACCATCGGCAAGGCCGAGTACCGGCGCACGCTGGTTGCCAGCCACTCGGCGCGCTGCGTGGCGGCCTACCTGTAT
>Ga0073899_10006063_pt1 | contig 10458 bp, 5 predicted proteins | sample KloWWTmetaKNB5Ph_FD_88975 | JGI IMG/M metagenome (GOLD analysis project Ga0073899, IMG submission 88975) | Active sludge microbial communities from Klosterneuburg, Austria, studying microevolution and ecology of nitrifiers - Klosterneuburg... | ecosystem: Engineered > WWTP > Aerobic digester >...
ATCGGCGAGTGGTTGGTGATGCGATCGAGGAAGGGATGCAGCAGCAGGTTGATGAACTCGAAGAAGAGCAGCAGTGCAATGAGCGAAAGGTTCTTGATCGCCTTGGCGCCTACCACGGATGTCCTGCTGAAGATGAGCAGGAAGATGCCGAGCGTGATGACGATGAGCGCGATGATGCCGAACTGGATATTGCGGGAGCGGGCGGCGGCTTCCTCAGCCTTCAGCTTCGCATCCTCTTGTTCCTTCAGCTCCTGCGCGAAGGCCATGTTCTGGAGCTTGTTCAGGTTGGTGGCGTTGATCAGGCTGTCTGCGTACATCACCCGCATCTCGAAGTAGTGGTAGGCGCTGTCGGTCTGGCCCATGGCCTTGAAGGACCGGCGCAAGAGATCGGTGGCACCGACCAAGCCCTCCAGGTTGCCGCCCTCACTGCTCACGTGCATCGCTCGACGGCCATCGGCGATGGCAGCGGGGATGTCGCCAGCCTCCAGTTCCATTTGCCCCCGGCCCAACAGGGAGCCGAAAAGCGGGATCATCACGTGGAATGAATCCGCCACCTCGATCGCGCGTGCGAAATGAACATCGGCCAGCTGGCGCTCGCGTTTTGCCGCATAGGCTGCTCCGAGCATATAGTAGGAGCGCGCATAGGCATAGGGGTCACTTCCTGGATCGGCGATGATGTTCGAGCGTTGTGCCCAATACAGCGCGGAATCCGGCTGTCCCATCAGGCGGTAGCAATCGCTCAGATGGCAGCACGTGCGATTGATCTGGTAGTCCGATGTCACGTTGGCGAGGGCGAGCTTCAGCAACCCCAACGCCCGTGGCAGGTCGCCCAAGGTCTTGTACACCGTCGCGATCTGCTTCTGCGCGGTACCGATGAAGTTCAGGTTGCCGGAGCGTTGCGCGTAGTCCAAGCCTTGGTAGAAGTACTTCAGTTGCAAAGCCGCGTCCGCCGATCCGTTGAGGGCATCGCCCACGTGATTCGAAGCCGTGGAGAGCAACGTGTCGATACCGAGCTGCTCGGCCAACGCGATCTCCTCCTTGGCGTTGCCCCTGATCTCGTCCTTCAACCCCAGATTGAAACAGGCCGCCCCATGATTGGCGGTGATGAAGTACCGCTCGATCAGCGGGCGGGACAAGTCGTGGCGCGTATCGAGCGAATCGTATCGGGCCTTGTACTGGTAATGTTGGGCGGAGACGGTGCATTGCGCCGCGACCGCGAGCGCAAGCAATATGGACCGGACCATTCGAAGCATCCTCATCATGAGATCTTGTCAGTTGTTGATCCCAACTCCTCTACCGTCCTCCTTACCTCCTCCAAGCGCACACGGTTGTTCTTGCTCACGAGCATGTTGGAGATGAGTTGGGCTTATCGCCAAAGATGATCCGATCAAGCCGAGGATGAATTGGGCAGCGACAAGGTTCGCCTCCTGCGCTACCGATAGCTTCGCCCCGTGCCGACACCACGCGACGAACAACACATCGACCTCAGCTTTCTTGAGGGTCCGCGACCGCGCTGGAAGGAATTCAAAAGCGTACTGAGCATTTCGCGCGAGTTCATCATGGGCTTCCGCAAACTGCATTTCGTGGGTCCGTGCGTTACGTTCTTCGGCAGTGCACGATTCAAGGAAGACCATCCGTACTACGAAGCGACGCGCGAACTAGCTCAGCGCATCGGTCGCGTGGGCTTCACGATCATGACCGGAGGCGGGCCCGGGTTGATGGAAGCGGCGAACCGCGGCGCGCGCGATGTGGGTGCGCGCAGCATCGGCTGCAACATCGTGCTACCGCAGGAACAGGATCCGAATCCGTATCTCGATGTCAGCCTCACGTTCGAGCGGTTCTTCGTCCGCAAGGTGCTGCTGTTGAAGTACAGCATGTGCTTCGTGGTGATGCCCGGTGGCGCAGGCACGTTGGATGAGCTCTTCGAAACGATCACGCTGATCCAGACCGGGAAGGTGAAGGACTTCCCGATCCTGCTCTACGGCAAGGACTACTGGAAACCGATGCTGGAGCAGATCGATCACATGATCGCCGAAGGCACGATCGGGCGCGAGGAGTTGAAGTTCGTTTTCGTGGCGGATAGCGTGGAAGAAGCCACTGCCTTGCTTCAGCATCGACTTGTCAGGATGTGGCAAGAAGCAAAAGGCATCAAGGACGCCCCCAAGTGGTGGTTCTTGGAGAACGGCAAGAAGAGCCCCGTGGCCCAGAAGAAGTGATCGCCCGCCTACGGTCGCACGGTCCGCATGGTGGTCGTTCCATCAGCGTGCAGCAAGCGCACCATGTAGACACCACTGGCCACCGACACCTGCAATGTGTTCCAAGAATTGCTGTTGAGCGATCCCGTGCGAAGCACTGAGCCACGCATGTCCATCAGCTCGTACCGTGGGTTGTTCAATTGCGCGTTGCGCAGATCCACCACCATGTCGCCATTGGCGAAGAACACATGGGCTTCACCAACGGTTGCACCCGCTAAGGCTGTGCTGAGGTCGATGACGATGCCAGCCTCCAACGGAGCGTAGTAAGGGGAAACATTGGTGACGCGGATCTTGTAACCGAGACCGGATGGCGTACCGGCCGGGATCTCGCAGGCGATGCTTCCAGTGTTAGCAGCGGTATTCAGTGTGCCGATCACGACCGGGTTGCTGAAATCGCCGTTCGCATCGCTGAGTTCGGCAACGAAATCGGTGGCGGCGATGGGCACACCGCCGGTGCTGAAATCGACCGTGAGCGGAAAGCCGAGACCGGCAGTGACCGTTGCGAAGGTTGCGCTGGGAACGGGCGACACATTGTAGATCAGTGCCATGTCATCGTACCAGCTTTGGGTACCGATCTGGCTGATGAGACTATCGCCGCTGGTCATCACCACCAGCACATATTCCGGTGCGTTGCCATTGAAGTAGTTGAACGGAACGGAGAAGCGTGTCCACGTACCGACCGTTACTGACGCACCATCCCAACTTGCCGCACCGGTCCAATTGCCGATGGTGCCATTCTCCGGCATACTGCCCGCACCGGTATGCACGATCGCATCCACCGTCGGGTAGTCGCCTGTCATCACCGTGGTCTTGTACCAACACACCAAACTGTCCGGGCGACTGGTCATCACTTGGTACCACTGGGCATCGCTTGGTTCGGTGAACACAAGACCGTTGGCCGGGTTCAGTTCGGCATGCACGCGACCGCAGGTAACAATGCCGTTGGCCGCACCGATGGCCGACTGAACCGTGCGCACGTTCACCGAGTACGAACCCGTGTGCGCGTCAGCGCTCTGCCAGCACACCTGCGGGGCAAAGTTGTTGATGAAGTTGCCGCCATCGCTGGTCTTGATGGAACTCCATTCTTCCGGCTCCTCTGTGCCGGTGCCGAGACTTGTCCACGTTTCGAAACTGGCGTTGATGATCTGGGGTTGGGCCAAGGCGGAGAGCGCGAGGCCGACAGTAGCACTGAGCGTAACGATGAGTTTCATAGGCGTGGTTTGCGGCGGTGAACTTATTACATCGGGACAGGGCACCGTCACAAATTGGGAAGGGCCGCACAAGGCGGCCCCCTCCACACGTCAAACGAAAGTGGTTACAGCGCCACGGTCCAACCGCTGGTCCAGTCGTTGCCCGATTCCACGGCGCCTTTGAAGCTTACACTGGTGAACCAGCTATCCACTGAGCTGGGATCGACCGCACCAGCGACTTGAACACCAACGTAACCGGAGAGCACGCCCGGGTCGGTACTGGAGTTGGAGGTTTCGGTGCCGGGATCGAAGATGCCACAGTTGCTCCACGCGGTAACGTTACCGTAGGAGACGGTGTTCTTCGTGAAGAGCTCGCCGGAAGCAACATGTGCATCGCACTCGGTGCCGACTTTGATGCCGTTCTCGAAACCGGTGATAAGGCCGTTCCACAGTTTACCCTTAGTGCCATTTCGCAAGCGGATGCCATCGTTCGCGCTTCCATCCACAGCACCCAATAAGGTGAAGTTGCTGATCATGGGCGAGCTGAACGGTGTAACCGTATAGTCGGTCTCCCAATTGTCCCCTTCGAAACCACGATCACCGGTAGCGCTCGTCTGCTGCACCACCCAGAACTGGCCCTTACCACGCCATCCATGGCTCCAATCGAAACTGTCGTCGCTATTACCGGTGCTCACTGCCCACTTCAGCGATACCGTGCCACCGAAGAACTCGAAACCGTCATCGCTTCCCAAGTAGGCTTGCAGGTGCTCCAGCACCGTGGCGCTACCAACACCATTAAAGGAGAAGCCGTTCAACTCATTGTCGGTACCCAGGATCTTGCCGGCGTACTCTACGCGCACGTACTTCATCACGCCGCTGTTGTCGCTGTCGTCGCTACCACCGTAGGTACCGCTACCGCCTTCGCCCTCGGCGGTGCAACCGGGGGTGCCGCAGATGTTGATGCTCGCGTAACCGTTCAGGATGATACCACCCCAGTTTCCGGCAGCAGCACCACCGGTGACCTTCTTGATGGTGGAGAAGACGATAGGCTGTGCAGCAGTGCCTTGCGCGTCGATATTGCCGCCGCGCTGGATGCTGAGGAACGGTGTTGTGTTGTCATCCGCTGCGAACACATTGGTGCCGGGCTGGATGGTGAGCGTTACACCGCTCTGCACGAACACACCACCGCTCAACAACCACTGCTTGTCACTGGTCAATGTGCGGTCGCTGCCGATGTTGCCGCTGATGATGGTATATGTTACGCCGTTGATGACCTGCGTCCCGGTGCTGGCATACACACAGCTACCGTCGCTGTCTTCCGCGTCGGGATCGTAGTTGGAAGCGAGAGGGTCGGTGCAGCCTTCTTTCTTTTTGCAAGAAGTGAAGGTGCCGGCGGCGAGGAAGCCTGCGAAAGTCATCAGGGCCACACGGCTCTGGAAGAAGTTGATGATCGACATATCGTCTTTGTGTTTCTGTTGGGGCAAAAGTCCAGGCACAGCATTACGACCATGTGCGTGAGTGTTTAAGGTTGTCTTAGTAAAGTCGCCGCGCATCGTTGAGCTTGGTAACGTTCACGCAACACGCGAGGCGGCAACCGGAACGATAGCGATAACCCATCCCGCGAGAAGGACAGCAACTACGACTGCGACGGAAGCCCTTTCGCGGATCGCGAATGATCAGAACAGACGGTAACCGAGGCCGAACGAAATGCCGGTGCCGACACGGTAGGTGCTCAGTTCCACATTGCCGTTAGGCGCTTCCTGCTCGATACGGTATTCGGGGTTCAGCAAGTTGCGGAGGCCCAAATTGGCTTGCCAGCGATCACCGATGTCGGCGCGGAGGATCAAATGCAATGTGCCCACCGGGAGTTCGTATTGATCACCCAATCCGTTCGCTCCGGCAGCGAACACGCGACGACCGAAGATGTTGTAGGCCAACGTGGCCGTGCCCTTCACCTTGTTGCTGATCTGCCGTGTGTAGCCGATGTCAGCATTGAGCAACCACGGTGAAGCCCCTTGCAGCGGGCGACTTTCGTTGGTGAGCACCACTGCAGCTGCATCGCCATTGTCGTCGTTCAATCCGCTCAGGTCCACGTTGCTCATCATCAACGTTCCGTTCAAGCCGATGCTGATATCGTTCCACACGGTGCTATCAGCACCAATGATGCTGCCGATGCTCTTCACCACTTCCAGTTCGATACCGGCTACTGTTGCCGTTCCCGTGTTGCGGAAACTCTGCAGCTGTCCGCTTGCTGTGGCAAGTGCGACTTTCTCGATCGGGTTGTCCAATTGTTTGCCGAACACCCCGATGGCCAGCAGTTCGCCCGGAGCAGGGAAACGCTCGTAGCGCAGATCGGCGTTCAGGTTGGTGCCGTTCACCAGATCGGGGTTACCGATGTTCTTGGTGCCTGCGAACACTTCGGTGTACTCGAACGGTGCCACCTCGCGGAAGCCCGGACGGCTGATCGTCTTGCTGGCGGTTGCGCGGATCACATCCTTCTTGCTCACATCATACTTAATGGCGCCATACGGCAACAGGTCATCGCTGAGGATGCGGCCCACCCGGCGCGGCTGGTAGAACGAATCGCTCTGCTTGCGGTAGATGATCATCTGGTCGCCGCTCTCGAAACGAGCACCACCCATCAGTTTCAGTTTTCCGGGGATCACATCGGCTTCGAGCAAACCCCAGTAGGCATCCACATCCTGTGTGATCGTATGGTCGGCTTCCGGACCGGTCACGTTGTCCAAGGAAAAGTTGCCCGCTTGGAAGTTGGCATCGTTCAAGTATTGATCGGGCCGATCAACATTCACGCCTTGCGGGTAGGCCGCTTGCATGTTCGTCAGATCATACGCGTAGATCTCGTAACCGAAGCTGCGGTCCTTGCGCTTCATCTGCCAGCCACCGCGCACAGTGAGCAACGCGATCGTCCCATCCTCTTCAGTGACGCGTTGCAACAAACGGTATCCAAGGCCGCCTTGGGCAACGAGTTCTTCCTCATCCAAGGCGCTGTACCAGCGGTGGTTCTCGATCCGGTCCTTGGCGTTGAACACATACTCATCGCGCGCAGCGTCGGGCTGGTGCAGGTACACGAGCTGGCGGCGATCGGGTTCGCTACCTGCAGCGGTGCTGTAACCGATATCCCAGTTCAGCTTCACGCGGTTCGCCTTGCCGAAAGCATGCTCGCCCTTGGCTTGGTTCAACCACAGCGTATTCTCCTTGAAGGTGTAACGGCGGGCGTACACCAACTCATCGCAGTCGTAGTGAAAGCCTTGGTTCACGCGGTTCTCATCACTGCTCAAGTTCACATAGAGCGAGGTGAACGAAACCGTGTTGCGCTTGCCGATCTCCAGCGCAGCCGTACCCATTCCGCTGCTCTGTGTGTTGTACGAGTAACTCTGGAAATCGTAGTCGATCAGGAAGTCCTGCGCCGCATTCACGATCCGCACTTCGCCTTCTCGGTAGCGGTATTCATTGCGGAAGTTGGCCGTGCCCAGCAGGTTCAACTTCACGTTCTCGCCAAGCTGCAAGGAAGTCGCACCGAAGAGACCGAAGTTCATATCCGGCTTGGCGCGCGTGCTGGTGGGATCGAAGTTGGTGGCGAACGGCAAGGGTTGATCGTTGTTCAACCCACCGGGCCGTTGAGTGCCCAAAGGCTGGTCACGCGTGCCGTCGTCCTTTCCCCAGAAGTCGCGGCCACCGCCGTTGTAGCTGGCGAAAGGCTTGAAGGTGCTTTGCGTATTGATGGATGAACCCAGGCTCAGGCGCAACGTCCCTTTGTCCGTAGCGCGTTTGGTGCGGATATCCACCACACCGCCGCTGAAGTCGCCATAGAGTTCAGGGCTGAAGCCTTTGGTGACGGCTATACTGCCTACGACATCCGTCGGAAAAATGTCCAACGGTGCCACCTTGTTGTCCGGGTCGGGACTGGGCAATGGAAGTCCGTTGAGGTAGGCTGCGTTGTAACGATCGCCCAACCCACGCACCACCACGTAGCGACTGCCCACTACGCTCATGCCCACCATTTTGCTAACGCCCTCGGCCACATCGCCTGCGCCCTTCTTCTTCAGTTCGGCAGCGCCGATGTTCTGCACCAACGTGGTGCTCTCCTTGCGTTCGGCCATCTGTATGGTCTCGCGCTCACGGTCCACCTTCTTCGTCAGCTTGAAGTCCTTCATCACCTTGGCACCGGTACTCATGGTGCGGTCCAAGCGTGCGGTTTGCCCTTCCGTTACGGCAACGTTGCGCACGGTATCGCTTTCGTAGCCGATGAAACTGAACACTACGGTGTAGCTGCCGGGTGCCAACTTCAACTGATAGGAACCATCGAGATCGGTGCTGGCGCTGCTGGTGCTACCCTCCACGAACACGTTGGCGAAGGGCATCGGAACGGGGCCATTGGCGCCCTGTTCATTGACAGTACCGGCTAAGGTGCCGGTTTGGGCCAGGGCGGAAAGGCTTGCACTTGCGACCAGTAGGAGCAGCAGGAACTTCTTCATGTGTGCGGACCGGATGGTTCCGTTTTTCCGCCCGCAAAAGTCCATTTGCCGATCGTCCGGCACGTGATGCCGGGTTGAACTGATCGTTAACCCAGGAACCCTGTCAGACCGCCAATTTCGAGCGCTCAGCCGCACTCCGAGCGGGTTTCACATTGCGGTAACACAAGCCGTTAATCCTTGCCCACTCGCATGGCCCAGATCACAACGGCGTAACGCGCGGCCTTGCCGAGCAACATCAGTATCGCTACCGGAATGGGCTTCGCCTTAAAAACGCCCAATGCCAACGCAATGGGATCGCCGATCACCGGCACCCAGCACAACAGAGCCAACCACGCACCGCGCCGCTGCACCGCACTTTGCCAGCGCAACGCCTTGTTCGGATCCATGCGCAGCCACCGGGCTATGGAAGCAGGCTTGCCCAACCACCCCAGACCGAACGTGCTGAGACCGCCCAGCCAATTGCCTGCGGAAGCCATGACCAGCAATGTTGAAGCGGACCACGGTCCGAGCGCGGCTGCGGCCAGCACCGCTTCACTGCTGAACGGCAACACCGTTGCCGCCAGGAAGCTGGCCAAGAACAAACCCCAAAGGCCAGCACTGGACAAGTCACCGAAAACCGCTTCCATCTGTGCGGTCAAAGGAAACGATCGGCACAGTGTTGGTCTTCACGGCGCACCAACCCGTTCGGCCATGAGACCCTTCGCTCCCCTGCTCGTCCTTCTTCTCGGCACCCACCCGTTGATCGCTCAGCGCAACGACCAAGGTTCATCGGACAACAACGATCGTCGACCCATGACCGTCAGCTTGGGCATGCGGCTGGGCATTCCCCGCGGTGAATTCGATCGCGTGTACGACCGGGAACTCTTCGGACTGGGCGGCAACTTCAGCGTGCCCTTCCGGCGCTTGCCCTTCGAATGGGGCCTCGATGTCGGTTGGCAACGCATGGGCAGCACGGAGACCACCGTGGCGATCAACGAAGAGTTCATCGACGCCACCGAAGCCGAGCTGGATCTGAACGCCGACATGTGGGCCTATCACACCTTCATGCGTTTTAAGCCGCTTCGCGGAAGGGTGTGCCCGTACGTGGACGGCATTGCCGGGTTCAGGACTTTCAGCGCTCGCACCAAGATCCGCGTGGACGGCTTGGAAGAACCGTTGAGCAACAAGCGCAACGCCATGGACGCGGCCTTCAGCTACGGTTGGGGCGCAGGATTGATGGTGAAGCTGAGCAATACGGTGAACATCGAAGCCGGCTTCCAGAAACTGGAAGGCACTGAAGTGAGTTACGTCGATCCCCACAGCATCTCGGTGAGCCCGGAAGGTGTGGTGGGCTTCGGAACGCTTACCAGCAACAGCGACATCCTGAGCATCCATTTGGGGATCGGGTTCAACTTCTAAGGGACCGGTCCCGTTCAGAACCTTGTTCGTAAAGCCTTGCGGAAGTATCGCCGAACGCCCTTTGATCCGTGTTGCGGCAGTGTAAACTTGCGCAGCCAAAACGCGCCCACCTGCGGACACGGCGAACAACCCCATTGGACGGTACAAAGCGCATCACCAGCGCGCTCCTTTCAGTCTACCACAAGGACGGTCTTGAACCCATCGTCAGGAGCCTCCACCGCTTGGGGGTGCACCTCTATTCCACCGGCGGCACTCAGGAATTCATCGAGAAGCTCGGTATACCGGTAACACCGGTGGAAGAGCTTACGACCTATCCCAGCATCCTTGGCGGCCGCGTGAAAACCCTGCACCCGAAGGTTTTCGGCGGGATCCTGGGCAGGCGTGGACTGGAAAGCGATGTAGCGCAGTTGGAGGAGTACGCGATACCGCCGATCGACCTGGTGGTAGTGGACCTCTACCCGTTCGAGGCGACGGTTGTGGCAGGTGGGGCGGAAGAAGCCATTATCGAGAAGATCGATATCGGCGGCATCAGCCTCATCCGCGCGGCGGCGAAGAACCACAACGATGTGGTGATCGTCGCCAGCATGAGCCAATACCCCGAACTGCAGAAGATCCTCGATCACGGCAAGGGCCATTCAACATTGGTTGAACGCAAGAAGCTCGCAGCAGCGGCGTTCGGCGTGAGCGCCGGTTATGACAGCGCCATCCACAACTGGTTCACCGGGGGAACGCATACCCTGCGTTATGGCGAGAATCCCCACCAGCCTGCCGCTTTCCATGGCGACCTGCACAGCATGTTCGACCAGTTGGGTGGCAAGGAACTGAGCTACAACAACCTGCTCGATCTGGATAGCGCAGTTGACTTGATCGATGATCTCGCGACGCTGCCGGGTGTGCCGTTTGCCATTCTCAAACACAACAACGCTTGCGGGTGTGCGGTGCGCTCGACCGTGAAAGCGGCTTGGGATGCAGCACTGGCAGGTGATCCGGTGAGCGCTTTTGGCGGGGTGCTGATCACGACATCGCCGATCGATAAAGTCACCGCTGAAGCGATCGATACCATCTTCTTCGAGATCGTTTGCGCACCCGCCTACAGCGAAGAAGCGCTTCAAGTGCTGA
>Ga0073899_10006064_pt1 | contig 10457 bp, 4 predicted proteins | sample KloWWTmetaKNB5Ph_FD_88975 | JGI IMG/M metagenome (GOLD analysis project Ga0073899, IMG submission 88975) | Active sludge microbial communities from Klosterneuburg, Austria, studying microevolution and ecology of nitrifiers - Klosterneuburg... | ecosystem: Engineered > WWTP > Aerobic digester >...
AATCAAGCCCTGTAGCAAGTCGGTTCCAATCCCCGGTGGTGATCCACGAACTCGACACGATCGCGCTGTCGACGTGCTCGAACGGATTGGTGTCGACCCCGTGCTGGTTGCGCAGGTACTTAGCCGTCTCGCTGTTGATGATGGAGAAGGACTCGTTGAACTTCGTCTTCAGCTCGTACTGCCACTGCCGCATCAAGTTCGGCGGGACAACGATGAGGACACGGTCGGCGCTCTTCCGGGCGCGAAGCTCCTTGAGGATCACGCCGGCCTCGATCGTCTTGCCGAGACCGACCTCGTCGCACAGGAGAAAGCGGTGCGGGTACGCCGAGATGACCCGGTGCACCACCGAAACCTGGTGCGGCTTCAGGGCGATGCGCGACTCGCCCAGTGCGATCAGGTCACGGTTGAGCGCTTCCATACGGTATGCGTGGGCCGTCAGGGCCAGCCAGAACTGCCACGGGCTGCCGAGCATGCCGCTGCGGAGACGATTGGCTGGGTCCAGAAGGATGTGCGGACGTAGATCCTTCTCCTGGACGACGGTCACCTGAGACGCGAAGGCGACGTTCCAGCGGGGAGGCTCCGCATTCGACAGGCCCTGGACCACCCCGATCTCGCCGGTACTAACACGGCGCACGGAGCCGCTGAGCTCCACGCGGCGGACAATCTGCAGGGACCGCTTGAAGATGCGCACGTCGTCGAAGTCGTCGAACTGGACAGTGACTTGGTGTCCCGTCAGGTCCGTGACGACGCCGAAGCGCTCCTCGCTCATGTCAGGCCACGACACGAGGCCTCCTTGGATCATTCCGACCACCGGTTCGCCTCCTTTCAGAAGAGCCCTGCTTCAGCCATGCCGTCGGGCTTGGTCCTCGGCGGCTGACGAAGCGCCGGTGGAACCGCCGGCAGCTCGCCAGCGGTGATGAGCGGTCCGGCGATGATCTCCTCAAGCAGCGCGACCCCGTCGGGCACGATCGCCAAGGTCTCCTTGATGGCCGCGACGATTTCGATGAGCTCGCTGCTCCACTCGGGCGACCACGACGTGGGGCGAATGTGGTCGAGTGGGGAGTCGCTGGATGCAGCTCGGCCCGCGGGCTTGGCCATGCGGTAGCCGAGCCACTTCGGAATGATGTCCATACCGCTGACGGTGAACTTCCAGACACCGTTCGGTACGCCGATGAGCACTCCGTCGGCGACGTGCAGCATCTCGGAGTCGGGGTCGTACATGATGTCGGACTTGGCCTCGGGGATGCGAGATGGCTCGCCCTTCCACTTGATGCCGGTAGTTGGCAGCTTTCTAGCACCGAATCGCTCGCCAAAGGTCTGGAGCCAGATCAGCTTTTCGCCGTGCTTCACCATCTGGTCAAACAGGTGAGGGTCGGCCGAAAGTGGCACACGGGGCCCTGGCGTTTCCAGCGCATCGTGGAACCGCATCGTGTAGTCGGTGCCCGCGAGAATGCCGAACGTATATGAGAACAGGTTCTCGACGGCGATCTCGGTACCGAGTTTCTCGCTCAGAACCTTCAGTGTGGCGAGGTCGACGTTCGGGGTGTCCTTCGCGTCGCGGTAGAGCGGGATTACGTCCTTACCTCCGTAAGAGCCGCGGAAGTGGTGGAAGTCTGGAACCGCGGTGGCGATGGTCGCGGCCGGCCCTCCGTTCATCTTGTTCGTCATCATCGAGGTCAGGAATATCTGGCGGGGCGTGATTGACCACCAAATCGACGGACTCTCGGTTTTCGCCCATCGCGGATCATCGAACGCCCACTGCCTATCAAAGGACCTGTACGCATACCGGACTATGGCTTGCGGCCTGGAGCCAGCGGACTGTTCCGCAAGCTTGGCGAGGCCGGCCACCTTCGTATGGATGTTTCGCCCCGTACTCGATGCGTTGAAGCACTTTGCCCGATCGGCGAGGTCGCTGGTCGAAACGAACCTTTTCCACCTCTGCTCGAGGACCACTCGGCTGGGCGCAACGGGTGAGGTCCGCCCGTACTGGCATCCCGGCTGTTGCCAGGGGAACAGGTCCGCCACGGCTGCGTAGGACTGCCAGTCATCGCTCCCCGTTGGGGGACTCAGCGGTGCGAACCAATTGGAGTGGAGGATTGTCCAGGATGGGTCCCTGGCTCCCGTTGTGAGCCCCTGCAAGTGAGTCAACTTCTCGGCACGCGTGCCCGTGACCTTGAGGTACCGCGCCGTCGCCGGAGTTGTGCGATCCGATGCGGCCTTGCGGCTAAGGGTCACGATCGCGACGGGTGTCTGAATGTCGAAGACGTTCTCTTCCTTACGAGCTCCACGACCAGCTCCCCCGAGGTCAACCACGGTAATGTCGTCGGCTACCTCACGTGCCAAACGGCGAAGCCCGAGGAATCCCTGACCTGCCAGCCAGGAGGACGAGGTGATCATGGAGATGACCGCGGGCCCGGTGTTCTTTTGAAACACCTTCCAGATTGCCCAGCGCCAGAAGTAGACGTACAGGTCGTTCAGGCTCTTTGTGTGGCTGAAAATCACGTGCTTCTTGGCGTCGTCCAGGATGTCGTCGAATAGCGACCGGTCACCCGCTTGTGGCGCGAGTACGAATCCGCCCTTGGTGCTGGCGTCCCGGTCGTAGGGAGGGTTGCCGATCAGAACGTTGTGGTTCCAGTCGTACTTGACCTCGTCAGCGTGGGCGCCTTCGGTGCTGATGGGGTCGGCGAGCTCTTCGATGACGTGGGGATGCTTGGCCCCGAGGGTGTCGCCGAGGTAGATCGGCAGGCGAGACTTCCGGCGCAGATCTTCGGAGATGTCGAGTGAAACCTTGAGGTGACTCACGGCATACGAGGCGAGCGAGATCTCACAGGCAGATGCGTGGGCCAGCGCCGCGGTTTCGCCCTGATTACCGGCGTTTCGCCTACCCTGACGGATCCACTCAACGAGGAAGGTGCCGGTGCCGTTGGCGGGGTCAAACATCGAAACCACGGGGTCGTCGGGCTTGGCCAGCTTGGGGATGTCGATGTCGGGATGCGTCACGACGTATTCGGACCAGGTCGTCGAGTCGGCCACACCCAGGGGCAGTCCGTAGGACTTCAGAGCGTCGTCGACGGTCTTCACGATGTAGCGGACGACTGGGAGCGGGGTATAGAAGGCGCCTAGGTCCTTGCGCTGGGCAGGGTCGTACTGGGCCAGGAACTCCTCATAAAAGTAGACCACGGGGTCGTCGCGCTGGTTGTCGGCGCCGAAATCGGCGAGTAGCTCGTCGACGTCTGTTTCGGCGAGCTGCTCGGCCAGTTCGTTGAGCCCCAGCTCGTCGACGTCGATGACGCCATCGGAGTCGTCCCGGAAGCGCGAGTAGATCGCGTCGAGGAATTCGTTGTCGAATTTCAGCGCGGAGACGGACTGGTCGGCCTTGAACTCCTCGGGGTGGGCGATACGTGCGGTGAGTAGGCCATAGACCATCGTCTGGGCGTACACATCGGCGAAGCGGTCAGGCGTGAGGTCGCCGAGGAGCTGTCCGCGGACATCGTTGAAGAGTGCCCTGATCGGGCCGCCTTCGGTCTCGACCTCGTAGAGGGCGCGGACCTCGTCGCGGACATCCTGGGCGACCTCAGCCATCCGGGCCGACAGTGCCTTGGCGGACTTGATTCCCTCGCGGTAGCCATGGAAGCCCTTCCCAAACTCTGGGCCTAGCACGATCTTCGGGCCGTGAGGAGGCCCCCAGAACAAGTCAGGCACTCCTCGGCGGACGAGGAGATCTAGGCGGGCCGGGGTGGGGCGATTGCTCCAGGACAGCACGTTGAGCACGCGCTTGCCGTCCTTCTCACGGAAGTTGACGACATGGAGCAAGTGCTCCTCACCCGCGGACAGGCAAAAGAAGAGGAGGTCAGGAAGTGCCCACTGGGCGTGGGTTCCGCTGCCCTTGCGTGCGCGTTCGTTCTTGACGAGGCGCTGCACAAGCCTACGGATGGCGCCGACCGGAAGTCGGCCGCCCTCGAACTCCAACACCCACACACCGAAGTTCTGGTCCTTCTTGAGCGGGGGGATCTGCGATATCTGATTGAGCTTGGCCACTTTCTCCGGGTCGAGGTGGAGTTCCTCAGGATCCCACTCGAGCTGGAGGTCGTCCCAGGTAAGGCCGTCCGGGATCGGCCAGTCCAATCCGTCAAGCAGGAGCGTGAGGAGGTGATCGGTGGACTTCGGCGCCGCCTTGAGGAGCTGGCGGAGGCGGTCATCGGTCGCGGTCATTGCACTTCCATCCAGCAGATCGTCTTAGGTGTTGGTGAATCCATCGGCAACTGGGTCTCCTTGCGGAGGCGCTTGGTCTCGTCGCGCTCGAACGCGCGCAGTGCAGCGTGGATCTTGGCGCGGTCACCGAAGGCGACGGCAGTGGTGTCCGGCTCGGCTGCGATCGCGCCGTCGATTGGGTGCATTCCGCGCTCGACACCGTCCGAAGTACGAAGCGACCACTCGATCTGGCCGGGCTCCATCGTCCACTCCGCCTCGGCGCCGTCGTCTGTCACCTTGGTCAGAACCGGCACTCGGCGGCAGATGAACACTCCCGCCGGCTTGCCGTCCTTGGCAGTCGAGATGCCGTCGGGCAGTCGCCCGACGAACTCATCCAACCCAGGATTCTCCTTAACGAGGCTGAGCCACTTCAGGCGCAACTCCTCGATAGGGGCGATGTCGCCCTCGTACTCGTCCTTGAAGGCCTGGAAGACCCTCACATCGTTGTACATGTCGGACTCGTCGATGAGCTTGCCACCAGGGATGCCAAGGGTGCTGGAGATCATCAGGGTCTTGCTGTGCACGCGGTTGTAGAGGGTGAGGAGGGTCTCGATCTCGGCGGGAGGGAGGAAATTGCGAATCTGGATGTGACCTCGCGACTTCTTCGCCGACGGTTTCTCCTTGACCAGCTCGGCCTCGATCGCTGGGTTCATGCGGCGGTCGACGCGCCCAATGCGCTGCATGAGTCGGACCGGGTTCCAGTGGATGTCGTAGTTGACGAGCAGCGTGCCATCCTGGAGGTTCACACCCTCACTCAGGACGTCGGTCGAGACAAGGACCCGCAGGGGGGCAAGCTTCTTCCGGTCCTCGGCGGACACCTTGTTGTAGAAGGGTGCGAACCGCTTGATCATCGCGTATCGGTCGTTGCCCCGGGTGCCGTCGATGCGGTCGACCTCGACGAGACCGTCCTTGCGGAGTCGCTCTTCGAGATACCGCGCGGTGTCGGCGAACTCGGTGAAGACGATGACCTGCTCGTTGCGGAACTCTGGTGTGAACACCTTCTGGTCGACATTCTTCTTGCCGGCCTTCGACGGACCGATCAGCAGGTCGCGCAGGCGGAGGTACTTGTCGTCGTACCCTGCGCCTGCAAGGATGAGGTCCATGAACCGATTGAGCTGGTCGAGGTCCTCGAAGGCGGCGTCGATCATCTCCTGCAGCTTGTAGTCGCCGCCGACGAGGTTGAACTCGAGCTCGTTGAGCTCCTCCTCGGTGAGATCCTCCGCGTGCCAGACCTCTTCCAAGGTGGCGCGGTACCGGTCGTGTATCGCTTGAAGCGTTGGCTCGTTGACTGCGCGCCAGTCCGTGAGACGACTCTCCTGGTCAGGATCGATCTTGGTGTTGACGTCGAGCCAGCGCAGGACCTTGGCGGAGAGATCGAGGCAAGACCCGGCGAACGCTGCCAAGCTGGACTCGAATCGCTTGAGGAAGATCGTGCGGATCAGAGCGACGACCTGCTTCTGCCTGTTCTCGGCCTTGGTGTCGATGTCAGTGTTGGTGGAGAACGCCAGTGGGTAGTACATCGGCAGTACGAACAACGGCGTGCCGCGGTTGAACGCATTCTGCAGCTCGATGAACAGCGGAGAGTAGAGCGTGCCGAAGTCATACTCGACGACGCGGGGCACCTGGGTCTCGGGAAAGACGACTTCTGTGCCGCCGACCACCTTTGAGCTCTCCACCGCGTACTTGCGGCTGTTCTGATGGATGATCGACTGGAACAGCTTGTCCTTGGCCATCAGGGTGGCGATCGCGGCGCTGTCGGGGACTGCAGCCTTGAAGGGCTTCTCGAGCTCGATGGTGTACTTGCGAAGGCTGTTGATGCCGATGCTGGCGAAGTGGTCGTCCTCGTCGACCCCAGTGAACAGCTCGGCCTGGTGGACGAGGTCGAAAAGTGAGTTGTTGATGGGCGTCGCGGTCAGCAGAAAGACGGTCTTGCCCCGACAAATCTCGTGCATGCGCCACCAGCGTGAGCCCCAGGGGTTCTCCTCGGTGGGGTTCTTGCCGTGATTACGGAAGTTGTGTGCCTCGTCGATGATAATGATGTCGGCTCGCTTGGCCAGGTGCTCGATCTCGTCAGCGCCCTGCTGGGTCGTGAGGTCTGTGTGCGCGCGCACGAGCACATTGGAGAACTGGCCGAAAAGCTCGGGCAGCTTCTCCTGCAGCTCTGGGTTCCACACGGCGTCCTGACCGGTCTTCGTGGCCATGATCAGCACGTTCTTGCGGTGGCGCACCGCGTAGTACTCGGTGAGCATCAGCCCGATGAAGGTCTTGCCGAGACCGACACCGTCGGTGACAAAGCCCCCGTTCCAGCGACGCGACATCTCGACCAGCGAGTGAAACGCCTCCTGCTGGTAGGGCGCAAGCATCGGGTAGATGGCCGAGTCCGACTCCTCCCAAGACTTGTCGGTGGGATCGACGTTTGCAGTTAGGGCGTGCAGTGCCTTGGCGTACACCTCGAACGGGGTGAACGTGCGGACGTTGTGCTCCAATACGGAGAGCAGCTCGGAGTTGACCGGCGTGGCCTCGTCCCAATGCTTCTCGTACCACTCCTGGAGGTCGGCGACCTCCAGCCCCTGGAACCTGACGTTGAGTTCAACGTTTTGCGTAAGGCCCGGGCGAGTGAAGTTGGATGATCCGACGAGGGCGGCCGAGCCGACTACCTTCAGCTTGCTGTGAGTGATGTAGGCCTTGGCGTGGAACTTCTTGTGCGTGTAGACACGGATCTCGATCTTGCCGGAACGGATGGCGTCGACGACCGCGTCGACCCCGGTGAGGAGCGCGTCGCCCGTCTGCCGCTCGACGTCGATCGAGGTGTCGAGCGCGGCCGCCACCGCGTCAGCCGTGGCCCGGCTGGTCTCGCCGCCGACCAGGAGGCGGATCTTGTCGACTGTCTGCCACGCGCCATCCAGGGCCAGGAAGGCACCGACCTCGAAGTGCCCTGTGGCGATGTCGATCCCCGAGCTGATAGCGCACCACTCGCGGACATACTGGAGTGCCTTCCAGTCCTCAGCGGTATTGTCGACGATGAACTGCTCCGGTGTTGCCACTCTATTGTCCCCTCCAGCCAGCGTCACTGGGTTTTAGCCTAATGACGGTCTCGATAACACTGACCCTATTTGGCGGCGGGCCAAGCCGAACGCAGTTCACAGGCAACTTCCGCATACGCCCGTGAGGCTCATCGCCTCGAAGTGAACCGGGCAGAGGCCGCCGTACGCGCCCCGGTCGGTGTGACCGCGGCGGCTGCTGTCAACGTAGTCCGGGAGGTTCACCCGGTGGTCACCGACCCAGTAATACGTCTTGCCGAAGCCGGCGACGATCCGGCCCTCGTGACCGAGGGCGGCGTAGCTCAGACTGTTGACGACGTACACGTCGTCGTGGGTCACGAAATGGATCCCTCGCGCGATCTCATCGTGGCCCTGGACCGGCACACCGATGCGGCGCATAGCGTCCTCGATGGTGTCGAAGTGCTCGCGGCCGTGCCCCTCCATCTGGGCGACCGACCACTCACAGACGGGAAACGCGAGGCACTCGGCGGCGTCAGCGACGTGGGCGTCGGCGACCTGGATGTGCGGACAGTCAGGGAGATGCACGCGACTGCCGGTGGCCGTGCGGAAGAAGGTCGGTAGGTCGTCAGTCTGAGGCGGAACCACGTGAAGCGTGTTCATTGTCCGAGTCTCCGACGAGCACCCGACAATATCGGGGTCTTGACCGCGAGGGCGTACCCCCGGCCGCCCGTCAACCGACGCCGCCGCCGGTGCAGAGGCCCCAAGTCGTCTGGGACTTCCTCGATCGCGTGGTGGATTACCGAGAGCATCTCGTGGACAACGCGGTCTGCGTCCACCGGCCACGAGTGACATCCTCCGAGCCCCGCTGTTCCGGGTCGCGTTCGTTCTGATCGCCGGTGCGATCGGCGAAGGCGTCCCAACCGAGGGTCACGATGGTGCTCGTGGATGGCGGGTTGTCACCATGCGAGAAGGGTTGCAGGACCGACCCTCCCAGACATCTGCTCGGGTGGCCACAGCGGCCGGCTGAGTTGGGGATCTCGATTTCTGTCGTGTGCGTGGGTGAAGGTACCGACCATGACGAACTTCGAGAGCTACACGAACCTGACCGACATGACCGCGGCTAGCGGAGCCCACTTCAACAGCGACGCCAACGCGGTGGTTGTCGAGCACCTCTCCATCACCGACAAGGACGCCGTCCGCGAAGCCCAGCGCTGGACCACCGGCGAGCGCGGCCCGATTGTCGAGGACACGGCTTTGCTCGGTGATGCCGACCTCACGGCGTACGTCTCCGAGGCGATCCGGATCGGCTCGTTGGCCCTCTCTGCCACCGGGCAGGCGCAGGAGAGCAAGGCACTGGAGCGGATGATCAAGGAGGTCGGCGAGAGGACCGCCGAGTCGACCGAAAAGGCCGTCGCCGAGACGGGTCGAGTTGTGAAGGATGTGACCGACGCCTTCTCTCGGGTGGCGGCCGACGCCCAGAAGTCCTTCACCGAGGCAGACGCGCAGACCCGCAAGGCACTGACCGAGGCGGTGGCCACGACCAAGAGTGACCTCGCCTCAGAGGTCCGACGCATCTTCGGCGGAGACAGCCCGGAGCTGCTTGAGAGGCTGTCCCCGCTTCTCGACAAGTTCGGCGCTGGCCTCGACGAGAAGGTGCGGCACAGCACCGAGGAGCTGCTCAGCAAGACGGCCAGGCAGTTCGACCCGAGCGACCCGACCTCGCCGATCGCAAGGCACACGGCTGGTCTCGACGCCCGGCATGCCACGCACGCTGCTGAGATGGCGCGGCAATACTCGGAGATCTCGAAGAAGATCGAGGATCTCACCACCGCGGCTCGGGTCGTGGACGCGAAGTCCAAGATGGCGAGCGTGACTCCGATCAAGGGCGCTTCCTACGAGGTCCAGGTCCACGTTGTCATGCGCAGCATCGCCGCCGGCCTGATGGACGAATACACCGAATCCGGCACCCTCGTCGGCCGCCTCGCCCGCTGCAAGAAGGGCGACGGCGTGCTCGCGGTGCCTGGCAAGCCGGCGAAGGTCGTCCTGGAGATGACGGACTCCCCACGCATCGGGTGGGTCGACTACCTCGACGAGGCCGAGCGCAACCGTGACGCCGCTGCTTCCCTCGGCCTGGTGCGGACCATGGAGCAGAACGGCGGCCAGTCCATCCTGGTGCTCGGTCCGCGTCGGATTGTGATGGCGTTCGACCCCGAGCACGATGACCCCAGCCTGCTGCGGACGGTCGTGATGCTGCTCCGGGCGGCCGCAATCGCAACGAACGCGCGCACTGGGGCCACCGAAATCGCCACCGCGGAGGAGAAGATCGCCGCGGCCATCGAGCAGCTCGGCAAGATCGACGAGATCCAGAAGTGCTCTGGGCTCATCATCAAGAACGCCGAGAAGATCACCGGCCAGTCCGAGGCGATCAACACCGCCATTCGGCGGCTGCTCGATCAGGCGCTCACCGCGCTGGGAGCGGTCGATGACGAGATCGCCGGGGACGACGTCGGCATCGCTATCGCGGAAGCTGTCTGACCGTTCGCCGATGACCACGCCGGGTCATGGGGGATGCCGAGGCGCTTCACCCGACAGCCATCCGCGAGCAAAGGGTATCGAGCTCAGCAGTGTCCCGGGCCGGGCCGGAGGGGGGCTCTCAACCCACGCAAGGGTGAGAGCCGTGGGAGGCACCGAGAATGTCTCTCGGCGAGCTCCGCGACAGGTCCGTTCGAACCTCGTTGAGACCGGAGACGACCGCTGCAGTACTTTTCTGGGGTATTGGCGCGAAGGCAGCCCTGACCAGCGGGCGGAAAGGGCCTCTGACCTGCGGTGGAGCCAAGGGGACTCGAACCCCTAACCCCCTGCTTGCAAAGCAGGTGCGCTACCAATTGCGCCATGGCCCCTCAGACACCGAGCCCGCCCACACGAGGAGCGAGGGCGGACGGCATCCGACGATTCAGTTCTTCGGGGAGTCCGTGGCTTCTGCCCAGAGCTTGTTCTCGGCCTGCTTGGCCTTCACCTGCTTCTGGATCGCCATCACGCCGACCGCAGTCGCCACGACGAGGAGGAGCTTCTTCACGGGTTCACCACCTGGAACTAGAGGGATCGGGTGGTGGGCCTAACAGGACTTGAACCTGTGGCCTCTTCCTTATCAGGGAAGCGCTCTAACCGTCTGAGCTATAGGCCCGTGCACCACGATCGGTTGCG
>Ga0073899_10006067_pt1 | contig 10455 bp, 10 predicted proteins | sample KloWWTmetaKNB5Ph_FD_88975 | JGI IMG/M metagenome (GOLD analysis project Ga0073899, IMG submission 88975) | Active sludge microbial communities from Klosterneuburg, Austria, studying microevolution and ecology of nitrifiers - Klosterneuburg... | ecosystem: Engineered > WWTP > Aerobic digester >...
GATCTTCGGCGCAGGCTGAAAGTCGGCCCCCTCCACCCCCGTCCCACCCCCTCCCCGCCCCCGTCCGATCGTCGCTGCGCGCAAAACGCACGTTGACACGGCGTTTTGTGGTTCCCTATCGTGCGCGCCGTTCCCGCCCCATAGGGAGGTAGACGAGTGCACGGTCCCCGCGTTGTGTTGTCTCTCGGTCTCGCGTTGAGCGCCTTCGCGCTCACCGCTCGCCCCGCCGCCTCCGACATCCGAGGCACGCTCGGCGGCGCCGAGTCCCTCACGGTCGCCCCGGCGCGGCCCGACCCCCGCCTCCGCGGCGCCTACTGGGAGGTGCCCAACGGCGTGATCGCCATCACCGTCCCCCGCGCGAGCGTCGAGTTCGACGTCGGGGTCGTCCTCACCGGCCCCGGCGTCGCGGAGTCGACCCAGCCCGTCGGCCTGCGCATCGAGGGGGGCCGCTGCCGCCCCGGCACCGTGGTGGTCTCCCCGGGGACCACCCTCGACATCACCAACGCCGACCTCGTCGCCCACGAGCTCTACGCCGTCGCCCGCGGCGCCACCGAGCGCGTCGTCCCCGCCGAGTCCACCTCGCCCCGCTCCCGCCGCCAGATCCAGCTCCGCCAGGCCGGCGTCTACGAGCTCCGCGACGTGCGCCAGCCCTCCTTCCGCTGCTACGTCATCGCGGGCGCGGGCCAGGGGCGCGTGCTGCTCCCCAACGCCACCGGGGCCTTCGCCGCCACCGGGCTCAGCGACGGCGACTACACCCTCAAGGTCTACTACCAGGGCGAGCTCCGCGCGACCGAGGCCGCCGCCATCCGCGGCCGCGACGCGCAGGTGCAGGTCAACCTCGCCGGGGCCCCCTCCCCCGCCGCCCCGACGCCCCCCGCCCCCGCGGCCGCCGACGACAACCACCGCCGCGACCGGCGCGAGCGCTAAGGGTCCACGCCGATGCTCTTCACGCGCTTCTGGATGCTCCTCCTCGCCGTCGCCGCCGGGCTCTCCATCGCGGCCATGGCCCTCGCCCGCAACACCTACGAGCACGACCGGGCCGACGACACCCGCGCGATGCTCGACAGCGACCGGAAGCTGGTGGAGGCCTTCCTCCGGCAGGACGCGCGGCAGCAGATCGACGACCTCGCGCCCGTCAGCTCGGACGTCGCGCTCGTCCCGCTGATGGAGACCGCCAACAACCGCACGAGCGACGCCCCGGCGGCCATCGGCCCCGCGATCACGGCGAAGCTCCGCGAGCTCAACCAGGGGCTCGGCGGGCGCCGCGGGGAGATGCTGATCGCCGTCGACCGACGCGGCGTCGTCGTCGGGCGCACGGGCCTCGGCGAGGGCGAGCTCGGCGTCAACCTCGGCGGCCTGCCGCTCGTGCAGAGCGCCATCTCGGGCAACACCCGCGACGACCTCTGGGAGATCTCCGGCCAGGCCTACCGCATGGCCGCCCGCCCCATCATCTCGCGCGGGCAGTACTACATGGGCGCGATCGTCCACGGCATGGCGATCAACGACGGCTTCGTGAGCACCCTCGCCCGGATCATGCCCGGCGTGTCGGTGATGTTCTTCGGCCCCGACGGGATGTACGCGTCGTTTCACCCCATCCCCGAGCGCGGCGCCCGGCGGGCCCCCGCCCCCGCGGCCCTCGTCGAGCGCCTCCGCGCCATCCGCGCGAGCGACCCCTGGCGCACCCGCGGCTTCACCGACTCGCTCCCCGCCAGCGACCACGACGCCTCGGCCGGCGTCGCCGTCTTCGCCGCCGTCCCCGGGATGATCGGCGCCGCCGGCGGCGGCATCGCCCTCGCGCGCGCCACCCCGGTGATGTCCGGGTCGATCTTCCCCACGTCCAAGGAAGACCTCGCGCGCGTCCCGAGCCTCCCCATCGGCCTCGGGATGGTCGCCCTCGCGCTCCTCGGCAACGTCTTCCTCTACATCGAGTTCGATTCGAAGCGGAGGCGCCTCGCCCAGGCCCTCGAGGGCCTCGCCCAGGAGGGCAACAACCACCTCGACCCGCTCCAGCTCTCGGGCTTCGCGCGCGACCTCGCCGTCGTCGCCAACGACGGCATCGACGCCCTCCTCAAGCGCGAGGTGCAGCGCTCCGCCGGGCGCCTGCGCAACGTCAACGAGCTCGACTCGCTGCTCAAGGCCCCGGAGCCCGCCGCCGGCCACCAGACGCCAATGCCAATGCCCCCGCCCCCCCCCATGCCCCCCATGGCCCCGATGCCCCCGCTCGGCCCGCCGATTCCGCCGCCGGGCGCTCCGCCGATGCCCCCGATGGCCCCCATGGCCCCGCCGATGCCCCGCCCGATGCCGCCGCCGCCCAACGTGCGACGCGCCCAGCCCGTCCAGATCGACGAGGACGAGCAGCCCACCAGCATCGCGCAGGTGCCGCAGGCGCTGAAGCTGTCGCCGGTCCCCCCGGCGATGGGCGAGGGCGACGAGCAGACCCACTGGCGCGAGGTGTTCGAGGAGTTCGTGGCGCGCAAGAAGGAGTGCAACGAGCCCACCGAGAGCCTCACGTACGAGAAGTTCATCGGCACGCTCCAGAAGCACAAGGAGCAGCTCATCACCCGCACGGGCTGCCGCACGGTGCGCTTCCAGGTCTACATCAAGGACGGCAAGGCGACCCTCAAAGCCTCGCCCGTCCGCTGAGCTCCCCCGTCAATCCGGCACGCGCCGCAGCCGCGCGGTGACCGTCACCACGCCCCCCGCCGGCGTCACCTCGGACTCCATCGGGAGCCACCCGTCGCGCGCCACGCGGATGCGATGGACGCCCGCCCGCAGCCCGAGCGCTCGCGCCGTCCAGAGCGTGCAGGCGCCGAGGTCGTCCTCGTCGACGATCACCCGCGCGTCGGGCGGGTCGCACCGGAAGCGGTAGTGCCCCGCCGCCCGCGGCCGCTGCGCCCCCGCGCACCCGCACAGCGCCGCCGCCGCCGCCACCGTCCGCAGGAATCGCGCGCGCACGGCCCGACTCTACTATAACCGCCGCGCCATGCGCCCCCGCGTCGTCGCGCTCGTCGTCCTCGCCGTTGTGCTCGCCCTCGCCGCCGCCCTCGCCCGGCGCCGCCACCTCGACGCGCGCCGCCTCGCCGACCAGCGGGCCGCCGCCGTCGGCGCCCACGCGCTCAGCGCCACGCTCGACCGCTGCCTCTTCGGCGACGAGCCCGTCGACGACCGCTCGCTCGTGGCCCGCGCGCGCCGCGTCGCGCTCCACCGCGACACCGCCCCCACCTGGCCCGGCGCCTGCGCGACGCACGCCCTCGCGCTCGTCGACGCCGTCCGCCGCGCCCCCGCGCCGCCGACCCCGCTGGTCCGCGCCGCCGACCGCGCGATGGCCGTCACCCGCGCCCTCACCGACAACGCGCTCCCCGCCGCCGTGAAGGGCTTCCGCGACGGCACCTCGGACGTCGACGCCTTCGCCTGGGCCCCCCTCGTCGCGGCGCTCCACGTCGCCGACCGCTCCCTCGCCACGGCCTACGGGCTCGGCCCCGCGCGCGCCCTCCGCGTCCCGGCGCTCCACGCGCTCGCGAGCGCGGCGGGCGACGTCGTCCCCGTCTCGGTCGCGCCGGGCGCCACCGTGGCGGGCGTGAGCGCGGCGGCGGGGACGCTCTCCGTCCTCTTCATCGAACCCGGCCGCGAGCGCGTCTTCTGCCGCACGCGCGACCGCGGCGTCACCGTCGCCTGCCGGCGCCTCAGCGGCGACGCGACGCCGCGCTACCTCGTCGCCAACGACGACGCCGAGGCGCTCCTCCTGCGCGCCGACCCGAACGCGACGATCGCCCCGGCGGACGCCCTCGACGCGCCGGTGTTCACCCTCGGGGGGCCCCTCGTCCCGAGCCTCGCCGCCCGCGTCTCCGGCGGCACCCTCTACGCCGTCGCCGACGTCGCCGGCGCGATGACGCTCGCCCGCTGCCCGCGCGGCGCCCCCTGCGCGCGCTTCCCGCTCGGCGCTCCCGCGACGGGCGACGCCGCGGTGCTCTCGACCGGCGCCGCCCGCTGGTGGCTCGGCGTGGCGACGCCCGACGCGTCGCCCTCGCTCGTCGCGCGCCGCCTCTCACCGGACGCGCCGCCCGCCGAGCCCGTCACGGTGACGGCCCTCACGTCGGCCGCCACGCTCCTCGCGAGCTGCCGCGCCGACGGGGTCGCGTACGTCGCCGCGACCGACGGGGCCCGCGCCCACCTCGTCGCCTTCGAAGCGGACGGACCCCCGCGCGTCCTCGGGGCGCTGCAGGGCGTCGGCGCCCCCGCCGAGCTCGCGTGCGACGCGATGGGCGCGACGCTCGTGGGGACCTCCCTCGTGGGGAGCTGCGCGCGCCGCGGCGGCTGCGCCGAGCCCTTCGCGCTCGACGGCCAGCGCCGCGTCGCCCGCGTGGGGGGCGAGCTGGTGGTGGTGTCGACCACGCGCGACGGCGGCGACGGGCTCCGCGCGCGCCACGGCGCCCCCGGCGAGCTCACCCGCGCGAGGGCCTTCGCGGTGGACGACGACGCGGCGCACGGCGGCGTCTCGGCGCGCGACCTCTGGCTCTTCACCGCGGGCGACCGCCTGGTGCTGTTCGCGACCGGGGCGACGACCGCGGTGCTCTGGTCCGACGACCGCGGCGAGCGGTGGCACGCGTCGCGCGAGCCCGTCGACGCGCGCCCGATGCGCCTCGGGGTGGTGCGGTGAGCGACGGGGCGGCCGTCGCGGCGCTCCTCCGCGCGGGGGGCGACGGGGCCGACGAGGCGCTCGACGGGGTGTTCCCAGAGGGGTTCCGGAGGTTTCGGGCGCAGCACGCGACGCCGGTGGAGGTGGCGGCGACGGCGGCGGGGTGGCTCGCCGAGCGCGGCGCGACGCGCGTGCTCGACGTGGGCGCGGGCGCGGGGCGCTTCTGCGTGACGGGCGCGCTCGTGACGCAGATGACGTTCACCGGCGTCGAGCGGCGGCCGTGGCTGGTGGAGGCGGCGCGCGAGGCGGCGCGGGCGCTCGGCGCGGCGCGGGCGTCGTTCGTCTGCGGCGACGTACGCGACGCGGACTGGTCGGGGCACGACGGGTTCTACCTGTTCAACCCCTTCGCCGAGCACCACCTCGACGAGGAAGAGTGCATCGACCTCGCGTGGCCCCGCGGGCGCGACGGCCTCGACGCCGACGTCACCTTCGTCGAAGACGCCCTCGCCGACGCCCCGGCCGGTACCGCCGTCGTCACCTGGAACGGCTTCGGCGGCTTCCTCCGCGGCTACGTGAGCGTCCGCCGCGCGTGGGTGCGCCACGCGTGGCTGGAGTGCTGGCGTCGGGGGTGAGCGTCAGCCGCGGCAGGCGGTGTAGCGAGCGCGGCACGCGTCGGGGTCGCGCGGGAGGGAGGGGCAGTCGGCGCCCACGCAGCGGCAACCCGTGACGCCGACGCAGGCGCGACCGTTCCACGCGTAGCCGAAGAAGCCGTCGCAGGCGCCCTCGCCGCGGGCGTCCTGCGGCGCGCAGGGGAGGGCGCCGGCGTCCACGGTGGTGCCGCAGATCGAGCGCGCGCGGTAGGGGCGCCCGGGGCACGACGAGCTGCCGTAGAACGTCGTCCCGTCGCACGCGCAGAAGGGCGCGACGTCCGCGGTGCAGCCGTGCACGGGAACGCAGCTCCAGGCCACCTCGCAGCCGGGCGGGCCCTCACACATCATCGACGGCGGGCAGTCGGAGCCGGTGCGGCAGGTGCGGGGCGGCGCGTCGGGCGGGGGCCCCGCGTCGACGCACGCGATCTCGGTGCACGAGAGGGTGCCGTCGCGGCTGCATGTGCATGTGTTGCAGCCGTCCGGTGCGCGGCAGCGCTGGCCCACGGGGCACACGCGGCCGTCGGGGAAGGTGCAGGCGGCGGGGCCCGCGTCGACGCACGCGAGGCCGGTGCAGGCGAGGGTGCCGTCGCGGTTGCACACGCAGGTGTTGCAGCCGTCGGGGGCGCGGCAGCGCTGGCCGAGCGGGCACAGGCTGCCGTCGGCGAGGCGGCACCCCGGCGGCGGGCCCGCGTCGACGCCCTCGCAGGGGCCGCGGTGCGCGTACACCCGCTGCGGGCAGGTGGAGCTGCCGGTGAAGGTCTGCCCGTCGCAGCCGCAGAAGGGCGCGAGGTCGTCGGTGCACGGGCGCCCGAGCTGCGGGCCGCAGTAGCTCGGCACGTCGCATCCCTCGCGGATGAGGCACTCCTCGCCGGGGCCGCAGTCGGCGGACGAGCGGCACTGCCGGGCGACGTCCGCGGGCGTCACGTCGGTCGGGGTCGGGCCGTCGGGCGCGGCGGCGTCGGGCGCGGCGGCGTCGCCGGGCGGGTCCACGCGCACCACCACGCTGCCGCATCCCAGAGAGGCGGTCATCGCGGCCATCAGGGCCCATCGCTTCGTTCGCATCGGTCGTGCTCCTCGTGTCGCGGTCGTCCGCCGCCGTGGCGCGCGGTGGCACAGGGCCCGGTCCACAACGGTCTCCGGGAGTCTTACCAGGAACCGTGCCAGCGTTCGAACGAACGACGGCGTTCAGGGAGGCGGCGCGATGGGGGCGCAGGTGGAGACGCCGGCGCCCACGATGCGGAAGCCCACGTCGGTCATGTACGCGGGGTCGACCGCGCCGTCCGAGGGGCGGTAGAGCGTGACGTTGCTGGTGCGGCCGGGCTGCGCCGAGGCCGATGGGGCGGTGTAGAGGTAGAAGGCGCCGCCCCAGAAGGAGAAGGCCCAGTCCGACGGCGTCTCGACGCCCGCGAGGGGGCGGGTGCTGGTGACGGCGGCGGTGGCCTTGTCGATCTGCGCGACCTGCACCGGCGTGGTGGTGAAGAAGCCGTAGAGCCTGCCGTCGCCGGTGCCCGTGAGCTCGGCGTTGTAGCCCTGGAGCGCGCCCGTGAAGGCCCCGATGGGGCTGAGCGCGCCCGTCGCGGGGTCGATGCGCGCGAGGCCAGGGCTGTTGCGCGCGGACGCGGAGCCCGTGCCGGCGACGAAGAGCGACTCGTCGGTGCGATCGACGCCCGCCGTGGAGAAGCCCATCCCGAGCTGGCGGAACTCCCGCGACAGCGCGATGGGCTGCGCCGCGGTGCAGGCCGCGGTAGCGGTGTCGACGCGGTAGATGACCCCGGGCGGCCCCGCGGGCGTGGGCGACGGGTCGATGTAGTTGACCCACGCGACGGCGTCGCGGTCGATGGCCATGGAGTTGGGCCGCAGCGTCGTGGGGCAGCGCAGCGGGCCGATGCGCGTGAAGCGCCGCAGGTTGGGGCGGAAGCTGTAGAGCTCGTTCGCGTCGGAGAGCACGTACACGAGCTGCGCGGCCTCGCTGCACCCGCGGCCGCCGCCGTCGCGGATGGGGACGGGGGTGACGCCGTCGCGGGGGTCGCCGGCGTCCGACGCGGGCCCGGCGGGGTCGCCGTCGCTGCAGGCCGCGAGGGCGAGCAGCGGGAGCAGGAGGGGGCGGGCGAGCGTGGCGCGCATGGGGGGTCTCCGCGGCGGTGGTCAGGGGGCGCTTCGCGGGAGTGTACAGGGCGCGGCGGCGCGGCGGGCAGTGGGATCGGTGGGGCGCCCTACGGCCGGCGGCGAAACTGAGCGCGTCAGGGGTCGGGCGTCGGCGCCGGGTCGTACCACTCGTGCCAGACGTGGCAGAGGTACCAGTCTGCGTCGGGCGCGCGGTCGCACACCGCGAGGCGTCCCGCGCCTGCGCCTTCGTCGTCGGTCGTATCGGTCATGAAGAGCACGAGCGACGCGCCGCCGTCGCCCTCGATGACGCGAAGCACCCGAAGGTGGACGTGGCGGTCGGCCGACACCGGCAGCAGCACGTGGCGGTCTGCGACGCGCACGAAATCCGCGGCGACGGGTTGCACGGAGCGACGGACACCATTGCGCTCGGGGACCTCGTAGGGCTCCGGCTCGACCTGATCTTCCCAGTCCCAGGGCCCCTCGTGCTTCTCGAGGCTGCAGTCGTAGCGCTGCGTGAGGAGCCACGCCCGCTCGGACGTGGAGAGGTCGGCGACGTGGAGCGTGCTCGGGGCGAGCGTCGGGGTCATGAAGCGAGGATGCCCGTGTGAGATCGTGCGGGGCAACTGCCAGCGCGCTACGCCGCGTCGGCGCGGTCCGCGCCCATCTCCGTGAGGACCGCGTCGACCGGTCGCCCCTCCAGCGTCGCGAGCGCGCGCACGAGGTTGCCGCGGAGCAGCGGCTCGTCGCGCATCCCGTCCCGCCCGGGCGCGAGCACGCAGAGCGCGGCGCCCTCGTCGTCGCGGAGCTCCCGGTGCTGGTAGACGTCGATGCCGTCGGCGCGCGTCTCGACGTGTGCCCAGAGGTGCTGCGCGAGGTAGCGGCGCAGCGTCGCGACGGTGGGGGTGTTCATGCTGACCTTCCTTGGAGCGCGAGGTGACGGAGCGGCCCCTGCACCGCCGCGACGTCGAAGCGGTTGCGCGTGGAGAGCGAGACGCGGATCGAGCGCCGATTGTCCGAGCGGGGGCTGCCGCGGAGCAGCGTCCACCACGCGCACTGCCGGAGGGAGAGGGCCTCGTCGGTCTGCTCCATCCACAGCGCTTCGTCGTCCGGCATCACGCAGACGACGAGGACCCGCGGCATGCCCTCGTCGCTCGCGAGCTCCCGGTAGGCGTCGGCGTCCAGTTCGAATCGGACCTCCGTCTCCCGCAGGGAGGCACGCGTCGTCGCCTTCACCTGGAGCGCGACCTCGATGCCGGGCTCCCACGGGCGCCCCTCGAAGAGAGACACGTAGGAGAGCCTCCCGTCGATCCCGAAGTCGGGCCACGCGCGGCGGTAGATGCTCCCCGCACGCGCGCACACGGCGTCGACGTACGCGTGACTCAGGGCCTCTTGAATAGCGCCGCGCGGGAGCACGAGCGGACTCTATCACCGCCGCGCGAGACGTGTCGCCCCTCAGGTCGCGGCCCCACGCGCGCCTGAGCGGCTTCCGGTGCTTCGAGAAGGCGAAGGTCGAGCTCGACCACATCACCGTCTTCGCAGGGCCGAACAACTCGGGGAAGTCGGCGTTCTTGCAGTTGATCCGGAGGCTGGTCTCGGAGAACCTGAACCGCCACCCACCGCGCGCACCCCCTGGAGGTCATGGGCATATGGCGAGCGTGTCGGACTTCACCTTGCTCCCGCAAGATCGACGGGATGCAGGCCCCCACCTCATGTTCGACCTTACCGTTTCAAATGAGGCGCTCGTGCGCGTAGAGTCCGCCGGGATGCGAGAGTACCGACCTCACGGGCGTCGAGCGCTCGTCGGACTCCCTGCGGCGGAGGTTTCGGCGCTTCGCGCCTCGCTTTGGCCGATAACGATTCACGGCAAATTCGGTGGTGACCCTCCGAGCGGCTTGTCTGTGGGCGATCCCAGAACTGGCTGGAACGCTGGCTCCCTCCTGCGCCTCATCGACGCGTTGCCCGTCGTGGTACTCCCCGAACGTCGCGACTTCACCGTGCCACCCTCTCTACGGCTCCCTGATGCACCGAAGGGCATCGCAGAGAACCTCGTCACAGCCGACCACCTGCTGCCGCGCTTCGTCCACCTGGCGTGCGCGGCCCCCGACAACCTCGCTGCCATCGAGGCCCTCGCAGGCAACCTCCTCGGCGCGAAGCTCCAGACTCGCGGCATCCCCGCCGATGAGGAGCTGCACGTCTCGGTCGGCGGCGATCCATTTCGTCGCATCCAGGACCTCGGCGGCGGTGTGACGGAGGTGCTCGTGCTGGCGCTGACCCTCACTGAGTACGACGGCGGCCTCCTCTTGTACGAGGAGCCCGAGCTCCACCTGCACCCCGCCGTGCAGCGGCGCATGCTCGATCACCTCGCGAGCGAAGCCGTGCGAGGTACGTGGCAGGTCCTCCTGACGACGCACAGCGAGCACTTCCTCGCCGCGTGGAAGCAGGATGGCGTTCGGTGCGTGGAGGTGACGCGCGCGAACGGCGTCAGCGAGATGCAGGCGACCGACGGCCGAGAGGCGCTCCGTCGCACCATCGAGCGTCTGGGGCCGAGCTCTGTGCTCGCAGCGCGAACCGTGATCTGGGTGGAGGGCCCGTCCGACGCGATCTACCTGCGCTACTTCCTCCAGCACCACTCGCCCACGCTGGTGGAGTACGAGGACTTCGCGTTCGCATTCTTCGGCGGCGCGTTGCTCACCCACACGCGCCTGTCGGACATGCCAGTCGCGGACCTCGTCGACCTCTTCGCCGTCCACCCGAAGAGCTACGTGGTGTTCGACTCCGACCGCTCCGCCGCAGGTGCGGCCTTGGGGAAGGGCTACGCGCAGCAGTTCGTGGGGACCGCGCTCGTCGATCGTGTGTGGGTGACTGCGGGTCGTGAGATCGAGAACTACCTGCCCGATTCGATCCTCACCTGGGCCGCACGCGATGACTGCGATGCGACAGTCCCCTCGTCGATCGATCGTGACTTCGCCGTGTTTCACGAGCAGGTCAAAGCAGTCCGCGATGATGCCGATCGAGCGCGGGCTGCGCGTGACACCTCGGACGATGCCAAGGCGCGCTTCGCTA
>Ga0073899_10006068_pt1 | contig 10455 bp, 10 predicted proteins | sample KloWWTmetaKNB5Ph_FD_88975 | JGI IMG/M metagenome (GOLD analysis project Ga0073899, IMG submission 88975) | Active sludge microbial communities from Klosterneuburg, Austria, studying microevolution and ecology of nitrifiers - Klosterneuburg... | ecosystem: Engineered > WWTP > Aerobic digester >...
CACAGCCGACGTAGCCCTCGCGCTTGTCATGCTCGGCGCCGGCCCCATCAACCTGCAACTACCCCACGAACGAACACACGTTCCAGCAGCATGACCCACACCACGGTCAGGAGAGCCCGAAGTTGCCCGAGATGGTGAACGCGAATTTCTTGCCGAGCTGCTGCTGAACGGCGGCCTGATCGAGCGCGGTGATCGAATCTCCGATGACGGCAACGGTGTCGCCCTTGTTGTCGGTGCACCCGCTGGCCCCAGCGCCCGAGATGGCGATGCACGCGAGGACCGCCAGGGCTCGGATGGTGCGTCGAGATCGCCGAGTGTCCATCCCGGTACGCTACGCCGTTGGGAACAACGAGGCGCTACGTCGGTCCGGCGCAGCCGGCGCCCCGCTCTACAGGCGCTGGCGGGCCCTTCGTCCACCGTTCGTCGCCGACCCAACGACCGAGTCGGGTCACTCGTACTCGCGGCCCGAAGTGACGGCCCAACTTGTAGCCGATGCTGTCGCCGATGACCGCAGCGACAGCGGCGAGCCCGATCATGAGGGGCAGGCTCACCCGGCCCTGCGAGGCAGCGAACCCGCCCACGAGCAGCGCCGTCTCGCCCGGCACAACCAGACCGACCAGCGCCGCCGATTCTGCCGCGGCCAACAACGCAACCGCCACGTACAGCCACGGCGACGACGCTCCAGCGACCGCATCAATCCATCGTGTCACCAGGGCTCGCTCTCTTCGGCCGATACTCCCATGCGCTCCAGCATCCTCCAGCATCCTCCACTTCCGACGCGCAGGCGATGGGCACGCGACGGTGAACGGTCGGTGAGCATTGGTGAGGTGAGGACAAGCTGCGCCTTTTGAGGGGAGGTGGTCGTCGCCGATGTGCGTCGACCGGTCCGCGCCGAGCTTGGAGCCGCAGCCGGTTCTCCGACGGTGAGCTCGTCCCTGTCTGGACCTGCGGGGTGTCGGCTCCACAGGTGTGCGGAACCACGGCACTCCGATCGCGTGTTGCCATGCTTCGGCGGTTTCACTGGTCCGTCGGTCGGGTTCTCGTGGGGATCTCTCGGGTCATGTCCCTCACTTCACGGACCATCTCGATCGTCTCCACGTTGATGTCGTAGTCGTGATGGGCCAGCTGGCTGCTGATCTGGTCCTCGCGACGGGCTGCGATGAGCAGGATGGCTCCTTGCATGGCAGCGAGACAGGAGAGGATAAGGTTGAGGAGGATGAACGGGTACGGGTCGAACCCGGTGCCGCGGTTCCCCAGCATCCATCCGGCGAGGAACACGAGGGCACCGACGACGAAACCCCACGAGCCCATGCCGTTGCGGAGCCTGTCTGCAGCGCGCTCTCCCCGCGTGAGTTGCTGTCGGGTGCGTAGCGCAGGGTGGTGCCAGTTCGGGCGACGAATGTGATAGCTGTTTCGGTTCACCATGACAAGAGTCTGTCGACTCTGCCGAGCCGTCGTGGTCGTGCCGCAGTCATGGTGTGTCCTGGTTCTCCGGTGGGCCTCCCGGGTTCGCTGACGGGATGCGATCAGTCTCCGACCAGAAGTTGGGACATGTCCGACTTCTCTTTGACGTGTGCGAACTGGACGACGTCGATCTCAGGTGGCGAGTTGGTCCTCGGCGGCGGGCGGGTTCGCGGGATCGTGCAGCAGACCGTGGGTGACCCAACCGCGACGCTCGGCTGCGACGAGTATCGGCGGCAGGACGACCAGAGCGCTGAGCAAGGCGACGGTCACGTTCAGCGCAACGATACGGCCGAAGTCCCTCAGCAGCGGCAGCGAGGACAACGAGAGAACTGCGACACCGGCGATCGCGGTGAGGCCGGAGACGATGAAGGCCCGCCCGGTTCGCCCTGCCGTCACCCGCATCGCTTCATGGGGATCGAGACCTCGCTGACGTTCTTCGACGAAGCGCAACAGGATCAGCGAGGTGAACTCGGTGCAGGCGGCGATGACGAGCGGTCCACCCACTGCGGTCATCGGACTCAACTGCATGCCCAGCGCCCATGGCACGAGTGACGCGACGCCGACGGCAATGCCGACGGGGACGAGTGACAGTGCCGCTCTGGTGAGTGACCGCAACCGGACGCAGAGGAACGCGAACACGAACCCCATCGCGAGGTAGGTCAACAGGATCCGATTGGACTTGAGGTTGTCCACCAGCCCGACGCCGACCACCGCCAGCCCGGACGGAGTCGCCCGCGTGCCGCTCGGCGGGGTCGTGTCGGCGCGGATCTCGTTGACGATCGGTGCTTGCGCGTCGAGCGACTCGGACCCGGTGCGGAAGATGATGTTGAGCGCTGTCCTGTCCGCCGCGACCGTTGATGCCCGGATGTCCGTCGTGCCGGGAACGACGAGCAGGTCCGACATCGCCTGTTCGATGCTCGAGCCGCCGAGGAGCAGCCCCTTTCCGGCGGATCCACCTGGCCCGTACCGGTCGAGTTGCCCGTTCGAGAAGTCGTGGACGAACGCGATGACGTCGTCGGAGAACACGTCGTCTGACTGGACGAAGACACCGAGCTCGTTCGCTCCGCCGACCTGGCGTTCGATCGTGTGGATGTCGGTGACGGTCTGTGACGACTGGTTGACCCACTGGATCGGGTCGGTCTGGATCGTGAGGCGACCCTCGACCGCGAGGCCGGCCGCGAAGATCACGATGCTTGCGACCGCCAGCGGGATCGCGAAGCCTGTCGGCAGCGAACCGAGGCGGATCGTCAACTTGCCGAGAGCGCCATCCTGGGGCGGCTCGACCTTGGTGGGGCGGCGGTGTTCGCGTGCGCCGAGCACCGCGAGCGGCGCCACGATCGACACCACGCAGATGACGACGACACCGACCGCGAGCAAAGTGCCGAAGTGGCGGATCATCGGAACCTTTGCGAACAGCAACGCCAGGAACGCGAACACCGCGTCGAGGGTGACGACCAGCAACGCCGGGCCGAGTCCCACGGCTGCGGCCTGGATCGGGTGGCCGTCGTTCTCGGGACGGCCTGACTCCTCCTCGATGCGCGCCTGCATCTGGATCGCGTAGTCGATACCGATGCCGAGCATCACCGGGAGCCCTGCGATCGTCACGATCGTCAGAGGTATGCCGACGTAGCCGGCGACACCGAAGGCCCACAGCACCCCGAGGAGCACCACCGCAATCGGGAGCAGCCGCCACCGGACGTTGAACAACAACAACAGGATGGCCACCATCACCGCGACGGCGATGCCGCCAAGGGTGAGCATGCCCCCGCGCAGGTAGTCGTTGATGTCGTTGAGCAGGATCGGTGCTCCTGAGGTCACCGTCGTCGCGTGGTCGAAGCTCAGCCGGCCGGCCCGTTCCTGGACAGCCACTGCGTCGACGCCCTCGTCGGCCAACGACAGATTCCCCTGTAGCCGCACGATGATCTGCGCGTGCGTGTCGTCGGGGAAGAACGACCGCAACGCCAGGCGCACGTCACCGTTGTTGTCGTACAGCAGCACCTTGACCCAATCAGGATTCGACAGGGTCCGCTCAGCGGCGGGCACGGCAGTGATCCGCTCGAGGGTCTTGGCAGCGTCAGCCTGGCGGGCGGTCGCCGCGGCGGAGCCCGGCTGTTCCTTGCTCAGGGCTCGCAGCGTCGCCGTACCAGCCACCGAAGCGGTCGGGTCCGCCCCCGGTGTGCCGCCCTGGATCAGTTGGTCGGAGAACTCGAGTGCGACCAGCGGTGTCACGATCGCCGTGTAGCGGCCAGTCGTCGTCAGCTCGTCATGCAACGAGGTGAAGGCCGAGGCTCCCTGTGAGTCGAACAGCTCGTCGACGGTGTGGCCGCGATCCATCTGGATCACTGTGAGCATCGCGTCGCCGCCGAACAGTCGCTGGTAGTCCACGTTCTCGACGTAGACATCCTCGCCCTTGTTCAGGTAGCTGTCCTGGCCCGTTGCGAACTGGAGGCGGGTGACACCGAAACCCAGCACCAAGGTGAGCACCAGACCGACCAACGAGACGAGCCCCGCACGCTTGGCCAAGTTGACCGCCAGCCACGACCACACACTTTGCATCCCTGACCCCCCGTGTTCCCCCAGGTGGCCCTTCGGCACAGACCGAACTGCACCCATGATCGAACCTTGGCGACCGTAGCGCCGAACCACCGCCGACGCGCTCGGGCCGGCCGCCCCTGGGAGAGTGGAACGGCCGGCCCGGCGTGAGTGCTTGGCGGGGCTCGGTCAGTTGCCCGTCGCTGTGTCGACCACGTTCATGTTCTCGTCGAAGTGGACCTCGACCTCGTTGCCAGCGGCGTCGGTGACGTGCGCCTCGAAGCCGGTGCCGTCCTGTTCGACCTTCGTGACGGTCCCGCCGGGGACGGTGGCCCCGGCGGCGGCGTGATCTGCTCTGCTCCTTCCCTCCCACGGCGCGAGATCGATGCTTGCACGCGTCGATCCCCCGGCACGTACGTGGAGATCGAACGAGGCCGGGGGATCGAAGGGTGGAGCTCAGCTGCAGTCTGTTGGTTGCAGCCGAGTGGAGGTTCCGCCTCTACCCCAACGGAGCCGACCTTGCCCGGGTCCTTGCCGCTATCGGGCGGGCCTTCCTCCCTGATGTGCCCGCTGTCCGCGGCCGACCTGCGACGGCCGACGAGTGACCGCTGCTCACGAAGCGACACGGGTCGTACGCCAGGTGAGGCACCGCTGGGTGGCTGTACGCAGCGCATCACCCGGAGCCACGGTTCGCGTCCCTACGTGGCGTTGATCGTGATCGTCGCGATCGTCGGCGCGACTATGCTCTCTCATCCGCTGACCGGAGCCCTTCCCGCCACCACGACAGCGGACTGGGGTTGGTCGGCGCAGACCGCCGCCGACGGTCACCTCATTCGCGTTCTCACCGCGATCCCGCTGACGAGAAACCCCTTCATGCTCACCTCGATGTGCCTCAGCCTGGCCGTTGCGGTCGGAGGACTCGAGTTCCTCGCCGGTCACCGCCGAGCGCTGGCGACTCTTGTCGGCGGTGCGGTGTTCGGCTACGCCGCCATCACCGCGGCCGTGTTCCTGCTGCGTCAGATCGGTGTGGGCGACCCCTCCTGGGCCATGACTGTCGACTACGGGGCATCAGCCGGGATCGCCGCCTCCGCGGCGGCCATCGCCGCCCTCCTCAACGTGCGCACCGTGACCATCGGCGCCTTGGTGTTCATCCTCGGGGGTCTCGTTCTGCACCACCAGATCGCTGACTGGGAACACCTGCTCTCCTTCAGCGCCTCGTTCGCCATCACGAAGAGATCGTCCCTCGCCGCCGGTCGGTCAGCCCTCGATCTCCCAGCGCCGGACCCGCACTGACCACCGGTCGCCGAGCCACACCCGCGCGGTCGGTGGGTAGCGTCGCCGAACTTGTCCGTGGACAGCGGTGGGCTTGGCCCGAGTCTGGTTGTCACATGGCGCTCATCAGCCACGGGAGGGCATCGTCGAAGGCCTGGGTCCATAGCGGCCACTCGTGGCCGGCACCGCGAACGACGACGAGCTTGGCGTCGGTCAATGTCTGGTGCGCCAGTCCCGCCATAGCCTCGGTCTCCTTGGTGGTCGATCCATCGTCGCTCCCGACCTCGAACCAGCCGCGCATCGGCGGCGTGGCACTGACCTGGGTCAGTAGAGACGAGGGGTCATAGCCCTGCGCGGCCTTGGCCACCTCCGCCGGCGTGCCAGTGAACAGCGCCGTGAGCTCGCCGGGTCGGGCGATGTGATCGGCCGCGCTGAAAGCGAGGAAGGCCGCGTAGCGATCCGGATGACGGAGGGCGAGGTTCACCGAGCACGTACCGCCCTCGGACAGGCCGCCGACCACCCACCTCGACCGGTCCCCGCTGACCCCCAGGGTGCGAACAGCCCAACGAGGAACCTCGGTGGACAGGTAGGTGTCGATGTTGCCAAGACGACCGTCGACACATCCACTGTCCGCAGTCTGAGCGCCGTTGATGTCAGGCATGATGAGCACCGGTGCGACCCGATCGTGCTGGCTGGCGTAGCGCTCAGCGGTGAGCTGCGCCTGACCCTTCCTCACCCAGTCCGACGGCGAACCGGGCGTGCCATGGAGCAGCTCGACCACGGGCAGTGACCCGCGACCGACGCCGAACCAGGCCGGGGGCAAGTACACCCACGCCGACCGGGGACGGAACCCGCCGTCCGCAGCAGGGATGTCGACCGACACCAGCGACCCATGTCCAGGAAGTGGGCCAGGTGCCGGCGGTCGGCCAAGGACCTCCGCGTGCGCCTCGAGCTGTAACGGGCCTCCGATCAACGACCCGACCGTCTGATAGGTGCCTGTGCGCACGTTCACGACAGCCAACCCCGCGACGAGCACAGCAACGACGACAGCGAGCCCTGATACGACGCGATAGGCCCCCATTTTGGCGCGCCACACGGCACACCCTGCGGCGAACGCGATCACCCCAGGCACTACCACCGCCACCGGGGTGTCGATCGGCACCTGACGCAAGAAGCCCATCGGAGTCCTTCCCTGGGGGAGAGCGAGATCTCCGCGTCAGTCTCGCGGGATCTAATCAACGTGCGCCCCCACCCAGGTGCCGACCCCCGGCGAGGTCGGACCAGCGCTTACCCGCGGTGCAGTCTCAGACGTCCCCGTCAATGCCGTCCCGCTCGTCGGCTGGGGCAGAGGGCTGCTGATCGTCTGGTCGCTTCTTGCCGAGGGGTGGGGTTCCGGCCAGCATGCTGGGCACCTGGTCGGAACTCTTGGCGGCGACGAGAAGAACTGCACTTTGGATGGCGGCGAGCATCGACAAGAACAGGTTCAACAAGATGTACGGAGAGGGATCGATCCGCGATGCCGGAGGAGCTCCCCAGTCGGAACACTGAGTTCACGACGATTCGCAGCATCAGCACTGCAAGGAAGCTGAACGCTGCCGGGCGCGACGATCCCCCGGCCGGGGGATCGTCGGCCGGGGGCGTGTTTCGCCGTGGGTTCGCTGCGTGTGGTCCGCTGGCAGCTCAGTTGGCGGGCGTTGCCGGGTCGGCGGTCTCGGGTCCGGCTTCGTTGGCTTCGTTGTCGCCCTTCTCATTGCCCTCGTCGCCGCTCTCCTGGGCGAGGACCTTGGCGTTGCCGGCGTCGACCTTCACCTCGACCTTGGAGCCATCGGCCTTGGTGACCTCGACCTCGTAGACGACGTTGCCGTTCTCGTCACCCAGTTGCGGCGTCCCTGCGGTGCCCGGTACGGCTGCGATCGCGGCTGCTGCGGCCTCGTCGGCGGTGGTCGTGGCGAGCGGGGCGAGCTTGGCTGCTTCGCCAGCTTCGTCCTCGGTGCCGTCGGCGCCGTCGGGGGTCTGCGGCACCGTGATCGAAGCGGTGTAGTTCGGCGACTCGTTCTGATCGCCCTGCTCGGTGTCCTGTCCGACAGCGGGCTGCTCGACCGCTGCGGGGTCCGTCGGTGTGGTTTGCGACGTCGCTGCAGAGGCGATGCCCGCTGCGCCGGCGGTGGCACCGATGCCGGCGAGTGCGGTGAAGAGCACCTTCTTGGTTCGTGAGGGGGTTGCCATGGTTGGCTCCTTGTGCTGATCTCTCGTCCCGGTCGTTCCGGAACGTGTGCATCATCTGACGCGGCGCCTGTAGCCACGCTGAAGACCCCGACGAGTTGCTGAGAACCGCCATCGGAAGCGGATCGCGCCAGGTGGTATCAGCCGACCGTGGCATCGCAGCGTGACAAGCGAACCTCGAGGCGGGCTCCGCCGAGCGGTGACTCGGTCACTCGCACGGTCGCTCCGTCGGCCCGGAGCAGATCTCGAACGATCGCCAGGCCGAGCCCCGTGCCCCGTTCGGCGGTTCGCGCCTGGTCGAGACGGACGAACCGTTCGAACACCCGCTCGCGCTGCTCGTCGGGGATGCCGGGTCCGTCGTCGTCGATCAGAAGGATCGCCCGGTCGGACTCGGTCGAGACGCTGAGCTGCACGGCGGAGGTGCAGTGAGCGAGAGCGTTGTCGACCAGGTTGGTGAGGACCCGATGGAGATGTGTTGGGTCGGTCAGGCACCAGACGGGGCTTGCGCCGGACATGTCGGGCAGCAGGTGAATGCGTTGGTCAGCTCGCTCGGCGGCGAACGCCGTGACGGTTCGTGTCAGGTCGATCGGCCGTTGGGTGTGTGTGGGGGACCTGTCGTCGAGGCGGGCCAGGGTGAGGAGGTCCGCGACCAGGGACTCGAGACGCCGCTGGTCGATCAGAGCGTCGTCGATCGCAGTCAGCAGGGTGGCCAGACTCGACGGGTGAGCGACAGCGACCTCAAGGGTGGTCCGCGCCGACGCAAGGGGGCTCCGCAACTCGTGTGAGGCGTCGGCGACGAAGCGGCGTTGGCGATCCGAGGACTGCTCGAGGCGTTCGAGCATCGAGTTCATCGATGTTGCGAGACGGTCGATCTCGTCGCCGGTACCGGGTTCGGGGACGCGCTTGTCGAGCTCGTCCTCGGTGATCTCGGACACACGCCGCCGGATCGATTCCACCGGCGCGAGTGAGCGGCCCACGACGCGCAGCGTCACGAGCGCCACGAGCACGACCAGCAACGGGCTGCCGATCAACAGGAAGATCAGGACCGATCGCCAGGTCTCGTCGGCAGCGGCGAGCGACGATCCTGCCAGCACGGTCACGGTGCCGTTGTCCTCGGTATCAACACTCCGGGCGGAGATGGCGAACCTCGCGTCGTCGCCGACCGGGAGGTCCCCCTGGATCTCGAAACGGCTGTCGCCGGCGGGCGGGCGCAACGAGCTCACCGCGGGTTCATCCCGGACGTTGCGGGTGCTCGCGATGATCTCGCCATCGGCGGTGACGACCTGGCTGAACCCTTCGTCGTCGCCGGGGAACGAGAGGTCCTCGGGGAGTTCACCGTCTGTGGCCAGCGCAGCGAGATCACGCGAGCGGAGGCTCGCCGCCGAGATCTCGACACCGACGAGGCGATCCCGCAACAACCAGAGCAGCGTTGCGCTGGCGATGAGCAGGGCGACCGCCACGACGACCGAGGCCAGGATCGTGGTGCGAGCGCGCACGCCACCGCGACCGAGTCGGTTCCGTTCAGTCACTGGTGGCGTCGAGTCGGTAGCCGGAGCCGCGCACGGTCTGGATCGAGGACCGGCCGAAGGGTGCATCGATCTTGCGGCGCAGCGCGCTGATGTGGACCTCGACGACGTTCAGGTCGCCGTCGAAGTGCATGTCCCAGACGTGCTCGACGATCCGGGTCTTGGTGACGACCTCGCCGGCGTGACGCAACAGGTACTCCAGCACTGCGAGCTCGCGCGATGTGAGCGGGATCTCCACGTCGCCGCGTCGACACGTGCGGGCCGCGGGATCGACCACGAGGTCGCCGGCGCGCAGCTCGGCTGGCCGATCGGACGCGCCCCGTCGGAGCAGCGCACGCAGGTGCGCCAGGAGTACGACATAGGAGAACGGCTTGGACAGGTAGTCGTCCGCCCCCGTGTCGAGCGCCTCGGCCTCGTCCCACTCGCCGTCCTTGGCGGTCAACATGAGGATCGGGGTCCAGATCGCCGCGGCGCGCAACTTCGCGCAGACCTCGTAGCCGGTCAGGCCCGGCAACATGATGTCCAACACGATCACGTCGTATGGGTTCTCGGTCGCCAACCAGAGACCGTCGTCGCCGGTGGCGGCGACGTCGACGGCGAACCCTTCGGCCTCCAGCCCGCGCCGGAGCGCTGCGGCCAGGCGGACCTCGTCGTCCACGACCAGGACTCTCATCGGGCATCGCGGAAATCGTGTTCTGACATGGTCCCATCCTGAGCGTCTGAACCTGAAGCGCCGCTGAAGTCTGGCCGCCACGGCCGATACCGAGGTGCGTTCGCGCAGAGTTTGCCGACGCCTCACCGTCGTTGGCCGTGCGCGAACGCCCGGCTCAGGAGTACCTGTCCCGTCGAACTCGATGATGGAGCCACACGAACCACCACGAGTCAACGGAGGCTCCCGTGACCATCCTCGATCTGCCCGCACCCACGATCCAACCGCCGAACGATGAACCGCCGGTGGATGCGCCGCCGCCAGCAGCATCAGGTGAGCCGCCCGGCCGACCACGTCGCAAGCGCCATCGCCGTCGGGTGATCGCCGCGGTGCTCGTGGCGCTCATGATCCCGACCGGGCTGTCCTACGGCCAGTACATGACCGCACCTGGCGACGCTCCGGTCGACGTCCGCAGCGTCGAATGGCTTCGGGATCACGGGTTCGAGTCCGCTGTCGCCAACGTCGAACAATGGTGGTACAGCCGCCAGACACCGACGGGCACCACCGTTGCCGCGGCCGACGTGGTGAAGATCCCTGCGTCCTCCACCCCGGCACCGAGCGCAGCCGGGGCCGGAACGGCCGCGAGCCCGCCAACCACGGTGGATGCGATCCCGACCGTCATCTCGCCGGCGCAGCCGGCGGAGGGCGTGTGGAGCAGCGTGGCCGGGCTCTCCACCGGCGGTGTCGACGAGACCTTCATCCGGCCCGACACTGCCTATCCGTCTGTCG
>Ga0073899_10006070_pt1 | contig 10454 bp, 5 predicted proteins | sample KloWWTmetaKNB5Ph_FD_88975 | JGI IMG/M metagenome (GOLD analysis project Ga0073899, IMG submission 88975) | Active sludge microbial communities from Klosterneuburg, Austria, studying microevolution and ecology of nitrifiers - Klosterneuburg... | ecosystem: Engineered > WWTP > Aerobic digester >...
CGCCCTCGTCCACAACAAGTACGACCTCCTCGCGCGACCCCGCGGGGGATGTGAGCGCGCTCAGATGTCCGTGCTGCGCGAGACGTTGAGCGGATCGAGGTAGCGGTAGGGGACGTCGAGCACGGCGTTTCGCTGGTCGATCTTGTCCGAGATGGCCTGGAGCCGCCGACGAAACGCCGCCACTGACTCGCCCGCTTCGAAGCACAGCTCGGGCGCGAAGGCGGGCGCGTCCCCGGTCTGCAGGATCGACCCCTGCGTCGGGGCCGACAGCACCCACACCATGCCCATCTGCGCGAGGGACTCGACCGGGAGCGGGAGCGCGCGCCAGTAGTCCTTCTCCTTGATCTCCGCGTTGGTCCCCGGGGGCGGCAGGCGGAAGGTCCCCGGCGTGTTGGGGACCCAGCCGTAGGTGTCGAACTGGCCGTTGTTCACCGCGGCGTGCTGCGGGCCGAGGCGGAAGACGATCTGCGCGACGAGCTTGAAGAGCTCGGCCCGCGTCGCGACGCTCGCGGGGAAGCCGGGCACATTGCCCCGCGCGGGGTCGCCGACCTCCGCGAGCCACGCGGCGAGCTCGGTGTCCTCGGCGACGTCCTGATCGCGCAGGTACCAGGGCGCGAGGACGGCGGCGACGAAGACGTCGACGGCCCTGTGGAGGTCCGTCGCGTCGTCGCGGTAGTAGTAGTCGGTGAGGAGCTCGGCGCCGCGCGCGGCGAGGTCGCTCTCGAGCGAGCGGGAGCCCCAGGTCCAGTCGTGGAAGCGCATGCGGGCGGCGTCGAGGACCCCGGCGACCCCCGCGGCCATGGCCTTCTCGATGGGCCCGGTGGGCGAGAGGAGGTGCCCGCGGGCGGTGTCGTTGATGGCGAGGTTGCCCTCGAAGTGCGGGTCGAGGAGCTGGCGGATCGGGTGGTCGGCGTGGAGCTGGCGGAAGGCCGCGAGGGCGATGGCCTCGTTGACGAGGTGGGTCTCGACGAGGTGGAAGAAGCCCTCGTGGAGGTGGGCGTCGGCCGACTGGACGTGGGTGCGCGCGGCCAGCCAGGTGAAGGTCGGGTCGGCGGGGGTGAACACCGGGTCGGGCGCGCCCGCTCCGGCCGGGTGGAGCTGGATCGCGAGGGGCATGAGGCGCCGGCTCTCGTCGAGCCAGAACCACGCCGACGGCGCCGTGAGCCACGCGTTGCGCGGGAGGTACGACTGGATGCGCGGCGAGGTGAGCTCGGGGTACTCGCACACGAACACGCGACGCGCCGCGGCGAGGGCCTCGACGCGCGCCTCCTTCGGGTGCGCGTGGGTGAGGTACGCGTTGGCGGCGTCGCGCGCCGCCTTCGGCATCCCCTCGCAGAGCCGGATGGCCATGGGGTTGACGCCGCAGAGGCGCTGCCGGGCGAACTCCCGGTCGTAGCGCCAGCGGGCGATGGTGTCGTCGGGGCCCGAGACCAGCCGAAACTGCCGCTGGTAGCCCGCCTCCGCGCCCGCGCCGGGGAACCACGCCAGCGCGCGGACGGCGCGCGCGTTGACGCTCGCGCGGAGCTTGGCCACGGCGAGGCTGGCCTTCTTCGAGGCGGAGAAATTGTGGTCGCGCGGGAGCTTCTCGGCGAAGCCCGGGAGCGCGCGGAAGGGGCGGCCGAAGTCGTCGCCCTTGACGATGTCGTGCGCGAAGGCGAGGCGGCGCTGCTCCGAGGCGAGGGTGGCGTCGCGGGCGCGGCGGCGGTCGGCCGAGCAGCGCTGGGGGAGGAGGTAGACGCTGGGGTTCACGGTCGCTTCCTCGACGCGAGGCTCAGGCGCTTGGGGAGGCCGAAGGCGCCGTAGCGCCAGCGGCGCAGTGCTTGGAGCCGCTGGATGATGCGCCGCTCGGAGTCGGCGAGGGAGCGGTAGTCCCACGCGCTCGGCGCCATCGGGACGCCGAGGCTCCCGGGGTGGTTGCCGGCGTTGAACTCCAGGAGCTCGGTCTCGTCCTCTTCGAGCGGCGTGTCGAGCTCGACGATCGCGATGTCGCGCCAGGGGTGGGTGTCCTCGGGCCACTCGACGCCGGCGTTGTACCATGCGGTCCCGTCGCCGAGGCCCGGCTTGTGAAACTGCCCCTGGAAGCGGAACCTCAGCGACCTCGGCCCCTCCAGCCGCACGCAGAGCTCCTGGGAGAGGTAGTCCGTGGGGCGCTTCTCCTCGGGGCGTCGGGCGCGCTCCCAGAGGGCGTCGATGTCGCGCTGGTCGGGCAGGCCGGTCTCGGGGGCGGTGGGGTCTTCAGGGACGAAGCGGTAGCGGACGAGCCAGCGGACGTCATGGGGGTCGACCCAGATGCGCACCGTCTGGGAGTAGTAGTGCAGGGTGGAGTAGCACTCGGGGGCGCGGCGCAGCCCGATGATGGCCACCTCGCGCGTGCGCCAGCTCTTCTTGAGCTGCGGGCGCATCGCGGCCTTCGGGAGCCACTTGGAGAAGACCAGCAGCGCGAAGCCGACGAGGTGGCTCGCGGCGCTGACCGACCCCGTGTTGAGCCCCATGTCGAAGGGGGAGAGCTCGCCCGGGAGCGCGAGGCGAAGGGCGCAGCCGCGCACGTCGAGGGCGGCCTGGTCGCGCCACGTCGCGCCGGCAAAACGGACCACGGCGGGGAAGGTCTTCCCGGGCGCGAAGAACTCGTGCTCGGGGCGCCGCTCGCCCTCGGCGGGGAGGGGGAGGACGGTGAAGCTCCCCCGCGCCGCGACGCCCGCGAGGTGAGTCGCGCGGCGGCCGGAGAGGATGCTCTGCAGCGCGAGCATGGGGCCGCAGAAGAGGTCCATGAGGATCCAGCCCTCGGGGGCCTGGCCGAGGTCTTCCGCGAAGGACTCGCGCCGCGGGCCCGCGAGCCGGTGGTTGGCGACGGCGAGGAGGAGCGGCGGGACGCACAGGGCGAGGCCCGTGAGGGGCGCGTAGCCGCCACCGCCCCACGTCACCAGCAGTGCGACGAACCACGCGGAGAACACGATCGTCGCCGACTGGGCGTACATCCGCCAGAGCCACTCGTGCTCGGCCCGCATCGCCGACCAGCTCAGCATCCCGAGGCCCACCCCGGGGGCGCCGAGCACGCGGAGCGCGTCGACGGCGGCGTGCGGCACCTCCGCCGACGTCGCGCCCGACCCGGCGCAGAGCGGGAGCCGCGCGAGCGCGCCGAGGGCGCAGGGCCCGTACTTCGCGAGGGCGAGCGAGGTGTGGGCGCCGAAGATCACCGCGACGCCGCTGGCCACGCAGAGGAGGCCCTGCACCGCCCAGAGGAGCCACAGGCCCGGCGGGAGGGTCGACGCGCTCCCCGACAGCCGACGCCAGCGCGGCGTCTCCTCGCGGAGCCCGAGCGCGAACACCACGTTGGCGACGAAGGGGACGACGAACACCCCGTCGACGAGCAGCCACGCGGCCGGTACGCCGTGCAGCGAGCGGTAGACGTCCACCGCGGCCCACACCGTGAGGGTGGCGCAGAAGGCGCGGGCGTACTTGGCGCGGGCCGAGGCGTCCTCGCGCATCGCGGCGAAGAGCGAGGCCATCGCGAAGGCGAGCGCGAAGGGGACGCGGAGCTGCACGGCCGAGACGCCGAGGCGGTCGAGGCCCACCGGCGACGACCAGAGGCAGAGCTCCGTGGGCCGCGCGCTCGCGCCGACGAAGCACGCCGGGAAGAAGCCCCACGCGAAGGCCACCGCGAGGAACAGGGCCCCCTGCAGGAGCCAGACGAGCGTCGCCGCGCGGTGCAACGAACCTTCGCCCGGCGCGCGAAAGATCACCGCAGCGGCGCGGGGTGGAACGGAGTTGCTGATGTTGGTCGCCACACGTCCTCCCGCCGCGACACTATCCAAACACCCCGAGGCACGCACCGATTTTCCTCGATCAAACTTTCGGAGTTGTCAGATGACACCCGTGGGGGCGCACGCGCTTCGTCGCGATGGGGTATGGTCGCCGCCATGAGTGACGGAGCGGCGCGGACGCGCGCGTCCGGCGCGCCCTTGATGCCCCCCGAGGGCGAGCGCTGGTGCGACGTGGTGATGAAGGGGGGCGTGACGTCGGGGGTGGTGTACCCGCCGACGGTGATGCAGCTCTCGCGGCGTTACCGCTTCAAGAACATCGGCGGCGCGTCGGCCGGCGCGATCGCCGCGGGCGCGACGGCGGCGGCCCAGTACGAGCGCAACCGTCGTCCGCCCGGCGTCCGCGACGAGCCCATCACGAGCCTCGGCGCGCTGTGGGAGGACTTCAAGCAGCCGGGCTTCCTCGCCGGGCTCTTCCAGCCCGACGCGGGGACGCGCGCGGTCCATCGCGTCCTCTTCGCGATGCTGCGGCGCGGGCGCTGGTGGACGCGGGCGCTGCGGTGCGCGGCGACCTTCACGTTCCTGACGCCGTGGGGGGTGGCGCCGACGGCGGCGGTGGCGCTCGTCTTCGCGGCGCAGGCGACGATGCGTCGCGTCGACCTGGAGTCGATCGGCGCCGCGGCCTTCCTGTGGGTGGCGCTCGAGGCGGTGACGGCGGCGGTCTTCGTCCTCGACGCCGCGCGCAGCGTCGCCCAGAACGGCTTCGGCGTCTGCTCGGGGATGGGCGAGCCGGGGGGAGCCCTCGCGCTCACGCCGTGGCTCCACCGGCGGTACCAGCAGTTCGCGGGGCGCGAGCTCGGGTCGCCGCTCACCTTCGGCGACCTCTGGGGCGACGGCGACCGCGACGCGCAGGAGGCGGCCTCCTCGCTGCGCGACGTGAACCTCGAGGTGATCACCACCTCGCTGAGCGAGCTCCGCCCGTACCGCCTCCCGCTGGCGGGCGAGGAGTTCTATTACGACGAGGCGGAGTGGAGCCGGCTCTTCCCGCATGAGGTGATGGGGTGGCTCGCGGTTCATGCGCGGGGCGAGGTCATGCAGGGCAAGCGGCGCCTCCTCGGGCTGCCGCGGATGGCCGACCTTCCGATCCTGGTGGCCGTCCGCATGAGCCTGAGCTTCCCCTTCCTGGTGTCGGCCGTGCCGATGTGGGCGCGCACGGCGACGGCGCGCGAGGGGCCGCTGGAGCGCCTGTGGTTCTCGGACGGGGGCATCGCGTGCAACTTCCCCATCCACCTGTTCGACCAGCTCCTGCCGCGCTGGCCCACCTTCGGCGTCAACCTGGTCTACGACCCGCCCGGCACCACGCTCAGCGACGACGACGGCGACGCGCCCGCGGCGGCGGAGAGCCTGTCGGTGTCGATCGAGGGCGACGGCGAGGGCCACGAGGTGGTCAACCACATCGACGGGTCGCGCGCGCCGCGCGGGCGGTTCCGCGCATTCGCGGCCGCGATCCTCGAGACGATGCAGGGCTGGCAGGACCACGCCACCTCGCGGCTCCCGGGCTACCGCGACCGCATCGCGCGCGTCCGCCTCCTCGAGAGCGAAGGGGGGCTCAACTTCGACATGACCCTCCGCCAGGTGCGCACGCTCTGGAACAAGGGGGCCGCCGCCGGCGACCTGCTCGTCCGCCACTTCGCCCCCATCGACGACGCGGAGGTCGCGGACCTCGACGGCTGGGCGCGCCACCGGGTGCTCCGCTTCCGCGTCGGCGCGGCCCTCCTCGAACGGCTCGTTCAGCGCCTCGACGCCGGCTTCGACCCGCGGTGCCGCGAACTCATCGCGCGCGCCCCCGTCGACCCCACCGACCCGTCGGCCTTCCAGAGCGACGCGCAGCGGGAGGCCGCGGTCGCGCTCGTCGACGCCCTCGCGGCGGAGGCCCGGCGCCTCGCGAGGCTCCCCGACGAGGCGCGCCCGGAACACGGCGCTCCGCGTCCGCGCCCGGAGCTCCGCGGCTCGCCGCGCACCCACGGCTGAGCGTCGCCACCGCGTCCCGAATTTCCTCCGCGCGCGCCCCTTCGGGTACGCTCGACGACCGTGACAAAAGAGCGCCTCCCCCTCACCGACCTCATCATCCTCATCCCCGGCGTCATGGGGAGCGTCCTCCGACGCGGCGGGAAGGACGTCTGGGCCACCAGCGGCAGCGCGATCTTCGGCGCGCTCTCCTCGCTCGGGGGCACGGTCGCCTCGCTCGAGCTCGAGAGCGAGGCGGGGACGGACGACGACGCGGGCGACGGCGTCACGGCCCCGTCGCTCCTGCAGGACCTCCACGCCATTCCCGGCTTCTGGAAGATCGACGGGTACACCCGCGCGAAGGAGCGCATCCTCGAGCGCTTCGAGGCGACGCCGGGGGAGAACTTCTTCGAGTTCCCCTACGACTGGCGGCGCGACAACCGGCACCACGCGCGGCGGTTGAAGCGCGAGTCGGCGGCGTGGCTCGACGCGTGGCGCTCGCGCACGGGCAACCGCGACGCGAAGCTGGTGCTGGTGGCCCACTCGATGGGGGGCCTCGTGTCGCGCTACTTCCTGGAGGTGCTCGGCGGCTGGCGCGACGCGCGCGCCCTCGTCACCTTCGGCACGCCCCACCTCGGCGCCGCGAAGGTGATGAAGACCCTCGTCGACGGCGTGCCCGCGAAGCTCGGGCCTTTCACGCTCCCGGACATGACCGCGGCGCTCCGCTCGTTCACGTCGGTGTGGCAGCTCCTGCCCGTGTACGCGTCCTTCGACGCGGGCGACGGCAGGCTCGCGCGCCTCTCCGACACCACGGCGCACGGCCTCGACCTCGCGCGCGTCCACGCCGGCCGCGACTTCCACCGGGAGATCCGCGACGCCGCGCTGAAGAACGCCGCCGACGCCGACTACCGCGCCTCGGGCTTCACCACCCACTGCATCATCGGCGTCCACCAGCCCACGCTGCAGAGCGCCGCCGCGCGCGCGGGGGCCTTCGCCTTCGACGAGCGCTTCGAAGGGCGCGACGAGGGGGGCGACGGGAGCGTCCCCAGGCTCTCCGCCGCGCCCGCGAAGGTGCCCGTGCAGATCATCCTGGTGCCCGAGCAGCACGCCTCGCTGCAGAACGCGGACTTCGCGCTGCTGCAGCTCGAAGGGATCCTGAACGCCGGCTGGGCGCCGGCGCTCGACGACGCGCTGTCCTTCGCGCCGGGCCAGCGCGAGCCGACGCCGGTGAAGCTCCGCGTGGCCGACAGCTACGCCGAGGGGGAGGACGTAGTGGTGCGCGCGAGGCCCGACGACGTGAGCGTGGAGCTGCGCGCGACGGTGACGGGCGCGGAGGGGGCGAAGGGCGCGGAGGTGGAGCTCGTGGCGGCGGAGGACGGGTGGCAGGAGGCGCGCGTCGCGGGGCTCGGCGCGGGGGCGTGGCGCGTCGCGGTGGGGGGGGAGGGGGCGGTGACGGTGACGGACGTGGTGTTCGTGATGTGAGGGGCGGGAGCGCGACGAGGCTGGTACGCCGCTTCGTCGCCTCGTAGGAAGCTCCCTACGGTCAGCCAAATGCTGACGACGGACCGTATCGCGGAAGCGATCGGGAGTGTTCGCTCGCGGCTCCGTCGCTTCGAAGCGCCGCCGCGAACGCCTTTACCGCGCGCGACGGACGCCGCCACCTCACGGCGACCGCCCCTCCGCCCGCCCATCGTCCGCCCCGCACATCCGCCCCACGCGCTCCTTCAGGTCGCGCAGCGCGCTCGCGTACTCCTCCGCCTCCAGCGCGTTCCCGTGGATCCCCCAGCGCTCCCACGCGCCTCCCTCCGCCGCCTCGGGGAGCGGCGAGCGCATCGCCTCCGGCAGCCCGTCGAGCGCCCCGCGCAGCGTGCTCGCCACCGTCGCCCCGCCCGTCGCGACGCACCACGCGACCACGTCCCACCCGTGCGCCGCGTGGCGCCCTTCGTCCGCCGCGATCTCCTCGAGCACCTTGCGCACCGCCTCGTCTTCGCAGCGCGCCTTGAGCTTCGCCACCACGCGCGCCGACACGCCCTCGTGGAGCGCGCCGTCGACCAGCGAGTCGACCGCGAGCTGCGCCAGCGCCACCGCGCGCACCGACGACAGCGTCCGCGCCCCCGCCGCCTCGGGGAACGCGCCGGGGCTCTCCTCGCGGCCGTCGATGGCGCGGGCGAGGGAGAAGCACAGCTCCGTGTGGCGCACCTCGTCGGCCGCGTCGCGCTGCGCCCCCGCGAGGAGCGAGGCGGGCGCGCCGAGGGCCATCAGGTCGAGCGTGAGCCGCGCGAAGGCCGCGACGGAGGCGTGCTCGGTGCGGCCGTTCTCCCGCCACTGGGCCGCCACCGCGTCGCGCGCGTCGGCGTCCACCGCCACGGTCATCGAGCGCGTGGTCCACGACGCCCCGCGCGCCACCGGCGGGAGCAGCAGGCGCCCGCGCCGCCGGAGCTGACGGCCGCGCGAGAAGGCCATGGTGCTGAGGCAGGCCATGAAGAAGCCCAGCACGGAGAAGATCGCGCCCAGCACCCCCACGATGCTCGCCGCCCTCGCGAGCCCGCGGCCGCGCTCGGGGGCTGGGTAGGTCGGCTCCTCGGCGAGCACCTTCGCGCCGCGGCGCGCCCCCACCACCCCGAGCACGACGCCGACGACGCACACGAGCGGCACACAGAGGAGCACCCACGCGACGCCCCCTCGCGTCATCGACTGGGCGGCGAGCACGCTGCCCGTCAGCACCATCGGGAGCAGAACGAAAGGAGACACCGCGAGCGCGAAGGCCCGCACGGCGCGGGGGTTCCAGCGGGTCGGTGCGGGCGGCGGGTCGGGCGAGCGGTAGGCGGGGCTCTCGGTGGCCATCGGTGCGGTTCTCCTCCGCCGACAGCGTACACCGCTCGCGCGACGCCGTGGCGCCCGCGAACGCGCGAACGGTCGCTCATCGCAGGCCAGCCGCGACACACGGCCCGCCACCCGCCGCCGCTCCTGTGGGATGATTGGCCCCCATGCGCGTATCCCCGCTCGCAGGTCTCCTCGTCGCCCTCTCGGTCGCTTGCTCCGACGGCTCGAACGCCAACCCCCCCCGCACCGACGCCGCGCCGGACGACGGGAGCCCCGCGGACGTCGCGTCCAAGACCGACGCTCCCACGATCGATCAGCCCGCGCCCGACGCGACGCCCGACGTGGCCCTCGACGCTCCCGCCGACGCGAAGGCCGCGCCCGACGCGCCCGCGCTGGACGCGTCCGAGGACACCTCCGAGGTCGCCGCCCCGGACGCCGCGCTCGACATCACCCCCGACGCCCCGCCCGACGACGCGCCAGCACCCGACGTCGCGCCCGATCTCGCCGTCGACCTCGGCCCGCCCCGCTGCGCCGCCGACACCGACTGCGCCGCCGACGCCCGCGGTTCGGTGTGCGACGTCGCCTCGGGTCAGTGTGTCCGCTGCACCCCGACGCGCGACCTCTGCCCTGTCGGCCAGTACTGCGTCGCCGCCTCCAACACCTGCGCCGACGGCTGCCGCGACGACGACGCCTGCGCGCCCGGGACGCGCTGCGCGGACCACGCCTGCGTCCCCGGCTGCACCACCAGCGCCCGCTGCCCCGCGGGCCAGTCGTGCTGCGGCGGCGCCTGCATCGACACGCAGACCTCCGCCTCCCACTGCGGCGCCTGCGACGCCCGCTGCGCGCCCCCCAACGCGACGCCCGCATGCGCTGCGGGAGCGTGCGGCGTCCTCGCCTGCAGCGCCTCCTTCGCGAACTGCGACGGCATGCCCGCCAACGGCTGCGAGGTCGACGTCCGAACCGACCCCGCCCACTGCGGCCGCTGCGGGAACCCCGCCGCCGCGCCCAACGCCACGGCCGCGTGCCGTGAGGGGATGCCCGCCGTCGGCGCCTGCAACGGCGGCTTCGCCGACTGCGACGCCGCCGCCGCCAACGGCTGCGAGACCCCGACGCTCACCAACAACACCCACTGCGGCGGGTGCGGGGCCGCCTGCGCGGCGGGCGGCCGCTGCGTGAGCGGTCGCTGCGTGGCGGACTGCCGGCTCTCCGGCGGCGTCGCGTGCGCCGCGGGGACGGTGTGCGACTTCACCGACGGACAGTGCCGCGCCGCGGGGAGTCGCTGCGCGCTCACGGGTGACTTCGTCCCCTGCGGCGCGGAGACCTGCGGCCCCGGCGCGACGTGCAACCCCCGCACGATGCGCTGCGCCGCCGCCCTCTCCTGCCGCTCCGTGTTCTGCGAGGAGGGGACCGCCCGCTGCTGGGGCGCCGACTGCCCCTGCGAGCGCCCGCCGGCCGCGTGCGTGACGCTCGCGCCGACGGCGGTTCCTGCGGCGTTCCTGTCGGGGGCCTTCGGCTTCGACATCGACGACGCGTGCAACCTCTACACGGCCACGATGCTCTCCGGGCCTGACTACGTGCGGCGCGTGAGCCCCGCCGGGGTGGTCACCACCTGGACGAGCGTCGCCAACCTCAACATGGGCGAGGTGGGCGTGCAGCGCCGCATCAACCTCGGCGGCGGCGGCGAGGCCGCGAACATCGCCTTCACCTACATCTGCTGCGCGTCGTGCGGGTGCGCGAGCGGGACGCCGCAGGGCGTCGGGCACGTCCAGCCCGACCGCTCGCTGCCGGTGGTGGTCCCCGCGGTCATCACCTCGGGGACGGGACCCTTCGGCATCAACTACCTGGACACGGGGCCGTACGGGCTGA
>Ga0073899_10006071_pt1 | contig 10454 bp, 10 predicted proteins | sample KloWWTmetaKNB5Ph_FD_88975 | JGI IMG/M metagenome (GOLD analysis project Ga0073899, IMG submission 88975) | Active sludge microbial communities from Klosterneuburg, Austria, studying microevolution and ecology of nitrifiers - Klosterneuburg... | ecosystem: Engineered > WWTP > Aerobic digester >...
GTTGGTCAGCACCAGTCCCTCGATCTCGGTCAGGCCTTTTTCACGGGCTACATCCATGATGCTGAGCATCAGGCGCGAGCCCAGGCCGCGGCCACCAAAGTCGTCGGCCACCACCAGCGAGAACTCGCAGCTGGAACTGTCCGGGTTGGTGATGTAGCGCGACACGCCGACGATGCGTTCGGTCTCCACCATGTCCCCGTCTTCTCCGGCCTTGCGCTCCTTGAACACGGCGACCAGCGCCATTTCACGGTCGTAGTCGATCAGCGTGAAGCGCGACAGCATCGAAGGCGGCAGCTCCACCATGGACGAAACGAAGCGGAAGTAGCGGCTTTCGGACGAAAGGTTGCGCATCAGGTCCTGCAACATCTGGGCGTCGTCCGGATGGATCGGGCGCACGGTGTACTGGCCGCCGCCGCGCAAGGGCCAGACCTGCTCGTGCTGTGCCGGGTAGGGCAGGATGGCCAGGTGGTTGTAGTTGTGGGAACACGCGCCCTGCGCCTGGGCCGCGTTGTCGATCAGGATGCGCGCATCGACCGCCACGGCACCGGATTCGTCCACGATGATGGGGTTGATGTCCATCTCGCGGAGCTGGGGCAATTCACAGACCATCTCCGAGACGCGCAGCAGCACGCGTTCAAGGGCGTCCATGTCCACGGCGCTGGCGCCGCGCCATTCGCCCAGGGTCTCGGCCACACGGGAACGGTCGATCAGCCGGCGCGCCAGAAACTGGTTGAGCGGCGGCAGCTCCATGGCGCGGTCGTTGATGAGTTCGATCATGGTGCCACCGGCGCCGAAGGCAATCACCGGACCAAACGGATCGTCGGTCACCAGGCCGATATAGATTTCCCGGCCCCGCTTGTGGCGCGCCATGTTCTGGATGGTGACGCCATTGATGCGTGCCTGGGGCTGCTGGCGCGTGACCGATTGCATCATGTCGTTCCAGGTGTCGCGCACGCCGACCGCGTTCATCACGTTGAGCACCACGCCATTGACGTCGGATTTGTGGCTGATGTCGTGCGAGTCGATCTTCAGCGCCACTGGATAGCCGAGTTGCGTCGCGATCATCATGGCTTCGTTCGCGCTGCGCGCCAGGATGGTCTTGGTGACGGGAATGTGGAAGGCCGAAAGCAGGGCCTTCGATTCCATTTCGGTCAGCACGTTGCGGCGCTCGGCCAGTACGCTTTCGATCAGCAGCCGCGCACCTTCAATGTCCGGCTTGGCCAGCGCCGAAAGCGGTGGCGGCGTCTGCTGCAGCAACTGCTGGTTCTGGTAGAACGAAGCGATGTTGCCAAAGGCGCCGACCGCCGCCTCGGGGGTGCGGAAGGTGGGAATCATGGCGGCGTTCAACTCGGCGCGGGCTTCGCCCACCGAGGCATCGCCCATCCAGCAGGTCAGCAGCGGCTTGCTCATGCGGGGCTTGAACTCGGCCAGCGCGCGGGCCACGGCGGCAGCGTCGCAACCCGCCTTGGGAGAATGGATCACGAGCACGCCGTCGATCTGGCTTTCCTTGCTGGCCGCCTCAATGGCCGCGCGGTAATGCGCCAGCGTGGCCTCCTCGGACAGATCGATGAGATCGCACAGCGAGGCCAGTGGCGGCAGCAGGGGACGCAGCGCGGTCGCGTTCTCGGGCGTGAGCTGACCCAGCTCGAGCTGGATCTCACTGACCCAGTCAGCGGCCAGCACCCCGGGACCGCCACCGTTGGTGACGATGGAAAGGCGCTTTCCTACGGGGCGGTAACGCGAGGCCAGGCACTTGGCGGCCGAAAACAGCTGGACGAAGGAACGCACCCGCACGGCACCGGCGCGCCGCAGCGCCGCATCAAACACGTCGTCACTGCCGACAATGGCGCCGGAATGGGTTCTGGCTGCCAGATTGCCCGCCGGTTTGCGCCCGGCCTTGAGAACCACCACAGGTTTGGCATTGGCGGCGGCACGCAGCGCACTCATGAAGCGCCGCGCATTGGAGATGCCTTCGAGGTACACCACGATGCTGTGCGTCTGTTGATCCGACGCGAGGAAATCAAGCACCTGGGCGATGTCCACCGCGGTGTTCGGTCCCAGGGACACCACCGTGGAAAAGCCCACCGCATTCTGGCTGGCCCAGTCCAGGATGGACGCCGTCAGCGCGCCGGACTGGGACACCAGCGCCAGCGGGCCGGGCGTGGCCAGGCCCCCGGCCACACTGGCATTGAGCCCGCTGCGCGGGCGCTGGAAACCCAGGCAGTTGGGGCCCAGCAAGTGCATGCCGTGACGGCGCGCCACACGGTGCAGGTCGGCTGCCAGCGCACCGTTGATGCCGCTGGAGATCACCAGCGCGGCGCGGCACTTGATGCGGCCGGCCACTTCCAGCGCCGCAGCAACGTCTTCGGATGGCAGGGCAATGATGGCCAGATCGGCCCGCGTCTGCGCCAGATCGGCCAGCGTGCCGGTGGTGTGGATGTCGAGAAAGGTCAGTGTTCCCGTGAATTTCTGCCCCTGCAGGGAAGTGATGAGCGCCCGCGCCTGGGCGGTCTGGGTGTCAGGTGCATCCACTTTGCCGGCAAAGACAACGATGGAGTCGGGAGAAAAGAGGGGGGTGAGGTAGTGTTTGTCCATGGCATGTTTCTGGGCGCCTCGGCTTCATGGCCTGCCGGACCCTGGGAGTAAAAAAATCAGTCTGCGCCGATCAGCACCTTGACATGGGCGGCCACGCTGCGTGCCAGCGGGCTGAGCACGTAGCCACCCTCCAGGCAGGAAATGATGCGACCCTGGCAATGGCGCCGGGCCACGGCCATCAGTTGCCGGGTCACCCACTCGTAGTCGGATTCGACCAGGCCCAGGTTGCCCATGTCGTCTTCACGGTGGGCGTCAAAGCCGGCGGAAATGTAGATGAGCTGCGGCGCAAAAGCATCGAGCGCGGGAACCCACTGGTCCCTGACCGCTTCACGGAACTTGTCTCCGCCGGAACGGCTGGGCAGGCCCACGTTGACCATGTTGGGGCCTTTGGCATCTTCACCAAAGAACGGGTAAAGCCCTTTCTCGAAGATGGAGCACATGAGCACACGCTCGTCACCCTTGAAGATGTCTTCGCTGCCGTTGCCGTGGTGCACGTCGAAGTCGATCAGCGCCACGCGCTGCAGGCCATGCACATCAAGCGCATGGCGGATGCCCACCGCCACGTTGTTGAAGAAACAGAAACCCATGGCCGCCGCATGTTCAGCATGGTGGCCGGGCGGACGCACGCTGCAAAAGGCTGTGGGCACGTCGCCCGACAGCACCAGATCGGTTGCATGCACTGCCGCACCGGCCGCGCGCAGGGCTGCATTGAGTGTGTGCGGGTTCATGCTGGTGTCGGGATCCACCTGGAAATAGCCTTCTTTGGGCGCAGATGTGATGATTTCCCGCACATAAAGGGATGAATGTGCGCGACCGAGCTGCTCTTCGGTGGCCAGCGGTGCATCGAAGGTGTGCATGTAGTCGAGCAGGCCCTTGACCAGCAAATGGTCATTGATGGCGCCCAGGCGCTCGGGACATTCCGGGTGGTGCGGACCCATTTCGTGGCGTGCGCAATCTGCGTGGGTGATGAATGCGGAAAGCAAGCGGGTCTCCTCTTGGTCTTGTTGGCGTCAGGCTCATTGTTCTCCAGGCCACCCCGGCACATCTTGACATGAAGCAATTGGGACCGGATTGGCCGGGTGTTTTGGGGGGCAGCGCAAAGTTTTTTCAGGGCGGAAAGTTGTCTTTGTTTTCTCTTCTATAGGTATTATTTCTAATTAGTCGTAGTAGTAAAGGCGGCCATTTTCTGTGGACAAGCCTGTTTTTCCTTTTTGATTCAATGACTTGCACACTGTAAGCCCATGTGGGCGGAACCCCTTTGGTCGTGCATCCGGAAACTGCATAACTTTGCCGCGACGCCCTGTGCTGTGGATAACTCCATGGTTGTGCCAGAACTGTCCACAGCTTTGTGCTTTGACCCCATGGCAGCCGGCCTTTAAAGTCCGCTCCATGAAGTTGATTTACAAATCAGCGCTGCTGCTCTCAGGCGCTATGGTGTTTTTTGGCGGGGCGGGCCTGGTGGCCACCTGGGCGCCTGACAAGCCGGTGGCCGAGCTCACGGCGCGCTGGGCACCGCCACCTTCCAGGTTCATTGACGTGCAGGGCCTGCAGGTGCATCTGCGGGACGAAGGGCCGCGGGACGCTGGCGCACCTGGCACGCCAGACAGCCGCTTGCCGGTGGTGCTGCTGCACGGCACCTCGGCCAGCCTGCACACCTGGGAAGGTTGGGCAAAGGCGCTGCGCACCGACCGCAGGGTGGTGCGTTTCGATTTGCCGGGTTTTGCGTTGACCGGGCCCAACGCGCAGAACGACTATGGGATCGATGCCTATGTGAAGTTCGTCGTCGCCACGCTCGACAGCCTGGGCATCCAGCGTTTTGTGCTGGCGGGCAATTCACTGGGGGGCCAGATTGCCTGGGCCACGGCCGCCGCCATGCCGGACCGGGTGGCCCGGCTGGTGCTGGTGGATGCCAGCGGCTATGGCGTCGAGCCCGGGAATGCGCCGCTGGGTTTCAAGCTGGCGGGCATGCCTGTGACCCGCGAACTGATGGCCTGGACGCTGCCGCGTGGCGTGGTCGAAAAAACGGTGCGGCATGTGTACGGCCACCCTGAAAAAGTGACGCCGGAACTGGTGGATTTGTATGTGGACATGACGCTGCGCGCGGGCAACCGGCGGGCGCTGTCGCGCCGGATTGAGCAGGGTTACAGCGGCGACGTCGCCCAGATCCGGCAGCTCAAAGTACCCACCCTGATTCTCTGGGGCGGCCGCGACCGGCTGCTTCCTGTGGAAAACGGCCGGCGCTTCGCAAAGGACATTGCCGGTTCGACGCTGGTAGTGTTCGACGACTTGGGCCATGTGCCGCAGGAAGAAGACCCGGTGCGCACTGTGGCGGAAGTACAGCGTTTTCTGGCGCATTGAGCCTGTTGAGCCTTGGGGGCTTGCAGGTAAAGCCAATTTGGCACTATCCCGGCGTGGAATGGTCACATATAGCTATTAAAAAAGGAGTTATGCCTGCGAGGCAGGGCCCGATTTTTCAGCGTCCGCCAGTCAGGGAGGCCGCGATCAGGCGCTTGAACGGCGTGAATCGCTCGCCCACCTGCAGCGCCAGGGTGCGCAGCGCGCGTGCCGGGGGGGTGTCGCGGGTGTAGAGCTGGGTGATGAGCTGGGTGGCCAGGTACAGCGGCAGGGTGGCGCGGCGCTGGCCTTTTTCATAGCGGGCCAGGCCTGAAGCTTCGGCGATGTCATGGCCGCCAGCGTGTGCCGCACGCACGATGCCGGCGAGGGACTCGATGCCCAGCAGCCCAAAGTTGAAGCCGTGCGCCGTGACCGGGTGCATGCCGACCGCGGCGTCGCCCACGCAGGCAAAGCGCTGTGCGACCAGTTTTCTGGGGTAGACCGCGACCAGCGGGTAGGCGTGGCGGGTGCTGGCGAGTGTCATGGTGCCCAAGCGGTGGTCGAAGCGGCGCGCCATCTCGGTGTTGAAGCCTGCCGGCGCCAGGGTCACCAGCGGGTCAATGGCGTGGCTGGGCAGCGTCAGCACCACGGACGAACGGTGCGCGCCGGTGGCCGGGTCGTCGTTCATCGGCAGCAGCGCCAGCGTCTGGCCGTAGTCAAACCATTCCCAGGCTGCGTGGTGGTGGGGTGCGTCGTGGGTCATGCAGCACACCAGCATGCTGCGGCCGAAATCGTGCAGATCGGCGGCGATGCCCATGGCGCGGCGGGTGGTGGAGAAGCGGCTGTCGGCGGCGACCAGCAGCTTCGCCTGCAAAATGCTGCCGCTGGCCAGCGTGACGTGGGCTGCCGTGGTGTCGCTGCGCACGGTGGCGACGGCGTCGCCGGCCAGCAGGGTGATGTCACCGTTTTTTTCGATGGCATCCTGCACCGCTTCGAAGGCGGCACGGCGGATCAGGTGGTTGGAGACCAGCCAGCCGAGTTCGCTGTGCCGGCCAAGCGCATGACCGATGACCATGGCAAAGGGCGAGGGTCCGTTGAGCACGCGCGCGTCGCGCAGCGGCGACAGGGCGTGGGGCGCGATGCGCTCCCACAGGCCGAGGTCACGCATGAGTTGGGCCGCATGCTGGGTCAGTGCGATCTCGCGGCCGTCAAAAGCCGGGTTTTCCAGCGCCGCCCGCGGCTGCTGTTCCACCACGGCCAGCCGCAGGCCGCAGCCCGAGAGCGCACGGGCCAGACAGAGCCCGGCCGGGCCACCGCCCGAGATGATGAGATCGAAGTCCATGGCGGGCAGGGTAGCGGGCCGGCCCGCAGGGCGGGTTGATGCGGGTCAAGCCACGGCAGGATGCCAGCGCTTATTTCTCCATGAACCACTGGATGATGTACTTGGCAACGAAGCCCACCATGCCGAAAGCCAGCCCCAGAAAAATCACGAAGGTACCGAACCTGCCGGCCTTGGATTCCCAGGCGAGGTGGCCGATGATGAACAGCATGTAGAGCATGAAGCCCCCCACGCCGAAGCTCAGGCCGAAGGCGGCGATCTGTTCTTCCGTGAAGCCGAACATCAGGCGGCCTCTTTTGGCGGCAGGCGTTCAACCAGCGTGGAGACGTCCACCAGATCCCGGTAGGCGTGCCAGCTGGCGTGGCCGAGCATGGGCACCACAAACACCAGCCCAATCAGCAGCGAGCCCAGTCCCAGCAGCGTGAAGCCCATGATCAACGCGGCCCACAGCGCCATGGGCAGGGGGTTGACCAGCACGGCTTGCCAACTGGTCAGCACGGCCTGCATCACGGTGGCGCGCCGGTCGAGCAGCAGCGGCATGGCGACGACGCTGGAGGCAAACATGGGCGCGGCCATGACGCCGCCGAGTGCAAGCCAGAGTTCGAACAGAAAGTGGTTGCGTGCGAGCACCACATGGCGGACGAAATCCATGGGGGTGTGAATGGGTTGCGGGGCCAGGAGCGTGATCAGCGCGGCCGAGGTCAGCACCCAGCCGGTGCCGGCCAGTGCCAGCAGCAGGCCAAAGCGCACCAGACTCCAGTAGCTTGCGGGGAGGTCCCGGCGCGACTGCTGCCAGCGGGTCCAGGTGACGCGCAGCAACTGGAAGTTGACCGGGTCGCCCTTTTCGAGCGCGCGGCTCATGGCGTAGAGGCTGGTGGCCAGCACCGGGGCAATCACCAGAAAGCCGGAGAACGCGCCAGCCAGCAGCCAGAAACGGTCACGTGCAACATAGAACAGCGCAGCACCAAAAAGTGCCAGCACCAGGCCATGGACAAAGCTGAGCCAGCCGCACCGCGCCATGTCGCGCCACGCCAGCGCGAGCCAGTGCAAAGGCTGATCAATCGCAATCGCGGACGACCGGCAGCGGCAGGGATTTTTTTGGGGGGGAAGATGGATGGGGCACGGCAAGCGCAAGCTTACCGGCCGCATCCTGAAAGGGGCTTGATCTGCGTCAAGCCCCGGGGTGAAGCAGGGGTTTGGGGCAGGGCGCCCCAGGATCGGTCAGTTGCGGCCGGAACCCATGCCCATGCCGTGGCCCATTCCATGACCCATGCCCATCCCTTGACCGTCATGGTGTCCGCCCCGTTGGCCCATCCGGCCGTGGCGCAGGGATTCGAGGTCAAACACTTTTTGCTGTGCGGGCGTGAGCGCGGCATAGAAGGTCTTGACGGCGTTGGCCCGCTGGGTCATTGCAGCGTCGCGCTGGGCTTTGAGCGCCTGCATCTTGTCGATGCGTTCCGGCGTGGTGAGCTTTTCCATCTCGGCGCGGAACTGGTCGCGGTCCACCTTGGGGCGGGCGGACGGTTGCATGGAGGCTGCAAATGCAGTCCAGACACTTTCCTGGGCGGGACTGATCTGCAGGCGGACTTTCAGGTCTGCCATGTGTTTGGCGTGGCGCTCGCCCATGCGGGCCTGCATTTTGGCGGGATCGCCATGACCCATGCGGCCCGCCATCGGGCCACCCATGCGTTCCTGACCTGCGGGGCCGGGACCCCCCGCAGGTGGAGATGGCATCTGCGCGAACGCAGCCATGCCGAGCGTGGCGATCAGGCTGGCGACCAGCAGGTTTTTGCGAACTTGTTTTATCTGTGCTTCCTTTCAGGGAGAAGAAGCCTGATGACGCGAATCCGGCATCAGGTTGAAAGCAAGTGTGCGCTCGCCATGTATCGGGCGCATTGCGCCAGGATAAGGCTTTGTAAAGTTGGCGGCACCTTCTGAAGTGCCGCCAGGTGCTCTATTACGGGCGGCGCTGGTGCGGCACGAACGGTGCGCGCCCGGCGATGTGCCGGAAAGTGATGCGGCCCTTGGTCAGGTCGTAGGGCGAGAGTTCGAGCGACACCTTGTCGCCGGCCAGGATGCGGATGTGGTTCTTGCGCATCTTGCCGGCGGTGTAGGCGATCAGTTGGTGACCGTTGTCCAGCGTCACGCGAAAACGCGAGTCGGGCAGCACTTCGTTGACCATGCCGCTCATTTCAATCAGTTCTTCCTTGGCCATGGCCAACTCTCCTGCAAAGTACGAATAGGGAACACCAGTGGTGCCGGCATCAGGCGGGGCTCTGCAGAAACAGAGGCAACCGCCCTGCAAGCCTGCGAGCGATTGGCGCTGGCCAATCGGCACCTGCTGGGCGCGCTGTTCACACTGGGCAATCCGGACTTTGGACTGTGCTGCGCCTGGAGTTCAGACGAGAGAGAAAGGGGACTTCGATGTGAAGGCGAAGTGTGAACGGAACCATAAATTATAGCCGGGCAGCTCTTTTACGGTCAAAACGGGCTCGCAGCCTATTTCACGCGGCCTGCTGCCTGACGGGGCCGGTCACACTGCGGGTTTGCGGCAACTCAGGCCTTGTTTTTCATCGCACAGGTGTTGAAGCCGAAGATGGCATAGGGCGGGCACCAGCCGAGCGCGCCGGTGGCCAGCAGCACGATGCCCAGCCAGCCCCACCAGCCCACGGTGCCCGTGGCGGCCAGACCGATCAGCACGAGGCCCACAACGATGCGCAGGATGCGGTCAATGCCGCCGACATTTTGGGTCATTTGGAGTTCCTTCAAAACAATGGGATGAAGGCCGTATTGAACGGCCGGACGCCCGGCCGGTCTGTGACTCAAGTCACGCAGCGCTGGATGCGGGTCAGGTTTGCAGGGCCGAGGCCAGTGTCCGCAGGGCGCCACTGTCAACGATGCGGATGTGTTCACGCGCCAGTTCGACCCAGCCTTCGCGCTCGAAACGCCGCAGCAGCCGCGTCACGATCTCGCGCACGGTGCCGAGTTCGTCGGCCAGCGCCTGGTGCGTGGTGGCCAGATCGGACCCGTGGCCCAGCAGGGCTGCGGCGAGGCGCTGGTCCAGCTTGCGGAAGGCCACCGCGTCGATCAGGCCGGTCAGGTCGGCCATGCGCTCGGCAAACAGGCCGAGCACGTCGTTGCGGAAGGCCGGCGTTTCCAGCCACTGCGCAAACACCGGCGGCGGAATCAGCAGCAGCGTGGTGGTTTTGGTGGTCACGCCATGGGCCGACAGGGGCTGGCTGCGAAACAGGCAGGCGCTGGACACCAGGCAGAGCTCGCCAGGCACCACGCGGTACAACTCCAGCGAGCGGCCGTCGCCCGAGTCGCGCGAGACCTTGACTTTGCCTTCGAGCACCATCGGAAAACCCTGGCAGGGCGCGTTTTCATCGAACAGCACGGTGCCGGCGGGCACTGTCATCGGGCCAAAGTCCGCTCCCGGCGTGCCGGGCATGGGCTGGACCTGGGCCAGGGCGGGGTAGATGGCAGCCGGGTTGATCATCGTTGCAGTGTAGCGATGCCCGATCCTGCAAACGGTCAGGTCTGGCCCACGGGGCACGCGGGCGCCGGGCCGCCAGCAAGGTCGTCCAGGATCGGGCAGTCCGGCCGTCCATCACCGTGGCAGTGGTGCAGCAGGTTTTGAAGGGTGCGCTGCATCGCCTGCATGGCGGCGATGCGCGCGGCCAGGTCGTCCAGGTGTCTCTGCGCAATGCCCTTGACGCTGGCGCTGGCGCGGCGGCGGTTGCGCCACAGGCTGACCAGTTCGCCGATCTCGGCCATCGAGAACCCAAGATCCCGCGCGCGCTTGATGAAGCGCAGCGTATGGACGTCGGCCTCGCTGTACTGGCGGTAACCGTTGTCGGTGCGCGTCACCCGGCCGAGCAGGTCCAGCGACTCGTAGTGGCGCAGCATCTTGGCTGAAACGCCCGACAGCACCGCGGCCTGCCCGATGTTGACCGGGTAAGCCGTGGCTGCGGCGTCCGGTCGGGCGCGGCCCGTGGATTCAGGCGGCGACGGCATAACCCTCTTCGGCGATCGCCCGGGCGAGGGCCTCGCGGGGCTGCTCCGACTGGACCTCGACGCGGTTTTGCGTGCGGTCGATCTTGACGTCGGCCTGCGGATCCACCTGCTGGAGCGCGCGGGTGACGGCCTTTTCGCAATGGCCGCAGGTCATTCCGGTGACGGTGAA